>Ga0315290_10000393_pt1 | contig 28277 bp, 10 predicted proteins | sample YL17G12_0_MG_FD_203627 | JGI IMG/M metagenome (GOLD analysis project Ga0315290, IMG submission 203627) | Sediment microbial communities from Yellowstone Lake, YNP, Wyoming, USA - YL17G12_0 | ecosystem: Environmental > Aquatic > Freshwater > Lake > Sediment | place: USA: Wyoming | collected... | reverse complement strand
CGCCACCGGCGGCGCTTCGGGCAATCCGGTCACGTTCACTTCGCAGACAGCGCCGGTGTGCACGACCGGCGGCGTCAACGGCGCCACGGTGACGATGGTCATCGCCGGCACCTGCACCGTCGCCGCCAATCAGACGGGTAACGTAAATTACAATCCGGCACCGCAGGTCACGCAGGCATTCGTGCTGGAGGCAAGTTCGACCACGTCGCTTGCAACGTCGAACGGAGTGGTCCCGGTGGGTGCGAGTGTCACGCTGACGGCGGAGGTGACCGGTTTCGGACCGACCGGTACGGTCAGCTTCAAGATTGGCCCTGCGATGATTGACGGTTGCGGTGCCGCCGCGCTCACCGGCAACGGCAACAGCCTGACGGCGCAATGCGCGACGGGTCCCCTGCCGGTGGGGGGCCATATCTTGCTGGCGACCTACGGCGGCGATGCCATCAATGCGCCGTCGGCCGGAAGCGTGGTTCAGACGGTGATCGGCATTGATGCGCCGACCCTGGATGTGGACGCGAGCATCACCACGACGAAGTACGATGCGCTAACCGATGGCTTGCTCACCATCCGCTATCTGTTCGGTCTCACCGGATCCTCACTGACGACCGGCGCGCTGGGCAGTACGGCGACGCGCATCGATCCGGATGCGATCAAGGCCTATCTCGATGGCATCCGCCCTGCGCTCGACATTGATGACGATGGCACGGTGGACGCCCTGACCGATGGCTTGCTCATTACTCGCTACCTGTTTGGTCTGCGCGGCGACCCACTCATCGCCGGGGCGGTTGGTCCGCTGGCGAAACGCAAGACGGCCCCGGACATCGAAGCCTACCTCCAGACCTTGATGCCGTAGAGCCTACCTGGAACCGCAGTCGGGTTCGTACCTTCGTGCCGCCTAACCTTACCGTGAGTCAGCCCCCACCCGACGGCCATGGCGCCGGTGAGGGAGTTCTGCGCGCCAGGGTGACCGACATAAATGATCCGACCTGCCCGATTCCTCAATCGACAGCGGGTTGCAGGATCCCATGGCTCATGGATCTCACCCTTGGCGGTGACGGTACCGTGCGAGCATTGACTCATTTCCGCACGCTCGCCGGTTTCCCGGCCGGTCTGGTCCAATTTGCCTTGACAGCCGGCTCGGCCAATGCCTACGATAGCGGGAGAAATGGCACCAGAAATTTCCTCGTGGAGGGGCGTGCGCAGTTCCTTCGTTGTCGCGGGATACCGTTGGGGCTGGAACAGGCGTAAAATGACGCGAAAAGCGGCAACTTGGACCCCAGGGAGCATTACCTTATGAGTATCAAGAGCGGGCTGATCGCCATCGTTGCCGGCGCAGCGCTGATGTCGGGCTTGGCGCAGGCTGTCCAGACCGTCAACTTCGCGAACATCACGCGCAACGCAGCGGCGGTGACGAGTCCGGTATTCGTGGTAAGCGGTGACGTCGTCAAATTCAACGCTTCCCTGACCGCGAACGGTGCGGCCAACCCGCCCGGCACCACCGGCTTGGGCCTGTGCCTCCAATACAAGCAATCGGTCGTCAACGACCCGACCATCGGCAACCTGCTGGCGACCGACCTTTTCGCCGATGGCACTCCATCCGCAATCGCGGGTTGCACGAGCGGGGGCTCCTCGCTCACCCCCGGTGCGGACTTCATGGTGGTCAAGGGCTGGGTGCACTTCTCGGCGGGCGGCTGGCCGAATGTGGCGCTTCCCGTCAAGCTGTACGATGCGCAGTTCACGCTGCCGGCCACGCCTGCCGGCTCCTCCCAGATCGGGTTTGCCGCGAGTTCGGTGGCCTCCGGCGAGACGTTCACGACCAACGGCCCGATCGTCCTGTGCGGCAAGCCGACCGTGACGGTCCTCAAGACCGCGGACGGATCCGAGACCGGCCCGACGCCCGCCACGATCGATGTCACCCTCTCCGCCGCGGTCCCGGCGGAATGCGGCACCGCCGGTTCCTTCCCGGTGGCGCTGACGCTGGGCGGCACCGCGACGCCAACGACTGACTACGCGGTCGCCGGCACGAACGTGGTGTGGACCACCGGTACCGCGGTCACGGTCAATTTCCCGGCCGACGGCCAGGCGGTCACCCGCACCGTGATCATCAATCCGGTGGACGACAGCGCGGTCGAGGGGACGGAAACCGTCATCCTGACCGTCGCCGCGGGCACCGGCAACTACACCGGCGTCGGCAACAACGCCACGGCGAACATCACCGACAACGACGCCTCGATTTCCGTCGCCGTCACCCAGAACGCCGCCGAGCCCGCGACCAACGGCATCTTCACGTTCACCCGCGTCGGCGCAACGGCCGGGGCGCTCACGGTCAACTTCGTCCTGACCGGCACCGCAGCGACGCCGGCCGACTTCACGGTCTCCAATGGTGCCGGCGCATCGGCGGCCTCGACCACCAGCATCACGTTCAACGCCGGCGCCAGCACGGCCGTGTTGAACGTCGTCGTGGTCGACGACACCATCGTCGAGGGCACCGAGACGGTAATCCTGACTGTCGGTCCGGGCACCGGCTACTCGATCACCGGCACCAACCCGGTGACGATGAACATCGTCGACAACGACGTGCCGCCGGTGGTTTCCGTTTCGGCCAAGACCAACGGCGCCGAGCCGTCGACCAACGGCAGCTTCACCATCACGCGGGCCACCAACCTCGTGCCGTCGGTGCCGCTGAACTTCACCATTGGCGGGACCGCGACGCGTGGCACCGATTACACGCTGTCCCTCGACAACTGCTCGACCACACTGACCCCACCCAACACGCTGACGATCGCGGCATCGGCAACGACGGTCACGGTCACGGTCTGCGTCATCGACGACGTGGCGGTCGACCCGAACGAGACGGTCATACTGACGATCACCGCACCGACGTCACCGAACGACTATTCGATCGGTGTGCCGGCCACCCAGACGGTCACCATCGCCGACGACGACGGACCGGTGACGGTCAGCATCGTCGCGACGACGCAGGCGGCGGAACCGGCGACCAACGGCCTCTTCACCATCACGCGCAATGGCGGCGGTGCGCTGCAGCTCGCTCAGGCGCTGGCGGTCAACATTGTCGTGTCCGGGACCGCCACGCCCGGCGTCGATTACCAGACGATCACCACCCCGGTGACCATCCTGGCCAATCAGACCACGGCGACGATCCCGGTAAACGTGATCGACGACACCTCGATCGAGGGTAACGAAACGGTGATCGTGACCATCCAGCCATCCGCCAACTACACCGTCGGCAGCCCGTCGGTGGCCACGGTCAACATCACCGACGACGACGTCGCGATCAGCGTCTCGATCGTGGCCAACCTGCCGAACGCCGCCGAGCCGTCGACCAACGGCCAGTTCACGGTGACGCGGACGAGCGGCAGCGCCGCGCAGAATGCGCTGCCGTACACCATCAATCTCGGCATCGGCGGCACGGCGACCAACGGCACGGACTACCAAACCATCGCCAACACCGTGACCATCCTCGCCAACCAGACAACGGCGACGATCGACGTCACGGTCATCGACGACAGCGTGCTGGAAGGCAACGAGACGGTCGTCCTGACCGTCCTGGCCGGCACGGGCTACGTAGTCGGCGCCCCGTCCTCGGCCACCGTCACGATCGCAGACGACGAAATCGGGATCAGCGTGACCAGGATCTCCGACGCGAAAGAAGGCGGCAGCCCGGGTATCTTCCGCGTCTGCCGCACCGGCAGCACGGCGGCGCAGCTGATCGCGTCGTTCACCCTCGGCGGCAATGCGACGGAAGGCGTCGATTACAACCTGTCCGGCAACACGGGAACCACAGTCGTGATTCCGGCGGCCACGGCCTGCGCCGACATCACGGTCACGGCGGTCAATGACCAGACCGTCAACGCAAACCGCACCGTCACGCTCATCCTCAGTCCCGGCGACGGTGTCCAGGTCGTCCCGGGTCGGGGCACCGCGACGATGTCGCTGATCGACGATGAGGTGGTCCAGGCGGTCCCGACGCTGAGCACGCTGAGCCTCATCCTCCTGAGCCTGCTGCTCGTCGCTGCGGCGGGATTCCCGGCGCGCCGCCGCCGCGCCTGATCCACGGACTCGGCACCACGAGCCCCCGGCGAACCCGGGGGCTTTTTTTTGGTACTTCGCCGCTTTGCGGGAAGGCCTTGGGGCCGTTGCGGCGCGGCGTGAACCGGCAGTCACGGGCGCATGCCGTTTGTGTCGCATCGGCACGATCTCTCGCCGGCAGCGGTCGGCGAAAAGTCGTTTCTTGCCCCATTTGAGGCAGGCCTGATGGCGACTCCGGAATTTGCCTTGCCCTCGGCCCGGACCGCATGTTACGTTCACACCGCCTATCCTTGACGATCACCGTCTTCGCCATGCCGCACGCAATTCCGCTGTGCAGCGGCGACGCCGGGATCGGTCTACGTGCCGAGGCCGCCGCCGGACGCGGCGATCGATTGCTACGAGGGAGGGCATCCAGGAAAAGGGAGAACTGCATGCATCGCCTGCTGGAGCGTGTTGCGGCAACGGCCGCCATCGTAGTGTCTTGCTTCCTCCTTGGCGCCACCGCCGCGCAGGCGGCGACGATTACCGTCAACGACCTGGCCGATGACGTGTTTCCGGACAGCGTCGGCGCGATCTTCGACATCAATGGATCGCCGGTCGCGCTGGGGTCGCCCAAGTGCACGCTGCGGATGGCGATATCCTCGGCCAATCTCGATATCGCGGTCGGCGGCGTGTCCAACGGTTGCGCTTCCGGGTCGGGCACCGACACCATCGTCTTCAGCGCCGCACTCAATCTGGCAACGACCCCCGGTGCCATCACGCTGGCGAGCAAGCTGATGGATGGGGCACCCGTCGTCTTCAGTCCACCGAATGCAACATCGACACTGCTGGCCAGCACGCCGATGACGATTACCGGGCCGGGATCCGCGCAATTGACCATCGACGGCAGCGTGGCCGGCGCCGACGGACGCCGGATCTTCGGCGTCAGCAACGGCGATCAGGACGTCGATTTTCAATTCAGCATCAGTGGCCTGCGTTTTTTGCGTGGGCGCATCGTCGATAGTTCGTCCGGATGCATGTTCTCCAGAGAGAGCGTAAGCATCACGGATGTCATCTTCGAGGACTGCGAGTCCGTAGGTGGCGCGACCAGCGTTGGTTTCGGTGGTGCGCTGGGTGTCGGCAATCAGACTGCGGGGTCCGCCGTGCCGACCGTCACCGTGACAAACTCAAGATTCCTGGGCAATCGTTCGGTTCGCGGCACCAACCCCGGTCGGCCGGAAGTCGGCGGTGCGTTTTTCGGCTCGGGTGCCACGAAGGTGGGTACCGTCACGCTGACGAACGCGACTTTCAACGGCAACTCGGCGGAATACAAGGGTGCGATGAACATCCAGAATGCCGTGTCGGTGACGATCTCCGGGTCGCATTTCATCGGCAATGCGGCGACCGGTACCAGTACGGCTACTGTCACCAACGGCCGGTTCGGTGGGTTCCAGATCGTTACCGTGTCCGGCGACGTCACGATCAACAACGCGACCCGGATCAACGGCAACGTCGCCAACGAGGAGCGCGCCGGATTCAGCATTCAGCAGGTGGGCGGCACGGTGACGCTCAACGAGGTGGATGTCAGCGGCAACTACGTCAACCGCGGGCGCATCGGCGGATTCGAGATCCTCACCGACAACGTATTCAATGCGGACAGCAGCTGCGCCGGCGCGCAACTGCGTCCGGTGAACCTCAGCAACGTGCGCATCCAGGGCAATTCGGTCGCGAGCAACACGGGCGGATTTCGCATTCTCTGTTCCGGTGCGGTGACGATGACCGACGTCTGGGTGGTCGGCAATGAAACGCGGGGCTATCGCCTCGCGCAGTCCGACACCGTGAGTACCGGCAACAGCGCATTTCAGATCTTTGCGGATCCCTACCCGAACCAGGCGCAATCGACGGCGACGCTGACGCGGGTGACGGTGGAGAACAACTCGACCGACGCGACGGCCGGCGGCGGGGGAAACGGCGTCGCCCGCATCGACCGGCTGGGGGCGTTCACCGCCGACTCGCTGCGCTTCATCAACAACTTTGTGACGCAGAACGTTGGCCTGGCCCTCAGTGCCCAAGGGGCAGGACGCAATTACCTGATCACCAACTCCGAGTTCAGCGGCAACAGCGCAGCCCAGATCCCAACGCTCTTCGTGGAAACGGACGGCAACTACACGCTGCGCAATTCCACGGTGTCGGGCAACGTCGCCCGCAATGGTGGCGGCAGCACGGTCAGGGCCAATGCCAACTCCAATACGCCCGGCGGCTTCACCTTTGCGATCGAGCACAGCACGATCGCGCGCAACACCGGAGGGTTCGAGGAGGCGTTTGGCGTGGTCGTCTTCGCCAACCCTGTGCTGTTCGGCGGCGCCAACGCCGTCATATCGGTGAAGAACTCGATCCTCGGTCCCCGCAGCCCTGGCTTCACGGGAGCGACTACGGTCGCCTTCAATGCCAGTGTCACCAACATCACCACCGACCATTCGCTGCTGGAATGGAACGGCGGCGCCCCGGCGAGCTTCTGCACCGGGGCCGGGATGAAGTGCAACGTCGGCAGCCTGGTCAGCCCGCTCGCGTACAACGGGGGGTCCGACAGCATTCGCACCATGGCGCTGATGGCGGGCAGCCCGGCGATCAACGCCGGCGGCGCGGTGCTCGGCGGACTGACCACCGATCAGCGCGGCAGCGGCTTCCCGCGCGTGATCGGCGGCACAGTCGACATGGGCGCCTACGAATCCGATCCAGCAACGACGGTCGGCTGCACGCTCGACCTCGACGGCAATGGGGGTGCCCCCGATGCATTGACCGATGGCTTGCTCTCGATTCGCGCGATGTTCGGACTGACGGGGGCGGCGGCGACCACCGGTGCCATCGGCGCGGCGCCAACGCGGCCCGACTGGACCGCCATCCGGAACTACCTGAACGCCAACTGCGGAACCAGTTTCGCGCCGTAGCCGCCACGATCAACGGGGACCCGGCTGCCGATCAACGACTGTTGGCCGGCGACCGGCGATCGCGGCCGGCGGACCGGCGGCGGGCCGTCGCCTTGCCATCAAGGCACGTCTCATGCTATTGTCATAACGTGGAGTTGGGGGGCGAACGCAACGCCGCCCGGCACTGCCCTAACGCGCGAATCACCGGAATCCCCGCATGAGGGCCTCACGCTCGCGTCTCGTCGCCGTATTCGCCGCTGCGCTGTTCACGGTGCTCGCCGTAGCCGCCGCCAAGGCGACCAGCGTGCTTCCGCTCGACCTCGACCAGATCGTCGGCGGCGCGCAGCACGTGGTCCACGTCCGGTGCATCGCCAACGACGTTCGCGCCGACCGCGCGGTGCATGCCGTGACCGTGACCACGTTCGTCGTCCTCGACCGCGCGAAAGGCTCCGGCGGCGCGACGTTCACGGTTCGCCAGGCCGGCGGTGAAATCGACGGCGTCGTCATCGACTACCACGTTCCGAAATTCAGCGCCGGCGACGAATACGTGCTGTTCATGCCGGCGTCGTCGAAACTCGGTCTCGCGTCACCGGTCGGGCTGGCGCAAGGGGTGTTCGGCGTGTCGCCGGGCGGTGCCGGCAAGGAGGTCGGCAACGGCCGGGACTTCGCGGAAATGTTGCCGCAGGCCGACCGCTCGAGCCTGCCCGCCGGAATCGCCGCGCGCCTCGAGCGCGGTCGCGCCGAACGCGTGCGGATGGATCTCGGCGACTTCATGACGCTGATCCGAGCGAAGGTGCGGGGACGATGATCTCGCGCATCGCCGCCGGGGCCATGCGCCGCGCGCTCGCCGCCCTTGCCGTGGTGGTCACGCTGGCGGCCGTCGGGCCGGCGGATGGCGGCGGCCCGCTCGAACTCGTCAACCATCAGCCGGTCGTCTATCCGAACGGCGGCGCCTCGCTGGTGCTTAACCTCGACCGGGGCACGCTCGGAACGCGCACCAACGCCCAGGCCGTGACGCTGGTCCAGAATGCGATCGCGTTCTGGAACGGCGTCGGCACGTCGACGATGCGTCTTTCGATCGGGACGCCGCTCGCGGCGGATTACACCACCGCCAACTACGGCGCTGTCTACGGGAATTACTTCGATGGCCTCAATCCGATCATTTTCGATACGGACGGATCGATCACCGAGGCGATTTTCGGTGTCGGCACCAGGAGCTACGTCCTCGGCTTCGCTGGCTCGGCGTACACGACGGTGGGCGGCTCGACGGGCAAGTACCTCGAAGGGCAGGCCGTCCTCAACGGGTACCTCAACGTCTCCGACGCGACGTGGACCGTGGTCTTCGCGCACGAGCTCGGCCATTTCTTCGGCCTCGACCATGCGCAGCTCGACGGATCGCAGGGGCTCCCGTCGAACGACTACGTCCTCATGTACCCGATTGCCTACCGGACGCTGCAGTCGCTGCACGAAGACGATGTCGCGGCGGTCACCTCGCTGTATCCGTCCGCGAGCGCCGCGGCGGTGTACGGCCAGCTCACCGGCACCTTCACCACCGCCGGCGGCACGCCGATCCGCGGCGCGAACATCTGGGCCAAAGAGATCGCGACCGGCATGGTGTACAGCGTCGTGTCCGACTTCCTGACTCAGGGGACGGGGTATTTCCGGCTCTACCTCCCTTACGGCACGTACAACCTCATCGCCGAGTCGATCGATCCGGCGTTCAAGGGTGGGTCGAGCGTCGGACCGTTCGCGAACACCGCGAACGATGTGTCGTTCCAGTCGCCGCATCCGATCGCCCCGGTGGCGCTCGGCGCCGGGACGCCGGTTCCGATACTGATCACGCCGGGTTGCGTCGCCACGGCCACGTTCCGGCTCGACGGCACGGGCGGCGTCTCCGGCAACTGCGTCCCGCCGAGCTACCTGCTGTCCGTCACCAAATCGGGCACCGGTTCCGGCACGGCGACGAGCACGCCGGCAGGCATCGCCTGCGGCAACGATTGCGGCGAAAGCTACACGCACGGAACCACGGTCGGCCTCACCGCCGCCGCGGCACCCGGCAGCGTCTTCACCGGGTGGACCGGTGCCTGCAGCGGAACCGCCCTCACCTGCGCGGTGTCGATGACCGCCGCCAGGACCGTCAACGCAGCGTTCGCCGCGTTGAGCAACAACGCGAACCTGGGCGCGCTGGCACTCTCGCCGGGAACGCTGTCCCCGCAGTTCGCGAGCGGCACGCCGGGCTACACGAGTTCGGTCGCGCACGGTGTCACTTCGATCACCGTGACGCCGACGCCAGCCGATGCGGGCGCCACGGTCACCGTCAATGGCACGCCGGTCGCGGTTGGCAGCGCGTCGGGCCCGATCAACCTGATCGTCGGCGGCAATCCGGTCACGGTGCTGGTGACGGCTGCCAACGCGATCAACCTGCGGACCTACACGATCGACGTCACGCGGGCGCAGGCAGCGACCACGACTGCGCTCGATACGTCCGCGAGCCCCGTCGCCCCCGGCTCCGGCGTCATGCTGACGGCGACGGTGACCGGAGCTGGTCCGACCGGCAGCGTAAGCTTTGTCAACGGTGCCGCGCTCATCGCGGGATGCAGTGGCGTCGCGCTCACCGGCAGCGGCAACAGCCGCACCGCGCACTGCGCGACAGGTCCCCTCAGCGCAGGCGGCTACGTGTTCGCGGCGACCTATGGCGGCGATGGCAATAACGCGCCCTCGTCCGGGAGTGTGGGTCAGGCGGTGACCAGCGTCGTTGCGACGACGCTGGATGTCGATGCGAGCATTGGGGCCGCGCGGTACGATGCGCTGACCGATGGCGTGCTCGTCATCCGCTATTTGTTCAACCTGACGGGACCCGCGCTGACCGCCGGGGCATTGGGCACGACGGCGACGCGGACCGATCCGGCCGCGATCGAGGCATATCTCGACGGCATTCGCCTCCTGCTGGACATCGATGGCAACGGCACGACCGACGCCCTGACCGACGGCCTGCTCATCCAGCGCTATCTGTTCGGTCTGCGCGGCGATTCGCTCATCGCCGGGGCGCTCGATCCGCTGGCCACACGCACGACGGCCGCGACCATCGAGGCCTACATCGAGTCCTTGATGCCGTAGGAGGTGCAATCCGGGTTGCGCTGACCCCGCACCGCCGCCAGCCCTGGCGCCCACTGCTGCGGCGGATGGTAGACTCGCCGGGATCGTTTTCCTGTCCAGGAGAGACTGGCGATGACCCGCATCAAATCATCCATCGCGACGGTGCTCGCGGTTCTCGCCAGCGCCGGCTTTTCGGGCGCGGCATTCGCAGTTCCCTGCGTCTGGAACGGCGCCACCAACGGCAACTGGAGCGTCCCCGGCAACTGGAGTTGCGCGGGCGGCCCGAACGCCGGCGACGACCTGCAATTTCCCAATGGCGCGACCACCTTCGCCATGAACCAGGACATTGCCAATCTGTCGGTCAACTCGCTGGCGTTTTCCGGGAACAGCGGCGGCTATTCGCTGACCGGAACCGGCAACCTGACCATTTCCGGCGGTGCCGCCATGACCAGCGCCGCCACCGGCGCGAACCAGAACACGCTGGCGCTGACCAATCCCCTCAAGTTCGGGGCCGCCACCGCGGTGATCGACACCTCCACCGGCGCAGGCGGCCGGCTCAACCTCAACGGCCCCATCGATCTCAACGGCAGCGTGCTGAGCCTCGTCTGGGACGCCACTGTCCCCCAGACGCACCTCAACGGCGTCATTTCGGGAAGCGGCGGATTGTCGGTCGACGGCATCGGGGCAGACCAGGGTCTCTACCTTGCCGGCGACAACACTTTTTCCGGGACGGTATCGGTGAACAGCGGATACCTGGTCCTGGATCACCCCCACGCGCTGGGCGCCGGCGGCTCGCTCGCCGACGGCACGTCGGTCGGCGCCGGCGGGACCCTCGTCCTGCATGTCGACATCGCGAACGAGCACCTGACCCTTGCGGCCGGCGGCGGCACCAGCGGCAACGGCAACGTGCAATCGAACGGTGTCCGCGTGTGGGGTGGACCGGTCGTTCTGAACAACGTGGGTTCGACGACCACCACGTTCAATTTGCTGGGCAGCCAGGTGACGTTCAGCGGCGCAGTCACCGGTGCCGGCGGGTTTCTCTGCTGCAACCAGACGAGCGGCAAGATCGCGCTTTCCGGCAGCGGCAGCACCTACTCCGGGCCGAGCAGCTTCAGTCTGAATGGCGGCGGCACGCTGCTGATGCTGGCCGACAATTCGCTGTCTCCCAACTCGGCGGTAATCCTGGGCGGCACGACGGGAGGCATCCTCGACATGGGCGCCTTCAGCGGAACCGCCGCGTCATTCAGCGGCAGCGCGAATTCCGTGCTGAGGATGACGGCCGGGCAGAAGTTCACCGTGAACGGCGCCGTCGCGTTGAACAATTCGACGCTGACACTCAGTGTGGTCGGCGATCCCGCCATCGGAACCGTCTTCACGATTCTGGACAAGACGGGCGCTGGAGCGATCACCGGCACCTTCGGCGGGCTGGCCGAAGGCGCGACGGTGACGGTGGGTCCGTTCGGGATGAAGATCAGCTACGTGGGTGGCACCGGCAATGACGTGACACTGACCTTGCAGACCAAGGCCGAGGATGTCGCTCTCACGGTGACCCGGGCCGGGAGCGGTTCGGGCACCGTGTCGAGCGACGTCGGCGACATCAATTGCGGCGCGATCTGCACCGATTCCTACGCTCACGGCACGACGATCAAGCTCACCGCGACGCCTGACGGAGGCAGTCAGTTCATGGGCTGGCTGGGGCCGTGCACCGGAACAGGCGCCTGCCAGTTCACGATCAACGCCGCGACCACGGCGGTGGCGACGTTCGCACCCACGCTGCTGGGTGCGCCGGTCCTGGACGTGGACGCCAGCGTCGCCACGACGCAGTACGATGCGCTCACCGACGGCCTGCTCGTCATCCGCTATCTGTTCGCCTTGAGCGGCACGCCTCTGATCACCGGCGCGCTCGGGCCGGATGCGACGAGAACCCTCGCCGCGGAGGTCTTCGACTACCTCACCGACATCAAGCCCGCGCTCGACATCGACGGGAACGGCCAGGCCGATGCGTTGACCGACGGCCTGCTGATCATTCGCTACCTGTTCGGTTTGCGCAACGCCGACCTGATCGCCGGGGCCGTGGGTCCCGGACCAACCCGATTCACCGCCGCGGACATCCAGGCGCAAATCGAGAGCCTGATGCCGTAGCCGCCGCTACGGCGAACGCCGTGTTGCAAAGGCGCTCGCGCACAACACGAGCGCCACGCAGCGTCGGCAAAGCGATTGACACGGCGTCCTGCGGCTGCTAAACATTTCCCGTCGAGCGGCAGGGGCAAATTGGGGAACAGCGGTGGGGCAGCGGGACGGCGTCGAAGCCGGCCGCATCCCGCGGCGCCCGCCCACAGACGCTCCGGTCCGATCCTGGCCGTCGTGCATGAGCGCGGGCACCGCGTTTGGCAGGCGCAGTGGTCGCACCGGAACACAAGACAGAGTCGACTCGAGCGATCTCCAAGGGGAAGCACATGCGAACAATCAAGCTGCGGGCAATCTCGCGCATTCTGACGGCGGCTGCCTGCCTGTTTCTCTTCGGCGCGGCGCAGATGGCGCTTGCCGCGGGCGCGATCAATCCGAAGGCCTTCAACCCCGATCCGTTCCCCTTGCCCAATGGCACCGTCGGCGTCCCGCTCTTCTACGACCTGAGCCACGCGTGCCCGGAGAATTCCGGCGAGACGAACACTTACACGTGGGGCAACCCCAATGCGGTACCCGGTTTGACGTTCGCGTCATCGGGCATCATTTCCGGAACCCCGGCCACCCCCGGAACCTTCATCATTCCGGCCACCATCGGCCCGAGTCCCAGTTGCCCGACTACCAACTCGGGCAATTTTCAGCTGACCGTCGTCCTGCCCGCGCCACCGGCTAATTGCGTGCTCAAAGCCGAGGGCGTGAACCCGCTCACGCTCACCGCGCCGAAGCTGGTGACACTCAGCGTGGCCTGTTCCACCGGCACGCCGACCAGCTACAACTGGAGCGCCAATGCCGGCCTGCCCGTCAACGCATCGAGCGGGACGGTGCAGGTGAACTCCACCCAGACGTTCACGGTGACTCCCGTCAATGCCGGGGGTGCAGGCAACACCGCGTCGGTCACCGTCAACCTCAATGCCCCGCCGTCGGGCTGCACGGTGACCGCCGACGGCCAGAACCCGCTCGCCCTCAACGGGCCGAAACTGGTGACGTTGAGCGCGCAATGCACGGCCGGCAATCCCACCAGCTTCATCTGGAGCACCAATTCAGGTTTGCCCAGCAACGTATCGAGCGGGCAGGTGCAGGTGAACTCGACACAGACGTTCACCGTGACACCGGTCAACGCCGTCGCTCCCGGGAGCCCCGTGTCGGTGATCGTGACCGTGCCGCCGCCGGCCCCACCTGCCGGCTGCTCGGTGACCGCCGACAACACGAATCCGCTCAACCTCTCCGGACCGAAACAGGTGACGTTGAGCGCGCAATGCTCGGCCGGCAATCCCACCACCTTCACGTGGAGCGCCAATGCCGGCCTGCCCAATACGGCAGCAACCGGGCAGGTGCAGGTGAACTCGACCCAGACGTTCACGGTGACGCCCGCCAACGCCGCCGGGCCCGGCAGCACCGTGTCGGTCACCGTCAACGTGACGCCACCCACGACGCCGCCGTCCGGCTGCGCGGTGACCGCCGACGGCGCGAACCCGCTCAACCTCCCCGGACCCAAACAGGTGACGTTGAGCGCCACCTGCTCGACCGGCAATCCCACCGCCTTCACCTGGAGCGCCAATGCCGGCCTGCCCAATACGGCAGCCAGCGGGCAGGTCCAGGTGAACTCGACCCAGACCTTCACGGTGACGCCCGCCAACGCCGCCGGCCCCGGCAACGCGGTATCGGTCACGGTCAACGTGGCCGCACCGCCCTCCGGGTGCACGGTGACGGCCGACGGCGCGAACCCGCTCAATCTCAGCGCCGCGAAGCAGGTGACGTTGAGCGCAACCTGCTCGAGCGGCAGTCCCACCAGCTTCACGTGGAGCGCGAATGCCGGCCTGCCCAGCACCGCATCGAGCGGACAGGTGCAGGTGAACTCCACCCAGACGTTCACGGTGACGCCCGCCAATGCCGCCGGTCCCGGCAACACTGCCTCGGTCACGGTCAACGTCGTGGCGTTGACAACGTCTCCGGTGCCCGGAAGCGACAACCAGGTCGCCGCGGCGAACAATCCGCTGCCGGGGCCGCTGGTGCTGCAGGTGAGCACCACGACGGGCCTCCCGGTGCCCGGCATCAGCGTAACCTGGGCTCTGACGCAGGGGACGGGCACCCTCTCGGCGCCGGTGTCGGTCACCAACGCGCAGGGGCAGGCCTCCGTGACGCTGACGTTGGGCCCCGAACCCGGCCAGCGCACGGTCCGGGCCCTCGCCGGCAACTCTCCGCCGGTCTTCTTCACCGTGCAGTCGGCGGAGCAGACGATCATCACGCCGACGGAGCAGACCGCGACGGTGCAGCAGGTGGTGGCGCTCAATACGCCGCGCGTGCAGATCGCCAACGTGCGCACGCGATTGGATCAATTGCGGCTGCAACGCAACCCGGCCGTCGCGCAAGGCCTCAAGGTGAGCTTCGACGGCAAGCCGCTGCCGTGGCAGCTGCTGGCGCAGGCGGTTGCGCCCACCAAGACCGACGCAACGCCGGAGCCGTCCGATCCCTTCGAGCGCAACGGCGTCTACGTGCAGGGCGACGTCGAGGTCGGCCACCAGAAAAGCGTCGGCAGCGCCAGCGGCTTCGACCTGCGCACCAAGGGGCTGACCGTCGGCATCGATCGCCGCTTCGAGGGCAACCATGTCTTCGGCGCGGCGCTGGGCCTGCTGCGCGCCGACACCACCGTGCGCGACGATGGCGGCACGCAGGATGCGAGGGGCTACAGCTTCTCGCTCTACGGCTCGTACAGCTTTGCCGAAAACGGTTACCTCAACCTGATCGGCAACGTCGGCCGCAACGACTACGACGGCAACCGCAACATATCGAGCGGCGTGTCGGCATCGTCGAGCACCTCCGGCACGCAGTACGGCGTCGCGTTGAGCGCGGGGTACGACTTCAACAGCGGCATCATGAGCGTCGGGCCCTACGGCCGGGTCGAGTACGTGCACGCCAAGATCGACCCCTACACCGAAACCGGAACCCAGGCGTTGAGCGTCGGCGAGCAGACCACGAGCGCCACGTTCCTCACCCTCGGCGCCCAAGCGAACTGGGCCATCTCGACGAGCTGGGGCGTGCTGCAGCCCAACGCGCGCCTGGAATGGCAATACCAAGCCGCCGGCAACGCCAACGCGATCACCGCGCAACTGGTCGGCCAGCCCAGCAGCAGCACCTCGGTGCAGATCGCCGGGCAGGACAAGAGCTACGGCCTCGCCGCCGTCGGCGTTCAGTTCATCCTGCCCTACTCGATCCAGGCGTACTTCAACTTCGAAACGCCGTTCGGCAAGAGCGAGTACAACGGCCAGCGCTACACGCTGGGAGTTCGCCTCGGATTCTGATGCCGGCGTCACTTGCAAGAAACTGCCCCGCCCCCGGAGGCCGAAGATCTCCGGGGGTGGGGTACTCCATGCCGTCGCTGCCTCGATCACGCGGCCCTCGAGCGGGCGCGTGCCGGAGCGGGTGACGGCCAGGTAGGCGCGACCGGTTGCGACACGGGACCACCCGGCGCGTACAAGCTCGCGCGCGGGGAACACCCCTTCCCCACCGCAATCTGCCCAGGACCTCGGCGTGGGGCGCGCCAATGCTCCCGGGGACCGCCGGCGGTTGCGGCTTCGCTCGATCAATCAAAGGAAATGGGTCATGGCGTCCGTTGCCTCCGACGTAGTTGTTTCCTTCGCACGTGACCCCACTGCGCGACCGCGGTACGCGGGCTGGTGTGTGCTCCTGCTGCTGCAGACGTGGCTGATGGTGCCGACGTCGATCCTGGCGGCGGGCATCATCACTACGGTTGCCGGCGGGGGCAGCGCCGGCGACGGCGGGGCGGCGACCAGCTCGAGCCTGGGCTACCCGAACGGCGTGGCGATCGACGGCAACGGCAATCTGTATATCGCCGATACCTACGGCGGCCGAATTCGCAGGGTAGCCGCCGACAGCGGCATCATCACCACCATCGCGGGCAATGGGGTGTCTGGCGGCGGTGGCGACGGCGGCCCGGCCACCAGCGCGAGTTTATCCAATCCGGTAGGTGTGGTCGCCCACAGCAACGGCGACCTGTATGTCGTCGACGGACGCGTCCGCAAGATTGCCGCCGCCACCGGCATCATCACCACCGTCGCCGGCGGCATCAACAACTTCAGTGGCGACGGCGGATTGGCCACGGACGCCGGCTTGTCGTCCCCGAATGGCGTGGCCATCGATATCGCCGGCAACCTGTACATCGCAGACCAGAACAATCACCGCATCCGCAAGGTCGACGCGGTCACGGGAATCATCACCACGGTCGCCGGCGACGGCAATGCCGGCGCCACCGGCGACGGCGGCCCGGCCACCAGCGCGAGCGTGAATGGCCCGGCGGGTGTCACGCTCGACGGCAGCGGCAACCTGTACATCGCCGACTCATTCAACAATCTCATCCGCAAGGTCGATCTTGGAACCGGCATCATCACCACCGTCGCCGGCAACGGCGGCTGCTGCTTCGACGGCGACGGCGTGGCGGCCACCAGCGCATGGCTGGGTCACCCGGATGGCGTGACGGTCGACGGCAGCGGCAACATTTTCATCGCCGAAAGATACGGCGACCGCATCCGCAGGGTCGACGCCGCGACCGGCATCATCACCACCGTCGCCGGGAACAGTTCCCGCGGGTTCGGCGGCGACGGCGGCCTCGCCACCAGCGCGAACTTGTACGTCCCGACGGGCGTCGCGCTCGATGCCGGCGGCAACCTGTACATCGCCGACAACGAGAACAGCCGCATCCGCAAGGTCACCGCCGCCACCGGCATCATCACCACCGTCGCCGGCAACGCCACGCAAGGATTCGGCGACGGCGCCGCGGCCACAGCGGCAAGCCTGGCCTTCCCGGAAGGAGTGGCGGTCGACGCCGGCGGCAACCTGTACATCGCCGACTCCGCGTATCACCGCGTCCGCAAGGTCGCCGCGGGCACCGGGGTCATCACCACCATCGCCGGCGACGGCAGCTATGGCTCCGGCGGCGACGGCGGCGCGGCCACCAGCGCGAGCTTCAGTTACCCGACGGGCCTCGCCATCGACGGCATCGGGAACCTGTATATCGCCGATGCATTCGCGAATCGGGTCCGCAAGGTGACCACGGCCACCGGCATCATCACCACCGTCGCCGGCAACGGCTCGGATACTTTCAGCGGCGACGGCGGCGCAGCCACGAATGCGGGTCTACCCGTCGGAGACGTCGCGATCGACAGCAGCGGCAACCTGTACATCGCCGGCTACAGCCGCATCCGCAAGGTCACCGCTGCGACCGGCATCATCACTACCGTCGCCGGCAACGGAATCGGCGGCTTCAGCGGTGACGGAGGTCCTGCCACGAGCGCAGGCCTGGCCGCGAGGTTCGTGGCGGTCGACGGCAGCGGCAACCTCTATGCTTCGGCCTATGATCACGCCCGCGTCAGGAAGATAGGCGCAGCGACCGGCATCATCACCACTGTCGCCGGCAACGGGTCGCCCAACTTCAGCGGCGACGGCGGTGCGGCCACGAGCGCGGGCTTGGGCGACCCGACGGGCGTGGCGGTCGACAACAGCGGCAACCTGTACATAGCCGACCAGGGCTCACGCCGCATCCGCAAGGTCGCCGCTGCGACCGGGATCATCACGACCGTCGCGGGGAATGGGCTCTCCGGATTCAGCGGCGACGGGGGGCCGGCCTCCAGTGCGAGCTTGAACATTCCGCGGGGCCTCGCGGTCGATCGGGTCGGCAGGCTGTATGTTGCGGACTCGGACAATCACCGCATCCGCATGGTCCTGCTGCCCCCCGAGGCGCCGACCGCGGTGAACGCCACGGCAGCGAATGCGCAGGCGACCGTCACTTTCGCCGCCCCGAAACTCGATGGTGGCAGCGCCATCACCGGCTACACCGTGACCTCCATCCCGGCCGGAGGCGTCGACAGCGACGCCGGCAGCGCCGGCACGTCGCACGCGATCACCGGCTTGACGAACGGCACGGCGTACACCTTCACGGTGGTCGCCGCCAATGCCCTGGGACCCGGCGCGCCGTCCGTGGCGTCGAACAGCGTGACGCCATCGGCAGTGCCGGGGGCCCCGACCGCAGTCAACGCCACCGCGGGGAACGCGAAAGCGACGGTGGCGTTCGCAGCACCTGCAAGCAACGGCGGAAGCGCGATCACCGGCTACACGGTGACCTCGAATCCCGCCGGCGGCACGGACAGCAACGCGGGCTCCACCAATGCGTCGCACGTCGTCACCGGCCTCGTCAACGGCACCGCCTACACCTTCACCGTGAAAGCGACCAACGCCGCGGGCCTCGGACCCGCATCGGCGGCGTCGAACAGCGTCATCCCCAAGGCGACCACCACCACCAGCTTGAGCGTGTCGCCATTTTCCTCGTCCAACTATGGTGACAAGGCGGTTTTCGACGCGACGGTGACCGGCAGCGGACCCACCGGCACGGTCACCTACACCGACACGGACGCATCGATCATCTGTGTGCAGTCTCTCACCGGCACCGGCAATACCCGCACCGCGCAGTGCAACACCACCAATCTGGCGCGCGGCGCTCACAGCATCACCGCCGCCTACTTCGGCAATGGCACCAATGCGCCGAGCGCATCGAGCCCGGCCCTGGCATTCAACGTGGTGGTGCAACCGAATCCTCCGGTGATCAGCGGCGTGACGCCCGGGAATCGGACCGCGGCGGTGAGTTTTGCGCCGTCGACCGACGACGGCGGCAGTCCGATCACCGGCTACACGGTGACCGCGACGCCAACGGGCGGCTTGGCGCCCCAGCGCGCCGGCAGCGATGCGATCGCCGGCTCCACCGTGAACGCGGTCCCGGGGATTGGCGAGGACAGCAATGCCGGCAGCCTCGCCACCACCCACGTCGTGACCGGGCTCACCAACGGGATCGCCTACACCTTCACGGTGACCGCCATCAACGCCTCGGGCAGCAGCGCACCGTCGGCACCCTCGAGCAGCGTGACGCCGGTGCCCGTCACCAGCATCGGCTCGAACGCCAACCCGAGCCTGCCGGGACAGAGCGTCACCTTCACGGCCACGGTCAGCGGCAACGCGCCGACCGGCACCGTCGCGTTCGAGGACGGAGGCACTCCCCTCGCCGGTTGTGCGGCCGTGCCGCTGGTCGGGACGCAGGCGCAGTGCGTCGACAGCACGCTTGCGCTGGGCAGTCACCATCTGACGGCGCTCTACGCCGGCGATGCATCCAATGCCGGCACGCTCTCCCAGCTGCTGACCCAGTATGTGACCCCGGCCGTGCTCGATGTCGATGCCAGCCTCAGCGAGACCAAGTACGATGCCCTCACCGACGGCCTGCTCGTCATCCGCTACCTGTTCGGCCTGACCGGCGCCACGCTCACCAACGGCGCCTTGGGGAGCACGGCGACGCGAATCGACTCCGGGGCGATCAAGGCCCACCTCGATGCCGTACGGCCCCTGCTCGACATCGACGGCAATGGCAGCGTCGATGCGCTGACCGACGGCCTGCTCGTGCTGCGCTATCTGTTCGGGCTGCGCGGCAACGCGCTCATCGCCGAGGTGGTTGATTCGCTGGCCACGCGCAAGACGGCATCCGACATCGAAGCCTACCTGCAGACGCTATTGCCCTAGTGCGCAACAGTCACTATCATGCCCCGCGGCGTCGCGATTCGACCATCGGTGGTCGACCGTCGGCATCACCCTTCTAGGCAGACAGGCAGTGCGGTTCGTCGATTCGTCATCAGCTGAATTCGTTGCTCCCGGCCTGACGCACAAATCCTTTCGTCTCTGCTTGACGCTGCTTCTTGCCGTGCTGGCGTGCGCGCTGGCACCTGCGACGACATGGGCAGTGAACATCATCACGACGGTGGCCGGCGGGGGCACCGCCGGCGACGGCGAGGCGGCCACCAGTGCGATCCTGTTCCAGCCGCAGGGCCTGGCCGGCGACAGCGACGGGAATCTCTTTATCGCCGACACCAACGGCGGCCGCATCCGGAAGATAGCGGCCGGCACCGCCATCATCGAGACCGTCGCCGGCAACGGTACCTGCAGTTTGGCCGGCGACGGAGAAGCGGCGACCAACGCAAGTGTGTGCAATCCGACCGCGGTGGCGGTCGATAGCGGTGGGAATCTGTATACAGTAGATTCCGTGGTCGTCCGCAAGGTGGACGCAGGGACCGGCATCATCAGCACTGTCGCCGGCAACGGCTCCCAGGGATTCAGCGGCGATGGCGGTCCCGCCGCCAGCGCGAGTCTGGGTTACGCAAGGGGCGTGGCCGTCGACGGCAACGGCAACCTGTACATCGCCGACGAAAACAACTCGCGCGTCCGGAAGGTCGCCGCCGGGACCGGCATCATCACCACGGTTGCCGGCAACGGTTCGCTCGCGTATTCCGGCGATGGCGGCCCGGCCACCAGCGCAAGCGTGGGCGTGCCGTACGGCGTGGCCGTCGACGGCAGCGGCAACCTGTATATCGCGGACACGTGGAACAACGTCATTCGCCGGGTCGATGTCGGCACCGGCGTCATCACCACCGTGGCAGGCGGTACCGCGGGATCCTGCGGCGACGGCGGCGCGGCCATCAGCGCGTGCCTGGCTACTCCGCGAGGCGTCACCGTCGATGGGGACGGGAACCTGTATATCGCGGACTCGGACAACTACCGCGTCCGCAAGGTCGCGGCCGATACGGGCATCATCACCACCGTCGCCGGCAACGGCAGCCCGGGATTCACGGGCGATGGTGGCGCCGCCACCAGCGCGAGCTTGAGCCGCCCCGCTTCCGTACGAGTCGACGGCGCCGGCAACGTGTACATAGCCGACGAACTCAACAACCGCGTCCGCAGGGTCGCCGCCGGCACCGGGATCATCACCACCATCGCCGGCGGCAGCATCGGCGACGGTGGCCTGGCCACCAGCACAAGCCTGGGCGACGTGTACGACGTGGCGGTCGACGGCAGCGGCAATCTCTACCTTGCCGACCAGAATGACAACCGCATCCGAAAGGTAGCCGCGGGCACCGGCATCATCACCACCGTCGCCGGCAACGGCCCGCTCGGCGGCATCTTCGGCGGCGGCGGCGACGGCGGGGTCGCCACGAACGCCGACTTGAACCTGCCGCTCGGCGTGGCGGCAGACACCGGTGGCAATCTCTACATCGCGGACGCTGGCAACTCCCGCATCCGGAAAGTCGCCGCCGGGACCGGCATCATCACCACGGTCGCCGGCAATGGCGTCCAGACTTTTGCGGGCGATGGGGGACCAGCCACCGGCGCCAGCCTGCGTTTCCCGTACGGCGTGGCTGTCGACATAGGCGACAACCTCTATATCGCCGACTCGAGCGACCACCGCATCCGCAAAGTCGCCGCCGGGAGCGGCATCATCACCACCGTTGCCGGCAACGGTACCGGCGGCTTTTCGGGCGATGGTGGCGCAGCGACGAGCGCCGGCCTGGCCGACCCCACGGGCGTCGCCATCGGCGGCAACGGCGACCTGTTCATCGTGGACTTGAACCGCATCCGCAAAGTCGCTGCCGGCACCGGAATCATCTCCACCGTCGCCGGCAACGGGACCTATGGATTCAGCGGCGATGGCGGGGCGGCGACCAGTGCCAGCTTGTCGTTCCCCTATCGCATGGCGGTCGACAACACCGGCAACCTCTATGTCGCCGACTCCGGCAGCCACCGCATCCGCAAGGTTGCCGCCGGCACCGGCATCATCACCACGGTCGCCGGCAACGGCTTCGTTTTCAGCGGCGATGGCGGCGCAGCCACGAGCGCCGGCCTGTCGTTTCCGTTTGCCGTGGCCGTCGACGGCAGCGGCAACCTCTACATCGGCGAGCGCGGCAGCAAACGCGTCCGCAAGGTCTTCGACGTACTGCAGCCTCCCGACGCGCCAACCGGTGTCAGCGCGACAGCCGGCAATGCCAAAGCGACGGTGACGTTCACGGCACCAGTGAACAACGGCGGCAGCGCCATCACCGGCTACACGGTGACGTCGAATCCCGCGGGCGGCATCGATAGCAATATCGGCTCGACCAACACCTCCCATGTGGTCACCGGCCTCGCCAACGGCACCGCCTACACCTTCACCGCGAAAGCGACCAATGCGGTGGGCCCCGGCCCCGCATCGATTGCGTCGAACAGCGTCACCCCGAAGGCGACCACCACCACCAGCCTCGGCGCGTCGCCCGTCTCCTCCAGCTATGACGGCAATACCGTCACCTTCACCGCCACGGTGACCGGCAGCCTGCCCACGGGCACGGTCAACTTCACCGATTCGGGGGCGTCGATCGGCTGCGACGCGGTGTTCTTGAGCGGCGGCAGCGGCAACACCCGCAACGCGTTCTGCAACACCAGCAATCTTGCGGTGGGCAACCACAGCATCACCGCCGCCTACGCGGGCAACGGCAACAATGCGCCGAGCACGTCGAGCGCACCCCTCGCCTATGCGGTGAAGACGCCGACGAAACCGAATCCTCCGGTCATACTCGCCGCGGTGGCCAGCAGCCAGACCGCCCTGGTGAGCTTCCTGCCGCCGGAGGACGACGGCGGCAGGGCGATCACCGGCTACCTGGTGACCTCGATCCAGGGCGGTGGCACCGACGTGAATGCCGGCAGCCTCGCCACCACGCACCAGGTCAACGGGCTCACCAACGGCGTCGCCTATGCCTTCCAGGTCACCGCCACCAACGAGCTCGGGCCCGGCACGCCCTCCTCGCAGTCGAACAGCGTGACGCCGCTCGCCGTCACGAGCACCACCCTCGCGTCGAGCGCCAACCCGAGCCTGCCCGGGCAGAGCGTCACTTTCACCGCGACCGTCATCGGCAGCGCGCTCACTGGCACCGTGCTGTTCCAGGACGGCGCGACGCCGCTCGCCGGCTGCTCGGCCGTGCCGCTGACCGGAACGCAGGCACAGTGCGTCGACACCGCTCTGCCGCTGGGCAGCCACAGCGTGACCGCGCTCTACTCCGGCGATGCGGTCAACGCCGGCAGCGTCTCGCCGCTGCTGACGCAGGTCGTGAGCCCGCCGCTGCTCGATGTAGACGCCAGCATCACTGCGACCCGGTACGATGCCCTCACCGATGGTTTGCTCGTCATGCGTCACCTGTTCGGCTTGACCGGGACCCCGCTGACGAACGGCGCGCTGGGCGCCACGGCGACGCGCATCGATCCGACGGCGATCAAGGCCTATCTCGATGCGATCCGGCCGCAGCTCGACGTCGACGGCAATGGCAGCACCGACGCGCTCACCGACGGCCTGCTCGTGCTGCGCTATCTGTTCGGGCTGCGCGGCACTGCGCTCATCGCGGGCGCGGTCGATCCGCTCGGCAGCCGGACCACCTCCAGCGCCATCGAGACCTACCTGCAGACGCTGTTGCCGTAGTGCGCAAACGGGGCCAGCGCCCCGTCGCCCCGAAACACTGCGTTCACCGCCCCGGTGAAGGGCAAACCGGTAGAATCCTGCCGCTGCGCGTCCATTGCACAACGGACAGGCTCGGTCACGGCCGGATGATGATGGAGACTCCTGAACCACGGATGGCCGGATCGGCCGGCGCTGAGCGACGCCCGACCAGGCGTTCCTGCACGGCAGCGCCAATCGCCACCGGCAGGCTCCGTCGCGCGTTGCTGCTCGGCATCGGCCTGGTCGCCGTAACCGCTGGCGTCGCTGCCCACGGCGCGGCCGGCGGCACCGTGACGACGGCGTTGCCCAATGTCATGCCCACCGAATTCAACGGCGACCTGGGCCGATTGCCCAGGGCACCCCTGAAGCACGCGCAGCGTCCGGACAAGCCCTATCGTCCGCTGCTGCGGCTGCCTGCAGGCAGCAGGGTCGAACCGACGGAAGCCGCCGCGATCCGGCAGGCGCAGGCTGCCGTCGAACCGAAAGCGGCGATGCCCGGCCCGGCACAAAGTTTCGAGGGCATCGCCCGCGGCGACACCTGCAGCGGCGGCCCGTGCAGCAATGCCAACCCATCCGATGCCAACGGCGAAGTCGGCCCCGACCACTACATCCAGGCCGTCAATTTCGCCTACGCCATCTACAGCAAGAGCGGCACGCTGCTCGCCTCGTTCACCGAGGACCAGCTCTGGGCGGGTGACAGCACGAGCTGCAACGGCCAGTCGCGGGGCGATCCGGTGGTGCTCTACGACGCGCTCGCCGATCGCTGGATCCTGGCGCATTTCGCGTTTGGCTTTTCCGGCAACGACTGGACTGCGCCGTTCTACCAATGCATCGCCGTTTCGAAATCCGGAGATCCGGTGACGGGCGGCTGGTGGTTGTATCCGGTGCGCATCGACGATGAAGCGCACCCATGGCTCAACGACTACGCGAAATTCGGCATCTGGAACGATTGCCTGTACATGGCGGCCAACGAGTTCGACGCCCCCTCGCCCCACCCGTTCAAGGGCACCATGTTCGCCTCGTTCAGCCGCGCCGACATGTATGCCGGCGCGGCGCTGAGCGCGTCGATCGGATTCATCGCCGATACGAGCAATCCGTACACGATGATTCCGAGCCACCTCGGCGGGCAGGCAGGGGCTGCACTGCCGCCAGGAACGCCGAACTACTTCGTTTCGCAATCGCTGACGGTGTTTTCCTTCGAGGTCAGGAAGTTCACGGCCGGCCCGAACTGCGGCGCCGGCGGCACGCTGGGCACCCCGGTCGATGTCGGTCACCCGTCCTACGCGCTGTGGAGCGATCCCGTCGTTCCGCAGCCGGGCACGTCGATCAAGCTGGACTCCGTCGGCGACCGGCTCATGCAAAAGGTCCAGTACCGGAAGATCGGCACCGCGGAGTCGCTGTGGGTGGCGCAAACGTATCGCCCGTCGGCCTCGGGAAATCTCGGCGTGCATTGGGCTCAGGTCGACGTCACGGGCGGCACGATTGCCGCAGTCCCTGCGCAGCAGCAACTGTATTCGCCGGACAGCACGTTGTACCGCTTCATGCCGAGTCTCGCCGTCGACGGCCAGGGCAACATGGCGGTCGGCTACACCACCTCGGGTGCTGCCGCGCCGCATTACCCGAGCATCGCGTACTCGGGGCGGCTTGCGAGCGATCCGGCCAATGCCCTGCCGCAAACGGAAACGGTCCTGATCGCAGGCGGCAGTTCGCAGACCGGCAACTGCGGCGGCGCGCCCTGCGATCGCTGGGGCGACTATTCGTCGATGAGCGTCGACCCGGCCGATGACTGCACCTTCTGGCTGACCAATCAGTACTACCCCGGGCCACCGAACGCCAGCACCATTGCATGGCAGACGCGCATCGGCTCGTTCAGATTTCCTGCCTGCACGACAGCCAATCGCACCGCCGACCTGGCCATTGCCAAGACCGATGGATCGTTTACGGCGCCACCCGGCATGCCGATTGCGTACACCCTCGTCGCCACCAACAACGGGCCGTTCGCGGTCACCGGCGCGACGGTCACCGACACCCTCCCGGCGGCGATCACCGGCGTCACCTGGACCTGCACCGCGAGCGCGGGCAGCGGTTGTCCTGCGTCGGGGACCGGCAGCATCGGCACGTCGGCGGTCAACCTGCTCAATGGCGGAACGGCGACCTTCACCGTCAACGGCACCGTGTCGCCATCGGCATCGGGAGCGCTCAGCAATACGGCCAACATCGCGTTGCCTGCGGGCTTGACTGATCCGGTGCCCGCCAACAACACAGCGACGGACACGGACACAGTCGCGCTGTCGCTGAGCCCGCCGACCATCGGCACGAGCTTCGGCACCTCGCCCATCGTGATCGGGCAGACATCCGTGCTCGCGATTGCAATTGCCAACCCCAATGCCGGAACCGTGCTCACCGGCATCGCTTTTTCCGATGTCCTGCTCGCCGGAGTGACCGCGCCCGATGCAACGGGACCCGGTTGCGGCGGCACCGTCACCGTGACTGCCAACGTGATCGCGCTTGCGGGCGGGACGCTGGCCGCGGACGGCAATTGCGCGATCCCGGTGAGCGTGACCGGGGCGCAGGCGAGCGCCACGGCGTGGACCAACACCATCGGTTCCGTGACCTCCACCGAGGCCGGTGCCAACTCGACCCCGGCCACAGCGGACATTATCGTGCGCCAGGTATCCACCACGACCGCCATCGTGTCGGATGCGCCGGATCCCACGATCACCGGCCAGCCCTACACGGTGACCTACGCGGTCGGCGTCATGGCGCCGGGGACCGGCACGCCGACGGGAACGGTGACGGTCAGCGATGGTACCGACAGTTGCGTCGCCACGCTGCCGGTCGCCGACTGCCAATTGGTCAGCCTCGCGGCAGGGGCGAAAGCGCTCACCGCCACCTACAACGGCGACGTGAAGTTCGGCGCCAGCGTTTCCGCGACCCGGGCGCATCAGGTTGCCGCGGCGGTGCTCGATGTCGATGCCAGCGTCACGGACACCCGGTACGACGCCCTCACCGACGGCTTGCTCGTCATGCGTTACCTGTTCGGCGTCACCGGCTCCGCACTGACCAACAGCGCCGTGGGCGGCACGGCGACGCGCAGCAATCCGCCCGCGATCAAGGCCTTTCTCGACGGCCTTCGACCGCGGCTCGACATCGACGGCAATGGCAGCGTCGATGCGCTGACCGATGGCGTGCTCATCCTGCGCTACCTGTTCGGGCTGCGCGGCAGTTCACTCATCGCCGGCGCGGTCGATCCGCTGGGCACGCGCACGACTGCGCCTGCCATCGAAGCCTACGTGCAGACCTTGTTGCCGTAGCGGGCCGCGGCCCGCTACGGCAACCTTGACAAGGTGATTCGCACGAGCCCACGATGTCCGGCTTTCGCGCGACGTGGCCGCTTCACGCAGCTTCCGCTTCCGTACCTGCCCTTGCCTTGAGGTCACCATGCCTCTCGCCCCTGCCCGCCTTCGACTTGCCGCCAATCTGCACCCGGAGGTGCCGGCCGCCCGGTCGCGACGCAGGCGACGCCACGCTGCGCTGGGCCTGGTGCTGGGGCTGCTGCTTGCGCTCGCCTCTCCGATCGCGGCCGCGGTCAGCCTGACGTGGTCGCAGGGGGCGGTCGGGGCGCCGGTCCCGGTCGATGCCGCGGGGTACTTCGTGGCGCGGGACGCCGCGGGCAACATCGTGGTGACCGGGTACAGCTTCAACGGCGACACCGACGACATCCTGACGATCAAGTACGACGGGACGACCGGGGCCGAGTTGTGGCGGACGAGAAGCGATGGCGCAGCGCATCGCTCCGACTATCCCAACGCGCTGGCCATCGACGGCAACGGCAACGTGGTGGTGGCCGGACAGAGTGACGACGCCGTCAGCGTCAACTACTTCACGATCAAGTACGACGGAGCGACCGGGGCCGAGCTGTGGCGGGTGGTGGTCGACGGCACGGCGCATCTCGATGACCGGGCGTACGGGGTGGCGATCGACGGCACCGGCAACGTCGTGGTGACCGGGCAGACCTTCAACGGCAGCAACACCGACTTCCTGACGATCAAGTACAACGGGACGACCGGGGCGGAGCTGTGGCGGGCGATGGGCGACGGCGCGGCGCACGGCAGCGACGGTGCGCGCGCGGTGGCGATCGACGGCAACGGCCACGTGCTGGTGACCGGGTCCAGCTTCAACGGCGGCAACGCCGACTACCTGACGATCAGGTACGACGGGACGGCGGGAGCCGAACTGTGGCGCGCCGTGAGCGACGGCGCGGCGCATGGCGAGGACAGCGCCAGCCTGCTGAAGATCGACGGCGGCAACGTGGTGGTGACCGGGTACAGCTCCAACGGCACCGACTACCATTATCTGACGATCAAGTTCAACGGGTCGACCGGGGCAGAGATGTGGCGCGCGGTGGGCGCCGGCGGATCGACCGACTTTCCCGCCGCGCTGGGAATTGACGGCGGCGGAAATGTCGTGGTGACCGGCCAGACCTTCAACGGCAGCAACACCGACTTCCTGACGATCAAGTACGACGGCGTCACCGGCGCCGAAGTGTGGCGCGCGGTGGGCGACGGCACGGCGCACGGAAGTGACAACGCGACGGGCCTCGCGTTCGACGCGGGCGGCAACGTGATGGTGAGCGGTCCCAGCTATAACGGCAGCTCCGTCGATTTCCTGACCATAAGATACAACGGCGCCAACGGGAC
>Ga0315290_10000392_pt1 | contig 28287 bp, 19 predicted proteins | sample YL17G12_0_MG_FD_203627 | JGI IMG/M metagenome (GOLD analysis project Ga0315290, IMG submission 203627) | Sediment microbial communities from Yellowstone Lake, YNP, Wyoming, USA - YL17G12_0 | ecosystem: Environmental > Aquatic > Freshwater > Lake > Sediment | place: USA: Wyoming | collected... | reverse complement strand
GCCCGTTGCGTCGGGCCGCCGGGGCCATCGAAGTCCCCACCGACGGACTCTCTGTCGAGGAGGTTGTCGAGCGGCTGGCGGCGATCGTCGCCTCAAGAGCGTAGCGTGGGCTAGCGCGCGCCGCAAAGCCCACGGGTTGCCACCCGTGGGCTTTACCGTGGGCTTGGAAAACTCACCCCAGTCCGTGCTTGGCGAGCTTGTCGCGGAAGGTGGAGGGCTTCATGCCCAGCGAGGCGGCGGCCGCGGTCTTGTTGCCGTCGCAGGCACTTAGGGCGTTTTCCAGGATCCGCCGCTCGGCCTGGTCCATCACCTCCTGGAAGCTCGCATTGGGGACGAACGAGACGGCCGGCGGGGAGGGAACGTCGAAGGTCAGCAGGTCGGGGCTGATCCGGCCCGAGCCGATCAGGTACGCCCGCTCCAGGGCGTGGTAGAGCTCGCGGACGTTCCCCGGCCAGTTGTGCCGTGCCAGGGCGGCCAGGGCCTCGGGCTCGAGGGTGAACCGGCGGTCCCGGGCGATCCGCCGCAGGAGGTGCTCGGCCAGGACGGGAACGTCTTCAAGCCGGTCGCGAAGCGGCGGGATATTGACCCTGAGCACGTCCAGCCGATAGTAGAGGTCCTGGCGAAAGGTCCCCCTGTGGGTCTTGGCCAGGAGGTTCTGCTTGGTCGAGGCGATGATCCGCACGTCGGCGTGAATGGGCGCGGTTCCGCCGACCCGCTCGAACACCTTCTCCTCGATCGCGCGGAGCAGCTTGGACTGCTGCTCCGTCGAGATGTCGTCGACGTCGTCCAGGTAGAGGGTTCCCCCCTCGGCCAGATCGAAGCGTCCCTTGCGCTGCCGCTCGGCGCCGGTGAACGAGCCCTTCTCGTGGCCGTACAGCTCGCTCTCGATGAGCTGGGGGGGAAACAGCGTACACCCGACCTTGACGAACGGGAAGCCGTGCCGGTGCGAGGCGCGGTGGATCACCAACGCGACCAGGTCCTTGCCCACGCCGGTCTCGCCGCACAACAGGACGTTGGCGTCGGTCTTCGCGCAGATGTCGACCATCTTCCTGACGCGGCGGATGGCCACCGAGCGGCCGAGGATCAGCTCGTCCAGCCGGACGGGCTCGGCGAGGCCGGGGGCGCCGGCGGCCTGGTCGGCGGCCCGCTTCTCCCGCTCGATCCGCGCGATCAGCGGCAGCAGGTCTTCGTTGAGGAAGGGCTTGGTGATGAAGTCGTAGGCGCCCAGCTTGACCGCCTCGACGGCCACGGGAATGCTGCCGTAGGCGGTCATCATGATCACCTCGACTTCCGCCAGCGGCCCCTGCTTGATCCACTTCAAGAGATCGAGCCCGTCGACGCCGGGCATCTTCAGGTCGGTGACGACGACGTCGAAGTGCTCGCCTTCGAGTTTCTGGAGGGCTTCGGCGCCGTCGGCGGCGGTGGCGACGTCGTGCCCTTGGGCGCCGAGGTCGTCGGCCAGGGTGACGCGCTTGATCTTTTCGTCGTCGACCACGAGGATTCTCATGTCTGCCTCGTACCCGATGGCCGGTCGGCCTGATGGAGGGTCACGGTGAACGTGGTTCCCTGGCCCAGCACGCTGTGCACCTCGATCCGCCCCCCCATCTCGGAAATCAGCATCCGGCACAGGCCGAGGCCCAGCCCGGTGCCGCCGCGGTCGGCCCGGGTGGTGAAGAAGGGCTCGAAGATCTTCTCCAGATGGGCCCGGGGAATGCCCACCCCCGTGTCGGCCACCTCGATCGCCACCGAGCCCATCTGGTCCTCGTCCTTCCGACCCAGCGAAAGCGTGCGCAGCGCAAGCGTCCCCCCGTGGGGCATCGCCGCCAAAGCGTTCGTGCAGAGATTAAACAGCACCTCCTGGAGCGTGTAAACGTCCCCCTGCACCGGCGGGACGCTCGCGAGATCCTTCTCCACCCGGACGTTGCGGCCAAAGCTCCCGGCCAGCATCTGAAGCGTGGCCTCCACGGCCGCGTTGACGTCGGTGCTCTCGAGCGTGATCCCGTGGGGTCGGGCAAAGGCCTGCACCCGCTTGGCGGTCCGCTCGATCCGCTCCAGGGCCTCCGCCATCAGGTGGACGTACTGCGTCAGGTGGGGATCGTCCTTGACCCCCTCCCCGATCCGCTGCACGCAGTTCTGAAGTCCGTCCAGCGGATTGGCGATCTGGTGGGCGATCCCCGCCACGAGCTGCCCGATCCCCAACAGCTTCTCCCGCTGCCGCAGCTCGGCATGGGCACGGTCGACGTACCGCCGGATCGACGTGGTGAAGTACGTCGCCGTCCACACCGTGCTGGCAAACGCGGCAAACAGGCCCGCCAGGTACGTCGGGTCGGGGGGCAACGGCCACGCCGGGTCGGTGCCGTAGTGGAGCGGCTGCCGCGCAAGCCACCCCAGGTACTCCAGCAGCAGCACCCCGCCGACCAGACCCGTCGCCAAACCCGCCACCCCGTACGGCCACCGGCCCCGCAAATACATCCCCGCAATGATCGTGTGGAACACGAAGTAAAACAAGAACGGGTTGCGCGGCAGATCGGCGAAATACAGCAAGAGCGTCAGCGTGGTCAGGTCGCACACGACCTGCAGGAGGATGTTGCGCTGGACGTTCCTCTCCCCGGCCGACCAGTCCCTCTGACTGAGCTGAAACGCCAGGTTGTAGCCCGCCATCAGGCCGCCGATCGCGTACAGCGGCAGCGGATGCTCCACGACCTTCAAGAGCGACGAGGCTATCCAGATCGTCAGCATCAACAGGATGCAGGCCACCCAGCGGAGCGAGACCAGCCAGCGGGCACCCTCAGGCGGGAGTTTCATGCCTTCGATCTACCAAAACTTCCAACTGCCGACGCGAACGCGACCCGTGGGGCCCGTTCACCCACGCCATACCCATCTCCGAACGCACTCCTCATCCAGCTATCTTAACTCCCGATGCCGCCCAGTGGCATGACTACCCGGAAGGCCTGTCCGCATCCGGCCGAAATGGGGGGCCGTGGCAGAGCAGATCCCCCCCGGGGAGGCAATTCGCCGATTGCCTTATCCGTCCTGCGGCGGTAAGAAATGCGTGCTAGCGGGCTTGGAGCAAAACCATCATGTCGACGGCTTTCAGGACCCCGTCCATGTGCGCCTGGATTTCCGTGAGGTGCTCTCGCCGCAGTCCGAGCTCGTTGAAGACCCGGACGGGAGGCATCTGTCTGGTCTGGACTCCCAGCGGCGTCAAGCCTCTGAGATGACAGAACAGATCGGCAATCGCCACAAGGTGGACGAACTCGCGATGGGGACCTTCGTACGGTTCCGCGGCATGGTGATGGCCGATCGCCATCGTAAGGTGCTCCGGCAAGTTCCACCTCGCCGCGACAAACTGGCCGAGCCCGGCGTGGTCAAAGCCCAGCATCTTCCGTTCCGTTTCCCAGGCCGGCGACTGGTCGCTCAAGGCGTCGAGCACTCGGCGAAATCCCTCCTGGTCGTATTGATCGAGCAGAATCAGGCCGACGTCGTGGAGCAACCCGGCCAGGTACGCTTCCTGGGGCCGGACGCCCTTGCACGTGCGGGCGACAAGCTGGGCCACCATCCCAACACCCACCATGTGACGCCACAGACCGGTCCGCGTGTAGGGGCCGTATCCTGCACCCTCCCGGAAGAGGGTCGCCACGTAGGCGGTCACGGCAAGGTTGCGGACCTCCTCAAAACCGAGCATCACGATTGCCTGGTCCAGGTCGGCTACCTTGTTCTTCAAGGCGTAGTAGGACGAATTGACCGTCCGCATGAGTCGCATCGCCAACGCCGGATCCCTGCGGATCGCCTCCGCCAGGTCCTGGCACCGGCTCTTCGGATCGCCGGCCATCTGCATGATGTGCAGGGCCACCGTCGGAAGGGATGAGACCTCACCAATCTCACCGAACAGTCTCTCCAAGGCCGCTTCCGGTGCGCAGGCGCAGAGGGGCTCTTCGCTTGCCGGAACACATGTCTGCTGAGTCACGCGATGAACTCCCTGAAGACCATGGAAAGCATACCTTCGCGAACCAGTTCCGCCCATCCAGAACCCTGTGCCGCGGCCGGGGGTGCCATCAGACCCATCAGAAGCAGTGCGAGACCCGACCCGTCATGGCGAACCGCTCGGCCGCTTGGGCGACCCGACCCCGAAGCCGGGCGAGATACCCCTCCCGGCTGGTCCGCTCGAACAGGACCTTACGATACGGCTCCCGCAGCTCCGGAAACTCCCGGCCAAGCAGCTCGGCCACCGCGGGCCAGACCCTCGGCCGCGCATTCAGCGCGTCGACCCACACCCGGCTCACCCCAACCCCCGCCGCCCGCTCGAACAGGCCCTCGATCGACCCCTGGTCATCCGACAGAAACGGCAGCAACGGGCCGAACATGATCGACGTTCTCAGGCCCAAGCGCCGGGCCTCCTCCAGCACGCCGAGCCGCTCGTGCACCGGCGAGCCGCCCGGCTCCCACAAGGCCGCCAGCCGCTCGTCCAGCGTGGTGACGGTCGTGCCGATCGTGGCGTTGCCGGGCGAGAACAGATCGAGGTCCCGCCGCACCAGCGCGCTCTTGGACAGGACGTTGACCTGGAATCCCCGCTCGACCAGCAGCTCGCAGCAGCGGCGCGTCAGCCGGTACTCGGCCTCGATCGGCTGCCAGCCGTCGCACGCGCTGGAGACGAACACCTCGCCCGGCTCGAGGCGTCGCAACTGCCGCTTGAGCACCTCGACCGCATTGACCTTGACGTCGACGAACTCACCCCACGCCTCCGGATGCGGGTGGAACCGCTGCATGAATCGCGCGTAGCAGTACGCGCAGGCGTGTGCGCAGCCGGTGTAGCAGTTCAACGAATACTCGCCCAGCGTGCTGCGGTTGAGAATCGACTTGCAGACCGTCTCGCGCACGACGACCTCACCAGCCGTCCCGGCTCCGCGCGGCTCCCCAGCCCCGGGCGTGCCCGGCCGGCTCTCGTGAGACATCGTGCGCACTCCCCCTTCATCGCCTTCCCGGACCTCTCGGCATGGTCCACGATATCGTTGCCGGAGGGTGGCATGCCGTCACGCCGCGCAGCGGCGGGTCGGCATGCTTATCCATCCCCGCGTTGTCGGGTCCGGCCGATCGTGGTATATTAGCCTTCTTACCCCGGCCCGTGCAATCCAGGGGCACTTGCGATGACTCCCGTTCTCGAGTTGACCTTCCGCGACGTGGGCGGCGATCCGTGGGAGGGCTTCGCCACGGTCCGGTTCCAAGGCGAGACGAGCCCGGCGCTCCCCGTGCGCGAAGGAATGACCTCCGCCCAACGGGCCGAGCTGCGATGGTACGTCGAAGAGTTCATGGACCTGCCGGAGGGGGGAAACGTCGAGCGCGCACGCCGCGTCGAAGAGAGCCTGGTCCGCTACGGCGGCGGGCTGTGGGAGGGGCTTGAGCACGCCGGCGTCATCTGGCACTGGCTCGGGGCGGTGCAAGCCGCGGGCGAGGGCCGGCTCGAGCTCCGGGCCGACGCCCGGGCCGATGAGATCGCGCTGCGCACCCCCTGGGAGCTGATGCGGGCCGGCAGCCCCGGCCAAGGCGGCCGGCTCTTGCACCAGTTGGGCGTCAGCGTGGTCCGCCGCGTCAACGCCGAGCTCCCCCGGCTGCGACCGCCCGACACCTCCCACGGCCTCCGCGTCCTGGCGATCGTCTGCCGGCCGGTAGAGGCCGGGTTCCTCGACCCGCGCTACACGCCCGAGGCCATCCTCACGGCCCTGGAGTCCCGGCCCGAGGTGACGGTCGATTTCTGCCGCCCGGGCACGCTGCCAGCAGCTCGCAGCGGCTAGCCCATGCGTCCCAGAGCATTCCTCTCTTGCACCCACTTCATTCGAAGCCCTCGGAGGAGAAGCCAACCGACTAGATCGACCAGTTTACTCAGCAGCAAGGCCAGTACCACGATCAAAGTGATGCCTGCAAGAACCAGCGGCGTGTCATACGTTCCACCAGCCCTCAATATCCGGTATCCCAGTCCACGTTCAGCGGATATGAACTCACCGATGAAGGCTCCCAGCAGCGCAAACCCCACAGTGAGCCGAAAGGATGCCACGACCCAGGAGAGCGCGGAAGGAACCACTACTTTCAAGAAGACCTGCTGCCGCGAGGCACCGAAACTTCTCAGGAGCCTGACGTACTCGCCTTCAACACCCGATGTCGCACCAGCGTAGGCGAGCCCAGTTGTGACGAGGACAGTCGAGAAGATGGACATCATCACTTTCGCGACGTACCCAATGCCGAACCACATGATCATCATGGGCGCTAGTGAGAATATCGGGATAGCTCCTAGAGCAAGAATATACCACTTGGCGATCCTCTGCACTGTTGGGTAGTAAGCGAGGGCGATTCCGACAATAACACCAATCGCATTGCCCGCCAGGAACCCCACGAACGCCTCCGAAGCGGTGACCCAGGTGTCTACCACGGCATCTCCTTGGGCGACGTATTCCAGAAGCCTCTTCACCACCAGGCTAGGTGAGGCAAACAGGAACTGTGCTCTGGAGGAGCGCATCACAGCCAATTCCCACGCTAAGCCAAGGATCGCGGCTGGAAGGAGAACCAGGGCCAATTCACACGCCAGCCTTCGTAACCGCATGGGATTCACCCCTTTCCCAACGCCCGGCAGACCTCACCAAAGTAATCCAGAAACCTCCGATCCTGTCGAACAGCAATTGGATCCCTTCCCATAACGTCCTGCGGAAATGCCACATCCCTCGCCAAGACTATCTCCGACGGCCGACCTTCAGCAGGATCGCCATCGAGGACGACCAGACGGCTGCCGACCGCTATCGCCTCATCAATATCGTGCGTAACGAACACAACTGTCCTCTCTCTCGCACGAGCGAACGCGAGTACGGCACCTTCGAGGCACAATCTGGTGTTGTAGTCTAGAGAAGAAAACGGTTCGTCAAGCAGTAGGATGTCAGGGTCAAACAGTAAAGTCCTTATGAGAGCCACTCTCTGACGCATACCTCCGGATAGCTGTTGTGGACCGCAGTTCTCGAAGCCCTTCAGGCCAAGGTCGTCGAAGTACTCCAAGAGCCGGCGCCTTTTCTCCGGGAGATGCGCCGTTCCCATGATTTCCACACCAAGCTGTGCGTTTCCTGCAGCATCCCGCCATGGTAGGAGCAGATCATTCTGGAACATATAGCCGATCCGGGCATCCAACTCGCGTCTCACGACACCTGAGTCAAACCCTTCTGTTCCTGAGATGATATTGAGTAGGGTCGTCTTTCCGCATCCACTAGCCCCAAGTATCGATAACACCTCCCCTCGGTAGATCTCCAGAGAAAAACTGTCAAATACACGAAGTACTCCTGCGTTGTGAGGAAAACACTTGGAGAGCTGGAATATCTCGACTGCGAGAACTGATCCGCCTCCGTGACGTTGTGCGTTTGCCATGACCCAGATCCCATCGACTGAGGCTCAGTGGTCCGCTATTCTGCCTTGTCCCGAATCGCGGCATCCGCAAAGGACATGTCAACGGAGTGGTGGTACGGCTGCAACGCTTTCAGATCCCCAACGGTAATGCGAGTCTTCAAGGCTGCGCTCCAAGAGTCCTCCGAAACAACGACAGACTTCGGTAGGGTGCTTTCTGACACCATCCGTCGCACAGCCTTATCGACAACCGCCGGCTCTAGCGATGGAAACAACTGACGTGCAACGGTACTAGCGCCCTCGGGGTCAGAATGGCAATAATCTAAGGCCCTTTGGACACCTTTCACCATTCCCTGCACGACCTCGGGATGCTCATTGGCGTAACGGGTACTCACGGTGAGGCCCGTGAAGGCAAACGCCCCGTAGAACTTTGGCGACGAGAACACGACTCGGTATCCTTTCGCCTCAGCGAGAGATGCGGCGGGCTCGAGAACCATTGCGATGTCCGCTTGCTTGCCCTCAAGCAACGCGATCTGACCGCCAATCGGAGCTTGGACAATCTTGGTGGAATGGAGCTCCGCTCCGCCGGAAGTGATTGTGTCCGCCATGAGAGTGTAGTTGGTCGAAGGAGCCGGAAACGTCCCAACCCGGAGGCCCGCCAATTGGGACTTGGATTCAATCACCGGGATGCTGTCTTGGTTAGTGACGCCCCAAATCGCTACTCCGCCCACAATGCTCGCAACGACCTTCCCGAGATTTCCGGCCTTTTCATTCGCAATGGCGGTGAACACCGGATCCCCGACGCCGAATTGACTGCCTCCCTGAAGTACACTGGCAAAAACCTGATCGTCATTGCCTGAATAGGTCAAGGAGACCTCCAAGCCTTCGTCCTTGAAGAAGCCCTTCTCCATGGCCACATATACGGGCAAGTAAATAAGGTACTTCTCCTGCCCCCACTGAGCGACGACAACCTTCGAGGTTCGACTCCCGTCCCTGGTGCATCCGCCTCTGCAGCCAGCGACAACACAAGTCAGCACTCCGAGGATCCCAGCGTAGAACGCTAGGCGGCCACATGCCAAGGCGCCTCGACCCATTCGGGATGGTATCTCCATTTGAGGACCTCCTACTGCAGATGAGTGTGTTTTTGAAATGGCCAACTAGTCAGAATGTTCTCCCTGCGCCAGTATCGCCAAAGCCAGCCTGCTAATGCCAACGCCCATGCAACCGCTTTCCAACCGCCCCTCGGTACTGCGAATGTTGAAGGCGTCTGTGAGCCGGCTGCCCCAAAGGCTTGACCCCGCCACCTCGAGCCACTCTTCGGTTTCTGGAAGGAACATCTCAACGTCGAGAATCGGTATGTCGCTCACCTTGCTGACACGCCTGAGATTCCGGGAGAGGGTCTCCTCCTCTGCTTGGAAACAACCAGCTCCCACCACGACTCGGAATGTCAGGTCCTTTCTACCGAGGAGCGAGCAGAATGCCTCGAGTAACTGCGCTCGTAGGGCGTGCACGTGCTCACCGGTGCCCACGAAAACGTACTCATCCCGAAGAAATTCGGCCGACTTGCGCACAGTCCTCAAGGTATCCTGCCTCTCGTTACGGTACGACCATCCACCCAAGTTCTCCCTAACGCAAATTGGAAGGTCGCTCTCAGATAGTATGCGTTCCGTCATCCACTCATAGAAGGGGGCGCACTGTACTGGATCCAGGATGAATCCCGAGTCAGTCAGCCCCAGGAACCGCTCTTCTCTCGAAGGCTGAAACGCACGGACCGACATCAAGATCTCAGGCCAGGAATCGGCCAGTCCAAAACGGCTGGCGACTGAGAACGATAGCAGGCGAGGAAAAGCCATTTCGGAGAATCGGTCGAACGGGGGACACGAGAGTTCTCGCCTGAGGCCATGAATCGCGGAACAGAACTCTGGCATGTATACGTCACCAGAAGCCGTTCTTCCCACCCACCGCTTCTCGAACTCTGCCTGGCCTATTCCGGAAAAGGACGTCCCCCGCCTTTGCTCAAGCAGGACATCGCCCACCGCGAGGGCTCGAGAGGTATTGTGTTGATGCCGGAAGGGTGGCTTCGTCGAAGCACCTGAACACAACCGTGACGGGTCAAGATCCCAGGGAATCAGAGGCATTACAGGTCCTCCCCCCGGTTTGCCAACGAAGCGAGTACAAACGAAATGAACACCGCGGCAGTCACGCTGCCCAGCATGGCGGCTGCTCCGTTGAATACGTGCCGGTAATCGCTGCTGACGTCGCTTCCACGTAGCACACAAAAGACTGTCAAGAACGCAAGGACGACAGACCCCAGCAAACAGTAAAACGGGCGCGAGGCAATTAGGTATCCCAACGGACCAATGACGCTCAACAAGACGCGCTTCGGCAGGCTAGCCACTCGCCTATCAAGCCACCGGAACATGGCCAACGTCGAGGGGGTTCGGAAACGTTGAGACGGCTTCTGGCGGACCTTCAAGGCATTGATAAGGGAGCGAATGTGCAGCTTGCCGTCCGCGGAGTAGATGTCCAGATCACGGATATGCTTGAGAGCTAGGTCTAACATACCTGGAACACCTGCATCTCCCCCAATGCCCCTACCAGTCCGGCTCAGCGTGCTTCTACCATAGGCCTTGTGCAGTCGGCTCTTCAGTGTAGCCCAGTTCTTCGCGATCCATGCGTCGTCCTGCAGGTCGGCCACGGCGGCCAAAAGGCCTTGCCTCACGCCATCCACTGCCCCGGGGAATCTCTCAATTACCTCACGACTTGCCAGCAGCCCGGTGAACAGGAAACGAGCACAGCCCCCCATGGTAGCATACGGGAGGACTGAAAGCCTCACGGTCTTACAGTTCTTCTGACACATCAGAACGCCCAGGATGTCGGCAGTCAGAACACAGGGCGCGGTGCGCGACGTCAGCTCTCTGCCGCTGGAGAAAGACAAGAACTCATCCCCCGGCTGAACGTGCTGTGTTCGCTTGGTGCGCGAGTCGCCCGGATACCGGTTTCTCTGCCAATACCAAAGGTAGTTAGCAGTGGACCCCGGAGGATATGTTATCACCTCGGCTGAGGGAGTGATAGCTTCTCGAATCGTCCTTGCTTCCTCAGCCGCGGACAATGCCCAAAGGGCCACCTTGTCGATGACGACGGCAACGAGGACCGGAGAGTCCTGACTACGCGGCTTCTTCCCGCCTGGTCTCTCCAACAAGTAATCGATTGCTGCCTGCGGGTCGCACAGGGCGAATTGGGCTGCCCCGTTTACGACTGCGGCCACAGCACCGCGATCCCCGTCGGGCGAAACAAAGTGGTTCACCCGCACCCCGTGTTCCTCGAAGAGATCCGCACAATCCGCCGTATAGAGGGGAAGGTAGATAGCTGAATCGACCGCGTAGCACAAGTCCACATTCACATAGAAGGAAGTGGAACAGAAGAATCTCACGACTATTGGATCATTGCGAAGGAGGTCGTATATCGCACGCTGGAACTCCAGAAAATCGAAATGCGGGACAGGAGTGTACTGTGAACTCGGAAAATCGAGTTCGTACAACTGGACTTCGCTGGGTCGCATTGCCCGCACCCGTTCAGCCCACTGAGGCCAAGAGCGAGAATGGTCGTCCTGCCCTTCGTATATGGCGGTCTGCAGGACTACCTGAGTGCCGTTCCGGCTTGTCCTCGCTCTTTCGCACAGCGAAGCGATGCCCGCCGTCAGATGAGCGAAATCTACTTCCGTTATCGGATGCGAAATGGAGTCAAGGTCGTCTTGGGAACTCCAATCATACTTCACAAACACCTTGTCCAATCGGAGAATCGCCTCCATGATGCCTGGCCGGTCGAGCATGGTGGCGTTCGTGAATAGCGCAAGGTGGCATTCCGGTGCATTATCACGCTTCCATTCAATGACGCGGCTCACGATATCCGGGAACTCAGGGTGGCAAGTTGGCTCACCGTTCCCTGAGAAGGTGATGAAATTCACTTGAGCGAGATGGCGGCGCGTACGGGGAGCACCTTGGAATGTCGCGAGTGCCTCGACTACCTCATTCGGCCCCGGAAGTTGCGCCGGAGGCGGATACGAACTGAGCGCCGGAAGGAAGCAGTAGTCGCACCTGAAGGCGCAGACCTTCATTTCACCGGGGAACAGGTTGATTCCGAGTGATGAACCTAGCCTGCGGGACTCAACCGGGCCGTAAACAATGTGTTTCTGACAAAGGACAAAGGGGGTCTTGCGTCTACGCATGAGTGTCGATCTCAGAGGGACTCACGTGCCGGAAGACACGGAACGCTCGGCGCCTAGGCCAACCCCCACCCACGGGCCGAATACTCAAGGCCCCTCAAGGGAGCTGCGATATAGGATACCCTTCGCCCTCCGTTTGTCAATGTGGCGAGTCCCTGTTCCCCTCGGTGCCTGCCAATCGGGCGTTAGCACGGCGAACATACGGCGGGCGAAAAGAACGGGGTCGGGAGCGCTTTCGATGTCGCTGATCCGTCGGCTGGGCGGCTGTAGGCGCTTTACGCCGCTATGGAGAGCGACTCAAAACACGGTCGCCCGTAAGGCAATCCATCCGTATTCGGGACTGGTTGCCTACCCCTCCCACGAGGGCTTTTCGCGGTTTGGTCATTTCGTCGTTTCGCAGTCCTCCTGGTGGATATTGCATCCCAAGCGAGCTGGGACCATTCGGGCAAACATCGCGGTGCGCGCTGCGCGCAAGAGTGCGCGCGAGTTACTGGGGGGGTCGGCACCAATCCGAGGTAATATATTTGTCGCAAGACACCACCGGGCATGGACTTGCACTCCGGGTGGAAACAACCCACCCGATTTTCAAAAAAGCGCATTTCGAAGATCCTCCAAAACCCCCCTTGTGGCGTGAAAATGCGCGCATTTTCGGGGGATTTGGACCCTCCCCCGTTCTTGGGGGGCGTCCTAACGCCCTGGCCCAGTGCCAGTTACGACGAGTCTCCAACGAGGGGCTCAACCTAACCCGGCCATTTCCGTGTTCCGCGAAGTGCACTTCTTGCCCACCGCCGTAACCTGCTGGGGCGCCGAGGATTATGAAAACGGCCTCTGCGATGTCGCGCATACCTCAAAGGAAGTACAAAGTTGCGCCCCGAGACCTCGACCTAAGTTGAACGCGGCAAAAGACTTTGGACCCGACGCCTCGTCCAAAATTTCGTGGCCGGGCTCGGGTTTGCGCTGTGACCCGTTTTCCGCGAAAAGGGCAGAAAATGAGGCTGAATGTGCCCCCCGGCAAAGCCGGAAGGTGAATGTGCCCCCCGGCAAAGCCGGGGGCTGAGGGATGGGCATGGCGGCCGAGGGCGTTTGCCGGACGCGCCTTCAGACCGTCAGGTCCCCCACGCCACCGAGACCGATCCCGCGGAGGTGGTCGGTTTGATCGAGCGCAAGGACCTCCCAGCGCCCGTCGCGGCCCCGGGCGAGCCGCGTAATCGAGCCGTTCTCCAGGGCCGTCGGCGGGGCGTCGGCGGGGAGGCGCAAGAGCGCCTTCACGGCCGCCACCAGCAGCCCGCCGTGGGCCACCACGACCACCTGGCCAAGCCCCGCCGCCGCGATGGCCTCGAGGGCCTCGGCGCCCCGCCGGGCCAGGTCGCGGCGCGATTCGCCCCCGGGGATGCGGAACTCCACGTCGCCGGACACCCAGCGGGCAAGCTCCTCGGGGTAAACCGCGGCCACCTCGCTTCGCAGCCGGTCCTCAAACACGCCGACGTCGATTTCCTTGAGCCGCGGCTCGCTGCGGATTTCGAGCCCCAGGCGTCCGGCGATGATCTCGGCCGTCTGCCGTGCCCGGCTCAAGGGGCTGGAGTAGATCGCCTCGACGGGAAAGGCGGCCAGCGCCTCCGCCGCCGCGGCGCTTTGCCGGCGTCCCCGCTCCGAGAGCACCGGACGATCGGACTGCCCCTGGAGCCGCCCTTCCGCGTTGTAGGTGCTCTCGCCGTGTCGGACGCAGTGGAGGATCATCGCCGCCTAGCCGAGCACCTCCCACTTGATCGGGATCCGCCGCAAGGCGTAGCCGATCTCCCGCATGTAGTCGCCGTAGATCGTCATCCAGTGGAAGCCCGGCATGCGCTCGGCCAGGAGGATATCCGGGAGGGTGTACTTGACGTCGATCTGGCAGCGGCAGATGGGCAGGAACGGATGGGCCACGATGTCGGCCAGGAACCCGACCCAGCGCTCCGACTTGAAGTCCGGGATGATGTTCGTCACCTTCTGCCCGATCTTCATGTTCACCTTCGGCGACACGCCGTAGTCCGACTCGAAGTGGCTCAGCAGGATCGCCGGATCGAGGTTCTTGCCGTCGTTGCGGCGCGGGCCGGTGCAGTGGGCCAGGGTGATGATGCCGTCGTGCGGATAGGTCGGGTCGTTGAAGAACATCGGCCGGTCGGAGATCGCCGTGGCCAGCATCCCCGAGGGAATGACCACGAAGTCCGATTCGCAGTAGGCCTGCCAGCCGTCGTCGTTCAACGTGCTCAGGGCCAGGCAGGCCGAGGTCTCCGACATCGGCATGATCGTGCCCATGCAACTGTTGACGGTGATCGCACGGCAGTTGGCCTTGGCCATCAGCTTGCGGAAGATCTGCTCCAGCAGGAAGGCGTTCTCGACGAAGGCCCGGTCGGTCCTCAGCTCGGTTTCGGGCAGCTTCAGGTAGTCGCCGGCCCGCTTCTTGGCCAGCGCCACCGCGGCCTGGTCCTGGCGTGCGGCCTGGATCAGCTTGGCCAGGTCCTTGTAGTCGACCGTCTGGATGTCGAGCTTCCATTTGGCCCTGGCGAGGTCGGGCGCCTGGGCGTTCGCCCAGCCGCTCGGCCCGCCCACGGCCAGGATCTTCGACCCCACCGTGTTGACCAGCCCGCAGAGCGACCGCAGGCGCCAGAGCACCTCCTGCTGGCTGTCGACGACCACGTCCTGGTCGGTGATCCCCTTGACCAGGAGGTTGTCGGTGTGCTGCCGCAGGTAAATGGGGCTGATGATCTCGTACCACAGGTACAGCGGCCCCGACTTGTGCCGGATGAAGAACACCACCGGCTTTCCGAAGCTCGTAATCCCGTCGAGGCCCCCGTTGGCCGCGTAGGCCAGGATCGCGTCGGCCGAGGCCAGGTCCTGGGACTCCTTCAACTGGCTGGCGCTCCGCACGGCGGCCAGCGGCAGGAAGCGAATCGGGAAATCGGCGGCCTTCGGGATCGCCTCCAGCTCGGCCTTGATGCTGGCGATCTCCTTCTCCACGTCCTGCTGCGTCTGGATGCCGCCCCAGGCCCGCCAGCTCGTCTGCGGGGCCTTCTGGTAGGTGCTGTAGAGGAACACCGGCTTGACCACCAGGGGCCGGCGCTTGGGGGCCTCGGGCAGCTCGGGCTGGTCGGCCGCCAGGGCGCCCCAGGACAGCCCGCCCAAGGCCATGCTCCCCAAGGCGGCCGCGGCTCCCATCCCTCCCAAGAAGCCGCGACGGCTCACCTCGTCCGGCTCGATGTCCCGGCTGCAAGGGCAGCAGTGCGGCTGCGTCTTCAGACCCGGAACCTGATCATGCTGACAACCGTGGTCGTGTTCACTCATGGGCGGAACTCCTTACTGTGCGGCTGGTTACTTCGATCCACAGCGACCCGCCTACGATATCCTGTCCGGCCGCCCATTGCAAGCAGCCGGGTAACGAATCTGTAGGACGGGTTGGTAACCCGTCCCGCATAAGGACGGATTAACAATCCGTCCTACGGGGGTGGGAAATGCGGGCCAGTGGCTTCCGCTAGTCCGGGGGGATTGATTCCGCACCGCCCCTCCTTGACAGGGGGGAATGCCTCGGAAAACAATGTATACTTGATCGATCACCGCGACGCCCACCCCCGTTGAGCGAAGGAGTGTTCTGTGACCGCGCCTTGGATTACGTACCGGCCCGAGCTGAAAGTCCTCGATTGCACCGTCCGCGACGGCGGCCTGATCAACGAGCACCTGTTCGACGACGGCTTCGTCAAGGCGGTGTACGACGCCTGCGTGGAGGCGGGCATCGATTACATGGAGGTCGGCTACAAGGCGTCCAAGAAGATCCACGCCCGCGACAAGTTCGGCACCTGGAAGTTCTGCGACGAGGACGACCTCCGGCGGGTCGTCGGCGACAACGCCACGCCGCTGAAGCTCTCGGTGATGGTCGACGCCGGCAAGTCGGACTGGCACACCGACGTCCTGCCCAAGAGCCAGAGCATCCTGGACCTGATCCGAGTGGCCTTCTACGTCCACCAGGTCAACGAGGCCGTGGACATGATCAAGGACGCGGCCGACAAGGGCTACGAGGTCTCGGCGAACCTGATGGCGGTCTCCCGGGCGTCGCAGCTCGAGATCGAGCAGACGCTCGAGCTGGTGGCCCAGACGCCCGCCGGCGTGATCGTGGTCGTCGACAGCTTCGGGTCGCTCTACGCCGAGCAGGTCGAGATCCTCGTCAAAAAGTACCTCCAGTACGCGGCGCCGGCCGGCAAGCACGTGGGCATGCACGCCCACAACAACCAGCAGCTGGGCTTTGCCAACACCATCGAGGCGATCATCCACGGCGCGAACCGGGTCGACGCCACCATGGCCGGCCTGGGCCGCGGTGCGGGCAATTGCCCCATGGAGCTGCTGATCGGCTTCCTGCGCAACCCGAAGTTCAAGGTCCGGCCCATCTACCAGGTGCTCCAATCGCACCTGTTGCCCTTGAGCCGGCAGGTCGAATGGGGCCCCTACCCGCAGTACAACATCACCGGCCAGCTCAACCAGCACCCCCGCAGCGCCATCGCCGCCCGGGCCAGCGACCAGCGCGACAAGTACGTCGATTTCTACGACAAGCTGGTCACGGAGGAGTAGGCGGGGTAAGGGGGTCGGGAGTCGGTTTCCACGTCGGCGGTTACCGTACCCGGTTGGTGAAGGCGTTTCCCACCGACGTGGAAATCGACTCCCGACCCGTAACCGTTCACAGGCTCTCAAAGTCGCCTTTCGCTCCGCGAAAGTGACGCTTCTTTCGCGGAGCGAAAGGCGACGTTCCGCCCCGGGCCGATCAGCCCCCGGGGGATCCGCGGGCCTCCTGGATATCGGCGATCAACCCCTGCGTCTCTTGGATTTCCGCTGCCGCGCGGTCGCCGAAGGTCTGGAAGTCGCGCAGGGCCGCCTCGGCATACAGTAGGGCCTCGGCGAACCGGCCGGCTTCGGCGAGGGTGAGACCGACGTTGCGGCGGGTCTGACCAGCACCGAAGGTGTGACCGGCCGTTTCAAAGTAGCCGATCGCCTCGCGCCAGTGATGCAAGGCGCGATCGAGTTGGCTCGCGTTAGCATAGATGACGCCCAGTTGGTTGTGGTGTGGCGCGAGATCCTCCACGACATCGGGTGGGGTGAGGTCAAGGGCTTGGTGATAGAACCCCGCGGCGGCGTTGATCTGCCGGAGGGCTTCTTCCTGCTCTCTGGCGGCCCGGGCTTCTCGGAAGCGTTCGTGGGCCACCAAGCCGAGTTGGCCCAGGCACTGGGCCCGCGCCCGCCGGTCCCGCTCGTCATGAAGATCGAGGCTCCGCCGATACCAGCGTTCCGCCTCATTGAGGTCGCGGATAGCAGGGATTTCCGTGTACGCGGAGCCGAGGTTGTAAGCGATAATCGCTTCCTCAGACTTGTCGCCAATCCGCTGACACAGCGGGACCGCTTCCTCGTAGACTCCGAGACAATCCTCGCCACCTTGCTCGCGCCGGATGCCACCGAGTTGCTCCAAGGAGACCGCGAGTGAGCGAAGAGTATTCCGCGCATTGTGATCAAGGGTCTCGGGCGGTGCTGCCAAGGCGGGCGCGGCGCGGCGGCGATCCCACTCGACGCACACCCTCCCCAGCCGCTCGGCCTCGGTCCACTGCCGCGCTTGTCGGGCAAGCCACACGCGATACTCGCTGACGATCCTCCAATGGTCTTCGCGCCCGGGCAGAGGGCCCTGCGTCTTGGGGACGACGAAGTCCGGCACGATCTCGTCGACCAACTGCGCCCATTCCGCCCGGCGGCCGGTGTAGTCGTAAAGTGACTGCAGGCCCTGCATTGGGCCGATCACCGCACGCCACCAGCCGTTGGCTCGGGCCAGTCGGCGGGCGTGGAGCAGGTTGGCCTCTTCGGCGCCGAGGAGCGCGATCACGTCGCGCTTGCCGTATTGGTACTGGGCGTGGTAGTAGTTCCCCAATTGGCCGATCGCTTCCACGAAGGCACGGGTGGCCCGCAGGGCGGGGGCGTCTGGCGCAGGGCCGCTCGCCCTCACCCCCTGCCCCTCTCCCGGAGGGAGAGGGGAGTAAAGGTGTCCCTCTCCCGAAGGGAGAGGGGGGTAATGCTCATCGAACAGCCCCTTGAAGTACCAGGGCAGCGCGGGGTGGATCGAGTAGTAGCCGTGGCGATGGGCGGTGAGAAGGCCGATCTCTGCGGCGCGGTCCAACAGGGCAATGCCCGCCTCACGAGTCAGGCCGCGGAGTTCCGGCACGCACCCTGCATTCTCGGGATGGCCCATCGCTTGCAGCACACCGACGTTGACAAAGCCCTGGAAGAAGTGGAGCAGCGCGAGTTGGCGGCGCTCGGCGTCGGTGAACGCGGTGGAGAAGCCGTAGCTCAGCGAGGCGCCCAGCGAGCGGGTGCGGCCTTCGGAGGATTCGTCGGCGAAGGCCGACTCGCCGGCGCGGAGCTTGCCCACGTACCATTCGATCTGCGCGCGGGTGTGGAGGCCGTCGCGGAGGGCCTGGCCAACGACCACCGTGATCGTAAGCGGATTGCCGCCGCTGAAGCGCAGGAGCGGGAGCCAGTCTTCCACCTCGGTGAAGGGCTTTTGGTACTTGTCGGCCAGGGCCCGGGCGAGCTGGACACGCTCCTGCATGGGCATGCCCGGGATGGCGATCCGGGCCGGCAGGTCGCCGAGCCACGCCCGCTCGTCGCGGCGGGAGGTCAGGAGGAACTTGGCCTGCGTGTCTTGGGCCACACGGAGGAAATCGGCCAGGGCCTGCTGCTCCGCCGGGCTGTACGCCGAGGGCGTGCCCGCCGGAAAGCCGCCGACCGGCTCGACGTTGTCCCAGATCCAGAAGACCGGCACCTGCCGGAGGACCTGGAGGGCCATTTGCCGGCGCTGGTCGTCGTTGAGCGTGAGCCAGTGGACGTCGTTCTGCTCCAGGACCGGGCCGAAGACCCGCCCGAGCACGTCGAGCACCCGGGGGAGCGGCCGGGGCTGCTCGAACGAGGTAAAGAGCACCGGCCCCTCGATCCCGCCGGTCAGGTCGTACCACCGGGCGAACTCGGCGGCCGTGGCCGTCTTGCCGCTGCCCGCGTAGGCGTGCAGGAGCACCACCCGCTGGGTGTCGAACGCCCGGTCCAGGGCCAGCAGGGTCTCGTCGCGCCCGAAGAAGCCGACGTCGGGCCGTGGCGGCAGGTCGGGGTCGAGCTGTCCCCGGCCGGGCCCGGCCGCACCAGGGCCAGCCTCCAGGGTGATCTTGCCGGTCTGCCGTCCACGCCCGAGCAGGGCCAGCGGGGCGGCCTCGTAGACCACCGGGACCGGCCAGTCCTGCAAGGGCCGGGGCTGGTAGGCGATCGCCCGAAGGGGGTTCGCCGCAAGCTGGCGCCGGCCCGCGCTAAGGGCCTCGCCCAGGGTCTGGCCCTCGACCAGCGCGGCGTAGAGGTCGGCCACGAGCTGCGCGGCCGTGACCACGTAGACGTTGTAGCGCATGGCGACCACGCCGGTCACGCCTGCGTCCATCACCTCCTGGGCCAGGGTGCCGAAGGCCCGGACCTGGGCGTGGACATCACGGGGGGCTTGCTCCGGGGTTGGCCCTGGGGCTGGCCCGGGGGCCGGCCCGGGGGCCGGTTGAGCGGCCGCGACCGGGGCCTCGGGCGCCTCGGAGTATGCCGACTTGCAGGCGTTTAAGACCAGGACCGGCACGCCCGAGCCCGCCAGGAGCTTGCCCAATTCCGAGCCGTCGACCAGGCGGAGGTTGCGGTCGCTCAACGGGTTCTCGAAGGCCAGGTAGCCCCGCTTGCCCGGGCGCCGGGGCTGCGGATAGATCGCCTCCGGCGAGAACCGGGCGGGATCGAGCTCGATGCCCAGGTCCCTAAGCGCCTCCTGGAGGGCCTGGTCGGTGGGCGATTTGCCCCACGCATCGAAGAGCTTCTCCACGTCGACGAACGCCCCGTGCCCGTCGAAGTGGACCACGTGGTACGGCGCTCCGGCGGCGTGCCTTTTCTTGACCGCCTCGGCGAGTTTTTCGAGAGTGGCGGGCCGGAGCACGTCGAGCTCGAACAGCTTGCGTGCCTCGGCGCCCAGGCCCTTGAGGATGCGGCTGGCCACGGAGCGGAACGGCACGTCGTCGCCGCGCCCGGGCCGGCAGATGACCAGGAGGATGCGCAGGGCCTCCGCCCGAGAGGGTATTTTGGGGACCTGGACCGGCGTGGGATGGGCCCGGACAAACGAGTGGGCACGCAGGGCCAGCGGAACGTCGGTCTTGGGGTCCCGGATCAGCTCCCAGGGGACCGAGGCCGCCTCGCGGACTTCGGTGACGATTTCCACCCGGGTCTCTTCGAGCCGCCCGCGGAGCGTGGCCCAGAGGTCCCGGGCGTCGTCGCTCGACTGGAACACGGCCTTGAACAGCTCTACGCCGACCTCAATCATCCGCCGCTCGATTGCGGCGGCGATCTGCGGGGCGGGCGGGTCGACGTGCTGGAGGTAATCTTCCAGGTACCAGCGGAGGTTCTCCTCGTCCTGGTCGGAGAACCTGAACTCGAAATCGCTGCGGGCGGTCTGGCGCGGGAAGCCCTCCCCTTCCAGCGAGACCTCGACGTGGTGCCGATCCTCGCCCAACGCCGTCTGGGTGATGCGGAGGATCGGATTGCCCATGGGCAGCCTTCCGTCGGGTCCCTAAATGAGGTTGCGGGGGGTGGCTGGTGGCTGCAGCGACGAAGCCCCAGGCGCGGATTGCTGGGGCACCGCTCCGCTATGCCCCAGCCACCCATCGCGGCGCGTGCGTGCAAGCACGCACCCTACGCGGGTCAGGCCTGCTTGTCCTTGTCGAAGGCGGCGTCGAAGGCGAGCTTGCTGGGGGCGAAGTCGAGCTTGCGCACGAAATCCAGGGCCTCCTTGGCCCCGTGCTCGCGATCCATGCCGCTGTCTTCCCACTCGACGGACAACGGGCCGGTGTAGCCGGCGTCGTTCAACGCCCGGACGATGTCCTCGAAGTTCACCCCACCCCGGCCCAGGGAGCGGAAGTCCCACCCGCGGCGCGGATCGCCAAAATTCAGGTGGCTGGCCAGGATGCCGCTCTTGCCGTCCAGACGCACGATCGCGTCCTTCATGTGGACGTGGTAGATCCGGTCGGGGAAGGTGCGGATGAACTGGGCCGGGTCCATTCCCTGCCAGATCAGGTGCGAGGGATCGAAGTTGAAGCCGAACTCCTCGCGATAGTCCAGCGCCTCGAGGGCCCGCTGGGCGGTGTAGAGGTCGAAGGCGATCTCCGTGGGATGGACCTCGAGGGCGAACTTCACGCCGCACTCGCCGAACACGTCGAGGATGGGGTTAAACCGCTCGGCCAGGAGCTTGAAGCCGGCGTCGATCATCGCCGACGAGACCGGGGGAAAGGAGTAGAGGAGGTGCCAGATGCTCGAGCCGGTAAAGCCGTTGACCACGCTGACGCCCAGGCGCTGGGCGGCGCGGGCGGTTTGCTTGAGCTCCTCCGCCGCGCGCTGGTTCACGCCGGCCGGGTCGCCGTCGCCCCAGACGTAGGAGGGCAGCACGATCTTGTGCCGGCTGTCGATGATGTCCAACACCGCCTGGCCCGCCAGGTGATTGCTGATCGAGAAGACCTGCATGTTGTACTTTTCGAGCAGGGCCCGCTTGCGGGCACAGTAGTCGGAGTCGGCCATGGCCTTGTCCACCTCGAAGTGGTCGCCCCAGCAGGCGAGCTCCAGGCCGTCGAAGCCCCAGTCGCGGCATTTGCGGGCCAGCACGTCCACGGGCAGGTCGGCCCATTGGCCCGTGCACAAGGTGATCGGTCGCGGCATCGTGAAGTCCTCCTTACAAGCAGACGTGTTCAAGGCATTGCGCAACGGACCACCCAGCCCCATGCGCCTCCCGGGCCGCATGGAACGTTGCGTCCCGATATTCTGACACTATTCTGACACATGCCGGCGGGCGCCTGCAATCCCCGCCCCCCAAGCCCCGGCTGTCAAGGCGGCCGTGCTATAATTCCGGGGGGCTGGGGTCGGTTTTCGGACGACGAATTCTGGGCAACAGCATCAGGAGAACGGGCCATTGGCAGGCCCCGCGGTCCCATGGCGTTCAAGACCAAGTTCGTTGCGGCAGTCCTATTTTGGCTATTTTGCCTGACAAATTTCCTGCACGCCCAAGGCCGGGTCCAACTGGAGATCCAGGCCGCGGAGCAGGCCCCGGTGACGGCTCAGCAGGAATGGATGCAATCGCTTGCAGCCGCGGGAGTTAGTGAATTCCGCATCAGTGGAGGAGCCCCCCTCGCGAAGGTGGGAATCGAGACCCAGGGGGGGCCGGCCGACCGGGTCTACGTGGTCACGGGCGCGATCAACGCCTCGGGCGATCTGCTCCTGCCTGGGGCTCGGTTCCGGCGGAGCCAGGCGGCCGGCGTGGCCCGGTGGCTGGCGGAGCTGGCCGAGAAGGGCCCGCCGGACAAGCAGGAGAAGAAAGGGGCCCTGGGCCTGACGTTCAAGCAGTTCCAGGCGCTTCACGAGGCCCTGGCCGGCCCGGTCGGCTTCTCCACCCGGGGGGCCGACCGCTTCGAGGTCGCCCGGAAGATCGCGGGCAAGCTGGCCGTGCCGGTCAAGGCCGATTCGGGCACGCTCAAGGCGGAGGGGGAGGACAAGCTCTCCGACGAGCTGTCGGGCCTCTCGTGCGGCACGGCGCTGGCCTGCGTGCTGCGTCCGGCCGGGCTGTGCCTGGTGCCGCGGGGCGGCCGGGGCGGGCCGGAGCTGGCGATCGTTCCCGCGGAGAAGGGTCTGGAGATCTGGCCCATCGGCTGGCCGCCCAAGCAACCGCCCCCCAAGGTGCTTCCTGTCCTCTACGAGTCGCTCGACGCCAAGATCCAAGGCGTCAGCCTCACGACCGTGTTGGACGCCGTGGCCAAGCGGATGAAGGTCCCGATCCTGGTGGACCACAACGCTCTGGCCCGGCACGGGGTTGATCCCGACAAGGTCACCATTGCCATTCCTCCCGGCCGGACGAGCCACGACACGCTGCTTCGCCGCGCCCTGTCGAAGTCGCAGCTCAAGTACGAGGTTCGGGTCGACGAGGCGGACAACCCGCTGATCTGGATCACCACGGTCAAGCCGCTGTAGCCGCTTGCGGCCTGGCGCAGCCGCTTGCGGCTTAGCCCGCCGGCTTGATCCACAGTGCGGCATCGCCGGCAAAGGGCGCGACGAAAGTGCGGCGTGCTCCCCCGTCAACGTTTGCTCCGGCCGGCCCGTCGCCTTCTTCCGGCCTGATCCACCGGACGGTCATGCTTCTCCGGGCCGGCGCCAGATCGACGCTCACCTCGCCCCCTTTCGGGAGATAGACGAGGTATTCCATGCCGCGCCCGGTGTTGCCGGCCAGGCAGTAGGCGCTGGAGGCCAGGGACGGTTCGGGCGTCATGGAGGCCAGGTTCAAGCGGGTTGCGAGGCGGAGCGTGGCACCGAGGCTCTTGCGCACGGGCTCCCAGCGGGGATCGAGCTTCTTGCCGAGCACGGCGCCGTCGTAGGGGTCCATGAACAACGGGTTGGTGCCCCGCAAGAAGCTCTTCCACGCCCAGACCCGGTTGCCGCCGATCCCCCAGAGATGGTCCGTGTCGTTGAGGATGACCTTGCGCCCGTCGGCGGCCGGGGGATCGTCGCGATAGCCGCCGTCGGGATTGGGCGAGACCCAATCGGCCGGGCCATCGAACAGGGCCCGGTTGGTCCCGCCCTTGTACTGGTACGTCATGCCGACCGGGTGCTGCTTCGGCTTCGTGCGCTCGTACGCGTGGAGCAGCCGAATCACGTGGTACTGCCACTCGGTGGAAGACGGGTGGTTCTCGTTCGAGATCTCGTAGAGCACGTTGTCCAGGTCGCCCACCGTGTCGACCACGTGCCGCACGTAGGCTTCCTGGACGTGGGTGATTGACGGGTGGGCCAGCGTGTAGACGTCGACCCCCTTGGCCACCTTCCCGCCAAGGCCGCTGGTGTTGTTCGCCGGATGGAAGGGATGGGCCTTCCAGGCGTCGGCCACGAACTGCATGCCCCAGCCCTCGAAGAGCATGACGGAGACGTAGATGCCCCGATCGCGGGCGGCCGTCACCCGGCGGCGCAGGCGGCCGAAGTACTCCGGGTCGTACTTCGCGAGGTCGAACTTCGGCTTGCCGTCCAGGGCCGTGCCGGGGCCGGTCCGCGCAAAGGCCAGCGGCCAAACCACGTGCCGGGCGTTCTCGCCGTTGGCCTGGGTGTTCCACTGCGAAAGCTCCCACGTCCACAGCCGGATGAAGTTGTGATCGTAGCGATCGAGAAAATCGAGGTAGGCCGCGAAGTCGAACCGCGGCGGCGGGTCGGTCGGGCCCATGTCGACCAGGCTCGGCCAGGTGTGCGAGCCGGTCAGGTACACGGCCCGGCGCCCATCGTCGCTGAAGTAGCGGCCGTTGGTCGGATGGACCTTCAAGGGCCCGGCGATCGCCGGACGCTTCTTGGCGCCTTCGGGAGCCGGTTTGCGCGGGGCGGGCCGCTCGCCCGCTGGGGCAGGGCTTGCCGGCCGGGAGGCCGCCAGGGCTGCACCGCCCATGGAAACGCCGGCCTGAGCGAAAAAGTCGCGTCGATTCATGGCTTGCTCCCCTGCGGCTGGAGGAAGGACCGGGCCAGGGCCTCCACCGCCTTGCGCTCGACCGCGTCGAGCTGCTCCAGGAGGCGGCCCTCGCGAAGATCGAACGAGCGGCGAGGCCGGCCGTCGGGGGCCTGCCGGTTGTCGCCGTTGTGGAAGCACCAGCCCGCTGCCCCCGAATCCCGGGCGGCCAGGGCATCGGTCACGAAGTCGTCCGCCGACGGGTCCCAGCCCTTGCTGAACCCCCGGCGGAACGGCTCCTGGTAGTGCACCGGCACGACCCGGCCGAGGTTCTTCATCTCCCGGAAATACTGCCGGGTGCGCTCGGCCGTCTGGCCGGGGGAGCGGGCGTCGCGGGGCCGGTGCGGACAGAGGAAGTCGACGCCCACGACGTCCAGGTACTGCTTCAGCTCTTCCGCCGAAAGGTCGCCGGCGTGGGAGGCGGTCACCAGCCGCTTCGCGTCGAGCCGCCGGGCCGCCAGCCGAAGCTCCTCCAATTCCTCGAAGCCGACGAACCGCTTGTCGCGGACGTTCCGCTCGTTGCCCAAATCGAGGTACCAGTTGCGAAAGGGCTTCAGCCCCGCGACCAGCGTTTCCACGGCCCGGCCGTGCTCGCGAAGCGCCTGGAGGCGGGGTGCACCGCTCACGCCGTTGCCGCGCGAGAGGGTCACGTCGACGAGCATCCCGCGGCGGTCGCACTCGGCCACCAGCTCGCGCAATCGCGAGAAGAAGGGCTCCCGGGCCTTGCCGTCGCTCCCGACGGCCGACACGGAATCCCCGAACGCGCTCCAGGTGGCCCAGACGCGGATCCAGTTGAACCCGAGCCGCTCTGCGCCGTCCAGGTCCCGCCGGAGCGTTTCCGGCGAAGCCCCCAGGGCGCCGTAGTAGCTGATGCCCAGGAGGAACGTCGGCTTGCCGTCGACGGTGAAGCGGGTCCCGTCGACGCCCAGCTCCGCCGCCGCGGCGGGCAAGGGTGCAAGGAGAGCCTCTCGCCAAGGCGCCAAGGCGCAAAGGCAGAAGAGGAGGGGGCGGATAGCCGGAGAGCCGCACACAGGCCAAGAGAGCCTGCGGCGGTGCTTGCGGGGGACAGGTCGAAGCCGGGACATGGGAATCCCTCGTTGGCTGTTAACGTTCGCAGTCGATGACTTCTCTCCCGGGAAACGCCTTTCCCCGAATGGTACTCGCTCGGGCAGCCGGACTGCAAGCGGGCGGGAGCCACGCCCGGAACGGGCGTGGCTTGGGTTCGGGAGGCACCACGGCCTTCGCTCCGCTCAGGCCCTGCCACCCGCCCGGTCGTCCTTTGTTGGCGGCTCTATGGGCTCGAAAAGCCCGTAATCGGTCCTAACCAAACAGCTTCTTACGAGTTGCCGAAAAGCGGCGACTCCCTCTGGAGTGACTTCCGTATGGTGAATCTCAAGTATCCGCAGCCTTCGGAGGCTGGCTAAGCGCTGAAGCCCCGCGTCGGTAATCGGAGTGTGGCTCACGTCAAGTACGTCGAGGCTCGTCAATGAACCAATGGTCTTCGTTGACTCGTCAGTGATCCGTGTGCCCGAGACCCCGAGGGCATCCAACGAGCGCAGTGAGGCTAGACGAGAGACGCCCCGATCCGTAACAGCAGTCTGGCTAATGTCCAGCAGTTTGAGCTTTGTCAGTGAGGATACGGTCGGCATTGCAGCATCAGTGATTGAGGTTTGCTGAAGCACGAGTTGTTCGATGTCGGGCAGCAACTTGAGGTGAATAGTGTGCTCATCGACAATCGGCTTGCGACGAACATGGATCTTCGTCGCTTCCGCAATCCAAGCGCCGAGTTCGCGAAAGAACTCAATCGCTTCCGTCTGGTGCGATGGAATAGAACCCATTGATGCTCAAAGCCCCCAAGGGAGTCTTCGTCGTACCCAATGTCAACAAGACGGGTCAGAATGGGGAAACTGCCATTATTGAACAGCATTGCTTTCGTCACACGGGCCGGGTGGCACGCCCGGAAGGGGCGTGGCTTGGGTTCGGGAGGCACCACAGCCTTCGCTCCACTCAGGCCGTGCCACCGGCCCTCTATCGCGACTTCTCAATGGCCGTGCGGTAGTAGGTATCATCATGCTTCTGCTTCCAGCCGTCGGTGGGCGCCTCGAGCGCCGGCCGGTGCTTGGCCCACATCTCGCGGGCCAGGGCGTCCCAGGCCTGACCTTGCCGGGCCCAGGACTTGTCGTGGTCGTGGCCGGTGGACTCTTTGATGGTCTTGACGAAGCCGGCGTCGTTCTCGACCATCCAGCGGTCGACGTAATCGAAGAAGGCGTCGTGGCCCCAGGCCGTCTCGGCGTGCATCAGGCGCAGGGCCAGCGCCTGGGCGACCCAGCCCACGCTCGTGCAGCAGCGGCGATAGGCCTCGCTGGTCTTCTGGCCCTCCTTCCATTGGGAAGGGGGCATGTGCTCGTAGGGCCCCCAGGGCTGGCCGCGGCCGCGATTGCGGCCCACGCCCGTGGCCGCGTCGATGCCCGAGTGGCCGGCAAAGACCACCTTCGCCCCGGTCCAGCAATCGCCGTACGCGGTCTGCTCGTCCTCGCCGAAGCTTACCTTGGGGAAGGAGCGGTTGACGTGGGCCAGCTCGTCGTCGCCCAAGAGCAGGCCGGCGAAGACGATCGGGAGCTTGCGCCCGCTGCCGTGTCCACCCCAGCCGGTCCAGCCGGGATGGCCCGAGCGGACCATCCCGCCCAGGTCAATGCCCACCTGCACGAAATTGACCAAGAGCGGCTCCTTCTCCGCGGGCTTGAGATCGGTCGCCAGGAGCAGGGCACACATCCCTGCCACGCGGCCGTACTCCAGGCCGTACTGCGGCATGTTTTCCACGGGCTCCTCAAAGCCGAAGAAGCCGGTCCCGACCCAGGGCCGCCGGGTGAACCGGACGTACTTCCGCACCTCGGGCATGCTCGTGGCGGCGGCGGCGGTGGGCAGCAGCTCGCGTTTGAGGTCCCGGGCCAGGTAAATCCTCTGGCGGCGGTCGCAGAAGGCGGGCCGGAAGGCGTCGGGCGGCTGCGGCCCGCTGACGCAGGAGAGGACCGCGGCGGTGCGAATCGGGCTGCTATCGCCCTCGCCCCGCTCGATCTTGTTCCTCAATTGGGCGTGGAGCACCAGGTTCTTGGGCATGCTGATGGTCGAGACGAGCGAATCGCCGGGCTTCATGGCCACGGGGAGCCTGCGCACGAGCGCGGGCTCGAACCAGTTGCGCACGCCGCTGTCGTAGGCCACTCGCATCGCGGCCGGCGGATTGAGCATGAACCCGTTGCGCACCCGCTGGTCCACCGGGCGCTCCTTGTCCATGCGGTCCAGGTCGCGCTTTGGGATCTCGCTGCCGTAGAGCGGCTTGGGTTCGATGGCCTTGATGGTCACCGGCCCGACGGCGTACCAGTCGCCGTTGACGAACTGCCCGACGCGGGCCGGCTCCTGGAAGGTCCAGGTGATGCCGTGCTGCGAGACGCCTTCTCGCAGCGGCAGGTCTTCCAGCGCGGGCGTGGCGGGGGCGCTGTCGCGGGTGTACCTCACGACCGGCCGGCTTGCGGCCGCGTCCGCGGCCACGGCCTTCTCGTCGTAGGGATTGGCCTCGCTGACGGGGATAAGCCTGGCCGGGCCACCCAGGGTGACCGACACGTCGTCGACCCAGATCGTCTGGGGGCTTTCCTTGCCGTCGTCGTACACCCACATCTCGACCCTGCCCGAGGCGTCTGCGTCGCGGAGCTTCAGCAGGGCCCTTGCGCCGGGTCCGACCTTGAGCGAGCCGTCCTGGCCCCGGCGCCCCTTGGCCGCGTCGATGGTCACGTCGCCCGTGGTCGTCCAGCCGGCCAGGGCGTCGTTGTTCTCAAAGGTCCAGTTCCCGGCCCGTTGGCCGGCGGGCTGCGCGTCGGCGGGCCTCTCCTGGCTCGAGACGGGGCCCGGCAGGCCCACCACCACGGCGGTCATCAGACCGGTCAGCACCGCACGAATCGTTCGCAGGGTCATGTCCGTATCCTCTCCACGGAGAAAAGTGCTCGCCCGCATTTCTCACCCCCGTAGGACGGATTGTCAATCCGTCCTTAATACGGGACGGGTTACCAACCCGTCCTACAGGAACAGCCCGTGGCCCGTTCCCCCGGCT
>Ga0315290_10000390_pt1 | contig 28300 bp, 24 predicted proteins | sample YL17G12_0_MG_FD_203627 | JGI IMG/M metagenome (GOLD analysis project Ga0315290, IMG submission 203627) | Sediment microbial communities from Yellowstone Lake, YNP, Wyoming, USA - YL17G12_0 | ecosystem: Environmental > Aquatic > Freshwater > Lake > Sediment | place: USA: Wyoming | collected... | reverse complement strand
GTCCAGCGTGCCGAGATCCTCGATTTCATCTTCATCGGCATCGGCGTACTCGCTGGTCTCGCCAACCGCGCTTTCCGCCGCCACTGCCGCCTGCTGCGGCGCCGACTCGGATTCGTCGTCCAGCGCGCCGAGATCCTCGATTTCATCTTCATCGGCATCGGCGTACTCGCTGGTCTCGCCAACCGCGCTTTCCGCCGCCACTGCCGCCTGCTGCGGCGCCGACTCGGATTCGTCGTCCAGCGTGCCGAGATCCTCGACTTCCTCGTCTACCTGTTCTTCCGGCAACTCGTATTTCGTCACCGGGAAATCGGGTGTCGGTTCGTCGTTGCGAACCGCTGCCACTGCTTTGGGCTTCGGCGGTGGGCTTTCTTCCACTGCTTTGGGCTTGGGCGGTGGGCTTTGTTCAAGGGGACGATCAACGAACTGCACCGATTCTGTTTCGGCACCAGCCTGAGCTTTAGCGCCGCCACCGGCGTTGCCGCGATCGGCTTGGCTGGCGCAGCCGGAAATTACCGCACCCACTAACAACATCAACAGCCGATTGGCCTTTGGTCGCATCACCTGTTCTCCTGATCGTGTTGGTCAATGGATAAATCAATTATTGCCCATTCCCCGGCGGGTTAACAGCATTTCGCGCTGCAATTTTAAAGTTTATCTGTTAAGCGGCCAAATGGACGACAACTCCCCGTTTATGCACCAGATAACTTGCGAAGAAGCAGGAATTTCCTTGCTTAACAATGTCTCCGCAAGGGGCGGCATGATAAAATGCGCCGCTTGTGCCGGTCGTGGCTGGCGAGTCCTTGCGCCCGGCGAAGGCCTGCTCTTACCCGTCCATATGTAGGCGCTCAAGCGGCGCAATTTCATGACAGTTTGCAACAGGAATACCGATTTCTCCTGATGGATCAATTCGCCAAAGAAACCCTTCCGATCAGCCTTGAAGAGGAGATGCGCCGCTCCTACCTCGATTACGCGATGAGCGTGATCGTTGGTCGTGCACTCCCAGACGTGCGCGACGGCCTGAAACCGGTCCACCGTCGCATCCTGTTTGCGATGCACGAGGCCAACAACGTCTGGAACCGCTCTTACGTAAAGTGCGCGCGTGTAGTCGGCGATGTCCTCGGCAAATACCATCCGCACGGCGATTCGGCGACCTACGAAGCCCTGGTCCGCATGGCTCAGGATTTCTCCATGCGTTATGTTCTCATCGACGGGCAGGGCAATTTCGGCTCGGTCGACGGCGATTCCGCAGCCGCCTACCGTTACACGGAGTGCCGGCTGGAAAAGATCGCGGCGGAACTCCTTGCCGATATCGACAAGGAAACCGTCGATTTCGTTCCCAATTATGACGGCAAGGAACACGAACCGGGCGTGCTGCCGACCCGGATTCCGAATCTGCTGATCAATGGTTCTTCCGGAATCGCCGTGGGCATGGCAACCAACGTGCCGCCGCATAATCTGAGTGAAATCGTCAATGCCTGCCTGGCCATCCTCGAGCGGCCCGACATCAGCCTGGACGAAGTCATCGACCTGGTTCCGGGTCCCGATTTCCCAACGAAAGGGATTATCTACGGCACGGCCGGGGTCAAGGAAGGCTACCGCACCGGACGCGGGCGTATCGTCATCCGTGCCCGGACCCATGTGGAAGAGCTGGAGAAGGGCAACCGCCAGGCCATCGTCATCGACGAATTGCCCTATCAGGTTAACAAGTCGTCGCTGTTGATGAAGATCGGCGAGCTGGTTCGTGAAAAGCGGCTCGACGGCCTGTCCGAAATTCGAGACGAATCCGACAAGTCCGGCATGCGCGTAGTGCTCGAACTCAAGCGGGGCGAGGTAGCTGAAGTCATCCTGAACAATCTGTACAAAGAAACGCAGATGCAGGACACCTTCGGCATGAATATGGTGGCGCTGGTCGAAAACCAGCCCCGGCTGCTCAATCTCAAGCAAATCCTCGACGCTTTCCTGCGCCATCGCCGCGAGGTGATAACGCGGCGGACGGTCTTTGAACTCAGAAAGGCGCGCGATCGGGGCCATGTGCTCGAAGGCCTCGCCGTCGCGCTGTCGAATGTCGACGAGATCATCGCGCTGATCAAGGCGGCAGCCGCTCCCGTCGAGGCCAAGCGGGAACTGATGTCGCGGACCTGGCATTCGCAACTCGTCGAGTCCATGCTGGCGCGCGCCGATGTCGGGCAGGCGCGGCCGGAGGGGATGTCTGCGGAATATGGACTGCAGGCCGACGGATACCGCCTGTCCGAAGTGCAGGCGCAGCGCATACTCGAGATGCAATTGCAGCGGCTCACCGGGTTGGAACAGGAAAAGATCGTCAACGAATACCGGGAAGTCATGGACACCATTGCCGAGCTGCTCGACATTCTGGCGAGGCCGGAGCGCATCACCAAAATCATCGCCGAGGAACTGACCAAGACCCGGGACGAGTTCGGCGACGAACGTCGCAGCGAGATCATTGCCAATGCCGAAGACCTCAGCATGGAGGATCTGATCGCTCCGGAGGACGTCGTGGTCACGCTGTCCCACACCGGTTACGTCAAGGCGCAGCCGCTCGCCGATTACCGGGCGCAGAAGCGCGGGGGGCGCGGGAAACAGGCGACGGCGACCAAGGAAGACGATTTCATCGACAACCTGTTCATCGCCAATACGCACGACTACGTGCTGTGTTTCTCCAGCCGCGGGCAGTTGTACTGGATCAAGGTCTATAACGTGCCGCAGGGCGGCCGGGCGAGCCGCGGCAAGCCGATTGTCAATCTGCTGCCGCTGACCGACGCGGAAAAAATCACGGCGATCCTGCCGGTGCGCGAGTTCGACGAGAACAAGTATGTCTTCATGGCCACGGCCAATGGTACCGTGAAGAAAACGCCGCTTTCCGACTTCTCCCGGCCGCGGCCCTCCGGCATCATTGCCGTGGATCTCGACGAGGGCGACTATCTGATCGGTGTCGCGCTGACCGAAGGCCGGCACGACATCATGCTGTTCTCGGATGAAGGCAAGGCTGTTCGTTTCGACGAGCAGGACGTGCGTCCGATGGGGCGCGTCTCGCGCGGCGTGCGCGGCATGAGATTGCCGGTTGGCAAGAAGGTCATATCGCTGCTGGTGGCCGAGTCTGAATCCATCTCCGTCCTGACCGCCACGGAAAACGGCTTCGGCAAGCGCACGCCGATCACCGAATACACCCGCCACGGCCGCGGGACGCAAGGCATGATCGCAATCCAGACCAGCGCCCGTAACGGCAACGTCGTAGCCGCAACGCTGGTGGAGGATAAGGACGAGATCATGCTGATCACCACCGGAGGGGTGCTGATTCGCACCCGGGTCGCGGAAATCCGCGAGATGAGCCGCGTCACGCAAGGCGTCACCCTGATCAATCTCGGGCCGGATGAAAAGCTGGCCGGGTTGCAGAAAATCATCGACACGGACGACGGTGGCGGAGAATCGGATGCGGGCAGCGATGAAGATCCCGCCGCAGCAGACGGAAATGGCGCTCAGCCGGGGCCGGCCAATGAGGGCGGGCACGACGAGCAGTCCTGACGGCGAGCCGGGTACGGAAATCAATCGAAGAAAGCGGAGCAGCGAAAGTGGGGAGAGTGTTCAACTTCAGTGCGGGACCCGCGGTCTTGCCGCAGCAGGTTCTCGAACAAGCGCGCGACGAGATGCTCGATTGGCACGGTTGCGGCATGTCGGTCATGGAGATGAGCCACCGCGGTAGGGAATTCATCGCGATTCATGCCCAGGCTGAAGCCGGCCTGCGGGAGCTGCTCGCCATTCCCCGGAATTACAAAGTGCTGTTCCTGCAGGGTGGGGCGATCGGGCAGAACGCGATCGTGCCGATGAACCTCCTGCGCGGGCGCAGCGTCGCCGACTACGTCAATACCGGAGAATGGTCGAAAAAATCGATTAAGGAAGCGAAAAAATACTGCCACGTCAATGTGGCAGCTTCCAGCGAGGATCGCCATTTCTGCTATGTCCCGCCGCGGGAGACATGGCGACTGAGCAAGGACGCGGCCTATGTTCACATCTGCTCCAACGAGACCATCGGCGGCGTGGAGTATCACTGGATTGCGGACACCGGCGAAATTCCGCTGGTGGCCGATATGTCCTCCGACATCCTGTCGCGTCCGGTCGATGTTTCCAGATATGGATTGATTTACGCCGGAGCGCAGAAGAATATCGGACCGGCCGGCCTGACCATCGTCATCGTGCGCGAAGACCTGATCGGCCACGCCCTGCCGAATACGCCCTCGGCCTTCGACTACAAGCAGCAGGCTGAAAGTGATTCCATGCTCAATACACCGCCCACTTATGCTGTTTACATCGCCGGTCTGGTGTTCGACTGGCTCAAACAGCAGGGCGGCCTTGAAGAAATAGAAAAACGCAATATCGCCAAAGCAGGGCTGCTATACGACTACCTTGACCAAAGCGGTTTTTTCGCCAGTCCCGTCGACAAGCGCGATCGCTCGCGCATGAATGTGCCGTTCAAACTGCGCGACGAAGCGCTCGACGAGGCGTTTCTGCAGGGGGCGCAGCAGCGCGCCATGCTGCAACTGAAGGGCCATCGATCCGTTGGCGGCATGCGCGCGTCCATCTACAACGCGATGCCGATCGAGGGCGTGAAAGCCTTGGTTGGATATATGCGGGAATTCGAGAAGAGTCATGGTTGAGCTGGCACGCATTCTCACGCTCAATGCCATTTCCGCGACCGGCCTTCGGCGCTTGCCGGCGGAACGTTATTCGGTCGCTGCGCAGGTCGATGCCCCGCATGCGATCCTGGTGCGCTCCCATGACATGAAGGCCATGGATATCGCGGCGTCGGTGCGGGCCATTGGCAGGGCGGGTGCGGGCACCAACAATATTCCGGTGGCGGAAATGAGCAAGCGCGGCGTCCCGGTATTCAACGCACCGGGCGCGAATGCGAATGCGGTCAAGGAGTTGGTGCTTGCCGGTATGCTGATCGCCGCACGCAATCTGGTTCCCGCGATCCGTTTTACCGACGCATTGTCCGGCACGGACGAGGACATCGAACGCAAGGTCGAGGACGGCAAGAAGAATTTTGCCGGCGTCGAGTTGCCGCAACATGTGCTCGGCATCGTCGGTCTCGGCAAGATCGGCAGTCTGGTCGCTGATGCCGCGATCAAGCTGGGTATGGAAGTATGTGGGTACGACCCCGAGATAACGGTGGATGCCGCCTGGAGCCTGCCCGCCCAGGTCAGAAAGGCGCACAGCATCGAAGAGGTGCTGCGCAACAGTGATTTCGTGACTCTGCATGTCCCACTGATCGAGGCCACCCGCCATCTTATCGATGCCAGGCGCTGCGGCCAGATGAAGCATCGGGCCGTGCTGCTGAACTTTTCACGCGACGGGATTGTGGACAATGCCGCAGTACTCGATGCGCTGAATGCAAAGAAACTCAAGGCTTACGTTTGCGATTTCCCGGACAGTCGTTTCAAAGGTCACCCGGCCGTGGTGGCCACGCCGCATCTGGGGGCTTCCACGCTGGAAGCCGAGGAAAATTGCGCCATCATGGTGGTCGATCAGGTGCGCGACTATCTGGAGAACGGCAACATTCGCAATGCAGTGAATTTTCCCGACGTGGTCATGCAGAGGGAATCGCCTTACCGTCTTGGCATCGCCAACGCCAATGTGCCGAACATGGTCGGGCAGATCTCGACCGCGGTGGCGCAGGCCGGATTGAACATTCACAACATGCTGAACAAATCCAGGAAGGACATGGCCTACTCGCTCGTCGACGTGGATAGCGCGGTGTCGCGCGAGGTGATAGACAGGGTTGCGGCGATACCGGGTGTTGTTGCGGTCCATTATCTGCCTGCAGCTTCTTAGCCCATGCCGGACAACCTCAAACAACTGCGCGAGCGTATCGACGCCCTGGATCTCGAGATCCTCAGGCTGGTAAGCGAGCGCGCATCGGCAGCGCATGCCATCGGCAAGCTCAAGAGCGATGGGCCGGTTTACAGGCCGGAGCGCGAGGCGCAGGTATTGCGGCGCCTTGCCGTGCATAATCCCGGTCCCTTGCCCGAAAAGGCGGTGACGCACCTGTTTACCGAAATCATCTCCGCCTGTCGCGCTCTTGAAGACGCTTTCTCGGTGGCGAGTCTCGGACCGAAAGGGACATTCAGCGAAGAGGCTACGGTCAAGCATTTTGGCGGGCAGGCTCCGCTCATGCTGTGCACGTCCATCGACGAAGTGTTCCGCTCAGTGGAGTCGGGCAATGTCGGCTACGGCGTGGTGCCGGTGGAAAATTCGACCGAAGGAGCGGTGGGCCGCACGCTCGACCTGCTGCTGTCGACACCGTTGAAGATTTGCGGTGAAGTAGTGTTACCGGTGCATCAGAACCTGCTGTCGAAGGGAAACGACATTGCCGCCCTCAAACGCATTTTTTCGCATGCGCAGAGCCTGGCGCAGTGCAATGGCTGGCTCGCACAGCATTGTCCGCGCGCGCAACGCGTCGCGGTTGCGAGCAATGCCGAGGCGGCAAGGTTGGCGCAGGAGGATGCGCAATCGGCGGCCATCGCGGGCCGCTCGGCCGCCGAGCATTACGGCCTGCCGGTTGTGGCCGGCAACATCGAAGACGAGCCGAACAACACAACGCGCTTTGTCGTAATCTCCCGCCAGGACGTCGCGCCTTCGGGCAACGACAAGACCTCGCTCGTCATGTCCACGCGCAATGTGCCCGGCGCCATTCATGAGTTGCTGACCCCGCTGGCCAAGAACGGCGTGAGCATGACCCGACTCGAATCCAGGCCGTCCCGTACCGGTTTGTGGGAGTACGTCTTCTTTCTCGACATGGAAGGCCACCAAAGCGACGAGAACGTGGCGCGCGCCCTGAAGGCAATGCGCGAACTGGCCGCTTTTCTGAAAATTCTCGGTTCCTATCCGGTTGCCGCGCAATGAATACCGCCGCGCGGGTGCGGGACATCATCGACGTCTGCGAACGCTCGCCCAGCTATATTCGCGCCATCGCCCCCTATCAGCCGGGCAAGCCGATTTCGGAACTGGCGCGCGAGCTGGGCCTGCGCGAGTCGAGCATCATCAAGCTTGCCTCGAACGAGAATCCTCGCGGCGCGAGTCCGAAGGCGGTCGCAGCCATGCGAGCCGCCATTGATGAAACGGGACGCTATCCGGACGGCAACGGCTTTGCTCTGAAGGAGGCGCTTTCCCGGCGATATGGACTTTCCGCGGACCGCATCGTGATCGGCAATGGCTCCAATGACGTGCTCGAGATGGCGGCCCGGGCTTTCCTGGCGCCGGGAAGCTCAGCGGTCTATTCCGAACACGCATTTGCCGTCTACCCGCTGGTGACCCAGGCAACCGGCGCCACCGGTATCGTGGCGCCCGCGCGCGAATTCGGTCACGACCTGGATGCGATGTTGAAGGCGATCCGTAGCGATTCACGCATCGTTTTTATCGCCAATCCGAACAATCCAACGGGTACCTGGATTGCGCCGAAAGCGATCCGGCGCTTCCTCGAGAGTGTTCCGGCTGACGTGCTGGTGATCCTGGATGAGGCTTACAACGAGTATCTGGAACCCGCACTGCGCGGGGACGCCGTGCGATGGGTAGAGGAGTTTACGAACTTGGTCATCTCGCGGACTTTTTCAAAGGCCTACGGACTTGCCGGTTTGCGCGTGGGATACGGATTTGCGCATCCGCAGGTGGTCGACCTGATGAACCGGGTGCGCCAGCCCTTCAACGTCAGCCATATCGGCCAGGCGGCCGCGGTCGCCGCCCTGTTCGACGACGATTTCGTCGAGCAAAGCACGCTGCTTAACAAACAGGGAATGCTTGCCCTCACCGGTGGATTCCGGCGCCTCGGCCTTTCCTGGATTCCTTCTAACGGCAATTTCGTCAGTTTCAAAGTGGGGCAGGGCGCGGAAATTTTCCGGCGACTGCTCAAGCACGGGGTGATCGTGCGGCCGATCGCGGCCTACGACATGCCCGAATATCTGCGCGTAACGATCGGCACCGAGGCCGAGAATGCACGCTTCCTGTCGGCGCTGGAGATCGTGCTCAAATGAGCATGTCTGCCGCCCGCTTTGGTGTGCCGCTTACTTGAGCGATTTTCACTGCGACAGGCTGGTGGTCATCGGCGTGGGCTTGATCGGCGGTTCTGTCGCGGCGGCCCTCAGGCGCGCCGGCAAAGTGCGGCGCATCGTCGGCGTAGGGCGAGGCCGCGCCAATATCGAGCGTGCGCTGGAACTGCGCGTCATCGATGAAGCGATCGACGATGTGGCCCTGGCTGTCAAAGGCGCGGACATCGTATTGCTTGCCGTGCCGGTCCGGCAAAACGATCGCGTGCTGGCACAGCTGGCGCCATCGCTCGCCGCGCCTACGCTGGTAACCGATGCCGGCAGCACCAAGGGGGATTTCGTCGCCGCCATTCGTCGATTGCTGCCAGCGCATTTGTCGCACGTCGTTCCCGCACATCCCATCGCCGGCGCCGAGCTGACCGGCGTGGATGCCGCCAATGCGGGACTGTTCGTCGACAGGAAGGTGGTGCTGACGCCTTTGCCTGAAAATCAGGCCGGCGCAATCGACCGCATCGAGTCCATGTGGCAAGCGTGCGGCGCGCAAGTCAGCCGCATGGCGTGGGATCGTCATGACCGGGTGTTTTCGGCGGTCAGCCATCTCCCGCACATGCTCGCGTATGCGCTGGTGCACATGATTGCAACGCGCCCCGATGCGCGGGAGCTGTTCAGTTTCGCCGCCGGAGGGTTCCGCGATTTCACGCGCATAGCCGGCAGTTCCCCGGAGATGTGGCGTGACATCGCGTCGGCGAATCGGGAGGCGCTGCTGGCAGATGTCGCGAGCTATCAACAGCAACTTGGGCAAATCGCCGAGCTGATTCGCAACGCGGACACCGCGCAACTCGGGCAGATCTTCGAAACCGCCCGCAATGCCCGCGTCGCCTGGCCGGGCCGGATTTTATGAAGCAGCGCAGCGACTGAAGCATGCCCGCCTCTCCCGACCATCTGGATCTTGGGCCGCTCGATCACGCCGCCGGCAGCGTGCGCCTGCCGGGTTCAAAAAGCATTTCCAATCGGACTCTGCTGCTGGCCGCTTTGGCGGGCGGCCGCACGCAAATTCACAATCTTCTGGCCGCGGATGATGTCGAGCGCATGCTGGAGGCATTGGCGCTGCTGGGCGTGAATATAACCCGGGGCCGCCGGCATGTGGTGGTGGTCGAGGGCTGTAGCGGCAGCTTTCCGGTCAAGCAAGCCGACTTGTTCCTTGGCAATGCCGGCACCGCAATTCGCCCGTTGACGGCCGTGCTGGCGATGTGCGGGGGACATTACAAGCTTTCCGGCGTTCCAAGGATGCATCAACGCCCGATTGGCGATCTGGTGGATGCGTTGCGCAGCCTGGGGGCCGATATTCGGTATCTCGGCAGCGAAGGTTATCCGCCGTTGGAAATCAGGCCGGCAACGCTGCGAGGCGGGACCAATGTCCGGGTGCGCGGCGACGTTTCCAGCCAGTTCCTGACCGCGCTGCTGATGGCGTTGCCGCTTGCCCGCAGGCAAATCACCATCGAGGTGGTCGGTGAATTGATCTCCAAGCCCTACATCGGCATTACACTGAACTTGCTGGCGCGATTCGGCGTGAAGATCGAACGTGATGGTTGGTCGTCTTTCTCGATCCCGGCTGACAGTCGCGTGACCAGTCCGGGCGACGTCTTTGTCGAGGGTGACGCGTCGGGCGCTTCGTATTTTCTTGCCGCGGGCGCCATTGGCGGAGGTCCGGTCCGCGTCGAAGGCGTGGGCCGCGCCAGCATTCAGGGCGACGTTGGATTTGCGAATGCGCTGGCCGGCATGGGAGCGCGCATCGAGATGCACGAAAACTGGATCGAGGCAGCTGCGCCTTTGACCGGGAAATTGCGCGCCTTTGACCTGGACCTGAACTCGATTCCGGATGCAGCCATGACGCTCGCCGTGGTCGCATTGTTCGCCGACGGGACCAGCCGGCTGCGCAACATCGGCAGCTGGCGCGTCAAGGAAACCGACCGTATTGCGGCGATGGCGACTGAATTGCGCAAGCTCGGCGCGCATGCGGAAGAGGGGTCGGATTTCCTCGCCGTAACGCCGCCATCCGGCTCTCGTCTGACGACCGGCGCGGCTGTCAATACCTATGATGACCACCGCATCGCGATGTGCTTCTCGCTGGCGGCGCTCGGTGGCGTGACGGTGCGCATCAACGAGCCGAAGTGCGTGGCGAAAACCTTTCCTGATTACTTTGAGCGATTCGCCGAAGTCACCTGGAATTCAGCCGCCCCGGTCATTGCCATCGATGGACCGTCGGCTTCCGGAAAGGGCGTGGTCGCACAACGAGTGGCCGAGCATCTGGGGTTTCATTATCTCGATAGCGGATCGCTGTACCGGCTCGTCGCTCTGGCGGCCTTGCGCGAGAAGGTTGATGCGACAGACGCCGATTCGCTGGGTGAAATCGCGCGCACGCTTGCCGCGCACTTTAGCGAAGGCAGAATTCTGCTGGGCGAGGAAGATGTGACCGATACGATTCGTGCTGAAGCAGTTTCCAGTGCGGCTTCCCAAGTGGCTGCTTTTGCGTCGGTGCGTCAGGGACTGATGTACCGCCAGCAGGCGTTTCGCCGCGCCCCCGGGTTGGTCGCGGAAGGGCGCGACATGGCGTCAGTCGTATTTCCGGACGCTGCGCTCAAGGTTTTTCTCACTGCCTCGGCCGAGGAGCGTGCTCAACGCCGCTATAAACAGTTGATAGAAAAAGGTTTCAATGCTAACCTGACGACCCTTTTGCAGGACATCCGCCAACGCGACGCGCGCGATAGTGAGCGAAGCGTGGCGCCTCTGCAAGAGAGCGTGGGCGCACAAATTATTGATACCACTGGGCTTTCCATACAAGAGGTGGTTGCCCGGATACTCCAGTGGTTCGAAACGGCGTCGCGCAAGGCCCCATCGCGCTGAACGAATTACCCGCATTCCGTCAGCATCATCTGCCGCAGGAGGGGAATTTTTCCGCTGTCGATGGATACATAAACCAACCCGTTAAATGCTACGGTTTTTCTGCGAGTTCCAACCCTTTGCTCATGAAAACTCAATCCCAGACTCCCGCTTCCGCTATCAACGAAAATAGTTTTGCCGCCTTGTTCGAAGAAAGTCTCTCGCGGCAGGAGATGCGCGCGGGTGAGGTCATCACCGCCGAAGTGATCCGCATAGATCAGAACTTCGTCGTGGTCAATGCCGGCTTGAAGTCGGAAAGCTTCATATCGGCGGAAGAATTCAAGACCGATCGCGGCGAGATCGAAGTCAAGATCGGAGATTACGTCACGGTCGCCATTGAGGCACTCGAAGACGGCTACGGTGAAACCCGCCTGTCCCGCGAGAAAGCCAAACGCCTGGCGGCGTGGCACGACCTCGAGAAAGCAATGGAAGAGGGCACGCTGGTACAAGGCCTGGTCAATGGCAAGGTCAAGGGCGGTCTTACCGTCATGGTCAACGGCATTCGTGCCTTCCTGCCCGGTTCGCTGGTCGATATCCGCCCGGTCAAGGACACCAATCCCTACGAAGGCAAGCAACTCGATTTCAAGGTTATCAAGCTCGACCGCAAGCGCAACAACGTCGTGGTTTCGCGCCGCGCGGTACTGGAACAAACCCAGGGTGCCGAGCGCCAAGCGCTGCTCTCGAGCCTGCAGGAAGGCGCAGTGGTCAAAGGCATCGTCAAGAACATCACCGATTACGGCGCGTTCGTCGACCTCGGCGGTATCGACGGACTCTTGCACATCACCGATCTGGCCTGGCGCCGCGTCAAGCATCCCTCGGAGGTGCTCAACGTTGGCGACGAGGTCACCGCCAAGATCCTCAAGTTCGATCAGGAAAAGAATCGCGTATCGCTGGGCCTCAAGCAGCTCGGCGAAGACCCGTGGGTGGGCTTGTCGCGCCGCTACCCGACGGGCACCCGGCTGTTCGGCAAGGTTTCCAATCTCACCGACTACGGCGCGTTCGTGGAGATCGAGCAGGGCATCGAAGGCCTGGTCCACGTATCCGAAATGGACTGGACCAACAAGAACGTGCATCCGTCCCGCGTAGTTCAGTTGGGCGACGAGGTAGAGGTGATGATCCTCGAGATCGACGAGGATCGGCGCCGCATTTCCCTGGGCATGAAGCAGTGCAAGCCCAATCCCTGGAATGAGTTCGCGTCCAATGCCAAGAAGGGTGACAAAGTCCGCGGCCAGATCAAGTCGATCACCGATTTCGGCATTTTCATCGGCCTGCAGGGCGGCATCGACGGGCTGGTGCACTTGTCGGATCTGTCGTGGAGCGTGCCCGGTGAAGAGGCTGTGCGCAACTACAAGAAGGGCGACGAGGTCGAGGCAATGGTGGTGTCCATCGACGTCGAGCGCGAGCGCATTTCGCTCGGCATCAAGCAACTCGAAGGCGATCCCTTTACGAATTTCGTCGCCAGCCACGACAAGGGCAGCATGGTCGACGGCGTAGTGAAGTCGATTGACGCGAAGGGGGCAGTCATCCAGCTCGACAGTGATATCGAGGGCTACCTGCGGGCTTCCGAGCTCGCCCGCGACCGCGTCGAGGATATCCGCGCTCATCTGAAGGAAGGCGACAAGGTGAATGCGATGATCATCAATATCGACCGCAAGAATCGCAACATTAACCTTTCGATCAAGGCCAAGGATGCGGCCGATGAGTCCGAGGCGATGCAGAAACACGCGGCCGACAGCGCGTCGAGTGCCGGCACCACCAATCTGGGCGCCTTGCTCAAAGCCAAGCTGGATAACAAGAACTCTGCGCAATAGGAAGGACCATGACCAAGTCGGAGCTGATAGCCAAGCTGGCGGTGCATTTTCCGCAGCTGGTCGCGAGCGATGCCGAGCTTGCGGTGAAAATGATCCTCGACGCCATGGCGAAAAGCCTGGCCCAGGGACATCGAATCGAAATCCGCGGCTTTGGCAGCTTTGGTCTGAATTACCGTCCGCCTCGCGTGGGACGCAATCCGAAGTCCGGGGACAAGGTGCATGTTCCGGCCAAATATGTGCCGCATTTCAAGGCCGGCAAGGAGCTGCGCGAACGCGTGGACTTCAAGAGCCAGTAGGCGGCAGGCAGCAGTGTTTCGGCAGCGAACAGGATGGGCGGCATATCGTAAGATCGTGCCGCCTTTTTCTGCCTGAATTTCCGATCCCGATGCTTCAACGCCAATGATGCGGCCGATGCGCTACCTGTCCTGGATTTTTCGCATCCTGGCGTTCGCGCTGTTGTTCGGCTTCGCGCTCAAGAATTCGGATCCGGTAACGGTGCGTTTCTATCTTGGCGCGCACTGGGAGGCGTCGCTGGCGCTGGTGGTGCTGGTCTTCTTCGTCGTTGGCGCTGCAGCGGGCGTCACCGCGTGCTTCGCCTATATTTACCGGCTGCGGCGCGATATCCTGCAACTGCGCAAGGAATTGCGCACCAAGCCGGGTGCGCCGGAAGACCCATCCTGATTGGATGCCCGCATGCCCGTACTGATTTAGGATCTGGCCTCAAACATGGAATTCGAATTCTGGTGGCTTCTGGGATTTCCCCTGTTCTTCGCCTTCGGCTGGTTCGCGGCGCGCGTGGACATCAAGCAACTGGTTACCGAATCCCGGTCGTTGCCGCTGTCTTATTTCAAGGGGCTCAATTTCCTCCTCAACGAACAACCCGATAAGGCCATCGAGGCCTTTATCGAGGTTGTGAAGGTCGATCCGCAGACCATCGAATTGCACTTTGCGCTCGGCAGCCTGTTCCGTCGCCGCGGCGAGGTAGAGCGCGCGATCCGGATGCACGAGAACCTGCTGGAGCGGGCGGACCTGGCGCAGGAGCAGAAAATGACCGCCCTGTACGAGCTTGCGCAGGACTACCTGAAAGCGGGCCTGCTTGATCGTGCCGAGGAATTCTTCGGCAAGCTTCAGGCAACCCAGTACGAACAACAGGGGTTCAAGTTTCTGCTTGAAATCTACGAACAGGAAAAGGAGTGGAAGAAAGCCATCGAAACGTCCCGCAAGATGGACTCGATCTCGGGCCAGTCGAGTGCGAAGGACATCGCCCATTTCTATTGCGAGCTTGCGGCCATCGAAATCACCCATTCGCGATGGGACCAGGCACGCGACTATCTGAGCGAGGCCTTGAGCATTAATCGCAAATGCGCGCGCGCGAACATCCTGCTCGGTGACGCCGAGATGGGCCAGGGCCGCCCCCAGGCGGCGATCGAGTACTGGAAAAGCCTGGAGAGCCAGAATCCGGCCTATATCGCGCTGGTGGCGGAGAAGATGCTCGCCGCACATCGCGGCCTCGGGCGGGATGACGAGGGATTGCGGTTGCTGCGCGGCTATCTCGCCAACAATCCTTCCCTTGACCTGCTGAACGTGATTTTTCAGGGCGAACTGGACCGTCACGGCGCGGAGCATGCGTACAGGCTGGTACGCGACGAGCTGGCGCGCAATCCGACGCTGCTGGGATTGGACAAACTGCTCGAAGCGCAATTGCTCGAAGCGCCTGCCGAGCGTCGCCACGAACTTCAGCTGATCAAGAACCTCGTGCATCAGCATACCCGCAGCCTGGCGCTCTACCGCTGCGAGAGTTGCGGCTTCAAGGCGCGCCAGTTCTACTGGCATTGCCCGGCGTGCAATGGCTGGGAAACCTACCCGCCGCGGCGCACCGAGGAAAAGGAGGTCGCCGGATGAGTTCCAGAGTGATCGTTGCCTTGGATTACGCCGATACGCAATCTGCGATGGCACTGCTCGATCGCCTGCAACCCTCGGCCTGCAAATTGAAGATCGGCAAGGAACTGTTCGCCGCCGCGGGGCCAGCGTTTGTTGCAACCCTCGCACAGCGTGGGTTTGATATTTTTTTGGACCTCAAGTTTCACGATATCCCGAACACCGTGGCGCAGGCCTGCAAGGTCGTTTCGCAACTGGGCGTCTGGATGATCAATGTGCATGCGCTCGGTGGCCGCGGCATGATGAATGCCGCGCGGGAAGCGATCGAAGGTGCACCGCGCAGGCCGCATCTCATCGCAGTGACGGTTCTGACCAGCATGGCCGAGCCGGACCTGCGTGAGGTCGGCATCGACGCGAGTCCGCTGGTGCAGGCCATGAGGCTTGCCGATCTGGCTGCCGCTTGCGGCCTTGACGGTGTCGTGTGCTCGGCTCATGAAGCCGCCGCGATCCGCGACCGGCTCGGCAGCGGTTTTCTGCGCGTAACGCCGGGCATACGCTTGCCCGAGGATGGTGCGGGCGACCAGAAGCGCGTCATGACGCCGCTGCTGGCCATTGAATCCGGAGCGAGTTACCTGGTCATCGGCAGGTCGGTCACCCGCGCCGCCGATCCGTTGGCGGTGCTGGCGCGGATCAATCGCGAGATCGCCGTTGCGGAGGCACGGCAGTGAAAATCACCATTATCGGCAGCGGTTATGTGGGTCTGGTATCGGGAGCCTGTTTCGCCGATCTGGGCAACGATGTGGTCTGCCTCGACGTCGACGAAAAGAGAATTGCGCAACTGCGGACCGGTGGAATTCCGATCTACGAGCCGGGACTGCAGTCATTGGTCAACCAAAATGTTGCGGCCGGGCGATTGCGATTCACCACCGATGTCGAGGAAGGTGTCGCCCATGGTGCCGTTCAGTTCATCGCGGTGGGAACGCCATCGGATCAGGACGGCTCCGCCGACATGCGTTATGTGATCGCGGCGGCGCGCAATATCGGCCGCAGCATGGACCAGTATCGTGTCATCGTAAACAAGTCCACGGTGCCGGTCGGCACGGCCGAACGTGTGCGCGCGGCCATCGAGGAGGAGCTTGCGAAACGCGGTCTCGATCTTGCGTTCAGCGTGGTGTCCAATCCCGAATTCCTCAAGGAAGGCGCGGCCGTGGGCGATTTCATGCGGCCGGATCGCATAGTCGTGGGCAGTTCCGATGAACGCGCAACGCAGATCATGCGCCAGCTTTATGCTCCGATCCTGCGCAACCACGACCGCATTCTGATGATGGACCCGCGCTCGGCGGAACTTACCAAGTATGCCGCCAACGCGATGCTTGCGACGCGCATCTCTTTCATGAACGAATTGGCCAATCTGGCGGAAAAGCTCGGCGCCAATATCGAGTCGGTGCGTCATGGCATCGGCTCGGATCAACGCATCGGGTACCATTTTCTGTACGCGGGCGTCGGCTACGGCGGGTCCTGCTTTCCGAAAGACATCAAGGCATTGCAGCACACGGCCGGCGAGTACGGCATGCAACTGACCATCGTCGATTCCGTAGAGAAGGTCAACCGCACGCAGAAGCAGCGGCTGCTGGAAAAGGTGCGCGGGCGCTTCGGCGAACAACTGGATCGCCTGCATTTCGCGCTATGGGGCCTTTCGTTCAAACCGAATACCGACGACATGAGAGAAGCGCCCAGCCGCGTGGTGATCAACGGCCTGCTGGCCCGCGGCGCCACCATCAAGGTCTACGATCCGGTTGCGATGGCAGAGGCCGGGAAAATATTCGCCGGCGAGCCGGGCGTTCGCTTTGCATCGTCGACGGTCGACGCGCTCGACGGCGCGGATGCGCTGATCATCGTCACGGAGTGGAAAGAGTTTCGCAGCCCGGATTTCGCAGACATGAAGAAGCGCATGAAGTCGCCTGTCGTGTTCGACGGTCGCAACCTCTATGACCCGGCGCTGATGCGCGATTCCGGGATCGAGTACTTTTCGGTGGGCAGACCACAGTGATTGGACGCGAGGCGCTGACAAAAGCGCGGTTGCTGGTGGTCGGGGATGTCATGCTCGACCGCTACTGGTTCGGCGATGTCACCCGCATTTCGCCCGAGGCTCCGGTTCCGGTGGTCAGGGTCGGGCGCACCGAGGAGCGTCTTGGTGGGGCCGCCAACGTGGCGCGCAACATCGCCGCGGTAGGCGCCAGCGCCGGGCTGCTGTCGGTGGTTGGCGAGGACGAGGCGGCGGCATGTATCCGGGCACTGCTTGAAGCGGATGGAATCGACGCGCAATTACACCGCGATCCGGGGTTGGCCACGACGGTCAAGCTGCGGGTGATCGGCCGGCAGCAGCAGCTGTTGCGCATCGACTTCGAGACTGAGCCCGGTGACGATGTGCTGATGTCCAAGCTCGCCGATTTCGAGGCCAGATTGAAGCATGCCGATCTGGTTATTCTGTCTGACTACGGCAAAGGCGGACTCAAGCATATCGAACGCATGATCGAGGCGGCGCGTGCGGCGGGAAAACCCGTCCTCGTCGATCCGAAAGGCGACGACTATTCGCGCTACAGGGGCGCCACGCTGATTACACCGAATCGAGCCGAATTCCGCGAGGTCGCCGGGCGCTGGAAGAACGAGGAAGATCTGACCGAGCGCGCGCAGAAGCTGCGCAGCGAACTCGGTCTGCATGCATTGCTGATTACCCGCAGCGAGGAGGGCATGACCTTGTACCGCGAGGGCGAGCGCCTCCACGTTCCCGCGGTTGCGCGGGAAGTGTACGATGTCAGCGGCGCGGGCGACACCGTGATCGCCATTCTCGGCGTCATGCTGGCGGCGGGCGCCAGCATAGCCGAGGCAGTCCGGCTGGCCAACAAGGCGGCCGGCATCGTCGTGGGAAAACTCGGCACCGCGGTGGTTCATGCCGAAGAACTCTTTGCCTGAATCGGATATGCAAATTGTCGTCACCGGCGCAGCCGGATTTATCGGTTCCAACCTGGTCAGGGCGCTCAATGCACGCGGCGAGACCAATATCCTCGCGGTCGACAACCTGAGTCGCGCCGACAAGTTCCGCAATCTGGCGGACTGCGAAATTGCCGACTACCTGGACAAGGAGCACTTCCGCGCAGCGCTGGATGCGGGCTCGTTCGATGGGGAAATCGCCGCCATCCTGCATCAGGGCGCCTGCTCTGACACCATGCAGACGGATGGCCGTTACATGATGGAAAACAATTTCCGTTATTCGTCCGATCTGCTGGCGTATTGCCAGTCCGAATCCGTGCCGCTGATCTACGCTTCTTCCGCATCGGTGTACGGCGCCGGACCCGTGTTCAAGGAGGGCCGCGCCAATGAGAAGCCGCTCAATGTCTACGGTTACTCGAAATTCCTGTTCGATCAGATCGTGCGCAGGCGCTGGGAGGATAACAGCGCACAGGTGGTCGGACTGCGTTACTTCAATGTCTATGGCCCGCGCGAGGCACACAAGGGGAGGATGGCCTCGGTCGCCCTGCATTGCTTCGACCAGTTCCGTGAAACCGGGAAAGTGAAGCTGTTCGAAGGCAGCGGCGGCTACGCCGATGGCGAGCAGCGCCGTGATTTCATTTCGATCGACGACGTGGTCAAGGTCAATCTCCACTTCCTCGACAATCCGGCGAAATCCGGAATATTCAACTGCGGCACCGGCGCTTCGCAAACCTTCAACGAAGTGGCGACCGCGACGATCGATGCCTTGCGGGCGGTGGAAGGAAAGCATGCCTTGCCGCTTGCCGAGCTGAAGGCGCAGGGAATAATCGAATACGGACCATTCCCTTCCGGTCTCCGGGAAAAATATCAGAGCTTCACCGAGGCCGACCTCGATGACCTGCGGGGCGCGAAGTATTCCGCGGCGTTCTCCGACGTGCAGGCCGGTGTCGGGCGTTATGTCGGGTGGCTGCTGGCGAACCGCTAGCGCCCCCCTTTCTTTGCCAACGCCAGGCGCGCGAGTATCATCATCGGCATGGATCGCAATACCGTCGGCGCCCGCAAGACCCTCGATGATTTCGTGGGCAACACACCCCTGGTGCGCCTCAAGCGCATCCCCGGTCAGACCAGCAACGTCATCCTGGCGAAGCTCGAAGGCAACAACCCCGCCGGATCGGTGAAGGACAGGCCTGCGCTGTCGATGATCCGCAGGGCGGAGGAACGCGGGCAGATCAAGCCGGGCGATACGCTGATAGAAGCGACCAGTGGCAATACCGGCATCGCCCTGGCCATGGTTGCCGCCATGCGCGGCTACCGCATGATACTGGTCATGCCCGAGCATCTTTCGGTCGAGCGCCGTCAGAGCATGGCGGCATTCGGCGCGAAGTTCGTGCTGACGGCCAAAGAAGGCGGGATGGAAACAGCACGCGACGTTGCCGAACAGATGCAGGCGAACGGCGAGGGGCTGATCCTCGATCAGTTTTCCAATCCCGACAACCCACTGTCGCATTACGAGGCAACGGCGCCCGAGATCTGGCGCGATACCCAAGGGCAGATCACGCATTTTGTCAGCAGCATGGGGACTACCGGTACCATCATGGGGTGCGCGCGGTATTTCAAGGAAAAGAATCCCGCCATCGCGATCGTAGGGTGCCAGCCGACCGACGGATCGCAGATTCCGGGCATACGCAAGTGGCCCGAAGCTTATCTGCCGCGCATCTTTGATCGCAAGCGCGTGGATCGGGTGGTCGAGATTGCGCAACGAGACGCGGAGGAGATGACGCGGCGGCTGGCTCGCGAAGAAGGTATCTTCGCCGGCATATCCTCAGGCGGGGCGCTGTGGGCGGCCCTGCAGGTATCCGCCGAAGTCGAAAACGCCACCATTGTCACGATCGTCTGCGATCGCGGCGACCGTTATCTTTCCACTGGGGTATTCCCCGCCGAATAGTTGCCCGATGCGGCGCGATCAGCGTGGCGTCCAGCGCGCGGGTGTCCGCGGCAGGCTGTCGACCAGGGACTCGCGCTTGAGCAGGAATTCCGGCGGCAGGTGATTGTCGAGTTTCGCGAAGAGTTCCTGATGCAGCGCAAGCTTGTGCAACCAGCCCTCCGCGTCCAGCTCCATCCGTGGCGGGTTCCTGATGCCGCGTCCCATGTTCAGCCAGTCATCGAAGTAGTCTCCGATGTGATAACCGCAAGACGGCAGCATCGCCGTCGGTCGCGGCGCACTTCGCCAACCTTCGCGGTCGGCCGCGGCCCTGCAAGTGGCGTCGTCCCCGCTCAAGCTCTGGATCATCGGCGGGATGGTCGTGCGGCGCCGGCCATCGAAAGCGAATGCCGAAATGGACGCGCCTTGCGGATTCCCCCAGTCCGGATCGATGGAAGGGCATGGTGCCGAGCGCATCGAGAGCCCGGCGACCCATGCGCGTCACGATGCGCGTGCTGCGCGCGACATGGGCGCAATCCGATCGCCTGCCGCGCTGTATGATCGCGAAGTTGTCGCAATGGTGGCGCCGGGCAGGGGTGCCTAAAGCTGGAGGTTGGAGCGCCATTTCCGGTATTCTCACGCGTTGCTGTTTTGTAGCGCGAGATTGTCCGCTTCGGGCATCGCGGATGTCGATTCCAGGCTCCTAGTGTAGTGCTTCTGAATTACCGGAACTTTCCCTCCCTCGCGTGCGGGGGACAAGGGCACACTTGAAGCGCAGCAGGGTAGGGTGGGGGCGAATCCCGCACGTGCGCGCTAAACATGCCCCCATCCCCGCCTTCCCCCGCAAGCGAGGGAAGGAGTCTTTCGGCTACAGAGACGCATAAGTTCCAAACAGGATGAAGCACTACACTAGTATCCATGACACCCATTCTCGTATTCGATATCGAAACGGTTCCCGACGTTTCCGGTTTGCGCAAGATCAACGCTCAGGGCCCCCAGATCAGCGACGCCGAAGTGGCGCAACTCGCTTTCGATCGACGGCGCGAGGCGACCGGCAGCGATTTCCTGCCGTTGCATCTGCATCGCGTGGTCGCCATAGCCTGCGCGTTGCGCGACCGCGACAGTTTCCGCGTCTGGTCGCTGGGCGAGGCCGGGGAACCGGAGCGCGACTTGATACAACGCTTCTTCGACGGCATCGAGAAATACACCCCGCAGCTCGTATCGTGGAACGGCAGCGGATTCGACCTGCCGGTTCTGAACTACCGCGCGATGATCCACGGTGTGCGTGCCGCGCGCTTCTGGGACATGGGTGAGGATGATCGCGATTTCAAATGGAATAACTACATCAGCCGCTATCACAGCCGCCACCTCGATCTGATGGACGTCCTGGCGATGTATCAGGGCAGGGGCAACGCGCCGCTCGACCAGATGGCGCAACTGCTCGGCTTGCCCGGAAAGCTCGGCATGGACGGGTCAAAAGTGTGGGAGGCATTCCAGCAGGGACGCGTTGCGGCCATCCGGAATTATTGCGAAACCGACGTCGCCAATACGTATCTGCTGTTCCAACGCTTCCAGTTGGTGCGAGGCGTGCTCGATGAAGCGCAGCACCGCCGGGAATGCGAACTCGTGCGTACCACGTTGTCGAAAACCGGTGAGGATCACTGGCGCGAATTTCTCGCCGGCTGGCAGTCCTAACGTGAAATTGGGCGCCGTCAGCCCCGCTGTGCGGGTCGAATCGCTCGATCAGGAAGGCCGCGGAGTCGCGCATCTCGACGGCAAGGTCATCTTCATCGAGGGCGCACTGACCGGAGAGACGGTCGAGTATGTTTCTTTCCAGCGCAAACCGAGCTACGAGCTCGCGCAATCGAAGCGCATCCTGCGCGCATCCGTATCGAGGGTAGAGCCCCGTTGCCGCTATTTCGGCGTATGTGGCGGTTGCAGCATGCAACACCTCGAACCGCGTGCGCAGGTGGCGGCGAAACAGCGCGTGCTGGAAGACAATCTCGCCCGCATCGGCAAGGTGACGCCCGAAACCATGCTTTCGCCCATCCATGGACCCACCTGGCAGTACCGCTATCGGGCGCGATTCTCGGCCCGCTATGTCGCCAAGAAAGGCACGCTGGTCGGGTTTCGCGAGCGGCACAGCAGTTTTGTGGCCGACATGCAGACGTGCGAAGTCGTGCCGGCGCGCATTTCCGCGCTGTTGTTGCCGTTGCGCGAGTTGATTGCGTCGTTATCCATCCGCGAGCGGTTGCCGCAGGTCGAGCTGGCAATCGGCGACGCAGTCGATGTGCTGGTGCTGCGCGTGATCGAACCGCCGGACGATTTCGACCTCGAGAAACTCAGGCAATTTTCCATCCGGCATCGTGTGCAGCTGTTGCTGCAGCCCAAAGGCCCGGATTCGGTCTATCCCTTGTTCGCGCAGGAAGCGACGGCGTTGCAGTATCGCATCCCGGATTTCGATCTCATCTTTCCTTTTAATGCGACGGATTTCACCCAGGTCAACCACGAGATCAATCGGGTGCTGGTGCGGCGGGCCATTACCTTGCTCGATCCGCAGCCGGGGGAGCGCATCGCCGATTTTTTCTGCGGCATGGGAAATTTCTCGCTGGCGATCGCCCGGCGCGGTGCGCAGGTACTCGGCGTCGAAGGCAACGCGCGCCTGGCGCAGCAGGCGTACGCGAACGCCGTGCTCAATGGCCTGGAAGACCAGTGCCGTTTCCTTGACCGGGATCTGGTCAAGATCACGGCGGCCGACTGGAAGGAACTGGCGCCTTTCGACCGGATACTGATCGATCCGCCGCGCGATGGGGCGATGGAACTGGTAAAGGTCCTCGGGGAGGCGGCGCCGGCGCGTATTGTCTACGTGTCCTGCAATCCGGCGACGCTTGCGCGGGATGCGGCGGTGCTGGTAAACGTGCACGGATACCGGCTCGCGGCGGCCGGCGTGATCAACATGTTTCCGCATACCTCGCACGTCGAATCCATCGCCGTATTCGACCGCTGACATGCATGATAGCCAGGCGAAAAAAAGGCGGCCTCGAGGCCGCCTCTTTTTTGTATTGCTCGACGCAGTCAGTCGCGCTGGCCGGTAAACGCCATCAGCAACTGCAGCAGGTTGACGAAAATATTGTACAGGCTGATGTATACGCCGGTTGCAGCCATGATGTAGTTGGTCTCTCCGCCGGTGACGATGCGGCTGACATCGTGCAGCAGGAACAGTGAGAACACGACGACGACCAGGGCCGAGATCGTCAGAGCCAGCGCCGGAATCTGGAAGAACATGTTCGCCAGCATGGCCAGCAGAAGCACGATCATGCCCACGAACAGGAACTTGCCCATGAAACTGAAATCTTTCCTGGTCGTGGTCGCGATGAGGCTCATCGTCAGCAGAATTCCGCCTGTGCCGACCGCCGCGATGCCGATCAATTGAGGCCCGTTCTGCAGCCTCAAGGCGACGTTGAGCAGCGGTCCCAGCCACCAGCCGAGAATGAACGTCATCCCGAGCAACAACACCACGCCCAAACCGCTATTGCGGTTGGCGGCAATGGCAAACTGCAGCCCGATGACCGCCCCGATCATCAGCAGCGAGGCCATGATCGGATGCTGCATGATGATTCCGCCCGTCGACAAGCCGACGAACGCGCCGATGACCGTCGGCACCATGGTCAGCGCGAGCAGCAGGTAGGTATTTCGCAATACGCTGTTCTGCGCGAGCGACAGGGCTCCGGGTTGCGAGCCGTACTGGATTTCTGGTTGCATAGGGTTATAGCCTCCTGAAGGGATATTACAAGCGCTAAGACTACGCAACTGCGATCAAAGTTTCAATGGCTGCTGTGACGCCCCTTGCGTATGCGTTATTATCGCTGCCGGCGCGGTTCGCCGGCGTTTCCCGCACCGTATGCGGGAGGAAAACCGTGCATCAGGGGGTCAATACGGAGGGTTGGCAGAGCGGTTGATTGCACTGGTCTTGAAAACCAGCGTACCCGCAAGGGTATCGGGGGTTCGAATCCCTCACCCTCCGCCATGGCGTTATCCGGTCTGGCCACAAACAAAAGGCCCCGCGCTCGGCGGGGCCTTTTTGCATACCGGTAACGGATCGGTTACAGAAGCGTCTTGGCAAATTTCATCGCTGCCGCCATGTCGGGAAGCTCGGTCACCTCCGGCACGACCTGGAGGTAGCGCACAACGTTGTTCTTGTCAGTAACGATCACTGCCCGGGCGAGCAGGTGCAGCGGATCGATCATCAAGCCATTGTTCAGTCCGAACTCTCCAGTCTTATAGTCCGAATAGAAGGTGATGTTCTTGATTTTCGCCTCTTTGGCGAAGCGCTGCTGCGCAAACGGCAAGTCCATGCTGATGGTCACCATTTCGACCTGTTCAGCGAGCTTGCGGTCCTTCTCGCTCAATTGGTGGGTCTGCGCCTCACAAGTCGGCGTATCAACCGATGGCACCACGCTGATTATCCGTACCTTGCCGTTACCGGTGGCAATGTCGACCGGGCCAAGGTTAGCGCCCGTCACCATGGCAGAGGGCAGCGGTTCGCCCACCTTGATGGCCTGCCCGCGCAGTGGCAGCGGATTACCCTTCATCAAAACGCTGCTACCGTCACCGGCAGGTCCCGTTTCCTTGTTCACCTTGATACCCTGGACTTCTTCGCCAGCGGCGTAGGCCGAGACCGCGCCAACTCCCAGCAGGCCGGTTATGATCAATGACATCAGTGAAGATCGTTTCATGGCAGTTCCTCGATTTTTGTTTCGGTTGATTGGCACAACGACTTGTCACAACCCCATTGTGAATGACGAAAATCAAGTTCCCGAGACGGAAACGCCTATTTGTCCCTAACGATTTTCATGAACTTGATCCGGTCCGTCGTCTACTGGGGTGAGGGTGCCGGGTTTACGCAAACCGGCCGGCACGGGCCGGCAAGATTCCCGTGAGTGGACTTGGAAAGGCTGCTCGCCAGCCTGATATTCAGAATCAAACAATTGATTAAATAAAGAATTGGTGACTGTTCCAGGTGCCCCAGCCGTGGTCGATATCCGCACTCAACCCCTGACCATCCTCGATCACAGCCGCGATAACGCGGGTCTGATCTACGTCTACCCGGTGATCTCCCGGCGGGCGGGCGGGGTTTCGGTCGGTATCAATCTGAATATCAACAGTGCATGCAACTGGCGTTGCATCTATTGCCAAGTCCCGGAGTTGCGCCGGGGAGCGCCTCCGCGGGTCGATTTGCCCGCGCTGAGATCGGAACTGAGCGAATTTCTGCAGGATGTCCTGAAGGGCGATTTTTTTGCCAGGCGGGTAGCGGAGGGCGCGCGGCGGCTCAATGACATCGCTCTATCAGGCAATGGCGAGCCCACCAGCGCGAAGGAATTCGAGCAGGTCATCGACCTGATCGACGACGTGCGCCGACTCGCCGGTGTGCCCGAAGCAGTGAAGACGGTTCTGATCACCAACGGCAGTCTGATGCAGCGTGACGGGGTGCGGCGCGGCGTGAAGAAGCTCGCCGCCCTGAATGGCGAAGTCTGGTTCAAGCTGGATCGTGCGACCGATGCCGGCATGCGCAAAGTCAATAACAGCCGCATCGGCATGACCCGGGTGCACGCCAATCTCACCGTCGCCGCGCGACTCTGCCCCACCTGGATTCAAACCTGCGTGTTTGCCATCGATGGTGCGGGCCCGGACGAAGCAGAGCGGCAGGCGTATGTGGAGTTCCTGCGCGCCTGTGTCGCACAACGGATCATGCTGCAGGGGGTGCTGCTCTACGGATTGGCGAGGCAATCCCTGCAGCCGGAAGCATCGCGGCTGACGGCGCTGCCGCCTGAATGGCTGGAAACCTTCGCCCGGCGCATTCGGGCGCTGGGTCTTGCTGTCAAAGTCACGCCGTAAGCGTTAGCCACGACCGCGCCGGCGCAGCAGGCGTGTGCTGGCCGCGCTCTTGAGGCGGCGATAAAGAGCGGGCTGTGCCGACTTCAGGTAGGAAATCAGGGCGACATCGCTGCGGTTGATTTTCTTCAGATCGATCTGGTCTACATGCACCAGTCGTAACAGTTCCCGCACGGGTTTGGGCATGTTGCGGCCGCTTTCGTAGCGCGAGCCGCCGCTCTGGGTCACGCCGATCTGTCCCCAGAATTCCTGCTGGTTCAGGTTGAGGCGCACTCGTATCTCGCGGGGATTGCGAATTTTCTCGAACATTTTGATCCCAATCCTTTCGGGTTGATCGTCATCGGACTGCTATGAAATCAGCATCTTCGTTTGTTTGTCCTGATGCGGCAGATAAAGTTCCTCGTGTCGAATCATGACAAGGGCCTACCGGGACATGACAACGCCCCGCATGGCGGGGCGTTGACTCGTTCCGCATCGAACCTTACTTGGCGACCTGCCGTTCCCTCAGTTCATCCAGCGTCTTGCAGTCTATGCACAGCGTTGCGGTCGGGCGGGCTTCCAGCCGCTTCAGGCCGATTTCGACGCCGCAGCTTTCGCAATAGCCGTATTCTCCCCCGTCGATCTTGCCGATGGTCTCGTCGATCTTCTTGATCAACTTGCGTTCGCGGTCCCGATTGCGCAGTTCGAGCGCCATGTCGGATTCCTGGCTGGCGCGATCATTGGGGTCGGCGAACACGGTCGCCTCGTCCTGCATTGTATGCACCGTGCGGTCGATATCCTGCGACAGCTCGATTTTGAGCTGATTGAGGATTTTTCTGAAGTGCTCGAGTTGCTTCGGGCTCATGTACTGCTCGCCCTTTTTCGGCACGTACGGCTTGAAGTTGGTATGGAATTCGGAAGCCATTTTTGCCTGTTCTGGTCCGGAAAAGTGCGCTTTAATAGCAGAAATAGCAGGGGGGTGCAACTAATGTTTATCTGCGGTGAAGTCGCCGCGCCGGCGGATCCTTCAAATTGACGTTTAACCCCCTGATAGGTATAGTTCCGGCCCTCCGGGGTGTAACGCAGCCTGGTAGCGTGCCTGCTTTGGGAGCAGGATGTCGGGAGTTCGAATCTCTCCACCCCGACCAGAAAAGCGAAGGTCTGCCCGGTCAGAGACGTGCCCGTAGCTCAACCGGATAGAGCACCAGCCTTCTAAGCTGGGGGTTACAGGTTCGATTCCTGTCGGGCATGCCAGTGCTCCCCCATAGTCTCTGGTCATTTAGGCTTCAAGTGGTGGCTGTAGCTCAGCTGGTAGAGTCCCGGATTGTGATTCCGGTTGTCGTGGGTTCGAGTCCCATCAGCCACCCCATCTTCCTTCGTTTTTTTCGCGTTTCCCGATGATCGGCAAGTCATGATAGTCCTGCGCACTTTGCAACTGCGCCGCGGCGTGAAAGTGCTGTTCGAAGACGCCAGCCTGACTTTCAACCGCGGCCAGAAGATCGGTGTCACCGGCGCCAATGGCACCGGCAAATCCAGCCTGTTTGCGCTGCTGCTTGGCGAGCTGCACCAGGATGCGGGCGATCTCGAGATCCAGCCAGGCCTGGTCGTCGCCCACGTCGCGCAGGAAACGCCCTCTACCGAGCAGCCGGCCATCGAATACGTGCTCGACGGTGATGCGGAGTTGCGCCACCTCGAGCGCGAACTGGTCGCAGCGGAACACGCGCACAACGGCACGCGTATCGCCGAACTGCACGAAGACCTGCACCGTGTCGGCGGCTATGCGGCGCGCGCCCGCGCGGCGCAACTCATGCACGGACTCGGATTCGACGATGCCGAGATCGACAGGCCGATCGAGCAATTTTCCGGCGGCTGGCGCGTGCGGCTCAATCTGGCGCGCGCGCTCATGTGCCGTTCCGACCTGATGTTGCTCGACGAACCGACCAATCACCTCGACCTCGATGCTATCGTCTGGCTCGAGCAGTGGCTCTCGGGCTATGCGGGCACGCTGCTGATGATTTCACACGATCGGGAATTTCTCGACACTGTGGCAAATGCCATCTGCCACATCGAAGGCCAGCGTCTGCGCCTGTTTGCAGGCAACTATTCCGCGTTCGAGACGCAGCGCGCGGCGCAGCTCTCGCAGCAACAGGCGACCTACGTCAAACAGCAACGCGAGATAGCGCATCTGCAATCCTTCGTCGATCGCTTCAAGGCCCAGGCCACCAAGGCGCGGCAGGCGCAGAGCCGCATCAAGGCGCTTGCGCGCATGGAGAAAATCGCCGCCGCGCACGTGGATACGCCGTTCGAGTTCGCCTTCCGCAAGCCGGCCGTGCAGTCGGATCCGATGCTGAACCTGGATGGCGTCGACGCCGGTTACGACGGTGTCGCGGTACTGCGCAACATCCGCATGACGCTGCGTCCGGGCACGCGCTTGGGCCTGCTTGGCCGCAATGGCGCGGGCAAATCCACGATGATGAAGCTACTGGCCGGCGTGCTTGCGCCGCTGGCCGGTGAGCGCGTCGAAGGCAAAGGGTTGCAGATCGGTTACTTCGCGCAGCACCAGCTCGAGCAACTGCGTGCGGACGAGAGCGCGCTGTGGCATCTGACGAGGTTGTCGCCGAAGACGCGCGAGCAGGAACTGCGCGACTTCATCGGCGGCTTCAATTTTCACGGCGACCAGGCAACCGAGCCGGTGGGGCCGATGTCCGGCGGCGAGAAGTCACGGCTAGCGCTGGCGCTGATCGTCTGGCAGCGACCGAACCTGCTGTTGCTGGATGAACCGACCAACCATCTGGATCTGGAGATGCGCTATGCGCTGACCCTCGGGCTGCAGG
>Ga0315290_10000388_pt1 | contig 28385 bp, 18 predicted proteins | sample YL17G12_0_MG_FD_203627 | JGI IMG/M metagenome (GOLD analysis project Ga0315290, IMG submission 203627) | Sediment microbial communities from Yellowstone Lake, YNP, Wyoming, USA - YL17G12_0 | ecosystem: Environmental > Aquatic > Freshwater > Lake > Sediment | place: USA: Wyoming | collected... | reverse complement strand
TGAAGTACAGTTGCCGGATCAGGCGTCTGGAGCGTGAACCGCAGCAAATGGTAGTCAACGGTCAGAAGGAGGTTTGCAGTCGCCAAGGACCGGGCGCCAACAACCGGGGTGCGAGGCCCCGGACGTCCTTCCTCCGCCTTCGCAACCGCGAAGCCATCCTTGAGCTCGAGTTTGAAGGGGGGGAGGGGCGAGACGGAGGATCGAATCCAGATATCACCGTCGTATAGGCTGAACTCCCCAGTCTCCCCACTGCCGTACGTACCACGAGCTTTCCCGATATAGCGAAACGCGCCAGGGCCGCCGAACAATTCGAGATGATCCGCGGCAATGACCACATTGGCGGAACAGCCAGTATCGACGATTGCTGGGACCCAAGTTGGCGCCTCCGAGAGCGTCGCTTGCCCACGCGGGACGACGGTGACCTGCACCAGCAGTCCGTAGCCCGGGACCTTGAAGGCGGCGTTTCCGATCGTCTCCACGTCGCCATAAGGATTGAACCGGGCCTCAAGAACGACGGATCCCACGGACGGCCTCTCACCCTCACCAAGCGAAGTGGATCGGCGGAGACTCTTCCACTCTCGTCACGTAGAGATCTTCGTCCAGGTAGCCGCGTGCATAGCACGCCTGGAGAACCGCCGTCTTGGAGGTTCCGAATGCCAGAACATCCCGCCCGCGGTAGACAACCCATTCCCCTCGGCGCGATTCCAGCAGTCGCGGCAGCTCGCTCTCGAACGCTTCAACGGCCTGCTGGAGAATCGGCGGCAGCACGGGCTCCTGTTGACCCGAGTCAGCGGGAATCAGCGCAGACCTTACGGAGCTCCCGTCCATCGTTGTCGGTCCACTGGGTTACGTCGATGCTCCAGAGTCCTCTTCAGACGACCGATAGCCCCCCCTTCGGCTGGTGCAAGGACTACGACTCGCACGGCGAAGACGGCACTCGAAGTATACCACTCCGCGACACCGATAGTAAGGGGCATTTGGGGGGGCAAGGTCAGGTCCCCGAGGGCAGCCGGCACCCAAGAAAAAGCCGCGACCGCCGGTGGGGCACCCTCGCGCGTGTGCCGGCGGTCGCGGCTCAAGCTCGGCGCAGGTCTCCGGACCTCGCCGAAACGTCCGACCGCAGGTCTCCCGGCAATGGGGAGACCTTCGGTCAGCCCCGTGGCCCGGTCAGAGACCGGCCACATCGGCCCAACCTGTGTTGGGTGGTCCGTGGGGCTGGAAACGCTACGATTTGCGGCTTGCCGCGGGCGGGGCCGCGGGCGGGGTCTCCGGCGGGGGCGCCTTGCCCCCGACGGAAGTGAACTTCGCCAGGGTCTCGGGGATCTCGATCCCGCCGATATCCCGCATCACCTGGAGCATGGGGGGCAAGGTTCGGGCCATGTTCTGGAGCCAGTTGGCCGTGGCGCTGGTGCCCGCCTGCCCATTGCCCTCCCAAACCACGACCTTGTCGAACTTGATGTTCGAGATGGCCTTGGCCGAGGCATCGACCAGGTTGTCGAAGTGCTCGAGCATCATCAGTTGGAAGGCCTCCTGGGCGCCGCCGCAGGCATCGATGATCTGCTTCAGGCCCTCGCCCTTCTTGGCGAGAATTTCGTACTGGCCGCGGGCCTCGGCCTCGAGCCTGGCGAAGATGGCGGAGGCTTCGCCCTGGGCCTCGAGCCGGCGTTTGTCGGCTTCGGCCTCGGCCTGGACGACGATCTTGGCCTTCTCGGCCTTGGCCGGGGCCTCGAGCTCGGCGCGGCGCTTGGCCTCGATCTCCTGGGCCTCGGCCAGCGCGGCCTTGGCCATGGCAAGGTGCTGGGCCTCGAGCACGGCGCCCTCGGCCTGGCGCTTGCTGGTCTCGCCCAACTGGTAGGCTTCCGACTTCTTGACCTGGAGCTTGGCCTGGGAGTCGGCCATTTCGGCCTTGGCCTCGTTCTCGCCGACGACGGCCTGGGCCTCGGCGTTGGCCAGGCGGATTCGCATTTCGCGCTCGGAGTCCTTGACCTGGGCCTCGCGCTCGAAGCCGGCCTTCTGCTCGCCGACCTTCTGGTCGCGGTCCAGTTCGGCCACCCGGATGCGCATCTCGCGCTCGGAGTCCTTGACCTGGGCCTCGCGCTCGTAGCCGGCCTTCTGCTCGCCGACCTTCTGCTCCTTGTCGAGCTCGGCCAGTCGCACGGCCTGCTCGCGCAGGGCCTCGCGGGTGCCGATCTCGCGGGTCTTGTTGGCGTTGGCCACCTCGATGGCCTGCTCGCGCTCGGCCTGGGCCACGCGGATGGCGCCCATCTTCTCGTTGTCGGCGACGTCGCCGCGCGCCTTCTGGATTGCCTGGGTGGCCGCCTTCCGGCCGATGGCCTCGATGTAGCCCGACTCGTCCGTGATGTCGGTGATGTTCACGTTGATCAGCACCAGCCCGATCTTCTTCAGCTCCAGCTCGAGCGAGTTCTGGATGTTCTCCAGGAACTTGTCGCGGTCGCGGTTGATGTCCTCGATGGCCATCGAGGCGATCACCTGGCGGAGCTGGCCGAAGATGATGTCCTCGGCCTGCTTCTGGATCTCCTTGGTCGTCAGGCCCAGCAGGCGGATGGCCGCGTTGTGCATCAGCTCGGGCGTGGTGCCGATGGCCACGGTGAACACGCTGGGGACGTTCACGCGGATGTTCTCCGCGGAAAGCGCCCCGCGCAAGGGGATCTCGATCTGCATCGGTTCGAGGTAGAGCCAGTCGTAGTCCCTCAGAAGCGGCGTGACGAACCGCGCGCCGCCGTGGAGGCACTGGGCGGGTTCGCCCGGCCGCGACTTGCCGTAGATCACCAGCACGCGGTTGCTCGGGCAGCGCTTGTAGTAGCGCATCAGGAGCACCACGAAGGTGAAGAGGACCATCGCCGCGAAGGCGACGCCCACCACCACGATGGCGTACATTCCGCCCGTGTCCGGCCCCGGCGCCGCGATCAGCGGTAAACTAGACATACGAGTTCCTTTCTGGTGCAGGCTGCGCGGCATCCGGTTCCGGGGCGGCCTGAACGTCCAGGGTATCCGGACCAATGACCCCCAGCACGACCACCCGGGCCCCCGTGGGAAGCCCCGGCCCGGCCGTCATGGCGGAATACTCCATGGTCCGGCTCTGAAGATTGAGCATGACTTTTCCTGCGCCGGATCGCTCGGGCGGGACCCTGAGGTAGACCTTGCCGAGCAGGCCCACGGCCCGATCGATTCGCACCGTCCCCTCCGAGCCGAGCCGGTAGAGGGTTCGCATCATCAGGAAGACGCCGTACATGGCGGCCAGCCCGGCCGCCATGGCAATGGCCAACGACCCGAGCGGCTCCACCCCCGCCGAAAGGCCCGCCATCCCGGCCAGTCCGAAGAAGGTGACCGCCGCCACCAGGGTGCGAAAGGAGAGGATCTTGAAGAACCCGAGGGTGCCGTGGCCGGGCTCGACGTGCTCCGCCCCCTGCCCCGGGTGCATCGCGTCGGCCGCCTCGACGTGGACGTCGATGCCGGCATCGCCGTGGACGTCGGTGCCGAAGTCGTGGCCGGCGTCGTGGGGCACGTCCACGTCCACGGAATCCCCCGCCAACCCGATCATCGTCAGGACCGTCTGGCACAGCAGGATAGTCCCGCCGAAGACGGCGCAAATGAGAAACATGGTCCACATGGCTTTCCTCCCTCGGGGCCCGCTGTTCCCACGGTTACTTCGCCGGGCTGGTGCGGATCTTGAGGGGTTCAGATCAAGGATAGCCCATACGCCAAAGTGGGTGGCGGAGCGAAGTCCGTTCTGTGCCGGGTTTTCTCACTTTCCCGGCCTGACCGTGATGATGGACCCCGGCGGCGTCCAAGTCAAATGGGCCACCCATTCGGGGAGGTTGGCATCCGGCGCACGGCGACCCACTTGGGGAAGGAGGGCATGCGGCGCGGGGTGCATCATTGGGGGGGCATGGCGTAGCCCGGTTTAGTGATTCGCCGTGGACGGCGCCACCCGCCTGGGGTGGGCCTACCCGCCAGGTTCCAGCAGGCTGGCGAGCTTGATGGCGTCGAGCTGACTGCGGGTCGTGGCGACGATCTGGCTGAGCGCCTCCTGAAGGCGATCGCGGACGCCCGGTGGGAAGCCCGTCCTCAAAGGGAGCATGGCGCCCACCGGACCGTCGATGGCTTCGATCAGCTCCAGCAGGCTGATCTCGCTTGCTCGGCGTCCGAGCGTGAAGCCACCCCCACCCCCGCGCGTCGACTGGAGAATCCCTTGTTTCGCCAGATCGCGAAGGATCTGAAGGAGAAATCGTTCCGGCATCTTTCCCTTCTCGGCCAGCCTGCCGCACGAGACCGGCGTGCCCTCGCGGCTTTCGGCCAGTCTCAAGACGGCATGAATGGCGTAGGTGACACTCTGCGAGAGCTTCATGGCCGTAGTCTCCTTTCGTGCCCCCCCTCCATCCGATACTCAAATAGCAAGCTCTCCTATACCATATCGGCGCGCGATGCGCAAGAGCCGCGGTGGGGGAATATTTCGCCCAGGGAGGGGGGCATGCCCTAGCAATAGGGGATTCCCATGACTTCGTGCGGGATGGCTGCGGGCGGTCGTCCCCCCGACAGGCCCGGAAGGCACCGGCCCACGGCTCTTCACGACCCCAGGACGAATTGTTCACCCCTCCTTGTTCGGGACTGACCGCCAACCCGTCTCGTATCGCGATAGGCCGGCAATGCGTGCTCCGGCAATGAGGAGTGCAGGCTAGTGCCAAACGCGCACGCCGGCCACCAGGGCGTTGCGCTGGGTGCGGTCGACGTCGAGGTACTCGTACCCGGCGTAGACCTCGAGGCCGCGAATCAGCACGCCGGCGGTGGCCCGGAAGCGGAACAGCTCGGCACGGCCCAGCGTGCCCCAGTCGATGGCGCCCGAGACGACCCAGGGGCGGCGGGGAAAGAAGTCGGCGGCGTAGGTGAAGTTGACGCCGAGGTCGGTTCGGCCGGGGTCGTCGAGCCAGTTGACGCCCGCGCCGGCACGGAATTCGGCTCGCTCGCTCTGGGCGAAGCGGAACACGAGGTTGCAGTCGCCCAGCCAGAGATGGTCGCGGCGGCCGCCGGGGAGGCGCTCGTCGAGCCAGGCCATCGAGGCATCGACGCCCCATCGCGAGGTGGTGCTCACCAGGAGGTGCCCGCCCACGCCCTGGAGCCGGTCGAAGTCGTCGGTGTACTCGACGTCGAGCCGCGCGCCCCAGCGCCGCGCCGGGCTGGCAAACTCGTCGATCATCAGGTGGCCCGGGGTGTGGTCGTAGGGGAACCGCGGGAAGAGGGCCTCCGCCTCGTAGTCGTCGTCCAGGAGCACCTGGGGGACCCAGAGGGGCGAGGTCACCGCCTGGCCGCTGAGCCATACGGAGCCGAACCAGTCGCCGTCGTCGTCAGGCGATGGGCAGGGGCCGTCGTGATGCCCCTTCTTGGGCGAGGGAGGGCGGGTCAACGGCAATCAGCCGGCTTCCTCGAACGCCTGGCGCTCGAAGGGGTTATCGCGATAGGGGTCTTTCCCGGCCAGGCGGAGCCGGACCCAGTGGAACAAGTAGGCCGGGACGAACAGGGGTCCCCATCGCTCGTACTGCCGGACGTGGACCCGCTCGTGCGGACGAGTTGCTTCGATGGCGGCCTCATCCAGGGCGAGCACGGTGTGGCCGAAGGTGACGGCCGAAGCGCCCCGGATCAACGGGAACCATCGCAGGTAAAAGGCGGCGAAGCCGCCCCAGAACTCCACCACCCGGCCGCTCCTCCGGACGCCTCCGCCGGTCAGTAGGGCCAGCCCGCCGATCGTGAGCCCGAACAGCGTCCAGGGTCCCGCCCAGAGGACCGCCAGAACCACGCCGATTCGCCGCAGCAGGCCACTCATGTCGCATCGTTCAGGATAGTTTCTGTTGCGGAGACATCTTGTAGGGTGCGTGCTTGCACGCACGCGCGGCTTTTTCCCCAAGAATCGCGTGCGTGCAAGCACGCACCCTACAGTCTTTGCGCCTTTGCGAGAGACTGGTTAGAATTCCAGCTCCATCAGGTCTTCGCCCAAGTCGGTGTTGGGGAAGATGGCCCGGGCGACGTCCAGGCCGACGGGGTCGGGGCCGGCGGCACAGGGGTCCAGGTGGACCAGCACCAACCGGCCCACGCCCGCCGCCCGAGCCAGTTGGGCCACCGGCGTGGTGTGGCTGTGGCCGGTCTTTTGGGCCCATTCGGCCATCGCATCGGGGAAGTAGCACTCGTGGACCAGCAGTCGCACGCCGCGGATCTTCTCGAGGTAGTCGGCGTCCGGGGCGGCCGTGGTGTCGGTTACGTAAGCGAGCGAATGGCCGGGCCAGTCGAGCCGGTAGCCGACCGAGCCTCCGTGATGGGCCAGGGGAAAGTGGGTCAGGCGGCCGCCGCCGCCGGGCAGCGGCACGTCAGCCGCCAGCGGGACGAACCGGCAGGGAGGCAGCACCGGGAAGACGGCCTCGGCGAAGAGGTGCTCCCGGACCGCCCGGAGCTTCTCCGCCTCGCCGTGCACGCGGACGGCCTCCAGCGGGTGCTCGCGCAGCACGCTGAACAGGTACGTCAGCCCGACGACGTGGTCCAGGTGGGCGTGCGTCAGGAAGACGTCCAGCTCGGAGGTTTCCAGGTAGCGCCCCGCCCGAAAGGTCGCCGTTCCGGCGTCGAGCATCACGCCGCACTCGGGGATCAGCAGGCAGGGCGTGTGCCGCCGCTCGTTGGGATGATAGCCGGTCGTGCCCAGGAGGATCAGTCGCATCGCACTCCCCAATCGCATCGCCCCCGCCGGTGAGAAACGCGGCCTAGCGCTTGGGTTTTGGCGCAGGCTGCTGGGGGAGCATGCGGTTCAACCCCCGGTTGATCTGGTCCTCGATGGCGCTTCGGGCGGCGTTCTGGACGGCGTTCTGGAGGAACTGCCGGCTGATCTGCTCCAGGGCGACCCGGTCGATCCGCGGCTGCCGCAGCGTCCCGCCCACCGGGACCTCGATCGTCTTCTGGTTCTTCAAAGCGGGGGCCAGTGCCGGGTTGGCCAGCCAGGAGGGCGGGGTCGGCACCACGACCATCATGGCCAGCGTCTGGTCCATCCCCACCGATCCGTAGGTCCGCAGCTTCACGTCGCCGAACAGCAGCTCCAGGTCGCGATGATAGACCCGGCCCCCGACCATCCGGAAGGGGATGGCCGAATCCCGGGCGATCTCGGCCGGCGTGGCGCGGCCCAGCACCAGGGCAAGCTCCTGGAGCAGGGGCCCGGGCCCGACCTGCACCGAGTGGATCAGCAGCTTGCCGGCAATGTCCGACGCCCCCAGGTTGGCCAAGGGCATCTCGCAGCCCTCCAGGTCGATGGAGAAGCTTCCCTGGGCCTGGGCAACCCCCGCCAGGACGGGAGCAACGTACTGAAGCAAGGAGGCGCACATCGCCGGGGTGATGCTGACCCGCTCGACGACGCGGCCGGGCTCAAACCCGAGTGCCGCCGGCGGCGGATTGACGCGGACCCGCGGGCCAAGCTTCAGGCGCCCGTCGTTGACGTGCAGCTCCATGGGCTTGAAGTGGACGATCCCCTCGGAGAACGCCGCGAGGAGTTCGCCTGGGCCGATCTGAAACCCGTACAGATCGGCCGACTCCCAGTTGAGGCTGGCGGTGGCCGAGGCCTGGTCGGAGCCGAGAATTCCCTGATAGGCCACGGGGGCGAGCCCCCGCCCGCGCAGGCGGATGTTCTCGCCGTACCGCGCCCGCAACAGCTCGGAGACCCGCTCGAGGTCGTACTGGACGTCGCCGTTGAGCTGGAGGCTGGTCTGTCCCCCGGCGGCGGCGATCTTGCCGGTGGCGCTGGAATTGAGTGCGCTGGAGGCGACCGAGAGCCTCTCGATCAGGAGCCAGCGGTTCAGGTCGCTGTAGCTCGCCCGGCCGCTGGCCACGATCTTGGCCTCCTGGTATCGCTGGCCGGAAGGATGGACCGCCTGGAACTCGGCCAGCGTGGCGTCGAACGCGGCGGACACGGTGCCGCCGAGGCGCTGGAAATCGGCCCGGCCGGAGAGCTTGCCGCCGAGGCGCCAGGCCCCCGGGTCGGGCTGGCCGGCGGTGGTCCACTGCTGCAAGCGATCCAGGCCGATCTCCCCCTGGATCGAGCCGGACAGCTCGAGCGGGCCTCGCGAAGGCGTTGCCAGCACGAAACGGTCGGCCTGCGCCTTCCAACTGCTGCCGGCCAGCACGGCAGAGTCCAGGTCGAGCCGCTTGTCGACCCAGTTCCACTGGCCGGTGAGCGTCAACTGGGCCTGCTTCTCGCGGAGATTCGCCTCGGGGCTCAACAGGACGAGGTCGGCCAGCGAGAGCCGGGCCCCGCGCAGCGCAATCGCCTCGCTCGAAACCGCGACTTTCGACGCCACGTCGTACGAGCCGGCCAGCTTCCACCGGCTCAGATCGAGCCAGGGGCTCAGGCGCGGCTGCCAGCGGGCGAGCTGCCCCTTGCCGGTGACCTCCAGCGGCCAGACCCGGCCGCGCCGGAAATCGGCGTCCGGCTGCAAGAGCTTCACGTTCAGGGTGTCCGGGCCGAGCTCCAGGTCCAGCACGGCGGTCGCCAACCGGCTCTGCGAGGTGAAGTCGGTCAGGCCGGTGGCGGTCAGGGTGCCGACCACGTAGTCTTCGTTCCAGGTGAGGCGGTTGGGGACGGTCAACTGGAAGCGGTTGGCGCGGAAGCTGACGTCCATGTTGAAGGTTTGCCCATCGCTGCGGAGCCAGGCGATGCTCGCCCCGCCGCTGCCCCTCAGCCGGATCCCTCCCAGGTCGATCACCCCGCCCGACTGGTCCGCCAGGCGATTCAAGTTGAAATCGGCCCTGGCGGTGAACTGGTCGGGTGTGCCGGAGGCATAGACGTTGAGGAAGTCGGAGGTGCACTGGAGATCCTGGACGACCAGTCCTCGGGGTCCCTCCTGGGCCAGCAGGGTGACCTGGATCGGCTGCTTCCAGGTGATAGGCTGGGCGCCCCGCTTGGCGATCAGGTCGGTGGTCTGGAGATTGCCTTTCCAGACCATTCCCTCCCGGCCGCGCTGGCTGGACATGGCCACCTGGACCTTCCCCGAGGTGATCTGGACGCCCTTCTGGATCCGCAGCGTGTCGGGCATCCTGGCGGCCAGCTTGGCCAGGTCGAGCTGGCCCTCGACGTGCCAGGTCTGGCGGAAGATCGCCGCCAGGCGGCTGACGCCGTCGGGGTGGCTCAGGTCGAGCATCCCGGAGAGGGTGAGGCTTCCCAGCTCCGAGTCGGCAGTGACGCGGTCCAGACGCAACTGGCCCCCCTGCCAGACCGCGTGGCCGCTGGCCTGGAGTCGCTCGAGCGACGGCTGGTCCTTGCCCAGGGCGTCGCAGCTCCACTGAAGCCCCTGTCCGCCGATCTTTCCCTGAAACACGATCGCCCCGTCCGGCTGGCGGCTGTCCCAGCGGCAGTCGAGCGACGAGCTCAGGCGCCCCGACATCTTCGCCCCCGGCACAAAGCGCCGGGCGAGCGTCTCGAACATCGCCAGCGGCACGCCTTCGAGGGCCAGCTTCAGCTCGTCGGGCCCGAGATCCTCCTGGCCGTCTTCCGCCTCCTCGTGCGCCGCCGCGTCGCCGGCCTTCGCGCCGGCCTTTCTCACCGTGCGGTCCTGCTGGATCCGCGCAGTGACGTGGAAAGTCCCGTTTTGCGGTTTGTCGACCACCGTGCCCGACGTGTCCACCTCGATGGGGCTGGACTGCTTGGCGGGAACGTCGAGCACGAATTGCACCTTCTCCGCCTGCCAGCTTCTCTTGCTTCGGGCCTCCTGGACCGTGACGCTCGCGTCGACGATCTGAACCGACACGTCGACCCGCTCCTTGGGCTCCTTGGCGCGGAGGTAGTTGGCCAGCACGTCCTCGAGGTTGCTGCCGTCGTCGCGAAGCACCAGGGTCAACTGCGGCTTCTCCAGGCGGAACCGGCCCGGGCCCGACGCGCCGAACAAAAGCGCCAACAACGACTGGTCCCCTCGAACGCTCGGGATCTCCGCCAGCTCGCGGTCTTCCGGATCGCGCACGGTCACTCCCGTAAGCACGATGGGCGAGAACCAGCCCAGCGAGGCCGACCGCACGGTGACCGTCCCGTTGACCTCCGCGGTCCATCGTGCGAGCATTCGCGTGAAGATAGGCGAGTGGGCGACGACCGTTGGCAGAAGCCACAGGAGAACCAGCGTCGCGGCCACGCCCGCGATCACCCAGCGCCGGCGAAACTTGATCCGCCGCAAGTTGGCCAGCCGGCGCCAATTCAAGAGGCGCCGCAGCGAGAGGCGGAGCCGGCGCCACTGCCCCAGCGCCGGTTCTTCCCCCGACCCGGCCACGTCGTCGCGGTCGGCCAGGTCGTCGCGGTCCGGCACGTGGGGCTTCTCGGCCCGGTGGAGGGTACTGAACTTGGGTGGGGTTGGGGAAAGCTCCTTCGGCTTGGTCTGGTCGTATTCTTCCTTCTCCGAGGGCTCGGCCCCCCCATAACGGCCGTGCGGCGTCATGGGTCGGTGCCGGTCCTGCTTCGATGGAGGGGTGTATTCATCCCTTGAGGAGCTACGCCGGGACGACGGATCGGGGCGATCGGCAGTGGGTGTCATGGAGTGCCTCCGTGCGGGTTTTTTGGGCGACCCATTCTATCGCCAAACGGCGTTTTCGTTCCATAGCGATCTTTCCGCAACGAGTTGCGCCGCTATGATGGACGAGCAGTTGCACCTCCTGCGAGACCTCCGGATGCCCGCCTATCCCCAGATTTTCCGCCTTCGGCAGAAGTTCCAATCCCCCCGTGTGGAGGATATTTCGGGCGAAGTCCAGCGCCAGTTGGCCAAGTTGGAGCTTGCCCGCCACGTGAGGCCGGGCCACTCGGTGGCCATCTCGGCGGGAAGCCGGGGGATTGCGAACCTGCCCGTCATTCTCCGGGCCATCGTCGAGCACCTTCAGGGGCTGGGAGCCCGACCGTTTGCCGTCCCGGCCATGGGGAGCCACGGCGGGGGGACGGCGGAAGGGCAACGGGCCGTGCTCGAGAGGTACGGGGTGACCGAAGCGGCGCTCGGGTGCCCGATCCGCGCCTCGATGGAGACGGTCGTGGTGTGCCGCACGCGGGAGGGGTTCCCGGTCCATTTCGACCGCCACGCCTTCGAGGCCGATCACGTGGTGGTCTGCAACCGGATCAAGCCGCACACCCGGTTCGTCGGCGAGCTGGAGAGCGGGCTGATGAAGATGATGCTCATCGGCCTGGGGAAGCACGAGGGGGCGATTGTGTACCATCGCGCGATCCACGACTACACGTTCGGCCAGATCGTTCGGAGCGTGGCCGGCGAGGTGCTCCGCCGGTGCCGCATCCTGGCGGGCGTGGCGATCGTCGAGAACGCCTTGGACGAGACCGCCCTGGTGGAGGCCGTGGCCCCGGCCGACTTCGAGCGCCGGGAGAAGGACCTGCTGAAGCTCGCCCGGCAGTGGATGGCCAGGCTCCCCTTCGACCGCGTCGACGTGCTGGTGATCGACGAGATCGGCAAGGAGATCAGCGGCACGGGCCTGGACACCAACGTGGTGGGCCGCAAGTTCGACGACCACAAGGCGGTCGAGGGCGAGTACCCTAAGGTGAGAAACATCGTGCTGCGGGGGCTGACCGAGGCGACGCACGGCAACGCGGTGGGGCTGGGAATCGCCGAGTTCTGCAGGTCGGACCTGCTGCGCCGCGCCGACCTCAACGCCACGCGGCTGAACGCCATCACGGCCGGCCACCTCCCCGCCGCCATGCTGCCGCTGGACTACGAGACCGACCGCGAGATCCTGGAGGTGGCCCTGGGGACGATCGGGCTGGTCGAGCCGGCCGGCGCCCGGCTGATGTGGATCAAGAACACGCTGGAGCTGACCGAAGTGGAGTGCTCTGCGGCCTATCTCGAGGAGGCCCGTGGGCGCGACGACCTGGAGGTCGTCACCGGGCTGCGCGACCTGCCACTGGACGAGGATGGCAATCTACCCCCCTGGGCCCGTGGCAAGCCGCATTGAGCCGGCACGCTGGACGACTCAGGAGAGATCACCCATCTGCTCCATGGGACGTGCGGCGTCAAGCATATCTGTTATGCCGAACATGCCGTATGGGCGATTCGGCATCCAGGGCAGGTGGTGTTAAGGGGGGTTATCTGAAGAATCTGGGAAGACTTTCCCGGTTGGAGATTGCCGTTCGGCAGACTCGTAATTAGGCTATACCGCGCGCCAGGGGATGGTTAACCGAGCGCATAGCATCGCAGTCTTGGACGAGGGGGAACGGGGCGTACGTTGAATCGCCACGGGACTACGCACCTTCGGAAGGGCTGACAGAACCAACGGGAGCGAAGCCATGAAGAGCAACCGGTCGAAGTGGTGGTTGGCGTGCGTGGTCGGTTGCCTGTTGGGTCTTGGTGGCCGTGTTGCCGAAGCGGGGCCCGTTTTCTGGGTCAACGGCGACGGAAACTGGGAGGATCCGGCCAACTGGTCGAGCAATCCGTATCTCCCCCAGCGGCTTGACGACGTGACGATCGACGTCGACGGAGCCCTGGTGCGGACGATCACGCTGAACTCGGGGTACCCGTCGATCCGGAGTCTGCTCTGCAAGGAGAACCTGGTTGTCAGCGGCGCCGACCTGGAGATCGCCTTCGACGGCCAGATCGACGGCGATCTGACGATCAGCACGCGCACTCTGACCGTCAACGGGGGTGCGTTCAACGCCAACGGAGCTTCCACTTTCGATCGAGGGTCCCTCCATGCGTATGAGGGCAACTTCAACGCCAACGGGGCGACCACCGCGGATCGTAGCAGTTTCTACGCCTACTTTGGCAGCCAGGTGAAGCTGCCCAATCTGACCAGCCTCACGGTGGGCGGTCACTCCGACAACTCCCTTTTTGCCGCCTCGCCGGGGGGCCTCCTGGACATCTCGTCGCTCGCGTCGCTGACGACGCTTGACGGCGACTGGCGTCTGAGTATCCAGGCCTGGAATTCCGCCACCGTCGACGCGAAGAACCTGACGGGAAACTCCGCGGGCAACGGGACGATCTCCGTGACTTCCGGCGGTTGGGGGAGCGTGGTGGATCTGCCCGGCCTGACCAGCCTCCACGGCAACCCCGCCGGGTATGGCAGCGCTTCGCTATCGGCCAGCGACGGCGGCGTCATCCAACTGCCTGCGGGCTCGCCGATGACTCTGAACACGGTCGCACTAACGGCCAACGGCAGCGGCACCCAGATTGTGCTGCCGGCCGGCTCCAGCCTCCTTGGAACCAGCATGTACGCATCCTCCGGCAGCACGCTGGGCCTCCCGCCGGGGACGACGTACTTGGTGCAGAGTTACAACTACGACGTCTTCCAGGCAAGCGGGGCGGGCTCGTTGATCGACTTGTCCGCGCTCGCCGGCACCCTGGCCGGGCGCGTCGGGTCGGAGCCCAGTTCCTGGACCGTGAACATCAATGCCTTCGGCGGGGGCCGGGTCAACGCGAGCAACCTCGTCGGGAACTCCCGCGACGACGGAGCCATCAACGTCCACTCGAGGGGCGCCGGGAGCGTCGCCGATCTCTCGAGCTTGACCAGCCTCTACGGCTTCGCGGATTACCGCACGTCTTCGCTTAAGGCCGAAGACGGGGGCGTGATCCTGTTGCCCAGCACGCCCATGACCCTCTGGAGCGTGAAGCTGTATGCCTCGGACGGCAGCACGGTCGTGCTGCCCGGTGGCTCCAGCCTCTATCGCGTGGGCATGGTCGCCAGAAACGGCAGCACGCTGGCCCTTCCTCCGGGGGCGAAGTACACGGTCGGCGATTACAGCGACGGCTACTTCCTCGCCCACGGATTCGGCAGCCGGCTGGACTTGTCGGAGTTGACCGGGACCCTCACCGGGAGCGAGGGCACGGAGGGAACCAGGAAGTACTGGACCATATCCGTCCAGGCCCTCACCGGCGGCACGGTCGACCTGAGCAACTTCGCCGGAAATGCAAGCTATGACGGTGCCATGTCTGTCGAGGCCAGGGGAGTCGGCAGCCGCGTCGATATGTCCAGCCTGACCAGCCTCTACGGGCATCCGGGCTGGTACAGGAATTCGCAACTGTCGGCGACCGATGGCGGCGTGATCCAGCTCCCTTCCACCGGGACCACGACTCTGACCGACGTGTGGACTGACACCGGCACCGGCGGGACGATCGCCGCCCACACGATCGAGTTGAGGACCGGCTGCACGCTTTCGGGCAGCGGGACGCTCAGGGCCAACCTGATCAGCTCCGGGGGCACCGTCGCCCCGGGCCTCACGCCGGGCGTGCTCACCATCGCAGGAGATTACGCCCAGGGCCCCGGCGGCTCCCTGAATATCCAGATCACCGGCACGGCCCCCGGGCAGTTCGACCGGCTCCTCGTCACCGATCATACCGCGCTGGACGGGACCCTCACACTCTGGGTCAGCGACGTCGGCAAGTTCGAGATCGACCCCTCGACGACCCTCACCATCCTCCAGGCCGGCAGCCTGTCGGGCGTCTTTGCCGGTCTGCCCAACGGCTCGATTGCCTGGGAGGAGTCCGGCGGCGACAACGACAAGCTCTTTATCTTCTACAGCGGCACCGCGGTCACCCTCGCCGGCGCCGTCCCGGAGCCGGCGACCTGGGTCCTGCTGGCGAGCTTGGGCGCGATGGGCCTGGTGACCTGTGCACGTCGTCGTCGGGCTGCTTTGCGGTAGGGAACCGCTTCACAGCTTGAAATTGAACGTCCGCGTGATGAGGCGCCAGCATCGCTGGCCGAGGGTCTGCCAGCGGGTGTGGATCTTGGCCCGGCCGCGCAGGCCCGGCAACAGCACGCCCTCGGCGTCGTCCAGCGGCACGCGGGCCTGGTAGGACGGGTTCATCGGTTTGTCGGCGCCGGTGACCGGGTCCTGCCTGGTCGCCAACTCGCCCCGGGCCTTGGTGCTCAGGCGCTTCGGAGCGATCTTCAGGTCTTCCAGGGACGGGTCCTCGCTGATCCGGCCCGAAAGCGTCTCGTGGGGGAGGGCATCGAGCTTGATGTCCACCGGCTGGTCCCTCAAGACGAAGGGCATGTCGCCCTCGTCGATCACGAGGATTGCCTCGATTTCCCTGGGATCGCCCACCAGGCAGAACAGAACGTCCTGCTCGAGGAAGGCGTCGAGGTTTCTGGGCTCCAGGGGCGTGTCGTGCCAGGAGGGGAGCGGCCCGTCGGGTACTTCGCGCAAGGGCGTCGCGGGGGGCGGCAGCACGGTGCCGTCGCGGGGGGCGACCAGCACCAGGCGTTTTCGCTCGTTCTGGAGTTCTCGGAGTTGATCTATCTTGGCCTGAAGGGCCTTCTTCCGCTCCGGAATGGCCGTCGCGGCCTGGGGGTAAGAGAATTGCTGGCGATGGAGGTTCTCCAGTTGCATCCACAGGACGTCGCGCTCCCCGATGAGCCCGGCGATTCGGTACTCCAGGTCGTCGGCGCTCAGCCTGGCCAGCTCCTGGCCTCGCTCGACGCGCTGGCCCGCCTTGACGCGGCACTGCTCCAGCCTGCCCGGCACTTCGATGTAGACGCGATCGGCCCCTCGGGTCTGGACCTCCACGGTGGCCAGCACGCAGTACGGGAGGGGGATCAGCAGGAAACCGAGCACGGCCAGCGCCAGGGCGCCGAGCGAGGCGTACATCCGCGGTTTTTTCACTTTATCCAACCTCCCGGGCACGTGAAGGAACTTGCCCAACTGGTACAGCGGCTGGATGAACAGCCCGTAGGCCGCGGTCAGGAGGAAGACCTTGCCGATGACCTCCAATCGGTAGGGCTTGAACACCCTGTAGAGGAAGAAGAGGATCGAGAAGACGATCAGCCAGCGATAGAGGACCGACGCGATCGAGTAGATCGCAAACAGAACCTGGCGCCGCTCGGGGAGGAACGGGTCTTCGGCAGGCTCCAGGCCGAGGAACCACTCGCCCGCTTTCCGGCTCAGAACGGTGGTGGCCTTCTGCCGGAGGTTGGGGATCTCAATGACGTCGGCGAGGATGTAGTAGCCGTCGTAGCGCAACAGCGGGTTCCCGTTGAAGAGGATCGTGCTCACGCTGGCGATGAATATCGTATTCAGGCAGAGGTGATTGAGGAGCCCGGGCTGGGTGAACCACCACACGAAGGTGGCGATCGAGGCCAGGACCATCTCCACGTAAATGCCGGCCGCGCCGATGGCCGCGCGGTGCCACTTGTTGGGCAGCATCCACGAGTCGGACACGTTGCAGTAGAGGCACGGCGTGAGCACCAGGAACATGACTCCCATCTCGTGGCACTCGCCGCCGAAATGCTTGCACGTCAGGCCGTGGCCGAATTCGTGGAGGATCTTGGTCAGGGCCAGGGTCGTGGCCAGCAAAAACGCGTTGGCCGGGCTGAAGAACTGGTAGAAGTCGGGCAGGCGCGAGCGGAAGACCTGGAAGTGAACCAGCACCAGCAGAAGCGCCGCCGCGGCCAGGGCCAGGCTCATCGCCAAGGCCACCGGCGAGAAGAGCCACCGGACCTTGGGGTAGAGCCAGTTCAGCAGCCGCTCGGGATCGACCCCCTTGAAGCGGATGCACAAGACGTTGGCCACCATGGCGAGCAATTCCTTGCGGCGGCGCTCCGTGCGCCGCTTGAGGAGCTGCTCGCCCTGGCCCTGCACGCCGGCCAGGATCAGCCCGCTGCGGTGCAGCATGCCGAGGAACTGCTGGAGCTCCTCCAGGGTGATCTTCTGCGGAGGGAACTCCGCCTCGAACCGGTCCTTGATCTCATCCAGGCTCGTCTCGCCGTCGAGCATCTGGAGAATGGCGTACTCCTCTTCCTGGAAGCGGAAGTAGTGCAGGCCGACCGGGTCCTTGACCACCCAGTAGCTCCGCCCGTGGTAGCGCTGCCTCCGCGCCAACAGATCCGGCCGCCGGCGGACCCGCAGCTTGCGGGCGGAACTGGAGACCATGCTCTCGGATAGCAAAGCCATGAAGACCGTCGCGCGTGATGGATTGCAGGCTGCCGGACTGCGGAGGCAGGGCCCGTGGAGCCCCCGGGGCGGCTACGGCGGATTGCCGGGCGGCGACGGCGGGGTGCGGCCTGGCGCTTGCCCCGGCAGGTCCGGAAGGATCTCCATCCGCCCCACCTGGCCGTGCCGAAGGACCCAGTGTCCGTTCTCCTGCCGGTTGGGCACCACCGCCGTGACCCGGAATCGGCGGCCCGACACTTCCCGGTTGCTCGGGTTGCGGACCGTCCCCTCGACGGTCACCTCTTTCTTGTTCTCCAGCTCCACGGTGACCCGGACCTTCCTGCCGCGCATTTCGGCGGGCGAGAACCGCGTGGCGTCGATGTCCTGGTACACCAGGAGCTGATCCATGAGCATGATCTGGTAAACGGCATCGCCGGGCTTGACCCACTCGCCCTTCTCGCGGTACTTCCTCTCCACCATGCCGCGGGCCGGGGCGACGATCTTGCGTCGCTGGAGGTCCAACTGGGCGGCCTCCTCCTCGGCCTGCTGCACCTTGAGCTTCTCCTGGGCGATCTTCCAGTCGTTGCCCGCCTGCTCGACGTGGAGATCGCCTTGCGCGGCCTTAGCGTAGTACTGGCGGAGCTCATACGCGGGCACCGCGCCGGGGGTTTTCTCGTTCGTGTAATAGGCGCCGCTGTAGTCCAGGTGGGCGACTTTCCTGGTCATGTCCGCATATCTCTTGTTGACGTCGCTGGCGGCTTCCGTGATGGCGGCGTTCAACTTGGCCTGGGCGACCTTGAAGACCGCCTGGGCCTGGCTGTCGTCGATCAGCGCCAGCACCTGGCCCTTCTGGACTTCCTCCCCTTCCTCGACCTTCAGATCGAGCAGCCTGCCGGCGTCCTCGGCGGGGACCTCGACGATCTTGGCCGTGACCAGGCAGGCATTCTCGCCCCAGCGTTTGGAGAGCTCGGACACGTCCGCCTCGTTGCCGCTTGGTGCCGCCCGCAGGAGCATGGTGCCGAAGACCGCAACCAGGGTCATCGTCGCCAGCCCGACGGCGGCCCGCGACGCCGTGTGTGTGCCTCGTCTCATGGGTTAACCCCTTCGTTAGAACCAGCGGAACCACATCTTTTGGACCCAGGCAAACAGGTCGTGGAAAAGCACGTAGCCCAGGGCTCGCCGGCCACAGGCGACCTTCGCGGTCACCGAGGTGCTGTGCCGAAGCTCCTCCGCCTGGATGTCGTCTTTGTCGATCGCGACCTTGATCTTCACGATGCTCCCTTCGTCCCCGAAAAGGTCCGCGTACCAATGGACGTCCTCGATCCAGCCGTAGTGCTTGATCGAAGGGGCACTGGCCAGGATGTACTCGACCGGCAACCGATCCTCGACGTCCTCGCCGGTGAGATCGAGGAGCTTCGGCCGGAGTTGTTTGTCGGGGATCTCGCCCAACCGGGCCTCCGCCTCCTGATCGAGTGCTTTCTCCAGGGCCGCGGCGACCTGTCGCTCGAGGTCCTCTTCCGCGTTGGGCAAGGCGGCGGCTGCCGGCCCAAGCGGATTCGCGTCGGGTGCCGGGACCGCCTGCTCGCCCGGCGGCGGGGCAGACGCTTGGGCCCTGAGCTGCTCCCGGAGGCGATTTTCCACCGGCTCGCGAAGGCTCTCGTGCAGGGCGGCGCCCACCCGATCGCGGAGCGACGCGTACAGCGCCTTCTGTGCCCGCAGAATGCGGGCACTGCGATCCTCCGGCATGCGGAGCTCCAACTGCCAGGTCTTGTCCAGCTCCGCCAGCCGGAGGAGGACCCACCCCTTCTGCGCGTGTAGGCCGGTGAGCCTGAGGCTTGGGTCCCAGGAAATCACGCGACCGTTGACGGGGCTGGGAACCTCGAGCTCCCTTCGCTGGCTCTTCAGCACGGCGAGCTGTGCCGCCACGGCGATCTCCTTCTGCTCCTCGCCGCTCAGCAGGCCGTACAGCTCGTTCTGTCCCCTGCCCTGGGCCCCCTGCTCCCGATCGGGGCTCACGTCGCGCTCGTAGATCTGCCTCTTGAGCCTTTCGATCGTCTCGCGCGTGCCCTTCAATTCGCCGTCTTTCTCGGCGATCTTCTCCGCCAGGCCGAGGTTGCGCATCAGCAGGAGCTTCTGGCCCTTCTCGACCACGTCGCCGTGATTGACGTACACCTTCTCGACGGTGCCGTCGATGTCGGCGAAGACCTCGCGGCGCTCGACCGGCACGAGCGACCCGGGTGAATTGAGCTTCAACTCGGCGGGGACCACCACCAACGCGACCAGGAGGGCCACCACGGCGGCGGCGGCAAGCAGCACCTTCGGCAGCGTTCGCGCCCGGGTGAGCACCCGGCTCTTCCCCAAGGTCCGCCACAACGGCATGAGAAACAGGCTCTGGTGCTCCATGGCGTTCGCCATGGCCACGGAGCTGTGCTGCGCGACGACCTCCACGCGGTGCAGCATCCTCGCCGGCACCCGGCTGTCCTCGATCTGCTCCACGATCAACACCCCGACCGGCCGCGGCAGCTCCTCCGGCTCGTCGGGGCGCTCCTTTTCCTTCTCCACCAGCACGGGCCGGCGCAGGGGAATCACGGCCAGGGCCTTGGTGTGCGACTCGTCGACGTATTCCTGGATCGCGTCCTCGACCTGGGGGGCCATGTCTCGGGTATCGCCCGTGTACCACACCGCCTCGCCGCTGGCCGCGACGACCGTCGCCAGGCGGTTCAACAGCCGCACCGTGTTGGACCGCTTGTCGAACACGTCCTGGCCGCTGATGCCCTCGATCAGGCAGCGGTTCCCGCGGCGAATCGCCACGCTCACCCGATCGCACTCGATCAGCCGCCGCCCCTCGTTCGCAATCGTGTAGGCCGTCTCGCGGGGATGGAGGCTCGCGTGCACCAAGCGGGTAAACTCCTCCAATTGCGTCCAGAGAACCTGCCGATCGGAGAAATGGCGCAACTGGCGGCTCTTGAGAAAGTCGCCGGCCAGGTCGCACATCTGGGCAAGGAAACGCAAGTAGCCTTTCTGGGTCGAGGGGCCCGCCTCCGAGCGCTGGAAGACCTCGACCACGCCGACCACCTCCAGCTCGGTCTTCAACGGGCCGAGCACGAGCAGGTAATCGGTCGGGTTGGCCGCCTGATCCTCATCCCCAGCCCCGGAGTGCGGTGGCACCAGGGCCCCTTCCCCCCCGGTCATCACCTTGTGAAGCAACCGCCCGTGCCGAATCTGGTCCTCTTCCTGGAGAGTCGGGAGTTTGGTCTCCTGCAGATTGACCTGGTACTGCAGCGCCAAGCGCCCCTGATCGTCCCTGGCCCATATAACCCCACCAATGGCGGCAAGCGACGACACCACCCGAGGCAGAAACTCCGCGTAAAACTCATCCAACGACATTTCCGGCGACCTGGCAAACTTGGCAATCTCGTTCACCAGGGTGCGGATTTGCTGCTTGGTCTGTTCGATCAACTGCGGGTCGTAGTGTTGTTCGCTGCTCATGCCGTTTCCGCCGGGACCATCTCCGCAACACTGTCAAGCGTACCTTAGACTTCCGCGAAGCCCAACTGGTGCGCAGCCTGCGCAGATCATGCGCGCCGATACCAGCGCTATCGGAATTGCCGTCACTGGTTGTTTAGGACGGACACCCACCTCGTTCGAGCCGTCCTTGGCTTCGCTCGTACACCCCAAGGCAGGGGGGCAGATCAAGACACCAGCCCGGCGCGTGAACCAGGCCCATCACAAGCGAAACACGTGCAAGCGCGGAGAACGTTCCGGGGCATTGTACTTCCTCCGCTCCTTCCTTCATACCAAACCCCACCGTTTCCGCAAGTACCACTCCCACCCCAACAGGGTCACGAAGGCCAAGAAGAACGGCCACGTGTCCCAAAAGGTCCGCTTTACTTCGGTTTGGACCACCAGGCTCTCCGTGTGACCACTCAGACGAGCTAACAGTGCGGGAAGTTCCTCGGAAACCTTGGCTTCCCCCCCCGTCATGACGGCAAGATTCTCCAAAAGGGTAGGGTCGGCAACGGGGTTGTCCAACTCCAGGTCTCGCTCGGAAACGAGGAACCGGGCCCGGCCCGTCCCAAGCTGCTGACCCTGGGCCGTGGCAGTGACCAGGATGGTATAATCCCCCGCTCGAATGGTATCTCGATAGCTCCCCGACGCCCCCGGATCGCTGCGGACCAACGGGACCGGCTGTTTGGTCCCGTCTGGCAGTGCGATTTCCGCTTGATAGGTCGCGCCGGGCACAGGGTCTCCCGACGGCCCCTGGGCGCCGACGGTAAACTCCACGCGCTGCCCGGGATCAAAGCGGCGCTGGGAGAGGCGGACCCAGACGTTCCCCTCGCTCGACTCTTCTTTCTTGGCCAGCCAGAGGACAATCTGGCGCCAGAATCGCTTGTGGGCGGCCTCGAAGCCGTGCGTCCGCCACAGCCACGTGGAATCGGCCGCGAAGGCCATGGCGCGGCCGTCGCCGTACTGGTGGCTGACCAGCAGGGGTTCGCCGTTGTCCGAGGTCGCCAGTTCCTCGGCAAGTTGCTTGAGGCCCAGGAACTTGTTGGCCCCTCCCTTCAGCGGAGGCAACTGGGCCCAGACCGCGGCGCTCTCTTGGAGACTCCCCGCGAGCATGAGGCTCGATCTTAGGAGCCCTTGCTGAGTAGGACGGATCCTGATGGGGCCGGGCAAGTGAAGGTCGGCATCGGGTAGGTCGCCCGGATCATGACGGTCTAAGCGGTTCATGGTCACCGGCAGGACCTTGGCCAGGTCGGTCTCCGCATAGCCGCCGGGCCCGAAGCTGTGCGTCCCACCCAGCATGATCAAGCCGGCCCCCTTGAACACCGTGTCGGCCAATTCCGTCAGCTCCTCCCGGCGGAAGGCGGCCGAGTGGAGGTCCCCCAGAATGTACACGTCGAACTTCCCGGGCTTGAACCAATCGCTCATGCCGGGGGGCCGGGTTTGGGAGGAGCGGACGTCGATCACCACGTCGCGCAGATGGACGTCGGGCGACGCGCCGAGCGAGCGGCGCAGGGCCGGCATCTCCGGACGCGCGGGAAAGCCTTCCAGGTAGAGCACCTGGATTCCGCCCTTGAGCACGTGGACGAACGAGCTCAGGCGGTTGTTCGTGGAGACCAGCTCGCCCGGCTGAGGCTCCGCCTCCACGCTGATCTTGAACTCGCCCGGGTTCTGCGGAACGTACACGAATTGGACGGGAATCCGCTGGCCGTCGGCGGTGGCCTTGACGGTTTGCCGGTCGACGACCTCCATCTTCCCGTCGGCGTTTTCCACGAGGAGCTTGACCGGGATCGGGCGGTTGGCGCAGCCGTCGATCCGCACCTGGCCGGTGACGCTCAACTCGTTCTTGACGAACACCCGCTGGTCGGCCAGCATCTCGGTCACGGCCACGTCCTGGGCCTGCCCGAGGCCGCGAGACTGCCCGAAGCGGACGGGGAACAGGGGGCAGCCGAGGTGCTTCAACCGGTTGGCCGCGGTTTGCGGGAGGGTATCGCGGGGAGGGTAGGCCCGCTGGGAGCCGTCGCTCAGCAGCACGACGCCCAAGAGCCGTTTTCCCGCCAGCTCGGGACGCACCAGGACGTCTTCGAGGACCGCCCCCAGCGCGGTCTGCTCGCCGTCCGGGGCATCGGGCAGCTCGATCGCGCCGCCGTCGACCGGGGCGGGCCGGGCCTCCGCGTCGAACGTGTAGGCCCGGACCTCGAAGTCCCGGCCCAGGCTCCTCAGCGCGGGACGCGCGTCGGCCAGCGCCTTCTTGAGCGCCTCCCAGCGGCTTCGGCCGTTCACTTCGTCAAGGACCTGCATGCTCCGCGACCGGTCGAGCAGGATGACCAGCGTGGCCGACTGCTTCCTGGTCTCGGTCAGGACGAAGGTGGGGCGGAGCATCGCCAGGACGAGCATCAGCAGCGACGCCAGTCGCAGCCCGACCAGCACCCGGCGCTTGCCGCGGCTCGCCTTCGCGGGGATCCGCACCCAGACCAAAAGCCCCAACAGCACCAGGACGGTCAGGCCGACCACCAGGGCCTTGTCATCGCCGACGGGATGGAGGTAGCAGCGAAACATGGGGGCAGTCTTGGTCCGTCTTCTCCGTTCACCCTTCTCGATAGAACCGGTTCGCGACGATCTGCTCCAAAGCCAGGCACACGGCCATGGCGAGGATCAAGAGCGGGTACAGCTCCCGGCCGACGCGGCCCGTGCTGACGTTCAGCTCGATTTCCTCCTTGCTCTGAGCCACGCGGTACGGGACCGGGCCGAACCGCTTGGCCAGATCGTCGGAGGAGATCCGCTCCAGCCGGGTCTGCGAGGCCGCCAGGTTGACGCTGATGCCGCGGTCCACGCCGTCGGCCGTGCCGCCGGCCCGCACCCGGTAGTTGCCCGCCTGCTCGGTCGCCGTGACGAGCAGCGATTGGTCTTTCAGGTCGGGGGTGAGGCGGACCTCCATGCCGTCGGGCATGGTCAGCACGTAGGAGCGGAACGGCCGTTGGGGATCGAGCTCGAGGATCGCGGTCTGGCCCGCACCGTAGTTCAACGGCGGACCCCCGCCCCCCGACAGGTACTCCATCGTCGTGTTGACCAGCACCAGGAACGGCCAGCCGCCGGGCAGGAGGTTCCAGGGCGACTGCCTCAGGTCGTCGGAGATGGGGGTGGTCATGGTCACCACCCGGCCTCGTCCCACCGGTCGCTCCAGGATTGCCGGGTCGTCGTTGCTGTACGGGGCGACCACGTGAACTCCCGTGGGAGGCTCGCTCAACTGCCAGTACCGGTAGACCGGATGGTACCGCCACGGAACGGCATCGGAGCGGCCGCGGAACTCGGCGAGGATCGGGTGCTGAAAATCCCGCGGGGCTACCAGGAGACTCTGGTCTTGCGATAGACCCTTGCGCACGAGCTTGCCGGGAAGGAGTTCCTGGGCGGGCCCCTGGTTGAATGCCTCCACGGGCTCCGCGCTGCGGCCCAGGAACAAGGCCAAACCCCGGCCTCCGGCCACAAAATCGCCGAGCGTCTGCCAGACGGCCGCCCCCATCGGCTTCGGGTCCAGAATCGCAATCGCCGCGTACGGATCCAGGCTCTCCGCCAAGAGCCTCTCCTGGGCAATCACCTTGCACTCGAAATTGACCTCCCCGCGCCGGTGCTGCTCGTCCGGGGCCAGGGCTTGCGTGAGATTGGCCGCCCCGCCCGGCCGGCCCGCCGCCACGAGAACCTGCCGGGGCGGCCGCACTTCTACCGTAAAGAACCGCTGGTTGTCCGCCAGTAGGCCGTCCTCGCCGAGGACCTGCAAGTCGCCCTGGTGCGTTCCCAGCGGCAGTGCTGCCAGATCGAACTCCAGTTCCTGCGCCTGCCCCGCCTCCAGAACGACCGTCTTCTGCTGCACCCTGGTCGGCTTTGCCCCCCCTCCCTCTTTCTTGCGCACTTCCGACTCCAGCAGGTACAGCTCCACCGTGCGCTTGCCCCCGCCGCCGATGGACGAAAGGTCGGTCGTGATCCGCAGCTTGCCGCGGCTGGAAAGCACCTGCTTCGACAGGCGAAGGTCGCCCAGGGCAAAGTTCGTCGGTGCCGCGATGCCCACGTCGATCACGTAGACCCCCACGTCGGGCAGCGTGCGGAACTGCTCCTGGAGCCGGGCGGCGTCCTCGGCGGGCCACGCAACCTGGGCCAGATCGGTGAAGACGTAGAGTTCCTTGCGGGCCAGGGGGCTGGTGCCCGCCAAACGCACGCCCTCCTCCATCGCCCGGCTGAGCGACTGGCCCGCGCCAACCGTCTCCAGACGCTCCACCCGGTCCTTGGCCGCACCAAGGTCCACCTGGAACGCCGCCGGAACGCCGCGGCTGTCCAGCACCGCCACCGTGCTCTCGACCGGCAACTGGGCCAGCAGCCACTGGCCCAGCAGTTGGGCGGCCTCCAGCCGGGTCTGGTTCTCGTGCCGGTACTCCATCCGCTTCGACGTGTCGAACACCAGGATCGCCGCCACCGGCTCCTTCTGGCCCCCCAGCACCCCGCCGGCAACCTTCATGCTCGGCCGGGCCAACGCAAACGCCAACAGCGCCACCAGCGCCATGCGCAACAGCAGCAGCACCAGGTGCCGCAGACGCAACTGCCGCCGGTTCGTGTCGTGCCGCCGCTGGATGAACTGAAGCGCAGGGAACTCCAGTCGCCGGGGTTTCTGCCGCATCACCAGGTGCAGCAGCACCGGCAGGGCCACCAGGGTTGCCCCGCCCAACAGCGAGATGTTGACGAAGGAGAAAGGCATACGCTCATTACGATTGCCGACGGACGGGTGGCCAGGACCCTCTCCATTCTACGCCTCCCGGCGCACCGCGTGAAGTTGTCCCCGGCGACGCGGAAAACCAGTACAATGGGGCCTGCCGCCGGCCCGCGGGGGGCCGGCAACCTCAGAACTTAAGGTCCCAAGGAGACACGGCGATGCGCACCCGCAATCTCATGGCAGCGGCCTCGGGCCTGGCCCTCCTGGCGGCGTGTTGGCAGGGCTTGGCCCGGGCCGGTGAGCCGGCTGGGAAAACGCCGCCCAACCCCATCAGGAAAATCTACATCATGACCGACCTCGAAGGCGTGGCCGGCGTGCGCGATTCGGAGCAGTGGTGCGGGCCCGACGGGAGGTACTACGACCTCGGACGCAAGTTCCTCACGCTCGAGGTCAACGCGGCGATCGAGGGATTCATGGCGGGCGGGGCCAAGGAGATCGTCGTGGCCGACGGGCACGGCCGCGGCGCGGTCGACATCGAGCTGTTGGACCCCCGGGCGAAGCTCGAGCGGGGCTGGCCGGCCGGCTGGCCCGGCCCGTCGCTGGCCGCCGGCGGGTTCGACGCCGTGGCCTGGGTCGGACAGCACGCCAAGGCCGGCACCGAAATGGCCCACCTGGCTCACACCCAGGGGTGGAACTACCTGGACCTCTCGGTCAACGGCGTTTCGATCGGCGAGTTCGGCCAGTTGGCCCTCTGTGCCGGCGAGCTGGGCGTCCGCTCGATCTTCGCCAGCGGCGACAAGGCGTTTGCCCAGGAGGCTCGGGCCCTGGTTCCCGGCATCGAGACCGTGTGGGTCAAGGAGGGCACCACCCCCGGGCGCGGCGACGACTTGACCGCCGACCCGTACGGCCGGCGCAACACGGCGGCCATCCACCTCCAGCCCCAGAAGGCCCGCGACCTGATCCGCGCCGGCGCCGAGCGGGCGATGCGCCGGGCACAGTCCGAGGATTTCGGGCTCCTGCGGCTCAAGCCGCCGTTCGAGCGGGTGGGGCGTTTCCGCCCGAGCCAATCGGGCCAGGCGCCGTCGATCTCCCGGGAAAGCCACCCGGCCAGCGTCATCGCGCTGATGAACCTGCCGTTCAAGCCCGCGCCCGAGCCGAAGTAAGAAGGAGCAAGACGGGGCCACATCGAGAACCTCCGCGAGGCGTTGGCCCGCAACCATCGCCTGAACGAGACCCTCGCGCGGGCGGACAACCGGCTCCAGTCGCTCGCCGAGGCGGCGAAGGCCACGGGGCGGCGCGGGAGTTAATTCATCCTCTAGGGTCCGACCCCATGCCCTCCCCCAAGCCCTTCCCGCCCGTCGCTTGCTCCGGTGCATCCGTTTTGGGGCTTGTGCCCATTGAATCTGCGGCATGCGGCGGAGAAGCCGCCCGAGGCGATCCGCCCGCAAACCGGCGAGCCTTGGCCCTTACGGTCTGGGCTACTTCAAACTGGCAGTCATGGTGGAAGGGGCAGTTCATGCACACGTCGGGGTCCGTAGCCACAAAGCCGCTCATCCGTCGTTTTAGGCCCACCACTAGTGGTCCGCGGGTCCGGTACAGGCCGCACCGGACATCTGCCAACCGATAGACAGCTCGCGTCAGGGAGATGTCTCCGGTTGATATGTACGTCCCTCGCACGTCAATGATCAGCGCGGCGTCCCCTGGGATGAGGCTCAACGGCGTGGGGATCTCCTTTTCCGCAGTGTTGAACACCGGATCTCCGGTCGGTTCTCCGTTGTTTGTCGTCGTCCGGGTGGCCATGAAGTGAAGAGGCGGCACAAAATCCGTCCATTTCCACGTAAGCGATACCTCCTTTGCGGCGGTATCGATGAACGTTTCGTCACGCGGGTCTCTGCGCAGAACGGCCGTAATATGTACGTCCGTGAGATCGTCCGCGTCTCGGTTTACAAAGCGAAAGAGATAGGTATGCATCTTCGGATCATAACAGACTACTGCGGGAACAACGATGTTTCTGCCACGCCTGACCAGTCTGGCCACCAGGATGCCGCATACAATTGCTGTGACCGTGAATCCCCAGAACGTTTGACCGGCGGCGACCCACCGAGCCGACTCAAGCGGCCTGTAATCGCCGTAGCCAACGGTGCTCTGCGCCGTGAATGAGAAATGCAGAGCGGTCCAGAAATCGGGCATTGGTTCTTTGCGTGGCTCCTTGGCGCCGCTGTCCGCAACGAGGGGGACGACCGTGTAGAGGTGCGCAAACGCAAACGCCGATCCAAAATACACAAGGGCCAAGACGACAAAGAGGGCCATTAGAGGCAGATCCAGGATTACCAGTGTCCATCATCCCCTCCGCCTGACAACCTCAAGTGCGACATAGGGCCTCCGAGAGATGGTTCCTGGTGGCGTTCGCCGTGGCCGGGCACGCACAGACGACATCGTCGGCTCGCCTCCGCTCACCCAGCGAGGAGAAAAGGACATAAGTTCAATCTGTACGAAGCATCTTTCAAGACATCCAGAAACTGGACTTTTCTCTTTCTTTTCCGAAGTTCTGGTCTCCGGTCGGTATAACACGCCTTGGGCTAGCTCAAAGCCCGTCAAGCAGCCAGTCACGATCCGACAGCAACCGCCAACCTATCATCCCCTCGTCGCCTGTCAACGAGACCACGCTGGAAAGGATGCCGCCAATCAGGTTCGGAATCGAATGACTGCCCATTCGGGGGGGCTGCGATTTGCTGCGAACGACCAGAGGGGGCGGTCGGAGTCGGACCAAGAGAATAGGGTTCATCCGACTCAGGAATGCGCAGACTCAAACAGTGACGGTCCTTGGCAGAGACTGTGGGCCAAATCGAAGGGGATTGGCAATGGGGGCGTGCGTTTTCTAAGGCATCGCAGGGCAAATGAATGATGGTGGTGACCCTCCGTCTCGGCTAGGATCGATGTTGCCCGGTGAGACAGAGTCGCCCCCGGGCATGGTGCGAAGCATGGTCGGGCGAGCAACCCGACACGGGATAGCCGGGTCAGGGCGGGTGAATGAACGCTGCTGGCCCTGGTGGCTATGGGCCACCAGGGCGCTGTTGGAATACCCATTCACTTGCCCTGCCATGCCTCAAAAAACGCACCTCCCATTGCCAGTCAACTCCGATCTCACCCACAGGCTCTGCCAGGGACCGTCAGTCTTCGAGCCCGCGCACTGTTGAGTCGGATGAGCCCATATCTTGAGGTCCGGCCCTCTCCCTCCGCCTGGAGAGGGGGTTCCGAAACACCGTCGTAGCGCCCGTGGGTTGACCGGGCGAGCCCCAG
>Ga0315290_10000386_pt1 | contig 28444 bp, 24 predicted proteins | sample YL17G12_0_MG_FD_203627 | JGI IMG/M metagenome (GOLD analysis project Ga0315290, IMG submission 203627) | Sediment microbial communities from Yellowstone Lake, YNP, Wyoming, USA - YL17G12_0 | ecosystem: Environmental > Aquatic > Freshwater > Lake > Sediment | place: USA: Wyoming | collected... | reverse complement strand
CGGTAGAGCGGGTTGGGGCCGACCAGCCCGGGACATGCGGGGCCGAGGCCGGCCGTCGACCAGTTGATCTGTCCGCTTTGGCACCCGGCCTCGTCGAACCGCCAGGCGTCGGGAAAGGTCGCCTTCGCGCAGCCGCTGAAGCCGGTGATGAGGATCGAGAAGGTGTGCCCGCCCGTGGGCTGGTCGAAGCCGCTCGCCACGAGCACCTGCCGGTACACGCCCGGAGCCGCGAACCGGAGGTTCACGGCCGCGTCGTCGCAGTCGTTCCAGCGGTAGAAGAGCGCCGGCAGGGCGGCCGCCGAGACGGGAAGGGCCGACAGGCCGAGGGATGCGACGAAGGCCACGGCCGCGGCGCGGGGGAGCACGACCCACCTCCTGTCCGTCCGGGCAGCCGAAAGCGCGACGGACGCATTCCATGCTACGCCCGGGTGTGGGGCGGAACAACCGCGCCCGGCGCGGCCGCCCGCGGATTGACACCCGCCACAGCGGCTCCTAGATTGCCCGCATGCTTCGGACCCGGGCCGTCAGGCTGGCCCTTCTCCTGGCTTTCGCGTCCACCGCCGCCATCCCCGGCGCCCGCGCCGCCGTCGTCGAGCGGCTGCCCGCCGGGAGTCCCTTCTACGCCGAGCTGGAGCTCCTGCGCACGGCGGGGCTCCTCGACACGACGGTGTCGCTCGACGCCCGCCCGATGGCCCGCGCCGACGTCGCCCGGCTGGTCGCCTTCGCGCTGACCCAGCACCCCGATCGGGCGGGCGACCCGGGCCTGACGCGCCTCTACCGCGAGTTCTCGCGCGAGCTGGTGGACTGGGGTTTCCCGGCCGCGCCCGGCTACACCCGGCCGCTCGTCCTGTGGGCGCCCGGGCACCCCGGCCCGAAAGCAGGTCCCGGCCACCCGGACCAGCGCATCCGCATCATCCCCTACCTCGACGCGGCCTTCGAGCAGCAGCCCAACGGCGACGGCCGCCTGGCCGACCGCTCGCGCGCCGGGTTGCGCATCGGCGTCGAGCTGGGACCGGTGCTCCTCTACCAGGACCTGTTCGCCGGGCGCGTCGACGGCGGGAGCGCCTACGCCGACCCGCTCGTCCAGGACACCGATTTCATCCACTACACCGAGGACACCTATCTCTCGGCGCACACCCCGTGGATCGATCTCTCGCTGGGGCGCGTGCGCCAGGGCTGGGGGCCGGGACGCACGGGCACGCTCCTGTGGTCGGCGACGGCCGACCCCACCACCAACCTGACCTGGAGCGGGGCGCTCTTCGGCGGCCGCCTGCGCGGCACGGCCGTGCACGCCGACGTGGACGCCGTCGCCGGCGAGCGCCTGGCGGCGCACCGGCTGGACTTCGCGCTCTCTCCGCGCCTCACCTTCGGCGTCGCCGAGGCGGCGCGCTACACCTCACCGCACTGGGAGCCGCTCTACGTCCTCTCGGTCGTGCCCTTCACGCTGGTGCAGCGGATGCTCGCCCAGGACGCGGACCCCGACTCGGCGGCGGCGGTGCGCAACAACGTCATGGTCTCGGCCGACGTCCGCTGGCGCGCGGCGCGCGGCCACACGCTCTACGGCGAGATCCTGCTCGACGACGTCACCTTCAAGACCAGCGGCACGCCGGTGCGCATCGGCTACCAGGCGGGCTGGCAGGGCGTGGCCTACGCCGCCGGGCGGCGGGTGAGCTGGCAGGCCGAGTACACCCGCGTCTACCGCTACGTCTACGCGGTCTTCTACGGCGAGGACTTCATCTACCACGGCGAGCCGGTCGGTTACCCGCAGGGACCCGACGCGCGGACCTTCGCGGCGCAGGGGGCGCTGGATCTCTCGGCCGACTGGTCGGTGAGCGCCGCCGGGGCGCTGCTCGACCATGGCGAGGGCGAGCTGGGCGAGGCCTTCGACCCGGAGGGCCCTCCTGCCTCGGGCAGCGAGTTCAAGGGTGTGGTGGAGCGCACGCGCGCCCTGCAGCTGGGCGGCCGCTGGACGCCGCGCGACGGGGTGGCCGCCCAGCTCTCGTGGGGTTACCGCTGGCTGGAGAACGCCGACCACGCCGAGGGTGCGGGCCGCGAGGGCTGGTTCGGGCGGGCGAGCCTCTACTTGCGCCACTAGGCGCGTGCCCCCAGGGCGGTCAGCGCCCCCCTACCGAATCGAGCGGTACCACTCCACCGTGCGGCGCAGACCCTGCTCGAAGGAGACCTGCGGCGCCCAGCCGAGCACGGCGCCGGCCCGCTCGGCGCTCAGGTAGATGCGCCGCACCTCGCCGGGCCGCGCCGGCGCGTAGAGCGGCTGGCCCGCGAAGCCCAGGATGGCCGCCAGCTCGCGGAAGATGTCGTTGACCGACACGCCCCGGGCCCAGCCGAGGTTGACGATCTCGCCGCCGCCGCGCGCCAGCGCCAGGGAGTTGGCCTCCACCACGTCGCCCACGTAGAGATAGTCGCGCACCTGCTCGCCGTCGCCGAAGATGGTGGGCGTGCGGCCGTCGCTCATGAGCCCGATGAAGATGGCGTTCACCCCCGCCTCGCCGCGCGGGTCCTGGCGCGGGCCGAAGACGTTGGGGTAGCGCAGCACGGTGTAGTCGAGGCCGTGGAGCAGCTTGTAGAGATAGAGGTAGTGCTCGACCGTGTGCTTGGAGACGCCGTAGGGCGATTCCGGGTTGATCGGGTGGTCCTCGTCGGCGGGCAGCGTGCGGGCTTCGCCGTACAGCGCGCCGCCGGTCGAGGCGTAGACGACCTTGCGCGCCCCGCAGGCCACCGCCGCCTGCAGCAGGTTCAACGACCCCAGGACGTTGATCGAGGCGTCGTGCACGGGCTCGTCCACCGAGCGGCGCACGTCGATCTGGGCGGCGTGATGATCCACGATCTCGGGGCGGAAGTCGGCCAGGGCGCGGCGCACCTCTTCCCCGTCGCACAGGCTGAGCTCGTAGAAGACCGCCCGCGGGTGGAGGTTCTCGCGCCGGCCGGTGGAGAGGTCGTCGAGGACGGCGACCTCGTGGCCGTCGGCCAGGAAGCGGTCCGCCACGTTGGATCCGATGAAGCCGGCGCCACCGGTCACCAGGATGCGCATGATCCCGTCCTCCCTCTGGATGGTCGGCATCCGACTGCCGCTGAGCGCAGCCTACCGCAGGCCGCCCCGCCGCGGCAGCAGAGAAGTCCGCGCCCTACAGCAGCTCGAGCGCCCGGTAGCCGACCCACACGGCGGCCGATCCGGTCAGATCGGTGATCGCCACGCAGGCCGCCGCGCAACCCGGTGGCGCCCGCCAGGTGCGGCTCGCGGGCCTTGAGCACGATGGCTTGGTGGAGCGGCCGGCCGGCGTGTCGGTCGCTCTCGCCCAGGAACACGCGCAGCCGGGTGCCCTCTTCAGGTAGGTGCATTTCTGCCTCGCAACAAAAAGACCCCTGCGTCTCGAGACGCAGGAGCCATCAGCCCTCGCGGGCGGTTCGGGTGAACTCCGTCACCCCGTCGCGGCGGGGACGATCCGGGACTTTCCGCCGACCGTCCACGCGCGGGCCGCACGGCCGGCGCGGCCGCGTTCCGCTCAGCCGCGGGCCGGCACGCCCTCCGCGGCGGCCGCGCCGCCGTCCACCGTGGCGGGCCCCTCCGCCGCGCCGAGGCGCGGTCCCGACAGCGGCAGGGCGAAGCAGAAGACCGAGCCCTTGCCCAGCTCGCTCTCCACCCAGACGCGGCCGCCGTGCGACTCGACGATCCCCTTGCAGATGGCCAGGCCGAGGCCGGTGCCGCCGACGCGGCGCGTCGAGGACGAGTCCAGCTGGGAGAACTTGCGGAACAGCCGCGGCATGTCCTGGGCCGCGATGCCCTCGCCCTGGTCGCGCACCTCGATCACGATCTCCCGGTCGTCGGCGCGCGCCGCCACCGTGACCGGCGCGCCCGGCGGCGAGAACTTGATGGCGTTGGACAGCAGATTGGTGACCACCTGGCCGATGCGGTGCTCGTCCATGATCACCAGCGGCAGGTCCTCGGGCAGCTCGAGCACCAACTCCACCCCGCGTTCCCCCACCAGGGGCGCCAGGTTGGCGGCCGCCGTCCGCGCCACCGGCGGCAGGTGGCCGGCGGCGAAGGTCATGGGCAGGTTCGCCGATTGCAGCTTGGAGAAGTCGAGGATGTCGTTGATCAGGCGCAGCAGCCGCTCGGCGTTGGCGGTGGCCATGTCGACCAGCTGCGCCTGCTTCTCCTCGAGCTGCCAGTGGCGGTCGTCGGCGAGCAGCTCGAGCACGCCCTTGATGACGGTGAGCGGCGTGCGGATCTCGTGCGAGACGACGGCCACGAACTCGGACTTGAGCCGGTCCAGCTCCAGCGTGCGCTCGTGCAGGATGGCGTTGCTCAGCGCGATGGCCGCCGAGCCGGCGAACAGCGTCAGGAAGTGCTCGTCGGCCTCGCCGAAGCCGCCGGGCTTGTCGAGTACGGCGAGCGTGCCCAGGACCTGCTGGTCGGCGATCAGCGGAACCACCAGGGCGCTCTCCGACGCCAGGCCGCGCAGCACGTCGTCGCCCTCGACGCCCGCCCACAGGTCGGGTCGCCCGGCGCGCCGCACCGCCGCCTGGTCGCGCGCCGCGATGCCGTTGAGGCCTTCCCCGGGGCGGAAGGCGAGGCCGGCGATCTGGCCGCTCTCCAGACCCTGCGCCGAGCGCGCCAGGAACTCGTCGGTGCCCTCGGGCTGCAGGAAGAGCACGCTCTTGGTCCCGCCGGTCAGCCCCGCCGACTTCTCGCAGACGAAATTCAGACGGAACTGCAGGCCGAGGTCGCGCCCCATGTTCTTCGACAGGTCGAACAGCGTGGTCATCTGCCAGGTGGCGACCTGCACCTTGCGCTGCAGCTCCTGTTCGTGCCGCTGCAGCGCCTGGTTGGCGTTGCGCAGCTCCCCGAGCAGCGCCCGGTTGGCCTCGGCCAGGCGCCGCGTGCGCACGCCGCGCTCGATGGTCTGGTTCAGCTCGATGAGGTCGAAGGGCTTGGTGATGAAGTCGTAGGCGCCGTGGCGCAGGGCGTCGATGGCGACCCGCGTGGTGGCCTGGCCGGTCATGACGATGACGCAGGCCTCGCCGTCTCTGGCCTTGGCGCCGCGCACCACTTCGAGCCCGCTCTGCCCCGGCAGGTTGATGTCGGTGAGGATGGCGTCCGGCGCCCACTCGGCGAGAGCCGCCAGGCCGTCCTCGGCGGTGGCCTCGGCGCGCACCTCATAGCCCTGCTCGCGCAGGAAGTCGGCCATGACCTCGGCGACCGCCGGCTCGTCGTCGATGACCAGCAGGCGGGGCGCTCGGATCTCCTCGGGATTCTGCATGCGGTCCTCGGCTCCTAGATTCCGCCAGAGAGCGCCACGCCGGGGGCATCCCCCGCCGCCGCGAGCGCGACCGGCGGGCGCAGCAGGCGGCTGAGGCCGACCGCGGCCAGAGCGCCGGCGAGCACCACGAAGTCGCGATCCGCGCCGGTGAAGGCACCGGGCCGCCGGTGGGCCAGGTTGAGCACGCCGCACAGCTCACCCTCGGCCAAGAGCGGCACCGACAGGAAGCACGCGGGGCGCGTCGAGGCGGCCAGCTCGGGGTCCTCCCGGCAGGTGGAGACGAGTACGGGGCGCCGCGTCTTGGCGACCCACGACGAGAAGCCGGCGCCGTGGTCGAAGGCCACATCGGGGATCAGATCGACGTGCGCGCCCTCCACCGCGGCGGGCGACAGGCTGCCGCTACGCGCGTCGTAGACGAAGGCCGTGGCCTGATCGAAGGCCAGCGCCTTGCCGAGCGTGGCGACCAGCGCGGCGAGCAGGTCCGCCGGAGCGGCGGCGCGGCCCCGCTCGGCACGCACCCATAGCAGGGCGGCGGCCCGCCGGGCTTCGCGCACGTCGGCGGTGCGCGCCAGGCGCTTGGCCAGCGCTTCGACTTGCCGGGCCAGCTTGGCGGCTTGCGCGGCGGTCCCCCCGAGGGCCGCCTGCGCCCGCGTCTCCCAGTCGGCGCGCTCGGCGGCATTCCAGCGCTGCGCCTGCGCGGCGCGCGCCAGGAAGCGGCCCACGCGGCGCGCCGCCTCGGCGTCGGGACTCGCCGGCAGGGCCGGCTGGCGGGCGGCGGGACGGCCGGAGCCCTTGCGCGGGGCGGTCACGCGGCCTCCGGCTTGGTGGCGTCGGTGCGCTCGGGCTGGTCGCGGGTTTCGGCCATGGCGTTCAACTCCAGTCGCGCCCGGCCGAGCGTCTCGGCCAGGTCGCGGATACGCTCCGCCTCGCGGGTCAGCGACTCGAGGCGCCGCCGCACGCCCGGCAGATCGGCGGCCGGGCCCATGAGCAGGAGCTGGGCGTTACCCATCACACCCGTCAGCGCGTTGCGGATGTCGTGATGCGCCGCCAGGGCGGCGCCGGCGCGGCGCACCACGCCCGCCTCCCACGCGTCCAGGCACTCCGTCAGCCGCAGCGCCTCGCGGGCCGCGTCGGCCTCGCCGCGCTCCTCCAGCCACCGGGCCAGCGACCGCGCTGCCTCGCTGGGGCGCCCGTTCTCCTCGAACCCCGCCACGCTCCCTCTCCCCGCTAGCTCGCCAGCGCCCGCTCGACGCGGCCGCGCAGGCGCTCGACGGCCCGCGTGTGCACCTGTGAGACGCGCGACTCCGAGATCCCCAGCGCCTCGCCGATCTCACGCAGCGTCATCTGCTCGTAGTAGTAGAGCGCGACCACCAGCCGTTCCTGCTCGGGCAGGCGGTTGAGGGTCGCGCGCAGCAGGTGCTTCGTCTCCTCTTCCTCCAGCCCCGCCAGCGCGTCGGGCGCGGCGGGATCCTCGAGGATCTCCGCCAGCCCGAGCGTGTCGCCTTCCTCGTTCTCGCGCGTCTCGTCGAGCGACAGCAGGACCGAGCCGCGGATGCGGTCCATCAGCCGGTGGTAGTCCACCACCGCCAGACCCATGGCGCGGGCCACCTCGCGGTCGGTGGCGGAACGCCCCAGCTTCTGGTCGAGGGCGCGCGCGCAGACATCGGCCTCGCGGCCCAGGCGGCGCGTCGAGCGCGACGCCCAGTCGAGCGAGCGCAGCTGGTCGAGCACCGCGCCCTTGACGCGCCACACGGCGTAGGTCTCGAACTTGGTGCCCTTCTTGGCGTCGAACTTGTCGTAGGCGTTGAGCAGGCCGAGCACCCCCGCCGAGTGCAGGTCCTCGTGGTCCACGTAGTGCGGCAGGTTCGAGGCCACGCGCTCCACCACGTAGCGCACCAGCGGCAGGTAGCGCTTGAGGCACTCCTCGCGGCTGGCGATGCCCGGCACGAGCGTCAGCTTCGGCGGCCCGCCGGCGGGCGCCATCCGGCGCGCCGCGGCGGTGAACGGGACGCTCCGCCCACGCCCCGGCGCGGCGCCGACGACGCGCAGGCGAGCGGGGGGGCGCGGCGCGGCGGGCTGGCCGCGCTTGTGGGCCGCGGCGGCGGCGGCCGGGCGGGCGGAGCGGGATGGCGGGCGTCGGGCCACGGGCGACCTCACGCGCACTCGCTGCCGTAGGCGGGCCAGGACACCGGCGAGCCGTCGGGAGCGTGCGTCAGCAGCCGGCCGGCGAGCCGCGTGAGGGCGCGCGCCGAAGGGCTGTTCGGGTGGGAGAGGACCACGGGCTCCTGCCGCTTGACGGCCTGCGGCAGCGCGGGATCGAGCGGCACGTGCCCGAGCATGTGGAGGTTGAGGCGCAGGAAGCGCCGCGCCACCGAGGCCAGCCGGTGCGCCACCTCCTCGGCGTCTTCCACCGACGCGGAGAGATTCACCAGCAGGCCGGGCTCGCCGACCAGCCCCTGGCGGGCCAGCACCTTCAAGAGCCCGTAGGCGTCGGCGTACGAGGTCGGCTCGGGGGTGGTGATGAGCAGCAGCTCGCGCGCCGCCAGGGCGAACCCCGCCACCTGGCGGGAAACCCCCGAGGCGGTGTCGATGAGCACGATGTCGGCGTCGGCGGCGAGCGCGCCGATCTCGCGGTAGAGCCGCTCGCGGCGCACGTCGTCCACGTCCGCCAGGAGCGGGTCGCCCGAGCCCGCCGGCACCAGGCGCACGCCCGCCGGCCCCTCGATGACGATGTCGGCCAGCGCGCAGTCGCCGCGCAGCACGGAGAGCAGATCGGCGCGCGGGTGCACGCCGAGCAGAACGTCTTGGTTGGCCTGCCCGAGGTCCGCGTCGAGCACCACCACCGCCGCGCCCATCTGCGCCATGGCGACCCCCAGGTTGGCCACCACGTTGCTCTTGCCCACACCGCCCTTGCCGCTCACCACCGCCACCGTGCGCACCGTCGGGCGCGGCAGCGGTGCGGCCGCCACGGCGCGCGGGCGCGAGGCCCGGGCCTTCCGGGCGACCTTGCGGTTTTCGGGGACGAGCTTCAGGTGGCTCACGCTTCCTCCGCCATGCGACTTGCGTCGCGACCACCCCGCTCAGCCGCAAGTAGTGTGCCACGGGCGCGCGCGCCGCCGCCGTCCGCAACCCTTTGTCCGAGGCTCGCATGGCGCGGCGGGCCGGTCCCCTCGCAACGCGGATCCCGGGCGCCCTGCGCGGCCTCTCGCCGCCCGTGCACGCGGCCCGGAAAGAAAATGACCGCGGGATCCCCGCGGTCCGGTTTGCTCCACGCCGGCGACGGCGGCGTCCGGCGGGAGCGCCCTGCGCGGCGCCCCCGCCGCAGCCGCTCAGTGCACGGCGCCATCCGCCTGGGGACGCGCCAGCGGCGCGTCCATCAGGGCACGCAGGAACTCCCAGTAGCGCCGCTGGCGGGCCGCCTCCTGGGCGCCTTCGTAGAAGCCCTCGCGCGCCAGCCGGGTCTCCTCCTGCGCCAGCCTGCCGACGCGGAGCTCGACCTGCTCGCGGCGCTCTGCCGCCGGCGCCGCCTCCGGCCCGCGCGCGGCAACGACTCCCGGACCGCCGGCCACCGCGGCCTTCGGCCTCCGCGCCACTCTCACGCTTGCCATCTCGTCTTCTCCTCGCGCGTCCGAGGCGCGCCTGTTGGGGCCTGGCGGGGACTCGATTTCGGGTTCGACGACACCGGCGCCGCGCCCGTCTGACGGGCCACCCGGCGCTGGGCGAGATGGAGGTCGCGCGCCGCGGCCGCTTCCGTGCCGCCCAGTACGCACGCCAACTCGGCCGGCACCAGCCCGTCGATGCGGCTCAGGGCCAGCAGCAGCCGCTCGCGTTCGCTCAGCGCCCCCAGGGCGCCGGCGAGGCGCGCGCGGACGTCCGGCGTCATGCCGCGCTCCTGCGGGGGGCGCGCGGCGCGCGGACCCCGCCGGCGGCGGCGATCGCGTCGCGCACGCTGCGCCGCACCTGATCGACGCGGAAGGGCTTCGGGAACACGGCGTGCACGCCGGAGTCGGCGAGCTCCTGCAGGACCTCGCTCGAGCCGAAGGCGGTGACCACGATCACCGGCGTGGGCCGCCGGCCGCCGCGCAGCCGGCGCGCCAGCTGCACACCGCTCATGCCCGGCAGGCGCAGGTCGGTGATGACCAGATCGACCGCTCTCCCCCGCAGGCGCTCGATGGCGTCCTCGGCCGAACTCACCGTGGACGTCTCGTGCCCGTCCTCCTGCAGGCTCTCGGCCAGCGCCCAGGCGGTGGCGTTCTCGTCTTCGACGATCAGGATCCGCGGCATGGACTCCTCGATGTTTGGGCCAGTCCATGGGCTTGAGCAGCATCCGTGCCAGGCAGTCGCGGCCGACCTGCCCCCGGCTCCGCGTTGCGGAATGCACGCCGCGCGCCGCCGGACCAGGGGCTCCGCGCCGGGCCGCGCCCCGCCTTTTGCGGGAAACGCGCTGCCGCGGCAGCGCGCAGCGTCGCCCGGCCGCGTCGCGTGGACGACCGAGGCCGCCCGGCGCCGCCCGGGGCGCGAGCCGCCGCGCCGGTGCCGGGGAGGCTCGCCGGCCCAATTCCGGACACCGGGTGGGGGGAAAGCGGCCGGGGCGGCCGGGGCGCGCCCGGCGCCCCGGCACTCCCGACGGCGGCCGACAGAAGCAGGCGGCCCGGGAGCATCCCCCCGGGCCGCCTGTGGGCTCGCGGCTGGCGCGGCCGGGCGCCGCGCGATGACGGCGCCCCCTACTCGTCGGCCCCGTCGTCCTCCTCGCCGGAATCCGCTCCCGGCTCGAGGGCGTAGTCCTTCAGCTTGGTGCGCAGCGTCTGGCGCGAGATGCCGAGCAGCGCGGCCGCCCGCGTCTTGTTGCCCTCGGTGCGCTCCAGGGCGAAGAGGATCGCCTGGCGCTCCACCTCGGCCAGCGGCACGACGCTGTCTCCGTGGAAGGCGAAGCCGGCGGCCGGGGCCTCGCCGGCGCCGGGGGACAGGACCTCCGGCGGCAGGTGCTCGACGCGGATCGCGGTGTCCTCCTCGAGCAGGAGGACGCGCTCGACGACGTTGCGCAGCTCGCGCACGTTGCCGGGCCACGAGTAGGCGCGCAGCCGCCGCTCGGCTTCCGGCGCCAGCTCCGGCACCGCCTTGCCCAGCTCCTGCGCGAAGCGCTTCGCGAAGTGCCGCACCAGCAGCGGCACGTCTTCCGGCCGGTCGCGCAGCGGCGGGATGAACATCGGCACGACGTTGAGCCGGTGGTAGAGGTCCTCGCGGAACTTCTCGCTCTTGACGAGCTGCGCCAGGTCGCGGTGGGTGGCGGCGATGACGCGCGTGTCGACGCGCACCTCCTCGAGGCCGCCGAGGCGCCGGAAGCACTTCTCGTCGATCACCTTGAGGAGCTTGGACTGCAGCCCCGGGCTCATCTCGCCGATCTCGTCGAGGAACACGGTGCCGTTGGAAGCCATCTCGAAGACGCCCTTCTTGGAGCGGCGGGCGTCGGTGAAGGCACCCTTCTCGTAGCCGAACAGCTCGCTCTCCAGCAGGTTCTCGGGGATGGCGCTGCAGTTCAACTCGACGAACGGTCCCTGGGCGCGGGCGCTCTGCTGGTGGATGCGCCGGGCGATCAGCTCCTTGCCCACGCCGGTCTCACCGAGGAGCAGCACGGTGGCCGACGGCGAGCGCGCCACCTTGGCCACCGTCTCCAGCACCTTGTGCAGCACGCCGCTGTCGCCGACCAGCGGCTGCCCGGCGTACGCCTCACGCACCTTGCGCAGGCTCTCGAGCTCGCTCTCGACGCCGAGGCGGCGCGAGCGCTCGGCCAGCATGCCGGTAAGGCAGGCGCGGAGGGCGGCCATGTTGAAGGGCTTGAGGAAGAAGTTGTAGCAGCCGAGCTGGCCCGCCTCCTCCGCCTCCTCGACCCCGCCGTGGCCGGTGATCATGATCACGCCCACGTCGGGGTGGTCGCCGCGCACGCGGCGCAGCAGGTCCATGCCGCTCTGCCCCCCGAGCTTGAGGTCGAGCACCAGGGCGTCCACGGGCTGGCCGGCCAGGATGACCAGCGCCTCGTCGACGCCCTCGGCGCCCTGCGCCTCGTAGCCGTGGCCGTGCAGGTCCTCCACCAGCATCTCGCGCGTCGTGCGGTGATCCTCGACCACCACGACGCGGTGCCCCTGTGCGGCTGCCACCTTCATGTCTCTCGCCTCTCTCCCTGGCGCCTCTCGACCGGTAGTTCGAGGATGACCGTGGTGCCGTGCCCGGGCCGGCTGGCCACGTGGATCGTGCCGCCGTGCTCCTGCACGATGGACTGGCAGATCGACAGGCCGAGCCCGGTGCCGGACGGCTTCGTCGTGAAGAAGGGATCGAACATCCGCGACAGAGCCTCCTTGGCGATCCCCTGGCCGCCGTCCACGACGCGGACCTGGACGACGCGCTGCGACGGCCCGCGCCGCTCCCCCGCCGAGCGGCCGCGCCCCAGGTCGGCGCGCCGCCGCCCGGCGCCGCGCGCCACGCCCCGGCGGGTCAGGGCGCGCACCTCGAGACGCAGCTTGCCACCTTTGGGCATGGCTTGCACGGAGTTCGAGACGAGATTGAGCAGCACCTGGTGGATGTGGTCGGGATCGAACCAGACTTCGGGCACGCTCGCGGGGATCGCCGTCTCCACCTCGATGCCGGATTCCGCGAGCCACTCGCCGCTGGCCCCCAGCAGCCGCCGCACCGCGTCGGCCAGCGAGGCGCGCCTCAGGCGGGGCTCCTCGGGACGCGCGAACTGCAGCAGCCGCGTGACGATCCGGTCGAGGCGATTGACCTCGTCCAGGATGGCCTTGACGAAGCGCGTGCGCTCGTCCCGCGGCTCGAAGCGGCCGAGCAGGACCTGCGCGGAGGAGGAGATGCCGGCCAGGGGATTGCGCACCTCGTGGGCGACGCCGGCCGAGAGCTGGCCCATCAGCGTCAGCCGCTCGCGGCGGCGCAGCGCCTGCTCGAGGCGGCGGGTCGTGGTCAGGTCGGTGACCACCGCGGCCGCCCCCTGCCCCGCGCCCAGGGGCACCACCGCGACGCGCGCGGGAATCTCCTCGCCGCGCCCCGCGACCAGCAGCGTCTCGGTCTCGCGGCGGCGCCCGCGCAGCGCCGGCGCGAACAGATCCTCGCCCGCCACCGCCGAGCGCACGACCTCCCGGCCGGGACGCCCGGCCAGACCCCGGGGGCCGATGCCGAGCAGCTCGCGCGCCGCGCGATTGGCGAAGCGGACTCCGCCGGCCGCGTCCACGACCACCACGCCGTCGGCGAGGCGGTCGAAGACGACCCCCGGCAGACTCGGCGCCGAGCGGCCCCGGCCAGCGGCGCTGCCGCGCCCCGCGGGGGCGCGACGCGGCGCGGGCGGACGGGCCTTGGCCCGCGCCTGGGGCGCAGGGGTGCGGCGGGAAGCTCGATCGGCCGAGCGGCTCAAGCAGTGGCCCTCGAAGCGCGGGAGGCGAGCGGGAACGCCATCGCCGCGTGCGTCACGTCAATCCATGCCGCCGCGCTCCGGACCCGGCGTCGGGGGCGCGCACCGGCGCGCCTCGACGCCGCCCCGGAGGCGGGATTCCGATGGTCGGCGCGCCAGTATATCAGACCGCGCCCCGGCGGCCAGGCACCGTCTGGGATCGCCGCGCGGCCGCGTGCCGCCAAAGCGAAGGGGCCCGTTTCCTCTCGGGAAACGGGCCCCGCCGCAGAGCAGCATCCGCCGGGATCAGCGGTACAGACCCTTGATGCGGCCGAGGGTGGTGTTCACGGCCGGCACCGGGCGGTCGCCGCCGGTGGTGAGGCCGCTGGGGTTGACGAACGAGCCGGCCGCCGAGATCGGCATCTGCGCGCCGGTCGAGGGGTCGATCTCGATCACGCCGCCGAGGCCGCCGAAGGCGTCGGCGTCGGCCACGTAGAGCTGGCCGAGCATCGACCACTTGATGCCCCAGGGAGTGAGGAAGACGCCGCCCGAGGACACGACCGTCTGGGCGCCCGAGGTCGGGTCCACGCGGATGACCGCGCCGGGGCCGCCGACGGCGTCGTAGTCGGCGACGTAGAGGTCGCCGTTCGGGGCGAAGGTGATGCCCGCCGGGTTGACGAAGACGCCGGCCGAGGAGACGAGCGTCGGAACTCCCGTCACCTGGTTGATGCGGAAGACGGCGTTGGCGCTGACATCGGTGATGAAGATGTCGCCGCTCGGCGCCACCGCGATGCCCTGCGGGTTCGGGAACAGAGGGCTGGTCGAGAACAGCGTCGCGGCACCGGTCATGCGATCGACCTTGAAGACTTTGCCCGCCGCCGCGCCGCCGTCATCCACCACCAGCAGGTCGCCGTTGATGCCGATGGCCACGCCGTAGGGATTGACGAAGGGAGCGCCGCTGGATAGCGGAGTCTGCATGCCGGTCACCGGGTCCACGCGAATGACGCCGCCGGGGCCGCCGAAGGCGCTCGGGTCGGCGATCAGGATGTCTCCGTTGGTGTCGAGCGCGATCCCCCACGGGCTGACGAACGACACTCCGGAGGTGATCATCGTCTGCACACCGGTGCCCGGGTCGACGTGGATGACCGCCCCCGGCCCCCCGAACGCGTCGCGGTCGGCCACCAGGATGTCGCCGGGGTTGATGATCACGGCGGCGGCGGTGCCGGCGGCCAGACAGACGAGCCCGACGGTGAGGAGCAGAGCGCGAGTTAGCGAAGCATTCATAGTAGGCCTCCGGGCTGATGAGTTAGGGGGACGCCGATTGCAGCAAGTAATTGAACCACACCGGCGGTGGCGCGGCAAGCAAACCCTCACAAAGACGCGTCAACTCTCGTCGCGCGGCCGGCGGCCTGCGCTCTGCTCCCTACGCCGGCGCCGGCGAAAGGTGACAGCGGCTCGCGAGGTTTACGGAGCGTGAACACGGCGGTGCCGGGGCGATCCGGGGAGAAGTGTTCGCGGGGGAACGCCCACGAGGGCGGAGGGCCGAAAGCAGTTCGGGGCGCGGCCCTTCGCGGGCCCCGCCCCGAACTCCGTGGCCGGCCGATCCCGGCGACTCACTCTAGCTGCCGAAGAGTTCCTCCCAGAGCCGGTCCACCAGCCGCTGGCGCACTCCGGGGCGCTCGTAGTAACCGGAAGCCACGCGACTCTGCGCCCGGCGTACGACGCCGTCGCGCACGGCCGCGAGGGCGGTGCGCGCGCCGCCGGACAGCACCGTCAGTGCCGGGCGCGTCTCCCGTGGAGTGGAAGTGGCGGTCGCGTTCGCCTGCTTGCGGCTCTTTCTCACGGCACCCCCGCCGGCCGGATCCCGGGGGCGGGGCCTCCGGGGTTCAGGCCGAACCGATCGCGTCGTCAGGATCCGGCGCCAGGGCGCGCTCCCGCAGCTCGCGCGCCGGCTCCTTCAAGGCCTCCGGGCTGGCCCGCCCGGCCCGGCGGTTCTCCGCCTGGATGCGGGCGTACACTTCTTCCCGGTGGACCTTGACCTCGGTGGGTGCGTCGATGCCCAGCTTGACCTGGCCCGAGCGCACCTCGAGGACGGTGACCTTGATCTGGTCACCGATGCGGATCATCTCTCCCAACTTCCTTGTCAGGACCAGCATGCACCGACCTCCCTGGGGGGAGGCGCCGTCTTGGCGCCGCCCTTCGTCTAGGGAATCGGCACGCCGGGCTGCGGGCTTGAGCGCAATATCGGCCTCCGGCGGCATGGCGCCGGGGCCCCGGCGGCGCTTGACCGAGGAAGGCCCTGCCCCTACCCTCGCCCCGCCCCCGCAGGGGAGGCGGCCTGCATGCCGCGCACATGGCGTGTGGCTTGGACGGTCTGGGCGCTGACGCTCGCCCTGACGGTGTGGGGCGTCGTGGACGCGCCCCATCGGGCAGGCGTCGGACTGCTCCTGCGCGGCTCGCGCGTGGGAGAGCTCGAGGCCGGCAGTCCGGCGGCCGCGGCCGGGCTCGAGGTCGGCGAGACGGTGGCTCTGGCCGGCGGCGCGGGGGCCGTCAACCTGAACAGCCGTCTCGGCCGGCTGCGGCCGGGAGATTCGGTCCTCCTCGAGCGCCTCGACCACGGCCGAGCGCGTGTCCCCCTCGTCGCCGTGGCGCCGGGGGCCGAGACGGTGGCGTGGCGCCTCGCTTGGGGCCTCGTGGCCGCCGGATTCCTGCTTCTGGGTGCGGCCGTCGCCCGCCGGCGCACCGACCGCATCGGCCACGTCTTCTTCCTCTGGTGCACGATGAGCGCGCTCGCCATCGCGCCGCGCCCGGCCTGGCCGCTGGATGCCCTCGCCGCCGTGCACGACAGCCTCTCGAGCGCGGCACCGCTGTTCATCCCGCCGCTGCTGCTCCACTTCTTCGCGCTCTTCCCCGAGGGCCGCGGCCAGCGCCGCACCGCAGTGGCCCGCGGCTTCTACGCCGTGGTCGCGCTGCTCGCGGTCACCACGCCGACTGCTTCTTCGCTCTCGCCGGCGCTCGCCGACGGCCTCACGACCCTCGCCGCGCTGGTCTTCGCCGCCGGCTGCGTCGCCGCCCTGCTCTCCTTCGCGGTGTCGTACCGCTACTCCGGCCCGCGCCACCGCCGGCGCCTCCACGTGCTGCTGTGGAGCTCGGTGCTCGGGCTGCTCCCGCTGGTGGCCGTCACGGTGCGGAGCAACCTCGGCGCCGACCCCGGCGGGACCGCGACCCGCGCCGCCGCGCTCCTGCTGCTGCTCGTGCCGGCCGGTTTCGCCTATGCCATCGAGGTGCACCAGGTACTCGACTTCCGCTGGCGGCGCGACCGCGCCCTCCCGGCGCGGGTGACGACTGTGCCCTCCTCGCCGCCCGTCTTCCCGGCAGGGAACGTGCGCAGCATCGTGGACGCGGTGGCCACCGACCTGCACTCCCGCCTCGGCCTGGCCCATTGCGGCGTCTACCAGGTCGGGCCGGGCGGCGAGGCGCGGCTCGCCAACTGGCTCGGCGACCTGCCCGACGGCGGGGTGCCGCGGGTCCTCCCGGCCGGCCTCACGGCGGCGGCGGAACGCCTGGGGCGCCCTGCGGACCTGATCGAGATGGCCGCGGCCGCGGGATTGGGCTCGGCCCCGGCGCGGCTCGCCGACCTGGAGCGGGCCGGCTCGCGCGCGCTGCTGCCGATCGCCACTTCGGGGCGCACCGCGTGGCTCCTGGCGCTCGGCCCGCGTCTCTCGGACGATCTCGCCTCGCCGCGCCACCGCGCCGCCCTCTCGGAATACGCGGCCCACGCCGCGCTCGCTGTCGAGAACGCGCAGTACCACGACGAACGCGTCGAGCAGGCGCGCGTGAGCCGCGAGCTGGAGCTGGCGCGCGGCATCCAGGAGCGGCTGCTGCCCGACCGCGACCCGGCGTTCCCCACCCTGGCCTGCGCCGGCGCCTCGCTGCCGTCGGGGCACGTCGGCGGCGACTATTACGATTACGTGCCCCTGGGCCAGCGCGAGTTCGGCGTCGCCGTGGGCGACGTGTGCGGCAAGGGCGTGCCGGCCGCGCTGCTGGCGTCGCACGTGCAAGCCACGCTGCGCCGCCACGCGGTGCAGGGGCAGAGCCCGGCCGGCGTGCTGGGCGCGCTCAACGCCGAGCTGGCGAGCTACCAGCAGCCGGAGAAGTTCGTCTGCATGAGCTACGCGGTCGTCGACGCGCGCTCGCGCACGGTGACCTGGGCGAGTGCGGGGCTCAACCCGCCGCTGTGGATCCGGCCCGGCCACGGCGTGCACACGCTGCCGAGCGGCGACCTCATCCTCGGCGTCGATCCGGCGACGCGCTACACGGAGCGCACCGTGCACCTCGAGCCGGGCGAGGGCATGGTCTTCCTCACCGACGGCGTGCCCGACGCGCGGCGCGGCCAGGAGGACTTCGGTAGCCGGCTCCTGGCCGCCTGTCTCGAGCGCTGGGCGCACCTGCGCCCCCAGCGGCTGCGCGACCGCCTGCTGGCCGAGGCGCGCGCCTTCCACCGCCTGTATCCCGCGCCCTTCTGTGGGGGGGGTTTCCTCTCGCGCTGTGGGGGGGGGGGGGGGGGCCCGGAGGCGGCGGAGACTCCCGCCCCTCAGCCCCGCCCCCGCCTCCCCGTCCGGCCCTCCGCCCCGCCCCGGGCACGTCCCGCCGGCCCCCTCAAGCCCGAGGCCTTCCCGCCGATAACCCGAACGGGAGGCCCGGCACCAGACGACCTCCCGGCCTTACCCGCGCCGGTGCGAACGCCGGCAGAGGATGGATGGGGAGGCTCCCATGCTGCTCTTCGAATTCTACTGGGCAGACATCTTCTGGTGGATCCGCCGCTAGGGCGGTCACGGAAGACCGACTAGGCTCCCGCTCCGCTCGGGACCGCTGCGCCCGAGGCAGCTCCGCCATCGCGCGGCGCGGCCGCTAGCGGCCGCGCCGGAGCAGACTCACGGCTACAGCATCCACAGAGGCGCGCCGCACCCGCGGCGCGCCTTGTGTCTTGCCCCTCTCCCCCCCTGCCGTAAATCGCCGCGGGGCCCGCGAGGCGGCCCGCCCCGCGGGCCCCGGGCCCGTGGTGAATCCCCCGGCCAGCGGCTCTCAATTGCGCGAGGGCGGATCCCCGAACGGTTCGAACCCGTAAGGGTCGTATCCGGAGTGACCGAAGCGCGAGTACCCGCTCCACTGCAGCGGCGAGCGGTAGTCCTGGTACTCGAAGCGGATGACGCTGTTCTTGGACGGCCGCCAGTCGAGGCTCAGGCCCTGCAGGAAGACGCCCTGCGTCTGCCCCGCGCCGAGCCCCCCGGGACTCAGGTGCGCCCCGACATCGAGGCGCAGGTGCAGCGGGTCGGCGATCCGGTATCCGAAACTGGACGTGTAGAGGCCCGAGGTGCCGCCGTAGCCGCGGCCGCTCGAGTAGCCGAAGGCCAGTGACTGGCTCCAGGTCAGGCGGCTGGGATCGAAGAAACTGAAGAGCGGCAAACCGAGCCCGCCGGGGCCGGCGGCGTTGGGGATGGCCGCAACGCTGACCGCCGGCGGGGCGGCCGCTGCGGCCGTCTCGGCGGCGCTGAGCGGCGCGGCCCGCAGGGCCACGGCCAGCACGCCGATGGCGAGGGCGGCGGAGACTCCCCCCGCTCGCCTGGAGCTCCGCTGGGCATTCGCGACGAGCCGCATGAATCCCTTCCTCCTTCGGCCGCAAGCACTCTACGGGCGGCGCCGAATCCGCCCGCAACCGATCAGAGTCTCCGGCAGCCCGCCCGGCCTGTCAACCGCCGGCTTGTCCCCGGAAACGCGTGCGCCCCGGAGGTCCCTCCGGGGCGCGGGCGCGGGCGAGAGGAATCGGGGTGTGGCTACGCGGCTTCGTCCATCTCGACGACGATGCGCAGCGTGATCTCGCGCAGGCGCTCGCCGCGGCCCAGCTTGACCGGCACGACGATGCCCTCGGGAGACGTCTTCGCCGCCGGAGCCGCCGCGCGAGCCGGGGCCGAGGCGGGGCCGGCCCGCAGCTTCTCGCCCGGCAGTTCGATCTCGCGGCCGTAGGACGGAGCTTCTTGCGGAGCGGCTTTCCAGTCCGGCCTGGCGGCCTCGGCCGCCGGCCGCCGAGCCAGGGCTTCCGGCGCGGGCGGGTTGAACCGGGAGGGGCGCGCCGCCACCGGAGCCGGCGCCTGCGCTGCGCTGGCCGCCACCGGGGCGGGCGCCGGCGCGGCCGCGGCGACCGGGACGGGTGCGGGAACCGCCGCGCGGCCGCTCCCCGACTGCCGCTTGAGGTCGCGGGTGACGCGTTCCAGCAGCATCTGCGAGACGAGCTGGAAGGTCTCCATCACGCCCTTTGCCTGGGTGGCCACCGCCTCGACGCTCGGCACCCGCGCCGGGTTCAGCTCGCGGTTCAGTTCCTCGACGGTGTAGACGTCGGGCAGGTCGCGCTTGTTGTACTGGATGACCCACGGTAGGTCGTCCAGGTTCACCTTGTACTCGGCGAGGTTGGCGCGCAGGTTGGAGAGCGACTCCTTGTTCTCGTCCATCTTGCCGCGCTCGGAGTCGGCCACGAAGACGATCGCGTCGGCGCCCTTCAGCACCAGCTTGCGGGTGGCGTTGTAGAACACCTGGCCGGGAACCGTGTACAAGAGGAACCGCGTCTTGAAGCCCATCACCTCGCCCAAGTCGAGGGGCAGGAGGTCGAAGAAGAGCGTCCGGTCGGACTGCGTCTTCATGGAGACCATCTTGCCGCGGCTCGTCTCCGGGACGGTCTCGTAGATGGCCTCGAGATTGGTCGTCTTCCCGGAGAGACCCATCCCGTAGTAGACGAGCTTGGCGTTGATCTCCTTGCCCGAGTAGCTGACGACGACCACGGTGAAAATCCTCCTAGCGAAGGGGCATCCAGCGGCCCGAGCGGGCCGGCCTCCTGCCGAACCGCGGCATCCGCCGGGATTCTTGCAGGAGCTGTGCCACTTAGGCCCTCGCGACCCGCATCCGCAGCGTCCGTTCTGCGGGGCGCAATCGCTTAGTGAATCGGCCGCTCCCTGACGTTCCTTGAGGGTTCTTCACGGGCGAAAAGACGGCTGGCGCCCCCTGGGCCGTGCATCCTGCAACGCGGGTGCGAAGCTGCAATGGGGACAAGGATCTGGCCGCTGCGGCGGGGGCCCTGGCGGGGACTGGCCGGGGGCCGGGTGCGGAGGCGGCGGACTGGAGCTCGCGGCCGACGCCCGCGCCGCTCAGCCCAGCGCCGCCGCCGTCCCGAGAGCGTCCGATTCGGCCCGGGGCCGGAACCAGACGCCGTGGCGCTCGCGCAGCCAGGGGGCCGGGCCGGCCGCACCGTCACCCGGCCGGTAATGGCGCAGCAGGATCTGCCGCACCGACTCGAGTTCCGCCGTGGGGACGAAGCGGCAGATGCGGTGCAGCATGCCGTCGCCGGCGTCGAAGACGAAGAGACAGAGCTCCGTCACCTTCTCCACCGGCGAGCGCACGCCGGCCCCCGCTCCGCCCTCCTCGATCTCGACCCAGACCGACGCGGTCCGCGAGCGGATCCGAAAGCCGTGCCGGCTCGTCAGCAGGTGCTCCCACAGGCCGAACATCTCGAGGGGGACGTAGCGGACGCCGCCGCCCGAGCCGTCGGGGCGCGCGATCTCGCAACGGATCAGTTTCTCGCTCGACATCGGAGCCTTCCGCGGCGGGTCCGGGCGAGCTGCCCGAACCCTTCGGGCGAGGGGTTTCGTGCGTGTCTGGCATGGCCGCGCAACGGCATCGCCAGGCCGGGCGGCGGCCGCCGTCCATCGGGGTCATCCACGGGCGGAGGAGCGCACCGAACCTACGCTCCCGCCGTCGGGGTGTCAACCGTCCGCAGGCGCGGCCGCAGGCCTCGGTACCGTCCTGCCCCCCACCCGGCCCGGCGGGGTCCCATGGGGTCCTGAATCCAGTTCTATCCCCGCGCCGCCGTCTCTACTTATTATCCGCCCCGTGACCGCTCCCCCCTGGACCCTGGCCCTGCTCGCCGGCGCCGCCGGCGCCCTGCCTCCCGCCGCCGACGATGCGGTGGCCGGGGTGGCCGCCCATCTGACGCGGCGGCTGCGTCCCGAGCGCGAGCGCGCCGCCCGCGAGAACCTCTCCCGCCTCTTCCCGGAGCTGGAGCCACGGGCCGTCGAGGCCCTCGCCCGCCGGGCCGGGGCCGCCTACGCGCGCTTCGTGATCGAGTACCTGCGCGCCCTGCGCGCCGGCCCCGAGCGCCTCGCCGAACGGACGCGCCTGCGCGTCGAGCCGGCGCTCGCCGAGGCGGTCGCCGGGGGGCGCGGGCTGGTCGTCTGCGCGGCGCACATCGGCAACTGGGAGATGGGGGCGCTCGTGCTGCCCCGCTTCGGCCGGCCGGTGACGGTGGTGGCGCGGGCGCAATTCCTGCCCGCCTGGCGGGACCGGGTGCGCGAGGCGAAGCGGAGCGCCCGGATCCGGGTGGTCGGGCCGGAGGAGCCGGCCATCGCGCTCTACCGGACGCTGGCGCGTGGCGGCATCGTCGCACTGCTCGTCGACGGTACGGGTTTCGCCCGCGGCCGGCCGGCGCGCCTGGCCGGGCACGACGTGGTCCTGCCCGCCGGTCCGGCCGGGCTGGCCGCGCGCACCGGCGCGGTGTTGGCGGGCGCCCTCTGCCGGCGCGGCGCGCCCGGCCGCTTCGCCGTGGAGATGGAGGCGCTCGCGGGCACAGCCCAGCGCGCGGTGCGCGACCCGGATGCGCTGCACGGCGCGGTCGCCGCGTGGCTCGAGCGCACGCTGCGCGCCCATCCCGGCGAGTGGTGCATCTTCCGCCGCTTCTTCGGCCCCGCTGCGGACGCGGCGCCGGAGCGGTCCGCCGTCCGGCGCCCCGCCCGCACCGGCGCCGCGCCTCGGCGCGGCGCGGACGGCATGAAGATCGCCATCGTCTCGCAGGCGTATTACCCGCGCTTCGGCGGCGTCAGCGAGCACGTCGGGCACTGCGCCGCCGCTCTGGCCCGCCGCGGCCACGACGTCACCGTCGTCACCGGCCGGCCGCTGCACGTCGGGCACTCGCCGGCGCACGCCGACCCGTCGCTGCCCGGACTCGACCGCGTGCGGGTGGTGCGCCTCGGGACCGGTCTGCTCGTCCCCTTCCAGGGCGCCTTCGTGGACCTGGTGGTGAGCGCCTCGCTCTCCGCCGAGCTCGACGAGCTGTGGCGGCGCGAGCGCTTCGACCTGGTGCACGTGCACCAGCCGCTGACGCCCTCGCTGCCGTTGCTCACCAGCTTCCGCCGCCCGGCACCGTTGGTCGGCACCTTCCACGCCGCCGGCGAGCGCAGCCGGCTGTTCCGGGCGTTCCGCGAGCCGCTCGCCTGGCACTACGCGCGGTTCGACCTGCGCCTGGCCGTCTCCCCGGCGGCGCAGCGCTTCGTCACCGCCGAGTTCGCGCCCGCGCCGCTCGTCGTGCCCAACGGCGTGGACACGCGCCGCTTCCATCCCGGCGTCCCCGTCCCCGTCGGGGCCCGCGACGGCCGCTTCACGGTGCTCTTCGTGGGCCGCCTCGACCCGCGCAAGGGGCTCGGCGTGCTGCTCGCCGCCTGGCCGCGCGTCGTGCGCGAGCTGGCCGGCGAGGCGCGGCTCAACGTCGTGGGCTCCTCGGCCCTGGCACCGCTGGTGCGCGCCTGGCTGCCGGCCGAGCTGCGCCGCACCGTCCACTTCGCCGGGGCCGTGGCGGCGCGCGACCTGCCGGGCTGGTACGCCGCCGCCGACGTCTTCTGCTCGCCGGCCACGCGCAACGAGTCGTTCGGCATCGTGCTGCTCGAGGCCATGGCCACCGGCAAGCCGGTGGTCTGCTCCGACCTGCCCGGCTACCGCGCCGTCTGCCGGCCCCGCGTCGAGGGGCTGCTCGCCCCGCCCGGCGACGCGGAGGCGCTGGCGGCCACGCTCACCGCCCTGGCGCGCGACGCGCAGCTGGCGCGCCGGCTCGGCCGCGCCGGGCGCGAGCGCGCCGAGGCGTTCGACTGGTCGCACGTGGCCGCCGGGCTCGAGAGCCTCTACGGCGACGCGCTCGCCGGGCGGGATCCGCGCCCGCCGGCCGAGCTGCCGTCGCTCGAAGCGGATCGGCTGCCGGCGGGCGGAGCGCTCCCCGGCGCCGCGCCCGCGGAGCGCCCCCGGCCCTGAGCGCCTTGCCGCTGTCGCGCCGCCCGCGGCTCGCCGGGCTCGCGGCCGCCCAGATCCTCTCGATCGCGGGCGACCGCATCCATTACCTGGCGCTCGTGTCGCTGCTCACGGCCGGCGGCGCGGCAGGCGGAGCCGCCGGCGCTCTGGCCGGCGGCGCGAACGCCTCCGGGCTGGTCGGCCTCGGCCTGGCGATGCTCCTGCCGTCGCTGCTCTTCGCGCCCTTCGTCGGTCCCTTCATCGACCGCTGGTCCCTGGTCGCCGTCCTCGTCGTCGCCGACACCCTGCGCGCCCTGGTGGTCGGCGGCCTGCCCGGGGCCTACGACGCGGCCGGGACCGGAGCCCTGCTGGCCGGGGTCTTCGCCGGCTTCACGCTCAACGTCTTCTTCCTGCCGGCGCGCTCGGCGCTCCCGCCGCGCCTGGTGCCGCCGAACGAGCTGCTCGGCGCCAACGCCCTGCTGGCGCTGTGTGGCGTGGCCGCCACGGTGGTGGGCTCGGGGCTCGGCGGACGGGTGGTGGACGCCATCGGCTGGCGCGGCGCGCTCTACGTGGACGCGGCCACCTTCGGCGTGTCGGCGCTGCTCCTGGCGACGCTGCGCGGCGCGGCCCCGGGCCGCGCCCGGGCGCGGAGGCTCTCGCTGCGCCGCTACGCGCGCCTGGTCGCCGCGGGGGCGGCGCTGCTGGTGCGGGCAGGCCGCGCGCGCCGCGCGCTGCTGGCCGGCGTGGGCCTGTGGGTGGGCGGCGGCTTCCTGCACGTCGCCGGGGCGCTCCACGTGCAGTCCCGGCCGGGCGAGGTGGGGCGCCTCGGCGTCCTCATGGGGGTCTTCGGCGTCGGGCTGGCGGCGAGCGCGACCTGGGCGATGAGCCGCCGGCGCCTCTCGGCCAGATGGGCGCTGGGCGGCGGCTTGCTCGGTACGGCGCTCGGCCTGGCCCTCTTCGCGCTGGCGCGCGCACCGCTTCTGATGGGAGCCGCGGCGCTGTGGACCGGGCTTTGCGTCGGGCCGCTGCTGGCGGCCTCGGAGACCGAGATGCAGGAGGCAGCGGGCGAGCGCCGGCGCGGGCGGGCCTTCGCGGGCCGTGACTTCGCGTCGCGCCTGGCGTTCCTGCTGGCGATCGGGGCGGCGGGGACGGTGGTGCGGGCGGCCGGGCCGGCCGCGGCGATCCTGGCCGGCGCGGTAATGCTGGCGCTGCTGGGCGCGGCGGTGTTCCGGCAGTCGGCGCAGGCCGGCCCTCGGTAGAGCCGCGTGTGCTGCGGCCGCGCCGCGGCCCCGCTCCCCCTTACGACCCCTGCCGCCGCTCGAACATCGTCCCACCCGCGTCCGCCGCCGCCAGCTCGGGCTCGAGGGGGCTCGACGGCGTCGGCGGCGCGAACCACGGCACGCCCGGCGCGGCGTCCTCGAGGGCACGGCGGAAGGCGCGCGAGGCGATTTGCGGCCCGTAGCGCTCGCGCAGCGCGGCGTACGCCTCGAGCAACTCCTGGCCCCACATCGCCCACAGCGACTGGTCGCCGCAGGCGCGCTCCCAGGCCGGAGGGTCGGCGGCCGCCACCCCGGCCACCAGCCGGTCGGCCTCGGCGCGCACGCCCACCGAGAACACCGTCCGGCACTTGGGGCAGCGCACCCGCCCGCCCCACGGCGGTGTGAGTCCGGGCGGCAAGCCGTACTCCGCGTCGCACCCCGGGCAGTCCACCCGCGACGCCGAGTCCGCCGCGCGCCCTTCGGCGGCGCTGCGCTCGGCCGCCGCGGCGAGCACGCGACTCAGGGTCGGCACCGCGTCGGAGGGCCGCAGGGATTCGGCCAGCGGGTGCGCTGTGGTCCAGCCGCCGGCCAGCGCCGTGGCCCGGCGCACCGCGCTTCCCCCGCCCGGACCGGCCGACCCGCCGGCTGCCGTCCGCACGCTGACGCGGGCGCGCTCCGTGTGCTCTACCCCGTGGGGCTCCATAGCGTCTCCTCCTTGAAGCGATTGCGGATCGCCCGGCGGAGCGGCCCGTGCTCGGGCCGCTCGAACGCCGGATCTCCTTGTACCACTGCACGCGCGTCCTGGTGCGCCCATTCGAGCAGCGCGGCGTCGCGCCCCAGCTCGGCGATGCGGAAGCGCGGCAAACCGGTCTGCAGGGTGCCCCACAGCTCGCCGGGCCCGCGCGCCTTGAGGTCGGCCTCGGCCAGCTCGAATCCGTCCTGCGTCGCGGCCAGCACGCGCAAGCGCTCCTGCGCCTCGGGTCCCACCGACGGGCCCGGCATGAGGATGCAGGTCGAGGCGTGCTCGCCGCGCCCGACGCGGCCGCGCAGCTGGTGGAGCTGGGCCAGCCCGAAGCGCTCGGCCTGCTCGACCAGCATGACGGTGGCGTTGGGCACGTCCACACCGACCTCGACGACGGTGGTGCTGACCAGGCCGCGCACCTTGCCGGCCACGAAGTCGGCCATCGTCGCCTGCCGCGCGTCGCCCTTGAGCCGCCCGTGCAGCAGCCCCCACCGCCAGCGCTTGAGCAGCGGGTGCTTGCTCAACGCATCGTGGGTCACCGTGGCGGCCCGCAGGTCGGCCTTCTCGCTCTCCTCGATCACCGGCAGCACGACGTAGACCTGGCGGCCGGCCGCCAGCTCGGCGGCGAGGAACTCGTAGACGCGCTCGCGCTTCGACTCGTCGGTGACGCGCGTGCGCAGCTTGCCGCGGCCCGGCGGCAGCTCGTCGAGCACGGAGACGTCGAGGTCGCCGAAGCAGGCCAGCGCCAGGGTGCGCGGGATGGGCGTGGCCGACATGACGAGCACGTCGGGCGTGCCGCCCTTGCCGGCCAGGACGGCGCGCTGGCGCACCCCGAAGCGGTGCTGCTCGTCCACCACCACCAGCCCGAGGCGCGCGAACCCCACCGGCTCCTGGATGAGAGCGTGGGTGCCGATCGCCAGGTCCACCTCGCCGGCGGCGAGGGCGGCGGCCAGCCGGCGCCGCTCGGCCGCCGGGAGCCGCCCGGTGAGCAGTGCGACGCGCAGGCCGGCCGGCGCGGCGAAGCGCTCGACGGTGCGGTGGTGCTGCTCGGCCAGGATCTCGGTCGGCGCCATGAGCGCCGACTGGTAGCCGGCCTCGGCGGCGTGCACGCAGGCCACGAGCCCGACCAGCGTCTTGCCCGAGCCCACGTCGCCGACCAGCAGCCGGTGCATGGGCCGCGGCGCACGCTGGTCGTCGAGGATCTCCTTCATGGCGCGTTTCTGGGCCCGCGTCAGGCGGAACGGCAGCGCCTGCACCAGGGCCCGCGCCCGCTCCGAAGTGGCCGCGGTGACGAACCCGGAGGCCGCGGTCTCGCGCCGCGCCCGCCGCGCCGCCAGCAGCGCCTGCACCAGGAACAGCTCCTCGTACGCCAGCCGGCGGCGGGCCCGCGCCAGGGCCGCGTCGTCCTCCGGGAAGTGCACGGCGCGCAGGGCGGCACTCAGCGCCTCGAGGTCGCGCTCGGCGCGCAGAGCGCCCGGCAGCGGGTCCTCGATCTGGTCGCCGACCAGCTCGAGCGCGGTGTGCACCAGGCGGCGCATCAGCTTGGCCGTCAGCCCGGCGGTCAGCGGGTGCACGGGGATGATGCGCCCGGCGTGCAGCAGCTCGCGCTCCTCATCGCCCAGCACCTCGAACGACGGGTTGACCAGCTCGATGGGGTGGGCCGGCGGCGGCGCGCCCGACAGCGCCACCAGGTCGCCGAGCCCCAGGGTGCGCGACAGGAACCCCTGCCCGAACCAGGTCACCGACACGGCACCGCTGTCGTCCTCGACGCGGGCCAGGTAGTCGACGCGCCCCGGCTTGCGGCGCACGCGGGCCGCCACGACGCGCCCCACGACCGTGGCCAGCTGGCCCGGCACCAGCCCGCGCACGGTGGTGATGCGGCGGGCGTCGAGGTAGTCGCGCGGGTAGTGGCGCAGCAGCCCCTCGACGCTGGCGACGCCGAGCTTGGCCAATAGCTCGGCCCGGCGCGGCCCGACGCCGCTCAGGTACTGGACCTGGGTGGAGGGAGTCACCCCGGTCGCCGCCGCCGTCACAGTCGCCTCCCACGCGCTTCCCGGCGGCTCGCGGCGCGGCCCCGCCCGCCCCGGGTTGCCAACCATCGGGCGGGCGTGGTAGCTTGCCGGGGCTCGGCCGGAGCCTTTCGGCTCCGGCCGCTTCTCGAGACCCCGCATCGGCGGCGCTCCCGGAGGATCATCGTGGCCCTTCAGTGTGATATCTGCGGCAAGGGCGTGACGCGCGGCAGCAAGATCAGCCACGCGCACAACGTCTCGCGCCGGATCTGGCAGCCCAATCTGCAGCGCGTGCGCGCCCTGGTGAAGGGTCGCCCCATGCATCTCAAGGTCTGCACCCGCTGCCTGCGGTCGAACAAGGTGCAAAAGGCTCCGACCGGCCGCACGCGCCGCCCGGCCGCCAAGACCGCGGGCGCCTAGCCGCCCGCCGCCCGCCCGGGGCGCTCGCGCGCACCGCATGGGCGTTCATCCGGAGTAGCCCTCCTCCATCGCTTCCAGCGCCACTTCCCCGGCGTGGGCGCGCGCCAGGGGATGCAGCGGATCGAGGTGCAGCACGGCCTTCCAGTCCCGGACGGCCTCCGGCCCGCGGCCGCAGGCGCCGTAGAGCGCGGCCCGCTCGGCCCGCGCCTCCACGAACCCGGGGTTGACCTCCAGCGCCCGGTCGAGCGCCCCCTCGGCGCCGGCCGGATCCCCCAGGACGGCCCGCGCCCGCGCTACCGCCAGCCACACGTCCGCGTACTCGGGCAGCGCCGCCGCCGCGCCCTCCAGCTCGGGCAGCGCCGCCGCCGCCGCGCCGCGGCCGAGGCGCGCCTGGCCCAATCGGAAGCGCGCCACGGCGTAGGCGGGCGCCAGCTCGAGGGCCCTCTGGAAGGCCTCTTCGGCGGCGCGCGGCCGACCCGCAGCCAGGTGCGCCAGGCCCAGCCCGTAGTGCAGATCCGGGTACTCGGGCAACCGCGCGCGCGCCCGGTCCAGTTCGCGCACGGCCCGCTCGGGGTCGCCGCGCCGCAACGCCAACCACGCCCCATCGCACCAGGCTCGCGGCGCCTCGCGGCTGGCGCCCAGTCCGGCCCGCAGCTCGTCGAGCGCCTCCGCATCGCGCCCCTCCGCGAGCCGGCAGAGGGCCAGCAGGCGCCGCGCCCGCGCGAAGCCGGGGTTCTTGCGCAGCGCCCGCTCGAGGGCTTCCGCCGCCCCCGCCGTGTCACCCGCGCAGAACCGTCCGGCGGCCGCGAAGAACAACAGATCGGGGTAGTCCGGGTGCGCCGCCAGCGCCTTCTCGAAGTCGTCGCGCGCCTCCTGGGCGCGGCCCAGCGCCAAGAGCGAGATGCCGCGGCGCACGCGCGCCTCGAGGTACGCCGCGTTGAACTCCAGAGCGCGCGACAGCTCGACCACCGCTTCGCCGTGGCGCCCCGCCTCGGCCAGGAGCCCCGCCAACCGGGCGCGCAGATCGGGGAAGCGCGGCTCGGCCGCGACCGCCAGCGCCATCTCGGCGACGGCTCCGGGAAGATCGCCTTGCGTGTAGCGCTGGAGGGCCTGCTCGAGCAGCTGCTGGGCCAGGGAACGGCGCTCGCCGGCGCGCCGCAGGCACTCGCGGGCCTCGTTCGAGAGTCCCTGCCAGGGATCCAGCCCGGGCACGTCGGGCAGGCGGAAACCCTGGCGGCGGGCGCGCT
>Ga0315290_10000384_pt1 | contig 28554 bp, 27 predicted proteins | sample YL17G12_0_MG_FD_203627 | JGI IMG/M metagenome (GOLD analysis project Ga0315290, IMG submission 203627) | Sediment microbial communities from Yellowstone Lake, YNP, Wyoming, USA - YL17G12_0 | ecosystem: Environmental > Aquatic > Freshwater > Lake > Sediment | place: USA: Wyoming | collected... | reverse complement strand
GGGTGTTGCGTCTCTTGTATAGCACACACGTTCTGGCATGTCAAGTTTTGCACCTCGTATCCCCCTTGCTTCAGTAAGGGGTTTTTGGGCGCGATTTGGTAAAATAAGGCCATGACTGATCATGATTTTAACCTCGTGAATCCAAAGCCGCTATTAATCGTGATCTCCGGTCCCTCAGGCGCGGGCAAGGATACCATCCTGCAGCGCATGAAGGAGCGCGAACTGCCATTCCACTTTGTGGTCACAGCCACCACTCGGCCGCGCCGTGAGAACGAAGTCCATGGCAGGGATTACTTCTTCGTTTCGAAGGAGGAATTCGCGCACATGATCGATCAGGATGAGCTCATCGAATATGCCATTGTCTATGGTGATTACAAGGGCATCCCAAAACAGCAGGTGCGAGACGCGCTCGCCAGTGGAAAAGATGTCGTCATGCGGATCGATGTGCAGGGCGCAGAAACGGTGCGCAAGCTGGCGCCGGAAGCCATGCTGATCTTTATCACGGTCGACAGCGAAGAGGAATTGCTCACCCGGTTGAGGGAGCGCAAGACCGAGACCGCCGACGCCCTTATGCTGCGCATGGCGACGGCACGCAAGGAACTGCAGCGTGTAGGCGCCTTCGACTACGTTGTTCTCAATCGCGATTTTCATCTCGACGATACGGTGGACACCATCCGCGCCATCATCCAGGCGGAACATCACCGCGTCAATCCACGAATGGTATCTTTCTAATGCAGAATAATCCTCCGGATGATATCCAGGGTCTCCCCGGCACACCGTTAATGCCGCCGCCGAAGAATCCGCTCAACCGCGTTTCCTACCCGACGGTGACCTATACGATCCTGGGAATTACGCTGCTTGTTTTCATTCTGCAAATGCTCACCGAAACCCTGTTGAAAACAGATTTCCCGGCCATGCTGGGTATGAAGGAAAACTCACTGATTGTTCAGGGGCAGGTCTGGCGTTTGCTTACTCCGGTTTTCCTGCACGGCTCCATCTTTCATATCGGGTTCAACATGTATGCCCTGTGGATCATCGGCGGGCGCATGGAGCGTGTCTACGGGCATGGCAAATTTATTGTCCTTTATTTTTTGAGCGCCTACACAGGTAATGTATTCTCCTTTCTGTTCCAGCCGAGTCCGTCGCTGGGTGCATCCACGGCGATATTCGGATTGCTGGCTGCGGAAGGTGTGCTGCTTTATCAAAATCGCAAGCTGATTCACGACGCGCGCAGCATGTTGCAGAATATCATCACCATCGGCGTCATCAACCTGATCATCGGCACGACCGGCGGAATTGACAACTGGGGACACCTGGGCGGCCTTCTGGGCGGTGCGGCGTTTGGCTGGTTCGCCGGCCCTCTGCTGGATGCCATTCCTTATGGAGGCGGTTACGCTCTGGTGGACAGACGAACCAGGCAGGACGTCATCGTCGCCTTCCTGGTGGTGTTCTTGAGCTTTACCGCCCTGGCAGTGATCGGAATGATGGATCCGTTCAGGCACTTTTCTTTATATATTTCTGGAGTGAATCATGGCTGAAGAAACAAAGAAACCTGAAGAGAAGAAGGAAGAAAAGCCTGCCCCGAAGGATAAACTCGTCGAAACGAAACATAGCATTTCAATCGGCGGGAAGGAACTCAAATATACGGTTACCACGGGCACCATCATCCTTAAGCAGGAAAATCCGGATCGCGAAAAGGAATTCGAAGGAGAGAAGCCCCGTGCTTCGTTCTTCTTCACCGCGTATGTTCTGGACGATGTGAACGACCCGGCGAAGCGCCCGCTGACCTTTTCCTTCAACGGTGGACCCGGCTCATCCTCCGTATGGCTGCACATGGGCCTACTCGGTCCCCGGCGGGTGGTAATGGAATATGACGGCGGTTTGCCGCGTCCGCCCTTCCAGTTGACCGACAATGAATTCTCCATCCTGGATGCCACCGACCTGGTTTTCATTGACCCGGTCAGCACAGGGTACAGCCGCCCGGTCGAAGGGCAGAAGGCCAGGGAGTTTCACGGCTTCAAAAAGGATATCGAGAGTGTTGGCGATTTCATCCACCTGTACGCCACCCGTTATGCGCGCTGGCTGTCGCCCAAATTTTTGATCGGCGAAAGTTACGGCACCACGCGCGCCTCCGGCCTGTCGGGTTATTTGCAGGAACGGCATGGATTGTATCTTAATGGCATCATGCTGATCTCCGCCGTGTTGGATTTCCAGACGCTGGAATTCTCCCCAGGCACCGAGCTGCCCTACGCCCTCTACCTGCCATCCTATGCGGCCACTGCCTGGTATCACCACAAACTGCGCATACGCCGCCCTCTGCAAAAACTACTCAAGGAAGTGGAAGACTTTGCGCTCAACGATTATGCCCTCGCCTTGTTGAAAGGGGATGCGCTTGCGCCGCGTGAGCGCGAGCGGATCGCCGAACGGTTGGCACAGTATACCGGCCTGTCGGAGGCGTTTATCGAGCAAAGTAATCTGCGGATCAAGGACTCGCGCTTCTTCAAGGAATTGCTGCGCGATGAACGCCGCACCGTCGGCCGCCTCGACAGCCGCATGACCGGTCTGGATCGCGACGCGGCGGGTGAAGAGATTGAATACGACCCATCCTATGCCAATATCCTCGGCCCCTATACCGCGGTCTTCAATGATTACGTGCGGCGCGAATTGAACTATCAATCCGACGCACCTTATGAGATTCTCAATGGGAAGGTCTGGCCATGGTCCTATGCGGAACACGAGAACCAGTATGTTTACGTCGCCGAGACTTTGCGCAAGGCAATGACCACCAACCCATATCTCAAGGTCTTTGTCGCCAACGGATACTATGACCTGGCTACGCCTTATTTCGCCACTGAATACACATTCAATCATTTGGGCCTGGACGAGTCGCTGCGCGGGAACATCAGCATGGAATATTATGAAGCCGGGCATATGATGTATGCCTATCTCCCGGCGCTGTCTGCCCTGAAACAAGACTTGGCGCAGTTTATCAAAAGCGCCATGGTGTAATTCTTGAGGGAATTTTATTAGTAGACTATGCGCAACGGAAATAGTTCCGCCAATACGTTTTTAGATGAATTAAGCTTTAGTTTTCCATAACACATTCTATTTTTCTGACAAATATGAGAGGGCTGTCCCAAAAGACCACTTTTTTCTTATTGCACAGCTCAAAGTGGGGACCGACATTCAATCAAGAACCCGAATGATGGCCAAAGTGTGGAAAAGGTACCAATAAACTTACCAAAAAAGATCACAAGTGGGAAATGAAAAAGGGGCTGCTATCTTTTTAGACAGCCCCTTCCGTTAAATCTTAATGAATTATGATCAAATAAGCAGAGACGGGGTCAAGCCCCGCCCCTGCTGAAAGTACCTGGCAAATATTACGAATGCCGACCGCTGCGCGGGTCAAAGGCATCGCGCAGACCGTCGCCGACGAAGTTAATGCCCAGAACGGTGAGCAGGATCATTGTGCCGGGGAAGAACCATAACCAGGGGGCGGTATCCAAATAACGGTAAGCGCCGTCAAGCATGTTACCCCAGGTCGCTGTCGCACCCTGAACTCCCAACCCGAGAAAACTCACATACGCTTCAGCAACAATCGCAGCAGCCACCCCCAGGGTGGCGCCGACGATCAGAGGGGCAGTGGTGTTAGGCAGCAGATGTTTGAATATGATGCGGCTGTCCGAGCCGCCCAGGGCGCGCGATGCGGAAATGAAGTCCAGCTCGCGCAAGGAGAGGATATTCGCGCGGATAATGCGCGCCGTGTACATCCAGGCGGTAAAGCCAATAATCAGGATGATGACGAAGACATTGCCGGTTATCTGGCGCCCGAAGATGTTTACATCCGGCAGCCCGCTACCCAGGAAACGTGCACCGATGATCAGCAGGAACAGGCTGGGAATGATCAGCATGGCCTCGGTGAAACGCATCAGGAGGCTGTCCAGCCAGCCACCGTAATAGGCCGCGATGGAACCGATCATTACGCCGATGAGCACTTCAACGCTTGCGGCGAAGATGCCGATCATCATGGAGATTTGACCGCCGTAGACCGTGCGCGCCAAAATATCGCGACCGATCACATCCGTCCCAAAGGGATGCTCGCGGGATGGCGGCATCAACTTCAGGCTGGTGTCGTTGCAGTTGGCCCATGCCTCGCCGCGCACGACCTGCTTAATCGGCGCGCAATAACCTTTCAGGAAGGGTCCGGTCACGGTGACGTAAAGAAATACACCTACCAGGAGCAGCATGCCCACTACCGCCATGCGGTGTTTGCGAAAACGGCGGACCGCCAGCGCGCCGGGTGAGAGCGAGGCTTTAATTGACTCCAGGTTTGTGCTTTGGGCTAAATCGACCATGAGGGTTCTCTACTCCAACCGGATGCGGGGATCGACCATTGAGTAAACGACATCGGTGATGATTTGAAAAATCACAACAGCGACCGCGATCAACATGAGAATACCCATCAGCGTGGGAAAGTCGGAGCGCTCGGTCTGGTCGATGAACAGGCGTCCCATGCCTGGCCAGGCGAAGATGCGTTCGGTGACCACCGCCCCCGCCAGGAAAAATGGAATATCGAGACCGATGATGGTGATGAACGGCAGCGCGGCATTGGGCAGGGCATGCTTCCTGATTACGAAATTGTAGCGCAACCCCTTGGCGCGCGCGGTGCGGATATAATCCAGCCCCAACACTTCAAGTACACTCGACCTGACGAAACGGCTGTACCCCGCAGTGCTGATGATGACTAACGTAGCAACCGGCAGGATCATGTGTTTGATTAATTCGAGAGGTGTTTTCCCCACGGACGGGTCATACATTCCCACGGTGGGAAGGTAGGGCAACCCCCAGCGGCGGAAGTTCACCGCGAAGACATACATCAACATCAATGCCAACCAGAAGACCGGCATGGAAAACCCGATAAATGAAACACTTGTTATCAGATTATCGATCCACGAATAAGGGCGCAGCGCCGAATACAAGCCGATCGCAATGGATAACAGGATAATGACGACTTCGGCGGTGATCATCAAGAGCAAGGTGTTGGGGATGCGTTCACCGATCATGGTCAGTACCGGCTGGCGTGTGACCAGGGAATTGCCCCAGTCGCCGCGCAGGATGCCGGCGCGCGTGCCGTAGGTGTCAGGGACGCCATCGCCATTTATATCTATCTTATGCCAGTCGTTGCCGACCAGCCAGAAGACATATTGCATGTAAACGGGCTGGTCCAACCCCAACTGGCGGCGCAGGCGCTCCTTGTCTTCCGCCCGCGGGGGAATGCGCCCACCCAGCGTCGCGATGGGATCGCCAAAGGCCTGCATCAGTGCAAATAAGATGATGCTGATAATAAAAAGTTGTGGAATGGCTTGCGCCAGGCGTCGCAGGATATAGTTGGTCATTTTTTTTTAAATAGACAGACCTGTCGGGTATGGCGAGACCCGACAGGTCATAGGGTTGGTCAGGTTACTGGGTTACTTCCCACTCGTACGCATTCCAGAAGGGATAAACCCCGGAGAATTTTACGTTCTTTAATCGGGAGCTGACGGACCATAGGTCAGGATCCTTCCACATGCCGATATAGACGTAATCATCATACATGATCTTCTCAATCTGGTTGAACAGCTCCTTGCGGGCTGCCGGATCGACTGCGACGGCCTGCTGCTTGAACAGTTCATCCACCGCCGGGTTGCAGTACCCCTGGTTGTTGTTACCATCCGGTTTGGCAGCGCTAACGATTTGATCGCACATAAAGCCGTTGGTATCCGGATCCGGGAACGCATTGGTGGAGCTTGAATACTCGGCGATGTCGTACTGGCCCAGCGCCATCGGGCCGCCGGCAGCATAACCGTTCCAGAAGATATCGCTGGAATAGTTTGCCATTTCAGCGCCAATGCCCGCCTGTTTCCACTGCTGTTCCACCACCGCCTGGATGTTCTTACGCAGTTCGCGCTGGTTGGTGGCGTAGCGGACAATCAGGTCCACTTTCTTGCCGTCGATGGTCTTGTCGCGGATGCCATCACCGTTTGAGTCGACCCAGCCGGCAGCATCGAGCAGCTGCTTGGCCTGATCAGGATCGTAGGAATAGGGCTGCAAGGTGTCGTTCTGATATGGTGGCGTGGTGTCCCAGAAGGACACATTGACCGGGTTGATGCTTTCCACCAGCATGTCCTTCACGATCGTGAAGCGGTCGGAGGCCAGGGCAATCGCCTTGCGGACGTTCACGTCCAGCATAAAGGGACGGGCGGTATCCTTGTTGACGTTCACGAACCAGGCTTCGTTATATCCTGATACAACAGGCACTACTTTCACTTTGCCGCCGGCCTCAAGTTTCTGGATCTGGTCCGAAGAAAGGAAAGTGCCGATATCGGTATCCCCGGCGAGGATGGCGGCTTCCTGGGCGGCGTCATCCGGTACGATGCGAACGAAGACCTGCTCGAGCTTGGGCGGCTGGATCCAATTGGGATTGGCCTTGAAGGCAAGGTGGCTGCCGGTTTCCCATTGATCTAACACGAATGGTCCTAAACTAGGAACCGGGTTGCGATTCCACGCTGCGTTATCAATTGTGCCATCCGCATCGAAGACGGGCTGTAAAACGTGCTTGGGCAAAACCCCCCAGTAGAAAAGACTGGTCAGCCAGGCCGCTAGAGGTTGCTTCAACGTGATTACTACCGTGGTGGGATCCTGGGCTACCACACTATCAACATAGGTGTCATAGGGATAGCGCCCTAGGGGGGTGTTTTTATCCGACATAATCATCTGGTAGGTAAAGACGTAGTCGTCGGCGGTAAGCGGTTCGCCATCACTCCACTTGACATCGTCGCGCAGTTTGATGGTGATGGTTTTCCCATCCGCGCTCAGGCCACCATTCTCTGCGGACGGAATTTCTTTTGCAAGCACCGGAACGGGTTTGCCATTTTCATCGAAGTCCCAGCCTGATTTGAGATAGAACGGGCGCAGGTAGCCCGAAAAAGACATGGTGGTGTACATCGGGTTCAGGTTATCGGGTTCCTGCACAAAGGTGATGGTGGCCGTACCGCTTGGGGCAGGCGGTACGGTGGCTGCCGGCGCTTGAGTTGCGGCTGGCGCTTGAGTTGCGGCTGGCGCTTGAGTCGCCGGAACTTCTGTCGCTGGAGTGCCACACGCGGCCAGAACGAAGCTGGCTAAGACCAGCATGGTGAAAAGAACAAATAAGGTACGTTTCACTTTTCTCCTCCTATTGAGATATGGGTTGCTGGGTGGTGTAGTTTTGTAGACAGATCAGTCTGTTAACGTTCACCTCCTCCCGCGCAGATTGTCATACTGATGTATTTTTGATTATACAGCAAATCAAGTGGAATGTATCTTAATATACTTTACGATACCAGGAAACCAGAAAAAAAGACGACCACCCACAGGCGGTCGTCTTTGGGTGGGGCAAAAATGCTTTACCCGCCATGCACCAAGCGAGGGTCGAGGACATCCCGCAGGCCGTCTCCAATCAGGTTGAAGGACAGCACGGTTAGCATGATGGCAATACCGGGGAAGAAAACCAGGAAGGGGGCGTTGAAAATGCTGTTGCGTTCTTCCCCGAGCATCAGGCCCCACTCGGGGGTGGGGAATTCTGCGCCCAACCCCAGAAAACTCAGAGCGGCAGCGCTTAAGATCACAGAAGCAATTCCCAACGAGCCCTGTACGATCAGTGGTGACACGGAATTGGGCAGAATGCGGTTGAACAAAACGCGTAAATCAGATGCACCCAGCGCCTTGGAAGCCATGACATAATCCATCTCTCTGACGGAGACCACACTGGCTCTCACCACGCGGGCGAAGATTGGGATTTCGACAATGGCAATCGCAAGCAAAGCATTGATCAAGCCGGGGCCCAGCACCGCCACAATCGCAATAGCCAGGAGCAGACTGGGAAACGCCATTAATACATCCAGGGAACGCATAATCACGTCATCCACCCAGCCGCCGATAAACCCGGACCCGGCGATGGCACCCAGCAAGCCGCCGATGACAATGGCAACGGTAACAGTCGCAACGCCAATCTGTAAAGACAAACGCGCTCCAAAAACGATGCGTGAGAACAGGTCGCGGCTGTTCCCGTCGATGCCCATCAAATGTTGGGGCTTATCGGCTGGGCAGCCCAGCAAGTGGATGCAGGGAGTGGCACGGCGTTTGGCATCTTTCAAAGGAACGATCGGATCATAAGGCGCGATCTGTTCAGCAAAAATGGCGCATAAAAGCAGGATTCCCAGCAGGAACATGCCCAATAGGGCGGAACGGTGGTGAAACAGGCGGCGCACCATGATGACATAGGGATTATCGCGTTGGGGCATTGAATCTGCAGAAAGAACAGGAACTTTTTCCTTGCTCATAGGGTTATTTCACCCGAACGCGTGGATCCAGATAGGCATAGGATGCGTCCACAATCAAGTTTGTGAAGACGAAAATGAGTGCGATCACTACTGAAAAACCCTGGACAACAGGGTAATCACGTCCAAGAATCGCTTCCACCATCCGGGAACCGACGCCAGGTAGGGAAAAGATGGTTTCAGTCAGGACCGCGCCGGAGAGCAGGGCCCCCGTCTGGATGCCGATAATGGTCACGATGGGGATGAGTGCGTTGCGCAGGGCATGTTTGCGGACCACCAGGGCATAGGGCAGCCCTTTTGCGCGCGCTGTGCGGATGTAATCCTGCCCGAGCACTTCTAGCAGCGCAGAACGGGTTGTACGAGCAACGATTGCGAGAGAAATGGTGCCAACAGCGACAGCCGGCAGAATGAGGTGCTTGACGGCATCACCGACGAGGGCGAAATTGTGCGTCAACAGGCCATTCATGATGGCTGAATTGGAAAGCATTGCAAGCAGAAAAGCCTTGAGCCCGGTGGCATCGGTAATGCCCCAGACTTTGGTCAGTGGAACAAGAGACATGGTCGCCGATAAACGTCCGCTGGGCGGTAACGCGAAAGGAGTGCCTTTAAGCACCAGAGCGAAGAAATACGCGAGCAGAAGTCCCAACCAAAACACGGGCATACTGACGCCCATATTGGCGAAAAGCATAGTAAATGTATCGGTAGCACTGTTCCGGTTGAGTGCAGAAACAACCCCCAGAATAACGCCGAAGATCGAAGCAAAAAGCATCGCCAGGAAGGCCAATTCGATGGTCATGGGAAGGCGCTCGCTGATAATGAGGGTGATCGGCCGGCGATCTTTTAGGGAATTGCCAAAATCGCCATGCATGATATTGAAAACGTAGCGGACAAATTGCTCGGGGATGCTTTTATCCAGTCCGAAGCGTGCCTTGAATTCATTGCAGCTCGCCTGAGTAGCATGTTCTCCTAGCATCACATAACAGGGGTCGCCCGGGACCAGCCGCGTAATGGTAAAAGTAACCAGCAGGATCCCCAACAAAACTGGTAGAACCAAAATTAATCTTCGGATTAAAAATTGTATCATCCGGGGAGCTCCTGGACTAATTATTCGATGGAGCATGGCACATGCCATGCTCCATCCGGTATTGCAGTATGTCGATTATTCGGCAGGCTGATTCAGAACTTTGGGTCCAAAGAGATCCTTGAAGTACTGATACGCGCCGGAGTTACCCTTGCGCAGCGGGCTGTTGTAATCGTAGCCTGCGCTGAAGGAGGCAACCACGTCATTGGCATCCAGAGTTGCACCATTGGAGAACACAACGCCCTTCTTGAGCGTGCAGGTCCATTCCGTGGCATCCGTATTGCCGACACATTGCTCAGCCAGGTCGGGTTCCGCGATGGAGGTGGTGGTGAACTTGTACAGCTTGCTGAAGAGCAGGTTGCAGGCGCGGAAGGAGTTGCCATCAGTTTCGTCAGCGCATTGTAGCGAAACGGGTTCACCATCCTGCGAGAAGATGAGGGTGCCGTCGGAAGTGCTCATCAGGTCGAAGTTCTCATTGTACGGTCCAATTTTAACGTTTTGAACAGAGGCCAGGTAGGCCTGGTTGACGGTGCCGTGGGCGATGACGATGGTCGGGACATGCTGGGCATACAACTTGTTGACTTCATCGTACAGCTTCTGGCGCTCAACGGGATCGCCGGACTGCGCCGCCTTCTGGATCCGTTCGACGATATCCGGGAAGGCATTGCCGAAGGCTTTGCTGGAACCGGTCAGGAAGACATCGTACCAGTTCGTGGCGTCAGGATAGTCTTCACTCCAACCGAGGAAGAACAGTTCCTTGTCACCGTTGCGGGTGGCGGGCAGGTAGGTCGCCCACTCTTCCATGCTCAGTTTGACCTTGATACCGGCCTCAGCCAACTGGGCCTGAACGGCCTGGGCGATCTTGGTCGGCTGCGGGAAATACGGGCGGGTGCGCTCGGCGTAGGACAGGGTGTACTCCTTGTTGAAGTCGAAGTTCTCGGCCTTCAACATTTCCACGGCCTTGGCAACATCATAAGTGGTATCCACGTAGCCATCGGTGTAACCGGGCTTGACTCCAGGCGGAACAAACTGGGTGGCGGGCACAGAACCGGGTGCATAGAAGTCATCCACAATTTTCTGCTTGTCGATGAGCATGGCGAACGCCTGGCGCACCTTTTCGTTATCAAAGGGCGGATAGGTGTTGTTGATGCCCAGGTACAGGAAGTTGTTGATCTTGCGCGGGGCAAGCTGCAGGTTCGGATCAGCTTCGATGGTGGGAAGGTCATCAGCGGTGACTTCTGCAATACCGCTGACGTTGCCGGCTTGCAGGTCGAGCAAGCGGGCGGCAGCTTCCTTGTTCCACTTCAGAATGAAAGTGCTGTTGGCGGGTTTATTGGTGCCGAAGTAAGTGGGATTGGGAACAAAGGTGATATGGTCGCCACGCACCCATTCCTTTACTATGTACGGACCGGTGCCGACGGGATTCTCGTTAATTTTGGTCGCGTCGCCGCCGGTTTCCTTCAGGTAGTCTGAATCATAAATATTGAATGCCTCAACGGAGCCAACTTTTGCAATGAAGGCAGGTTCGGGTGCGCAGAAGGTGAACTTGACGGTGGATTGATCCACCGCTTCGACGGCCTTTAAATTGCCACCGAAGTTGCAATCGGGCGCCTGCATTTTCTCGCCGACGAACGGAACAGCCGTGGGGGCTTCGGTCGGGGCGACGGTCGCCACTGGGGCTGAGGTGGGGGCTTCAGTCGCCGGGACTTCAGTCGCCGGGGTGCCGCAGGCGGACAGCACAAAGCTGGCCAGCAGCACTGCAGTTAAACCAACAAAAAGAATTCTTTTCACGTTTCTCCTCCTATAGAGATGTGGTTAGTTGGGGAGGTATGGCAATACAGCCAGAATTGGTCTGTTATTGTTCACTCCTCCCGCACGGGTTGGCCACCCGATGCATTTTTGATTATACAGCAAATCAGGTGGAAGTTAAACCATGAACTTAATGCACCGACATTGGCATCCCAAGCCCATTACGGTGGACTTTTTTGATGTCGCTGTGCCACAGCCCTGCGACTGATGCTCCGCAATGAGAGCAGGTGCCCTGCGCCGTGAGGTGATACTCGATGATCACATACCCCGCGCGCTTGACCAGCACATGGCTGCATTTGGGGCAGTGTGTGGACTCGTATTCCTCCACCCGGCCGGGGATGTTGCCGGCGTAGACGTAATTCAGCCCGGCCTCGCGCCCGATCTCAGCGGCGCGCAATAACGTCTGCGCGGGAGTGTTGTCGGGCTCGGTCATTTTATAGTCTTTATGAAAAGCGGTCACATGCCATGGAATGTCCGCAGAGACGCCGGCCAGGAAGCGGGCGGTGTCCCACAGCTCCTCGGTGGAGTCGTTGAAGCCGGGCACGACCAGCGTCACGATCTCGACCCACAGCCCGATCTCGTGTGCCTTACGAATGGTGTCCAGCACATTCTTCAGTACGCCGCCCAACTGGCGGTAATTCTTTTCCTGCATGGATTTCAAATCAATTTTATAGGCGCACAGGTACGGGCGCAGGTAGTCCAGCACTTCGGAGGTGGCGTTACCATTCGAAACGTACGCGCACTTCAAGCCGGCCTTCTGCGCTTCCTTGAAAATGCCGGCCGCCCATTCGGATGTGATCAGAGGTTCGTTGTAGGAGGACACGATGACCTCTGTGTGATTCCGCAAAGCGACCTCAACGACCTGCTCCGGCTGGATATGGCGAATCAAATTGAGAGCCACATCCGATGCCGGGTCGCGCAGTGCCTGTGAGGTCAGCCAGTTTTGGCAGAAGTCGCAGTGGAAATCGCAGCCGAGCATCCCAAAGGTTAGCGCGTTGGCACCCGGCAGCACATGGAAGAACGGCTTTTTCTCGATCGGGTCGCTTTGCAGAGCCGCCACGTATCCCCAGGGCACGCGCAGTTCGCCCTGGGCATTGAAGCGCACCTGGCAGATGCCGCGTTTCCCATCTCTGATCAGGCAGCGGTGCGCGCACGCGAGGCAGCGCACATCCCCGCTTTCCAGCTTCTCGTAAAGTTCGCCGTTGGCGGTCAACTGATCCAGTAAATGTGATATCGATGCCATGACAACCTCCGCTATCAATCTCCGGTCTATCGTCTATAATGCTCCCATGCTTACGCTTGCCATCCAGTCAGGCGGGCAATCCACCCGCATGGGACGCGATAAAGGCTTGGTCGAATTCCTCGGCAAGCCGCTCATCGCTCGAGTGATGGAACGTCTCGCCCCGATGGCGGACGAGGTCATCGTCACCACCAACGATCCCGATTCGTACCGCTTCCTCGGTATGCCGCTCTTCCCGGATCTGAAGCCCGGGCGCGGCGCCCTGGGCGGACTCCACACCGCGCTGGCCTCAGCCAGTCATCCGCTGGTTGCGGTGGTGGCTTGCGACATGCCCTTCGCCAGTGCTGCGCTGCTTACCTATGCGCGTGACCTCTTGCTTCAAGGCAGCGACGATGTTTCCGTCCCGGAGTCAGGCGATGGGTGGAGCGAGCCGCTGCATGCCGTCTATCGCTGCGAGACCTGCCTGCCCGCTGTTGCGCAAGCCATCGACGCGGACCAGTGGAAATTGATCTCCTGGTTCCCACAGGTCAAAGTAAAGGTCATCACGCCGGTGGAAATTATACGCCTCGACCCGCTCGGGCTGGCGTTCTGGAACGTGAACACGCCCGAGGAACTTTTGCAGGCCGAGCAGCGCGCCCGCGAAATCGGAACTTGAGTACAATCCTAGTATACATAAAACATCCTGACTTGTTTCAAGGAGATTTAAATGACTCTCGACTCCACCCAGATCCGCGCGCAATTCCCATCGTTGAACCGGCCGGCTGTCTTTTTCGATAATCCCGGCGGCACACAGATTGCCCGCCAATCCGCTGAGCGGATTCAGAAATACTTGATGGAATGTAATGCCAACCATGAAGGAGCCTTCAAGACCAGCCGCGATTCAGATGCCGTGCTGGATCAGTCGCATCAGGCCATGGCAGATATGCTCAACGCCTCAAGTAAAAATGAAATCGTCTTCGGCGCCAACATGACCACACTCACCATGAGCGTGTCCCGCGCCCTGGCACGTACCTTCAACCCCGGCGACGAGATTGTTGTCACCCGGCTGGACCACGATGCCAACATTTCCCCGTGGCTGCTGGCGGCGGAAGACCGCGGCTGCAAGATCACCTGGGTGGACTTCGATGTGGAGGACTGCACGCTCAAGCTGGACGATTTCGAGAAGGCGCTGGCGCGCAAGCCGAAGCTGGTGGCGTTCGGATATGCCTCCAACGCGGTTGGCACGATTAACCCGGTCCATCGCATCACCCGCATGGCACACGACGCGGGCGCGCTGGTCTATGCGGATGCGGTCCAGTATGCCCCGCACGGCTCGATCGATGTACAGGATATCGGCTGCGATTTCCTGGTCTGCTCGGCGTACAAATTCTTCGGTCCACACGTGGGAATTCTATATGGGCGTTACGACCTACTGGATGGGTTGACCGCCTACAAAGTCCGCCCGGCGCCGGCCCGCCCACCCGGAAAGTTCGAAACGGGCACACTAAATCACGAGGGTATCGCCGGCGTGCTGGGCGCGGTGGAATACCTCGCCTGGGTGGGGGACACCTTTGGCGGCGAGGGCGAAGCCTGGCGCGAGGCGGGATTCTCCGGGCAAAAATTAGCCGTCCATAAGGGCCTGGCCGCGATCCGCTCCCATGAGTTCGAACTCAGCCGGACGTTGATCCAGGCCATCGAGTCTGTTCCGGGGACGCGTATCTACGGCATCACCGACGAGAAGCGGCTCGACCAGCGCGTCCCGACCGTGTCCTTCAGGCTGGAAGGCAAACATCCACGGGCAATTGCTGAAGCATTGGGCAACGCAGGGTTTTACGTCTGGGATGGCAACTATTATGCGCTGGCGGTGACTGACCGGTTGGGAATCGAAACCTCGGGCGGCATGGTGCGCGTCGGCGCGGCGCACTACAACACCGTGGACGAAGTGGCGCGGTTTGGCGAGGCGCTTAAAAAGATTGCGGCTGCTTAATTTTCAATAGAGTTAATTATCCCTAACGATTTGCTACCTGCCCCACGCTCATTGTGGGGCAGCGGCATATGCGAGTGCTGAGGGTGTCTGGCAGCCGACGATCGCCGGAGCCTCGTGAACGAGTTCGTCATTTTCCAGGGCTGCCACCATGAAGAGGGCATAGTCCACGCGGCGGGTCATGTTGCTCTCGAGGATGGGGTCGCCCACCTGCCGGCTCCAAACAGGCAGTCCCTGGCTTTCACCTTCTTCGAGGTCGCTGCCGCGAACAACCGTCCAGCGGGTGTCGCTGGCAAAGATCCGTTGGCATGCTTCCACCTGATCGTCGATATCCACAATGCGGGTGAGTCGACCGAACCAGCGGGCGAGCTTCTCGTCCCTTTTTAAGGACTCGGGGTACACATCCTTGCCGTCGCGTGTGATATGCCAGCCGCAGGAAAAGATGAGACGCGCGCCAGGATGTGCAGAATCGAGCACTGCCTGCGCCGTTCCCGAAGAATAATGGTGAGCGCCCCAGGGTACCAGCACAGTGAGCACTCCGTCACACCCTTCCACCGCCTTCCTGATCACCTCGCGGTCGTTCGTCGCGCCGGGGATGACGATGATACGACCTTTGAACCCGTCAAGTTTGCTCACGCTGCGTTCCCGGCACACACCAACCACCTCGCAGCCTCGATCCAGCGCATGCTGCACCATATACTGCCCGAGCTTCCCTGATGCACCCACAATACAGATCTTCTTCATGTTTTTCCTTATTCCTAGCGACACATGAGCAATGGGATAATTTCCTAATGTCCGAAATCCTTTAGAAAATTAAAAAGAAACATGATGAAAAAATTATAGCATACAGACAAGTTGATGAAATCCAGGCTGCCATAAGGCCAAGTCCCCCTAAAAACAGTCACGGACGCTAAACTTAGCGTCCGTGTTATTGTCTATTAAAGTGACAAACGCCTGAGTGAGGGGGGCACCCAGACGCTTGTCAGACTATATATTACTATAACCATGCAAGGATTTCAAGGGGTAAATCATAAGTGTTTCCTTAAAATTTTCCATTAATACTCTTCGGCGGGGGGTGAACTTGAGTGCCCCGGGCGGGAATTGAACCCACAACCTTAGCCTTAGGAGTGCTCTGCTCTGTCCATTTGAGCTACCGGGGCGCTTTGAGGATTATACAGAATAAGTCACTTTACGCCAAGTCCTTGCATATTGGATTTAGGGTGGTTATACTAGAACGTATGATACCGGAAAAAATCGGGATATATGAAATTAAATCAGAACTGGGCCGCGGCGGCATGGCGACGGTTTACCTCGCCTATGATCCGCGTTTCGAGCGTGAAGTGGCACTCAAGGTGCTGCCTCGCGAGATGCTGCACGACCCTCAATTCCGCGTCCGTTTTGAGCGGGAAGCCAAGACGATCGCCAAGCTCGAGCATTCCGCGATCGTGCCTGTGTATGATGTCGGTGAAGAGGACGGGCAGCCCTACTTTGTAATGCGATATATGACCGGCGGGACTCTCTCCGAGCGGTTGGCAATAGGGTCGCTCTCGATCCAGGATGCCGCGCACATTATTGACCGTATTGCATCCGCCCTGGATGAGGCCCACGCCAAAGGGTTCATCCACCGCGATCTCAAACCGGGGAACATCCTTTTTGACCGTGCAGGCGAGCCGTACATCTCCGATTTTGGGATTGCCAAATTCACATCGTCCCAGACCAATGTGACCGGCAGCGCCATTGTCGGCACGCCCGCCTATCTCAGCCCGGAGCAGGCTCAGGGCGACGCAAATGTCGACGGGCGCAGCGATATCTACGCGGTCGGCGTGATCCTGTTCGAGATGCTCAGCGGCCAGCAGCCCTACCGGGCCGATACCCCGATGGGCGTGGTGGTCAAACAGATCACCGACCCGGTGCCGCACATTCTGGATGTCAACCCAAATCTTCCTGTCGGGCTTGAAGAAGTCATCGAAAAGGCGATGGCCAAGAACCGCGATGAGCGCTTCTCCACCACCCGCGAATTATCCAATGCGCTCAATGAGATTGTAAAGAGCGAGCCTTCCCAGGATGGAAAGACCATCATCGCTGCCGCCGGCGCGACCCGCGTTCAACCGGCGAAGACACGCATCGGCGCAAAGCCGGTTGTCCCGGCTGCCAAACCTGCGCCGGTGGCCAAGGGCAAGCGGAGTAGTTTTACCTGGATCATTGTCGGCATAATAGTGCTGTGCGTGATAGCGACCGCGGGCGTTGGTGGCGGCTTTCTCCTGACGCGCGGCAACCCGGCCTCGCCGTCCGTCGAATCCACTGCCACAGAAAGAGTTTTGCTCCCTTCGGAATCACCGGCTCCCGTGAAACAACCCAGCCCGACGGCTGAGGGAGTGATTCTGAACCCCACCACTGAAACCACTTCAGCGCCCGGCCCAACCCTTGTGCCCACTCAGCCTGCTGTGATCGCCAGCGGTGGCGCGGATAAGATCGCCTTCCTGAAGAACAACGATATCTGGCTGATGAACCTGGATGGGACTGATTTGAAGCAGCTCACCACCGACGGCGCTGAGAAGACCAACCTGCAGTGGCTGCCGGATCACAAGACCATCCTGTATATCATGGGCAAATCCATCAAGACGGTGGACGCCGGGACCACTGAAGAGGACATCGTTACGTCCTTTAATAATTCCGAATACCTCGACGGGTTTCAGATCTCGCGCGACGGCAAGATGGTGGCCATCAGCATGAACCGCGAACTATACGTTCTGCCGTATGAGCCTGAGACGCTGGCTGCGGTCACCAAGAAGAGCGAATTGCAAAAGATCATCAAGGATAAGGGCTGCCTGTTCTACAACGCCCAGTCGATCAAGGATATCCGCTGGTCGAACGATGGGCAGAAGGTCGCCTTTATCTATCTTCGGCCGGAAGGCGGCGCGCAAAAGGATACCATCCGCGTGCTGGATATCTCCAAATGCAGCAGTGCAGACCCCAGAAAACTGGACGAGTTCCCCGGGGCGCGTTTCGAGTTTCCCAATCAAATTGCAAATTTTGACTGGGATGGCGATAAGCTTTTATTTCTGAATTCCAACATCCGCAATGGTGGTTTCGGCAACCTGATCGGTTACAACCTCGAGACACACAAGTATCAGAAGTTTATGCCCCTCACCGGCTGCTGCTATCGGGATGCGACCTTCAGCCCGGATGGTTCCTATGTGTCGTTTGCCTTCCAGGATATGGGACTGGGAACCAAGAGCCCAATCTACCTGTACTACATTCCCTATGCCGAGTTGACCACGGGCGGCAACCTCCAGCCGGTCAACCTCCCCCCCGATTTCTTCACCGACCTCCGGGAAGCCCCATGGCCGGTTACCCGCCCGGCTGGACCCTAAAATCAAAACTGCGGAAGCTCAAGGCTTCCGCAGTTTTTTGTTGATGGCTTTGACCAGCCCCGGTCCGGCATAAACGAGACTGGTATAAACTTGGACCAGCGTTGCGCCCAGATCTAATTTTCTTTGGGCATCCTCGGGACTCATGATGCCGCCCACGCCTACGACGGGAATCCGCCCCCCGACTTTTTTCACCACCCGAGCCAGCACCTCGTCCGCTTGACCCGTCAGCGGTCTCCCGCTTAATCCGCCGGATTCTGCCTGGGATTTTGACCGCAGCCCATCGCGCGCGAGCGTGGTGTTTGTCGCGATGATGCCGTCCATGCCGGTGCGCAGGATGACATCGACCGCATCGTCCAGCTCATCCTCGGAAAGGTCGGGCGCGAGTTTGACGAGGATGGGAGCGTTGCCGCCGCGACCGAGGGCAATTGTTTGGCATTCTTTGGCGATTGTGCTGAGCAACAGCTCGAGCATCTCGCGTCCCTGCAGTCGGCGCAGTCCCACCGTGTTGGGTGAGGAGATATTGATCGCCAGGTAATCGGCCATAAAGATAAACTGGCGCATGAGCGTCACGTAATCCTGCGCCGCCTCCTCAAGCGGGGTGTCCTTGTTCTTGCCTAGGTTCACGCCGATGAGGGTGTCCTTACGCCGGCGCCCTTTCAATATTTTTTGTAATGACTTGGCAGCGAAATCTGCACCCTTACCCGGAAAACCCATGTGGTTGATTACGGCTTCATCTTCAACCAGACGGAAGATGCGCGGCTTGGGGTTGCCCGGCTGCGGACGCAAGGTGACCGTGCCTATTTCGATGTGACCGAATCCCAGCGCGGAGAGTCCCCGAATGGCAACGCCGTCCTTGTCGTAGCCGGCGGCCAGCCCGACCGGGTTTTTAAATTTCAGCCCGAAAGCCTCAACTGGCTTGTCAGGCGCGGCGTACATCGCGTGCAGCATGGCGCTGAATGGCGGCAGTCCGCCGAGGCGCAGGAGTTGCAGCGTAAACTGATGTGCGGATTCGGGATCGAGTCGAAAGAGCAGGGGGCGAAAAAGCCGGTACATCTATTTTTTTAATTTATGGATCTTTGCATACCGTTCACAGGCCAGCGCATACTTTCTGGCGCGGTCCTGAAGCTTGGGCATGATAGAAAAATCTCCGTTCAGCAAAGGGGTGCCATATTCAAGCAGCTGCTGGCACTTCGTCTGCAGCACGGCTTCCAATTCGGTTTCGGCCATTTTTGTCGGCTGGAACGCCTGATCTGGCGTGGGGGATTTTTCGATGCCCTTCTCGACCAGCAGCCATTCCAGAGTCGACTTGGTTTTCTCGGGGTTGTTAATGTCCGCGATCTCCAACCAGGGCAGGCTGGTAATCTCATAGTTCAGTGTGACCAGTGTGGTCGAGTTCTGAAAACGGACCGTGCACCCACGTTTGTGGAAGGCAGTGTCGGTTTTTTTTAGTCCCTGTCTGGGTTCAAGCTCGAAAAAGGCCTTGTCCACCAGGCGCTCGAATTCTGATTTTTTCAAAAGAAACCTCCCGATGACCTCTTCTCGGCGAAAAGGCCGCCGGCAAAGGGTCATGGGCGGTTTCGTGGGCGAGTTGAGTTTTTAATAAAGATGAAAGCCTAATGGTTATACCAGTAAAGTGATGCTTTTGGTTAAGCGATTACTTTCCACCCTTTAGCATCTCCAGGTTCTTGACGATGCGGCGCTGGCATGTCTCATCCTTTTGGCTTCTTCGATATCTCCAAATGTCTTACCGATTTTCTGGCGGATTTCCTTGAGAACAATCAGATTATGATTTGGGCTGCCCACACTTGCACCTGGCGCAAGTGCAGGTGTGCGGACCAAGGTGCCACGATAGGAAACGCCTTCGATTGTCGCTTTTACCTTGGGGCGCTTCGAGCTGAAGGCTTCTTCTACAGCGAAGGGGATTTCCACGAACGCACCGCCTCCGCCCGTGTTTTGGATGGGGGCTGTGAAAGTGTGTTTACGCAGCATACTACTTATTAATCAAAAGCAGTTTTTCGTCTTCCATTATTGAATTGTGCATAGGCTTCTTCAATCATTCTCTTGTTGGTGCGGAGAAGGGAGAGCTCTGGCAAATTTGAGGGCTCAAAAAAATCAACTAACAAAGTCTCGTAGCTGATTCGTGCTTCGCCACCAATAATCTCGCATAAAAAGACGAGTTTATATGAGTGATAGAACTCCATTGGCTGAATGCGGTTGGCGTCATAAACAGCAACAACTTGTTTCACGCGCACTTTGAATCCGCTTTCCTCCCACACTTCACGCATAACCATGGCGGATGGCGAGTCGCCCAAATCCGCCCAGCCGCCGGGCATGGACCATCTGCCATCGGCGCTTTCCTGAACGAGCAATATCTTTCCATCGCGTATGACCGCAGCCCGCACATCAATTTTTGGTGTGGCGTATCCGGACTGCATGGAAAAGCTTTCCAGTACTTCTGCTTTTTCCATATCCGAATGGCTGGCGATGATCTCGGCGCTGATCCCTTGGAAGCGTCGGTAGCGGTCAAGGTCGTATTCGTTTGTGCTGTACGTCAAGCCGGCCTGCGCAAGCGAGTATATTTCACGCGCCCAGATCAGCCATTGATCCATTGTCATTATTTTTTCCTCTATAATATATGTATTCTTCGTAGTTAAGATTTTGCGAGGAACTCACGAGTAGCTTTAATCTGTTTAGCAGAAATCTTGCCTGTCTTTTCCCAATAATCCAGCAATTGACCGATGGTCAGCACCGCATGCAGGTTGTATCCAGCACCTTCCAGCGACTCTTTCGCGCCGGATTGACGGTCGATCAGCACAACCACATCCTTTACGACCAGCCCCACACCGGTCAATTTTTCGATGGCTTCGAATTTGCTGCCTCCGGTGGTGGCGAGGTCGTCAATGACAACCACCGTTTCCCCGGCATAATACTCGCCTTCGATCTCAGCCTTGGTGCCGTAAGCTTTAGCCTCCTTACGCGGATAGATCATCGGGTAATTTCCCGCGAGGCTGATAGCGGTTGCAATCGGGATGGCGGCGTAGGGCAGACCGGCAACTCTTGAGAATTTGAGAACAGAGATTAGAGGCAGGTAGGCATTTGCGACTTCGGCGAGAAGTTTTGGATACGATATGATTTGTCTCAGGTCGATATAGATGGGAGACTTGAGTCCCGACTTGAGGGTGAACTCCCCGAATTTGATGCAGCCTGCATTGAGCAGGCCATCGGCCAGGGAGACGAGGGATTGATTCATAGCTTCCATAATTTAATCCTCTTCAGCGAGCCACAAGGGCGAATGCATAGGCGAACCTGACGAGATCGACCAGAAAATGCCATCCAATTGCCGTCTCTAGGTCGCGGTACAGGCAAAGATAGGACACCGGCAGGCTAAAGAGTGTCCCGGTGATGAGCATGGTTGGGATCGCCTCGATCCCTCCCGGGGTGTGCAGGTAAGCAAACCAGTATGCCGCCAACACCAGTGCGGCCGTGAGTGCGGTCCGCGGTCGAGCCGCCAGCCGAAACAACAGAAAGAGCATTGGCACGAGCAATAGTCTACCCCAGGCCTCTTCAGCGATGCCGGGTTGGATGGCGACTAGGGGTTGCCACCACGACCTGACCCACACATCGCCAGCACTGCCGCCCATGACAGGATTGGCGAGGGCCCACGGCACGGCGATAAGCATCCCCAGCAGAAAGCCCCGCGCCCCGCGGTCTGCTCCTGTGGAAAGCACCAGACTCTCCCCGACGCCTTGCCCGGCCAGCCCGCTGTGGCGGAGAATGGCCCAGCCGGCGAGAAACCCGGTCAGACCAAGCAGCACCTGCAGCAAAGCCCACGCCAGCGGACTGAATTCGGTGATCCAACCGGCAGCTAGGCCGGCCACGCCTGCAATCAATGCCAGGAAGAGTGCATAACGTACATCACGAGTCGTCACCAATTGCCGGAACAGGATAAGCGCGACCAGGGCGATCACCGGAAGCCCGAACAGCAGAGGCGGTCCGACCAGTGTCCGCAAGGGAAAGATGATGACCGCAGCGATCAGGATCAGCAGCGCTAAGAACCATCTTCGGGTTGGGCGTTCTGAAGACAGGTCATGAACCGGGTTGGGAATCCACACCAAAAGCGCGCCGGTGCACAAGAGCAGTACCAGTAGGTTTAAAACGATTCCAGGTGTTTCGGAGGAGTTTACTCCATGGCCCACTTGCCAGGTGAAGAAGAGATTCGACACAAGCCATACGCCAATGAAAGCATTTCGCTTCCACTTTGCAAAAGTGCTTTTCAATGTGCCGGGTCTCCTTTCGCCGATGAATGTTGAAGCTCAATTTTAGTGTAGGTCTCGTTTGATGTTCAAAATCGTATCCCGAAATTCCGCTGCCGCGAGACCGGGATTCTTCGCCCTTGAGATGCCACGCGAAACTGGCAGCAGCATGCCCTTGCCATCCGTGCGTAAGCCGGCCTTGAGCGCGGACTCCAAATCGCCGCCCTGCGCGCCGACGCCGGGAGCGAGGAACCACATCTTCGGCACAGTTGTGCGGACACGAGTCAAAGCCTCGGGCTGGGTTGCTCCGACGACGAGGCCGATATTGTTTTTGATATTCCATGTCTCTGCGAGTCTGGCAACGTGAATGTAGAGCGGTTGGTGCTCGGTAGCGGTCCCTTGACTGCCAACTGACCACTGGCCACTGGCCACTGGTATATCTTGCAAATCACCCGCACCCGAATTGCTGGTCTTACACAGCAGGAACACACCCTTTTCGGAATTCTGAATGAATGGCTCGATCGAATCTTTTCCGAGATACGGGCTGAGCGTGATGCAGTGCGCTCCCAATGTTTCGAACGCGGACTTGGCGTACGCTTCGGCGGTTGAAGAGATGTCTCCGCGCTTGGCGTCTAGGATGACGGGAATCAGCGAACCCCTGCGCGCTGATTCCTCGGCGATGGCGTCAATGACCTGCTTGAGCACAGTCCACCCTTCAGCGCCGAATTGCTCGAAGAAGGCGGCATTGGGCTTGAAGGCCGCGGCGTAAGGCGCAGTCTGCTTGACGAGATTCAGGCAGAAGGTGCGCGCGCCCGCGGCGGTCGGCTCGGTGAGGTCGCTCACATGTGGGTCAAGTCCCACGCACAGTAGCGAGGAACAGTCATCCACTCTTTTTTCCAAAAACGAGAAGAAACTTTCCATAATGTGTCCTTACCACGACCCCGCTGAAGGTCGCGGGGCGAGAGTGCACAAAGGTTTCCTTAGTGACCCTTCGTATCCGCCTGCCCGGCGTGCTTTTGCGGGGTCGTGGTTAGAATATTTACGCTTTACCCAACACCATCGCCAGCAGTGCCATTCTCACATACAAGCCATATTCCATCTGGCGGAAGTACGCGGCTCTTGGGTCATCATCGAAGTCGGGAGAGATCTCGCCGACGCGCGGCAGCGGGTGCATCACAATCATATCCTGCTTCGCGGTTTTCATGATGGTGGGGTCGATCACATACGCGCCCTTGACTTTCTCGTAATCGGCGGGGTCTTCGAAGCGTTCCTTCTGGACACGCGTCACATACAGCACGTCTGTTTCGGGCAGCACCTTTTCGAGCGATGAGTATTCAGCCTGCGGTACTTTCTTCTCCGCGACCTCGTCCATCACTTCCTTGGGCATTTTCAAAATATCGGGCGAGACATAATTCAACTTGATGTTGTTGAAGCTCGAAAGCAAACGGGATAACGAATGGACCGTGCGTCCGTATTTCAGATCTCCGAGCATGGTCACGGTCAGATTATCGAGCCGCCCCAACTCTTCCATGATGGTGAATGTATCGAGCAGCGCCTGAGTCGGATGTTCGCCCACACCGTCGCCCGCGTTGATGACGGGTTTCTTGGCCGCCTTGGCCGCGATCGCCGCCGAGCCGGTTTCAGGGTGGCGCAGCACGATCACGTCTGCATAGCACTCGAGCGTGCGGATGGTATCGGGCAGGCTCTCGCCCTTCGACACCGACGAATATTTCACCTCGTTGATCGGGATGACCGAACCGCCGAGACGTTCCATTGCGGCCGTGAAGGACGACGACGTACGCGTGGAGGGCTCATAAAAAAGATTGGCAAGAATTTTTCCCTTGAGCAGATCGAACGTCCCGATGCGCTCGACCATGCCGCGCATCTCATGTGCCACGCCGAACACATACTCCAGGTCGTCGCGGCTGAACTGCTTGACGGACAAAATGTCCTTGCCGTACCACTCGGCGTTCTTGTTTTCACCGAAGGGCAGGTGGGAGGATGAAGATTGAGTTGGCATATTTTTTCTCCTTGGTATTGATTATCGAGGGTGGTTTAGTTTGTAAATGTTGCCAAAAGGCACACAAAGTGCTAGAATCTGAACATGAAGTACTTTTACTGGAGTGAAGAGAAGAACGAACTTCTGAAAGCAGAGCGACAGGTTTCGTTCGAGGAAGTCGTCTTCTATATAGAACAAGGCTTTCTGTTGGATGTACTGGAGCACCCGAACCAGGAAAAGTATAAAGGACAAAAGATGTTTGTGTTTCAAATTGATGCCTATGTTTACCTGGTGCCGTTTATAGAAGATGACCATAGTGTTTTTTTGAAAACCATTATTCCAAGCCGAAAAGCGACAAGGAATTACTTGAAAGGTAGTGAAAAATGAGCAAGCTGAAACTCCAACAGGACGAACTTGAACTTCTGGCTTCCTACGAAACGGACGAATGGACGTCCGCCAAAAAGCTCAACGAGCAAAAAGAACAATATCGTGTCTATGCCCGTGCCACTTTTCGAAAAGACAAGCGTGTCAACATCCGCATTTCAGAGAAGGACCTCCTCGATCTGCAAAAACGAGCCATCCGGCAGGGCATTCCTTATCAAACGTTGATTTCCAGTGTTCTGCATAAATATCTTAACGGCGGGTTGACCGAGAAATAATATACACCGTGCTGCTCCAAACAGTCTGCTCTCGGCGCAGGGCAGGCTGTTTTTAATTCCTGACATTCCGGCCGTAACCTTGCTCAACCAAAATCTTCCCATCTTCAAAAGCGACTTTACCACGCAATACAACTTTCTTTACCTTGCCCTTAACCTTCCAGCCCTCGAAGGGAGTCCAGCCGCAGCGGGAGTACATTTCGCTCGCCTTGATCTCGTATTCGGCATTCTCGTCCACTTCGACCCAGGTCTCAGGCTGTTCGGGGAGCTTGAAGATGCGGCGCGGGTTGATGACGGATTTCTGGATGATGTCATCGAGGGTCAGGCGGCCTTCGGAGACAGTGGTGAGCAGGAGGGGCAGTATCGTCTCCACGCCGGGAAAACCGGGAGGCGGATTCTCGCCATCTTTTTCGGCGAGCGTGTGCGGTGCGTGGTCGGTGGCAAAACAATCGATGATGTCGAGATTCTCCCAGAGGGCATCCACATCTTTCTGTGTGGCGAGACGTGGACGGACTTCGCCGCGGCCGGGATGACCCTGCGAGATAGCGGAAATGTCATCTTGCGACAGGAACAGGTGGTGCGGGCAGGCTTCGCAGGTCACCTTTACCCCGTGCGCCTTGGCCTCCTTGATCAGCAGCACTTCCTCGCGTAGGGAAATGTGCGCAATGTGAATGGGCTTGTCGAACATCTGCGCCATCCACAGAGCGGCAGCCATGCTGCGACTCTCGGAGTGGGTGACGATGGGGGTGACACCCGGCCATTGGCGGAAGTGCTCCATCCACAGGGTCATATCGTCGAGGCGTAGCTGCCCAAAGGTGGAGTCGAGGTACATCTTCAGCGCGGCGGCTTTGGGAGCGAGTCGGGTCACTTCGGCGGCGTTGTCCGGTCCTGCACCGAGATACTGCCCGTAGTCGCAGCGTGCTTTTTGTTTGGCAGCATCCAGCGCGAGGTCGAGAGTCTCCGCATCGAAGATGGGTGGCTTGGTGTTGGGCATGGCCAGGATCATGGTCAAACCGCCCGCCAGAGCGGAAGCAGTCGCCGAGTCCCAGTCCTCTTTATGAGTCTGGCCGGGTTCGCGCACATGGACGTGAGGGTCAATCAATCCGGGAAGTTTGAGCATGGTTTTTTGGTGGGCATCAAGTATCGGGCGTGATAAGGGGATTGGGACTACTCCTGATTCCCAATCCCCATCATACACCTTTGGCTTGTGTTTATCCTATTATTCTTCGCCCCGCACCTCAGGCGTCTTGAACAACACAAAGATCAGGTTGAGCAGAATACCGACGATGGCGGCGAAAACGATGGCCGGGATGCCGTTGGGGAAGAGATAAGGAACCGTGAACGGGAACAAGCCGTTGGGCAGGGCCAGGTTCCCGCCGATGCCGAGTACCAGGATGACGGCGCCGATGGCCAGATTCTTGGGGTCGAACAGGTTGACTTTCTCCGATTGGACAAGCGCGACACCTTGCATGCCGATCACGCCAAACAGGTAGATGCTCAGCCCGCCGATCACCGCGCCCGGCATGGTGTTGACCGCGGCCACCAGCTTGCCGAAAAAGCCGAGGACGATGGCCATCACGCCGGCGGCCATGAGCACGCTGACCGAGTAGTTACGGGTAATGGCCATCAGTGAGTTGTTCTCGCCATAGTTGGTTCCCGCACAGCCGCCGAGAAAGCCGACCACAATATCATCGGAGCCGTCCGCCACTAGATTAAGACCTATGAGTTTTTTGATTTCGAATGGTTCGCGGCCCTTGTCAGTGGCGAGCCTGTCAATGTAGAGACTCATTTGGTAAAGGTGGGCTGTGGATTCAGGCACGGTGGCAATGAAGATGAGCGCTATGCTAAGTGCCATTCCCCAGGCGGCCGGATTGGTGAACGCCGGGAAGGTGAACTTGGGTATTTCGATCCATGCGGCACTGGCCACGCTTCCAAAATTCACCAGCCCAAGTGGAATGGAGACGAGATAGCCGAAGATCGCGCCGAGCAAGATCGGCAGCATGCCGATGAGACCCTTCCCTTGCAGATAGACCGAGAATACAATGGTCGCCACGAGGGTGATGAAAGCCACCAACCAATTGCTGCTGGCATTGCTCAGGGCTGCGCCGGCCAGGGCGATGCCGATGACCATGGCCATCGAGCCGGTGACAATGGGGGGCAGGATCTTGTCCAGAGAAGCCTTTCCGATGCGCATGATCAGCAGGCCGATCAGGATTTCAAACACAGCCGTCAGGATAATGCCAACCTGTACGATCTTGACGCCCTCCGGGCAGTAGACCTGGGCCGGGTCGTTGAAGCAGGCTGGGGCAAATTTGCTCATGACGGTGATGATCACGGCGATGTAAGAAAAAGATGAGCCATAATACATCGGGATCTTGCGCTTGGAGACCAGCAGGGCAACGATCGTGCCCAGGCCGGATGCCAGCAGGGTAACTCCCACGTCGAACTTGGTCAGCAGGGCGACCAACACCGTCGCGGGGAACATCGTCAGAAATTGCTGGAAGCCGAGCGAGAGCATCGCTCCTACAGGTGGGGTGTCATCCGGCAGGTAGCCGAAGACTTTGGGCTTGGTTTGTACAGCCATAACTTTCTCCTCTCTCTGGGTGGATTGGGTATGAGGCAAAAAAAGAGAGCCGCTAAAAGCGACTCTCTAATTTCCGAAAAGTGAAACACCTGCCCCAAAGAAGTGCGGTCGTAATTTCAGGCGAGGTGAGGATAGTCTGCACATTTCGCCTAATTCTATTCATCTGCGTCTTTTTGTCAAGAGGCGCAGGCGGTCGTTGGAATTTTTTAAGGTACAATCATTTGGCACGTATTTTCGAAAATTAAGGACCAACACTTGTTTGAAATCCTTTTCCTGGGAACTTCCGCCTCCGCCCCGTCAGCCAAGCGCGGTCTCTCTGCCCAGATCGTCAAGCACGATGAATACCGCTTCCTGATCGATTGCGGCGAGGGGACGCAGCGTCAGATCCTGCAGTCGGGTTCCGGCTTCAAACACCTCAACCGCATCCTGCTCACACATGGGCATCTCGATCATATCCTGGGGCTTGCGGGCCTGCTCTCCACTTTCATGCGCTGGGAGGCGATCGATCAGCTTGAAGTTTTCGGCGGACGGGGAACGCTGGATCGTGTCCGCACGCTGTTGTACGATGTGGTGCTGCGCGGCGTCCAGCCGCCAATGCCGTTGCACCTGCGCGAGATCAAGCCGGGCGTGATATTTGAAGGCGATGACTTCACCCTGTCAGCTTTCCCCGTTACTCACCGTGGGCCGGATTGCTTCGGTTTCCTGTTCGAGAGTAAGGCGCGCCGGCCGTTTCTCGATGCTAAGGCTACTGAATTGGGCGTGCCGTTCGGACCTGAGCGCCGCGACCTCGTGGAAGGGAAACCAGTCACCCTGGCGGACGACAGCGTGGTCATGCCGGATGAGGTGCTAGGTCCGCTGCAAAAGGGAATCAAGTTTGTCGTGGTGGGTGATACCGGTAAAACAGAGGACCTGCTCGAGGTCTGTCGCGATGCCGACGCGCTGGTCATCGAGGCGACATACCTCGATGCCGAGGCGGATATGGCGAAGCAGTTTTCGCACAATACCGCCAAACGTGCCGCGGAGCTGGCGCGCGACGCCGGAGTGAAGAAGCTGATCCTGACCCACATCTCCCGCCGTTACCGTGAGAAAGAAGTACTAGCGGAGGCGCAGGCGATCTTCCCCAACTCGGCGGTGGCGCGCGATTTCGATTCGTTTCAGATCAAGCGGGATGTGAATCCCGAGAGGTGATGAGTAAGCGAACTAAAACGACCGGCGCGAGCTGGTCGTTTTTATAAGCAAGG
>Ga0315290_10000383_pt1 | contig 28575 bp, 27 predicted proteins | sample YL17G12_0_MG_FD_203627 | JGI IMG/M metagenome (GOLD analysis project Ga0315290, IMG submission 203627) | Sediment microbial communities from Yellowstone Lake, YNP, Wyoming, USA - YL17G12_0 | ecosystem: Environmental > Aquatic > Freshwater > Lake > Sediment | place: USA: Wyoming | collected... | reverse complement strand
TGTCTTGCATCAGACGAATTTGCCCGGGAGAAACTCGGCCGATCCGAAAAAGTCGGAGAAGTCCCTCTGGAGAAATTCAACACCCTCGGCGGTTCACTTTCGCTGGGGCATCCCTTCGGGGCTACGGGAGCGAGACTTGTCACTACGGCAGCCAATCGCCTTATCAGGGAAGACGGGACATTCGCCCTCATAGCCTCCTGCGCAGCAGGAGCCACGGGTAACGCAATTATCCTGGAACGAAAGAAATAAAATATACGGAGACCGCAATGTCCTACACAGAGATCGAGAGAGAAAACGGTGTGGCAGTCATCTGGATGGATCAGCCCGGTGAGAAGGTCAATAAGATCTCCATCGACCTCGTGGATAAATTCAAGATAATCCTTGACAGCCTCGAAGACGACAAGACTGTCAGAGCGATCGTGCTAATCAGCCGGAAACCGGATAACTTTATCGCCGGTGCGGACATCGAGAAATTCAACGACATGACAAGTGCCGCGGAAGCGGAGATGCTGAGCCGCCAGGGACACGTGCTTCTCAACCGGATGGCGGCTTTCCCCAAACCCATTGTGGCTGCAATCCATGGCGCAACCCTGGGGGCTGGTCTTGAGGTGGCCCTCGCCTGCCATTACCGCATTGCCAGTGACGATCCCAAGACGGTTTTCGCTCTGCCGGAAGTGAAGTTGGGGCTTCTCCCGGGAGGAGGCGGCACCCAGCGGCTTCCCCGCCTCGTCGGATTGCAAGCAGCCCTGGACATGATGCTTACAGGGAAAAATATCTATCCCCGGCAGGCGAAGAAAATGGGGCTCGTGGATGATCTCATCCATCCTTACGGACTTCTCCAGGCGGCGAAAAAGGCCGCCCTCGATCTGGCCGATCAACCTCTTAAGCGCAAAAAAAGGCAGCCCCTTCTGGCGGAACTATTGGAAAGCACCTCCCTCACCCGCAGCATCGTCTACAAGAAGGCAACAGAACTGGTGCAGAAACAGACATGGGGAAATTATCCAGCGCCCGTGAAGATCATTGAGTGTGTAAAAGCGGGAATGGAAAAAGGCCCGGCAGCAGGCGTGGAGGCGGAAACAAAAAAATTCGGTGAGCTGGTTGTGAGCCCCCAGTCCCGTGAACTGATACAGATATTCCTCAGCATGACGGCTATGAAGAAAAATCCTCTCAAAGACAGGGTACGTCCTGTCAAGAAGATCGGCGTTCTGGGAGCGGGACTCATGGGTGCAGGGATCGCCAATGTGAGCGCCACAAACGGCCTGGAGGTTCTTCTCAAGGACGTCAGTTATGATGCCGTGGGACAGGGAGAAAAAGCAATCTGGCAGGATCTGGACGGAAAAGTGAAAAAGAAGGCCCTGTCGCCGTTTCAGCGGGACCTGACCTTCAGCCTGATTACTGGGACCACGGACTATCGGGGTTTCGAAAAGGCGGACTTGATTATTGAGGCCGTATTCGAGGACTTGGAACTCAAGAGAAAAATTCTCGCGGAGACGGAGGCCTCTATGAAAGAGGATGCCATCTTTGCCAGCAATACGTCGTCACTACCCATCGGGGAAATAGCTGCGGGAGCAAGACGCCCGGAACAGGTCATCGGGATGCATTACTTTTCGCCAGTTCCCAAAATGCCGCTTCTCGAAATTATCGTGACGGAAAAAACTGCTGACTGGGTAAAGGCAACGGCGCTTGATGTGGGCATCAGACAGGGCAAGACCGTCATCATCGTCAACGATGGTCCCGGCTTTTATACAACCCGTATCCTCGCGCCCCTTTTGAACGAGGCCTTAGAAATTCTTGCTGAAGGGGGAGACATAAAAGAAATCGATAGAGCCATGCGCCAATTCGGCTATCCCGTGGGACCCATTGCCCTCCTGGATGAGGTCGGCATTGATGTGGGAGCCCATGTATCAAAGGTACTGGGACCACTTTTCGCTGCGAGGGGAGCTCAACCGAATACAGCCATGGAAAGGCTCTTCCAGGCCGGTTACAAGGGCCGGAAAAATAACCGCGGCTTCTATCTCTACGGTGATCGATCAGGTAAAGAAAAGAAAAAGGGTATTAACGAAGATATCTATGCCTTCTTCGGTGGAACTAAGCGAAGGAAGTTTGATGTTCAGGAGATCCAGAACCGGCTGTCCCTTGCCATGATAAACGAGGCAGCCCTCTGCCTCCAGGAAGGCATCCTGCAATCACCGCGGGACGGCGATATCGGCGCCGTTTTCGGTCTGGGCTTCCCTCCCTTTCTTGGAGGACCTTTCCGCTACATAGACAGCCTGGGGCTCCGTAAAATTATTTCCCTTATGGAGGAACTGGAAAAGCAGTACGGCCCGCGCTTTACACCTGCCCCGATTCTCCGTGACCGCAACGCGAAGAATCAGAGGTTTTATGCGTAATGCTGCTCGCTCAATATCATTACCTCAAGGCAAGAATGAGTCAAAATCCCCCTCAATCCCCCTTTGCAAAAGGGGGAGGTAATGCAGTGGTTACGATAGTTCGCCCCCTTTGCAAAAGGGGGGGGGGATTTCTCGACACCAATTACTTAAGTCAACGACGTTAACTCAAAGCTGATAACAATTTGAAAGTTGAAACCCATATGACATTCAAAAATTTTAATCAGGTTCTCCTGAATAATTTTTCCCGGTATGAAAAGGACCCGGCGTTGATGTTCAAATCCGCCGGGCACTACAAGACGATATCCTACGGTGAATTCGGGGATATCTGTTTCCGCATCGCCTCCGCTTTGATGAAGAGGGGTCTCCAGCCCGGCGACCGGATAGCCATCTTTTCACAAAACCGCCCGGAATGGGCCGAGGCCGATACGGGGGCGCTTTTAGCCGGCGCCGTCAATTCGGCCATTTATGCCTCTTCCCTCTCCGACGAAGCCGCATTTATCATTCAAAACCTGGATGCTTCCTTCCTCTTTGTAGAGGATAATCTCCAGCTCGAAAAAATCCTTGCCGTCAGGGATACAATTCCCAGCGTCAAGAATGTCTTTGTTTTTACCGAACCCTTCTCCGGGAGCCATTCTTCCTGGGTTTTACCCTTTTCAGAGCTTCTGCAGGAAGAGCCTTCACCGGAAGCGATTGCAAGAATCCATGGACTCGCCGAACATATCAGAGGCGAAGACATCATGTGCATTATCTATACAAGCGGAACCACCGGAAACCCGAAGGGTGTCGTCCTCACCCACAATAATTACATCAAAACAATCGAAATGCTCATTGAGCATGTACAGGATACCGGCAAACTGAAACGCAACATCAGTTTTCTTCCCCTTGCCCATGCCTTTGAGCGTTTTGCCGGTTATTACATGCTTCTCTCTATGGGAATTTGTATCGCCTACGCTGAAAGTCTCGATAAACTTCTTGAAAATTTCCGGGAGGTTAAGCCTAATTTCTTCGTTGCCGTTCCCCGTGTTTTTGAAAAGATTCATGCCAGTATCCTGCAAGGCGTACGCTCGGCCTCCCCCATAAGAAAGGCTATTTTCTTCTGGGCTCTGGGTATAGGAAAAAAAGTGGGACGCGCCAAAATGCTCGGGCAGCCTCTCCCATGGCATCTCCAGATTCGCCATCGCCTGGCAGATGCCCTCCTCTTCAAAAAAGTAAAGGGCGCCTTCGGCGGACAATTAGAATTCTGTGTCTCCGGCGGGGCGCCCCTCAGCAAAAAGGTTGCAGAGTTCTTCGATGCCATGGATATCCTGATCATGGAAGGATGGGGAGCCACGGAAGCGACAACTCCCTCTACGCTTAATAGTCCCTATGACTACCGTTTCGGCACGGTGGGAAAGCCTCTTCCCGGTGTTGAAGTGCGTGTCGCCCCGGACGGTGAGCTGGAAGTGAAAGGCCCCAATGTCTTCAAGGAATACTGGCGAAACCCGGAGGAAACAAAAGCTACGTTCACTCCAGACGGATTTTACCGGACAGGCGATATCGGGGAAATTAATGAGGAAGGCCGGATAATCATTACGGATCGGAAAAAGCAGCTTATTATTACCTCAAGCGGCAAGAATATCGCACCGGCTCTTATCGAAAACATGCTTCTCGGCGGCAGGCATATCGAGATGGCCTATGTCCACGGAGACCGGCGTAACTACCTGACGGCCCTTTTGGTCCTGGATCAAAATGCCGTGAAGGCAACGGCGGAATATAACGGGATCAAAGATTGCCCCTGGCCGGAATTGATTAAGCATTCCCTGGTCGTCGAAAAAATTCAAAAAGAGGTGGACGTGGCGAACGAACAGCTTCCCCGATATATGCAGATCAAGTATTACCGCGTACTCCCGGCGCCTTTCTCCATCGAAGGCGGTGAAATGACCCCAACCATGAAACTGAAAAAAAGGGTCATTGAAGAAAAATATAAAGACCTTCTTGATAGTATGTATAAAGAAGGAGAAGTCTGATGTAGAGGTTGCCGCGTCGCTGCGCTTCTCGCAATGACAAAAAAGAAAAGTGCAGGACTTTATTCCTGCGGATACGGCGCACTGCTTTGCTGCCCCCTTTACTAAAGGGGGCACTGAAAACCGTTGCTGAGAGATTAGGAAGAAAAGGAGAGTTTATGAAATCGCTCTATTTCACCGCGGAACACGAAATATTCAGGCGTACGGTGCGGCACTTCGTTGAAAAGGAGGTCACCCCATATGCAGAGGAATGGGAGAAGAATAAACGTATTCCCCGTGCGATCTGGAACAGGATGGGGGATTTGGGGTTCTTCGGCATCAATTACCCTGAAAAGTATGGCGGAACGGGGGCAGACTTTTTTTACTCCGTCGTCCTGCTCGAAGAACTGCCTCGCTCCACCATGGGAGGATTCGCTGCCGCTGTAAGCGTCCATGCCTATATGGCGGCGGAATACATACACCGCTTCGGAAGCGAAGCGCTGAAACAGAATTATCTGATCCCTACCATCACAGGAAAAAAGATCGGAGCCCTGGCCATCACGGAACCGAACACGGGTTCCGATGTGGCGGCAATCCGCACCAGGGCCGTGAGACAAGGTGACTATTACGTCATCAACGGGTCAAAGACCTTCATCACCAACGGTGTCTTCGGGGATTTCGTATTGGTGGCAACCAAGACGGATGCTGAAGCCGGGGCAGGCGGAATCAGCCTGATACTCGTGGATCGCGACACACCGGGATTTTCCGCACGGCAACTCCACAAGATGGGCTGGCATTGTTCCGATACGGGAGAGCTCACCTTCGAAGATGTCCGCGTACCCGTCACAAATCGGATCGGCGAAGAAAACAGGGCATTCTATTACATCATGGAGTGCTTTCAGTTAGAGCGCCTGGTCAGCGCCATCGGCTCCATCAGCGGCGCCTTTCTCGGGCTGGAATCGACCCTCACATATATCAAAGAGAGACAGGCTTTCAACCGGCCTCTGGCGAAGTTCCAGGTTATCCGGCATACGCTGGCGGATTTGCAGACGGAGCTGGAAGCGGCCCGGCAGCTCACGTACTACACGGCCTGGCTCCACAGTCAGGGCGAAACTGCTGTCCATTTCTCCTCCATGGCCAAACTGCTTACGAGCGAGCTTGCCAAAAAAACTGCCGATGTGTGTCTACAGTTCTACGGCGGCTATGGCTATATGGATGAATACCTGATATCCAGGATGTATCGCGACGCGAGGGTGGGAACCATCGTCGGCGGCACCTCCGAGATCATGAGGGAGATCATAGCCCGTATCATGATCGATCAGGTAGGTTACCAGCCCGTTTCCGAAAGAACAGAAAAGCAGAAGGAAACAATTACGAAGGAAGCCGCGCCCGCATCGGCAAAAGAAGAAAGAGTCATCCCCTTGCCGAAGACGGCGGCTGAAATCCTTCAAACACTACCAGAACGATATCTGCCCGAAAATGACGGTGACTGGGAAACGGTATTTCATTTTGACATCTCCGGACCCGAAGGCGGGCAGTTCACGGTAAACATCACGAAAGGCAAATGCAGCGTTGAGTCCGGATTCAAGGGTGAGGCAAAGTGTACCGTAAATGTCTCGGACAAAGCATACCATGACATCGAATTAGGCAAGATGAAACCGGAATGGGCTTTCATGACGGGAAAGATACGTATGTCCGATCTGGCGGAGATGATGCGATTCACTAAAATGTTTCAGAGACTCCCGAAGGCGTGAGGAAACAAATCCTTAAATCCAGCGACAAAAGCCGTCATTGCGAGGGAAACGAAGCAATCTCGGTTTTCACAAAAAGATTGCCACGCACCCTTCGGCTTCCACACGCTCCGCTCGGGACTTCGGCTCACCGCAATGACACATGGTGGAGGCGCTTTAATTTTTATCGATGGATTCGGGAAGTCGTTTATTCAATAAATGGTGTCACTGCGAAAGATACGGACATTTGATGTGGGGTGAAATGTCAAGGTGAAGGCAGGGAGCGCATTCCATCAGAACAGGTTTTGGGGAGAGACGACCGCCTTTCTCGCTCTTTTTCTCGACAACCTCGGTGTCCTTATCTTCATGAGTTCTATCCTCATTTTCACGTTCAACTATCCCGCAGATATCATCATGACGCGCATGATTGCCCGGGGAAAAGCAATAAAGAAAATTGCCGAAGAATTATATCTCAGCGAAAAAACTGTAAGCACCTACCGCAGCCGCATCATGGAAAAAATGAAAATTACCACTAATGCGGAAATCATCAGCTACGCATTAAAGAATAAACTTATTGAGTAAAAGAACAACTTTATTGAGACCTTTGCATAACTGTATAAAACCAGCCATTATGTCATTCCGGCCCCGTCTTGTCATTTCGACCGACGGGAGAAATCCATGTCCCGATCGAAGAGAGAGATCTCTTTGAACGATCTTTAGGATTTCTCAGTCACTGCGCTCCTTCGAAATGACACAAGGAAAATTATGTCATTCCGGCCCCCGATGAAGACGTTCGAGGGCAGGCTCCAGCCGGAATCCAGAGTTACTGTCATTTCTTCTTGCCCCCTTTGACAAAGGGGGCTACAGGGGATTTCTGATAGTGGAATAAAATCCCCCCGACCCCCTTTCATAAAGGGGGTGCGAAGGATAAAGGATTTCTCCTTTCCCCTTCGCAATGCTCAGGGCTTCGACTCACCGAAATGACAAAAAGAGAATTATGACACAGTTTTTTGGCGAGGATGTTATCTGAAATGTACCGAAACCTTTGCACAACTATTATTATGTCATTGCGGGGAGCGCCAGCGACGCGGCAATCCGACTAAGTCGTCGCGAGGGCAAAGCCCGTGGCGATCTCATGAGCAGCAGAAAAACAAGGATTGCTTCACTTCCCCTCACGCTAAGCTCAGGGTTTCAGTTCACCGCAATGACAGAGAGCACATTGTGCAAAGGTTTTGTAACGTAAAGAAAAAACGGACAAAGGATTATACAATATCGTCTAAATTACGAGAGCCGTGGACAACTCGGTGAATTTCGACAGTTTTGCCACGAACAATATAGAACGCAAGGTAGGATTCGATAACAAGGACACGATAGCCGGAACTTCTAAGCGTGTCATCTCTTGGTATGTGTCCAAGAAGCGGGTGAGTTTGAAGATTGCCAATGCGTTGATCGAGTTTATCAATAAATGCCGCTGCATTAGCCCGGCTGTCATTTGCGATCCAGTCGAAGATCGAGGTAAGATCATCAACAGCTACAGGAAGATAACGGAGAACATGCTTATTTGCCATGCAAACGTTGCCTGATTTTTTTCATTACTTGAGTATGGGTAAGTCCCTTTTCTCCCGCAGCAGCTTGAGCTTGAGCAACGGCAAGCTTTCCGAAAAGCTCGACCCTGGCATTGAGTCTTTCATAATGTTCGATGCTCATAACAACGAGATCTCCCTCACCGTTCGTGGTTAGATAAACCGGTTCGTCCTGTTCATGGCACAAAGAGGCAATGTCGCGTGTTTGATTACGAAGGCTCGATATAGGTTTTATGATTGGCATGGAACCTCCTTTAAATATAGATTCTGAGAACGACGTATCACCTAATATTGATAAAATCAAGAACGAATTTGCGGCACACTTCGGAATTGTCTTCCCCGCTCCCTTCTTGTCATTGCGACCCCTTCTTGTCATTTCGACCCCTTCGGTTCACTCAGGGTAAACTCCGGGAGAAATCTTGAAGATCCCTCCCTTTGCTCGGGACAAGGATTTCTCAGTCACTGCGCTCCTTCGAAATGACACAAGGAAAATCACGTCATTCCTGGCTTAAATACTGTTTCTCGGCGGTGGGTTTAACTTCAATCTTCCAGCTCATGAAGTTCTCTCCCCTTGATGCCTTTTGATACTTCTTCCTTGCCTTGCTTTATGATTTCAACCCACTCAGGTTTGGAGAACAAATCAAGAGTTTCTCTTTTCTTGTAGGGATTCCCCTACAAAAAAATCAGGCTTCCCTGACAGACAAATAGGAATAAATTTTTTATTCTTGCTGCACATAACGAGGGGAGCCCCTCACTCAATCCCTTCCGCCAGAGGAATTCAAGATTGCAGATGATAATGAACATCGTGGTCTAAACATCGCTGACATACAAGAATACTTTTTCCTATAATTCATAACACCTGAAGCGAATTCTATAAGTGGGAAGGTCAAAGTTGTAAAAGACACGCGGAGGTTGTTGAGTTTGCCGCCAAGGAAAGATAAACAGCAAGTCAAAATAAGAAAGGGGGCCAGCACGGCCCCCTTTCAAAAGATAAAATTAATATTATGATTCAGCCTTTTTCTTTTCAGCAGTGGCAATGTCCTTTATTTATCGATCGGAATTCGCATCCCATAGAAGGATCTCCAGACAAAGACCATGGCAACGAGGAAGAATACGATGCCTATAATTCCGGCGGTATCTCGCATTCCCGGGGCAATGGCCATTTCCATTGCCAGAATCCCGAACAGTGTCGTGAATTTGATGATCGGGTTTAAAGCGACCGAAGAGGTATCCTTGAAGGGATCGCCGACGGTATCGCCAATAACGGCAGCCGCGTGCAACGGTGTTCCCCTTTCTCTCAAATCAACCTCAACGACCTTTTTGGCGTTGTCCCAGCATCCGCCGGCATTCGCCATAAAAATCGCCTGGAAAAGGCCGAATACGGCAATCGATATCAGGTAGCTGATAAAAAAGGACGCGGGCTCGGGTCCGGAAACCGGAGCGGAGAAGAACGCGAAGGCCAGCGTGAAAGAGAAGATCGCGAGGAATATGTTGAACATACCCTTCTGCGCATACTGGGTGCAGATCTTGACGACTTCCTTTGAGTTCTCGGTGGAGGCGCTCAGGCTCGCTTCATCGTCAAGATTGATGTTCTTCTTGATATACTGGACGGCTCTGTATGCGCCGGTTGTGACGGCCTGTGTGGACGCACCGGTAAACCAGTAAACAACGGCTCCGCCACAGAGGAATCCGAGCAGTGTGTAAGGATTCAGCAGATTCAAGATCATTTCCGGCTGGATTCCGAGGGCCTTTCGCAGCAGGAGAATCAGCGAGAAAATCATGGTCGTGGCCCCCACGACGGCCGTGCCGATCAGAACCGGTTTGGCGGTCGCCTTGAAGGTGTTTCCGCAACTGTCATTCTCTTCCAGGTAGTGCTTGGCCACATCCATCCGTGGTTTGAATCCGAACTCTTTTTCAATTTCCTTTTCAACATTCGGGATAGTCTCGATCAGGGACAGCTCATAAATAGACTGTGCGTTATCCGTAACCGGACCGTAGCTGTCCACCGCGATCGTGACAGGCCCCATTCCCAGGAAGCCGAAAGCCACGAGACCGAAGGAGAAGACCGACGAATATTCCATAAAGTTGGAAAGTCCGAATGTGCTCGTATAGTAAGCAACGAACATTAGTGCGGCTATGGAAATGCCGATCCAGAAGGCAGCGAAGTTGCCGGCAACGAAGCCGGAAAGGATATTAAGAGAGGGTCCGCCCTCTCGTGATGCCGTAACCACTTCGGCGCAGTGCTTGGATTTCGAGCTCGTGAAGACTTTTACAAGTTCCGGAATCAGAGCCGCCGCGAGCGTGCCGCAACTGATGATAACAGAAAGTGTGAACCACAGTTTATTCGGGAGATGACCGAGCTGCCATTTACTGACAAGGAAGGTCACAATAATCGAAATGATCGATGTAATCCAGACGAGTGACGTCAGAGAGGCCTCAAAGTTAACCTTCTCCTTATCCCCCATGACCGCAGTTGAGACGACCTTGTTGATGAAATAAGAGCCGATGGAGGTGATGATCATCAGGACACGCATAACGAAGATCCAGACAAGCAATTCTGCCTGATACTGGGGAAATACGGCCAGAACGATGAAACTGATCAGGGCGACTCCGGTAACGCCGTAGGTTTCGAAACCGTCGGCGGTCGGTCCGACGCTGTCACCCGCATTGTCGCCGGTACAGTCGGCGATGACGCCCGGGTTTCTCGGGTCGTCTTCTTTGATGGTAAAGACGATTTTCATGAGGTCCGAGCCGATGTCGGCGATCTTCGTGAAGATACCGCCGCAGATACGGAGCGCGCTTGCGCCAAGCGACTCTCCAATCGCGAATCCGATGAAGGATGCGCCGGCCACATCGCGGGGCATAAAGACCAGTATCACGAGCATCATAATGAGCTCCACGCACACCAGCAGGACACCGATGCTCATACCTGAGGAGAGAGGAATATTGAGCAGTTTTATCGGTTTACCTTCCAGAGACGCAAAAGCCATCCGACTGTTGGCCAGCGTATTCATCCGGATACCGAACCAGGCGACTCCGTATGAACCCAATATACCCACGACAGACCAGGCCAGAATAATAAGCACGTCACTCATGGTCATATGCTGGAGGATGCCGAAATAGTAGACGATACAGGCGCCGATGAATACTTCAAGAACGATCAGCAGCTTGCCCTGCTGAATCAAATAGGTCTTGCAGGTCTGGAAAATGATTTCCGAAATATCCAGCATGGATTTGTGGGCCGGAAGTTTCTTGACGTTGAAATATTCGTAAAGACCGAAACCCATCCCGGCAAAGCAAATCAGAAATCCGATCATCAAGAGATTGTCTTGTGCCGCGCTTAATACAGGAATGACCAGATCCGCTTCGCTTGCAAAAATAGGGGTCGCAAAAAGAATGAAAAGGACGGCGAAAATACTTGCTTGGAAAAACTTTTTTTTCGTAAACATCACTTCTTGTCTCCTTCTTTAGATGGTGTTATTCATTGGGCAATGAAGTACCAGATAATAATTCCAGGGAAAACCCTTGTGCGAACCTTGTGCGGAACCTTGTGCGAGGTAACACAGCCCCTATCGCTTTGTCAATATTTTTATGACCTTTTTCTAAGATCACGACACCACAGGAAAAAAAGCAATCTCCGCGTATCCTCACTCGTTATGTCGTTTTCTTACCTTTAGAACTCTTGCCCGCGTCCGTCACCTGCTTCACAAACTGATTGAAATCAATGCCGAAGGATTTGGCTAAATACTTCTTATGCTCTATGGTCATGCGACCGTCCCTGTGCTCGCCATTTAATATGCGTTCCATATAGAGCACCTGTTTGAGAAAATTCAGTTCTTTACTTACGATTTTCAGATGTTCTATTATTCCCTCAAAGGACTTATCTATTTTTTGATTATTTTTTCCCATGGCCTCGACCATGCTCAAAATTAATCGGGTGACGGCGGATTTGAATTCTTCATAATCCATGCCGCACATATCATTCATCTTTTTCTCGTCCATTAATCCCTTGAAATCGATGACATTTGCCTGCTTGCCCGTGGCTTTTTTTCGTTTCATGGTTAATCCTCAATCAAGGTTAGCAGAAAGGCAGGTTAAGAGATGAAAGTCATGTAATCACGGTAACTCACAAGAAATGCCCTTTCTCAGCCAGGGAACTTTTTATGAAGTCATCATAGAAAAATCTGATATGTAAGGAGGAACTTTATTTTTATTTCGGCTTTATTACTGAAGAAGACATGGAGCTGGATGCAGGTGCGTCTGTACCGGTTATGCTGGCGACGAGGCCATGATAAGCCCTTAAGTATCTACTTCAACCTTGATGAGGGGAGCCACTCGTCGACAACTTTTCCGACAACGGTGTATGGATTCAGCTTGTGGTCCATGATCTCTTCCACCATCTGTTCTATCTTGCTGTTTTCAGCGAGGCGCTCACGAATGATACGAAAGAGTTCATGGTGAATCATCTGAAGGGTTTCCTCACGTATCCGGTCGCGGCGTTTTTCCAGAAGTTTGCCGCTCTGTTCCAGATATACGCGATGCGCCGTAATAGCTTCCAGAAGTTCCTCCTCGCCTTTCCCCTCTACAGCTACAGTCGGGATCACCGGCGGCACCCATGCACGGTCCTTTATACTTGCATCCTGATCAACACGGTATTGCACCTCGGAAAAGAGCTGATCAGCTCCAGGCCGGTCGTATTTGTTGATCACATAGATGTCTGCAATTTCCATGATCCCGGCCTTCATGCTCTGGATTACGTCGCCCAGACCGGGAACCAGGACGACGCACGTAGTATCTGCCACACGCATGACATCTACCTCGTCCTGCCCTACGCCCACTGTCTCAATTATGACAAAATCCTTCCCCCCTGCATCCAGTACTTTGACGGCACCACGGGTAAACTGGGCCAGCCCTCCCAGATAGCCCCGGGTTGCCATACTGCGCATGAAAACCCCCCGGTCCGCACTATGACGGGTCATCCGGATCCGGTCTCCAAGCAGGGCTCCTCCCGTGAAAGGACTTGAAGGATCGACTGCCACAATCCCCACTGTAAGGTCCTTATTGCGCAGATGCCAGGTAACCCCGTCAGTAAGGGTGCTCTTCCCCGTACCGGGAGAACCGGTGATTCCCAGTACGTAGGCATTCCCGGTGTGAGGATAAATTTCCTCCATACAGGAACGCGCCCGCTCATCTTCGTTTTCGAGCCAGGTGATCACGCGGGCCATTGCCAGCGGTGACCCCTGGAGGATTTCTGCTACATAATCAATATCCATATTCTATCTGTTCGCTCATGCAGATTGATGCATCTGTAAACCACAAGAACATCTCACCCGGTAGTCTAATTGTATTTTAATAGCACAGGGGAGACAATATGAAGCCTCCCCTGTACTTTACAATACTGTTCAGAAGCAAACGGTTTTGCTTACTGTCATTAGTTATTACTTTGACTTGACGTTTGCCTTGATGAAACCGACAATCGTATCCGTTGAAGTTCCCGGTCCGAAGATTTCAGCTATTCCTGCCTTCTTCAGAGTTGGGATATCCTCTAAGGGAATGATGCCGCCCCCGACAACCAAAACGTTGGCAAGCTTCTTTTCCTTCAGCAGCTCGACCACCTTTGGAAAGAAATAGTTATGGACTCCCGAAAGACTGCTCAGACCGACAACATCAGCATCCTCCTGTAGCGCGGCCTCGACAATCATTTCCGGTGTCTGCCTTAATCCGGTGTAGACGACTTCCATACCGGCCTCAGCAAAGATACGGGACAGGAGCTTGGCCCCACGATCATGGCCATCCAACCCGGGTTTTGCAACGATAATCTTTATCTTCTTTTCTGCCATTGTAAGTCACCTCCACGCATCATGAAATAAATTCCTTGGGTCGATACTGCCCGAATACTTCGCGCCACACGTCACAGACTTCGCCTACGGTAGCCCCGGCCTTCACTGCCTCGATAACGGTGGGCATCACGTTCGTATCTGTCTTTGAAACCTCACGCAGATTATCCAGGGCCTTCTTCCAGGCGGCATTATCACGCTTGGCTCGCCATTGCTTCAGTTCCACGGCTTTTTCTTCGCCTACCTTCATGTCCACTCTGAGGAGGTCAGTTACAGGGGGTTCCTCCATGGTATACTTGTTGACTCCTACGTATGCACGTTCTTTGGAGTCAATCTCCTTCTGAAAACGGTAAGAGCTATTCTGGATTTCCTTCTGAATATATCCCTGCTCGATAGCGGTCAAGGTACCACCCATTGCGTCAATCTTCTTGATATAATCGTCGATTTCCGCTTCGATCTTATCAGTCAGAAATTCTACGTAATAAGATCCGGCAAGAGGATCAACGGTGACACAGGCGCCACTTTCTTCGGCCACAATCTGCTGGGTCCTGAGGGCCACGGTTACCGCCCCCTGGGTGGGGAGACACAGTGCCTCGTCATATGAGTCGGTATGGAGAGACTGGCAGCCACCGAGGATGGAGGCATATGTTTGGAGACCAACCCTTACGATGTTGTTTAACGGCTGCTGTGACGTGAGGGTGACACCACCGGTCTGAACATGATAGCGCAGCATCATGGAGCGGGGATCCTTTGCTTTAAATCTATCCTTCATGACCTTTGCCCAGTAACGCCTTGCGGCCCTGAACTTGGCGACTTCTTCCAGAACGTCGGTAAAGGCATTGAAGAAGAAGGAGAGACGCGGTGCAAAATCGTCCACCGCTATGCCTCTTGCTACGCAGGCTTCAGCGTAAGCGATTCCGTCAGCGATGGTGAAGGCCATCTCCTGAGCAGCAGTGGAGCCTGATTCGCGGATGTGGTAGCCGCTGACGCTGATGCTGTTCCAGCGGGGAATGTATTTCTGGCAATACTCGATAAGATCGACTGTAAGGCGCATGGTCGGCTTGGGTGGATAGATATACTGACCACGGCAGATGATCTCCTTCAAAACGTCATTCTGTATCGTGCCGCCAACCTTGTCAAATGATACACCTTGTTCCTCGGCAACAGACAGGTACATGGCGAGTAGTACAGTGGCCGCAGCATTGATGGTCATGGACGTCGTGACCTTGTCCAGGGGAATCTGGTCGAAGAGAATACGCATGTCGCCAAGATGGTCGATGGCTGCACCGACCTTTCCCACCTCGCCCATGGACAGGGGATGATCGCTGTCGTAACCCGCCTGGGTGGGAAGATGAAAGGCCACGCTCAATCCCGTCTGCCCCTGACCCAAGAGGTACCGGTAGCGGGCATTCGTTTCCTTGGCGCTGCCAAATCCGGCGTACTGACGCATGGTCCAGAACCTGCCCCGATACATATTGGACTGAACTCCCCGTGTATACGGATATTCACCGGGATAGCCGAGGTCTCGATCGTAATTCAGTCCCGCAACTTCCGCCGGGGTGTAGACGCATTCGACAGGGATCCCGGACCAGGTGCTTAAAGCCTTCTTTTCAGGGGCTTTGCTCAAGGTCTTCGCCAGGGTCCCTTCCGACCACTTCTTTTTCCCGGCTTTGATCTTTTCCAAATCCTTCTCGTTAAACATAGTCTACCTCCTGAAGATGATATCAATAGGAAATCCTTGAATAAAAACCCATCCGCTCGATGTTAATACATAAAGTGTTTATAACTTGCTGTCATTTTGGCACTTTCTACCATTATTCAAGGGTTTCAATATTGGTGGGCAAATAGGTTTTTCGCGTGCCTTCCTATCATTGAAAACAGTTTCTGTCAACCATTTTCTGACAGACCATTGCAGATTTATCTTTAAGGGTAGGGTTCGAAAGGCAACATCGTAAAAAGTACCTTTGACAAAACTGGCAACTTTTTACGATGTCATCAAATGCCGAAGAGATGAAGACTAATTAGTCCTCATAATCCTCGGTGAAAACACGCACCTTCCTCGCATCAGTGAGCAGGGAATTCATCATATCCTCTATTAACAGACGCTGTCTGGCTGTTTGCCATACTTTCCAGGCATCACTGGTGATCCATGTACTGATGACCATGAATACGGAAGGATTATCCGCTTCACGAAGTGTCTCACCGCTGATGTACCCGGGCTGCCGCATCCCAGCCGATCTCAATTCCAGCAATAGATCCCTGAGTTGCGCCTCTTTACCAGGCTGGCAATGTCTTTCAATCATTACTTTTATCATATTGCACCTCCTGTGTCATGTAATTCTCTTTTTCAGAGGGTTAATCCAGAGGTAAACGCCTCCATAGATTTTCCCATATCTTATCTGAAATGATCAGATAATTTGATGAATTAGTCAAGACAAATGTGGACAGTTTTATTTGCTTCTAAGACATCTTACAAACTTTCTTGACATGTTATCTTATTATGTTACTCTTATAGGTAATAATTCGGTGATATATTCTTTCCAGCTTTGCGTTATATTTTGATCAGTTTATAACTGCTGTTTTCCCATAAGATTTCTCATTGTCCTCGCGAAGGCGGGGATCAAAATGACGGTATCACAGAGGAATGTACTAAGTGAGTTCAAGGAAATGTGGTAATTGTAGTTGAGAAAAGGCCACTTATTTAATAGTGAGGTTAACGTGTATAACAATGGACCAAGAAAGGAGGGGGAATGTTATGTCAGTATACAAAATTATTGATATTGTAGGAACAAGTGCCAAATCATGGGAGGATGCTGCCCGGGTCGCCCTGGCAACCTCTTCCAAGTCACTTGACGATCTGAGAGTTGCGGAGGTTGTAAAACAGGATGTTACCGTGGAGAATGGAAAGATAACATCCTTCAGGGTCAGACTTAATATCTCATTCAAGTATAAAGAAGGTACGTAACTGGTTTGTATTGAAGCTCTCCGCAGCTTGCTGCGGAGAATCTTCGATTCTTAAGGAACAGTATCGTTCGTCATTCGCTCGCTTACCCCGCAGCAAGCTACGGGGAATGCGCTCGCTACCGAATTCAATGGCCAATGATATTATAACATAGAGGGGTCGCAAGACCCCTCTATACGTTTTATTATATTCAACTATTCCCATCTCCAATAACCCATGTTGTCAACAAATAGAATTGTCCGGTTTTGTAGCAAATGAATTGTCCGCTTTTGTGATATGAGAGAAAGCGCGGTGGATTTACGTGGCATTTGCTTCTGGTCAGGAAGCCTGACTTAGAGCAAGCATGGTAGAGAAGGCTGAGAGTTTGTTTGGTTTACCCGATTTCTGAATTCCATTAACGCTTATTTTTGACATCTATACTCTGAGTTTGCGATGATTCGTCCATAATCTTCATCTGCCGCGATATCTTCTGTCTCACCCAGAGCTTACCGGCAACGACAACCCCTATGGTGAAGAATGCCTCCACACTGTACTTTAGAATGTCCGAGGGATTGAGTATCTCAACAACAACGGGATCGGTTACCATCATCTCACCCCCTATCTGTCCAAGAACCGCAGCGCCGATATATATGACTATCGGATATTTATCCATGAGGACGACAAGCAGGGTACTGGCGAACATTACGATCGGAATACTAAGACCGAGACCGAAGATAAGGAGAAAAAAATGCCCTTTGGAAGCAGCAGCAACAGCCAGGACATTATCAAGCGACATAGTTATATCGGCGATGATGATAATCCAGACAGCATGCCACAAAGTCTTTGCATCTTTCTGAAGCTTGTCTTCCGGAACCCCTTCCATGAGAAGTTGTACGCCGATCCAGATGATGACGGCGCCGCCGATAAGCTTGACATATTGAATCTGCAAGAGCATGGCCGCAAAGAAGGTCAAGACAGCACGGAGGACAACAGCCGCTCCCACTCCAATGACTATCCCGTTCATCCGTTGCTTTGCGGGAAGCGACCTCACGGCCATGGCGATGACAAAGGCATTGTCGCCCGAGAGAACGATATCTACTACTATGATACTGAGAAAACCGATAAGAAAATCCCAGGTAAAATGAATCTGACCCAGTATCCCTAAATCCATACTATTCCCTTCAAGATGTCATTTATTTCAAATTGCCATGGTTTAACCGCGAAGTCTGTCCCCGCATAGGCGGGGAGTGGAATGCCTCAGGTGCATATTTTCGCCTGCCCGTAGGGATGTAAAAAGGCGCCCCGGATAAACCCAGGGCGCCTCGAATGTTAATGGTTCTGAAATCGTAACCTAGATACGGCTATGCAGCTTTCTTCTCAGGCGGTTTCGTCGTGAAAAGAATTACAGTTCCAAGGGCGCACAGAGCCGCTGCGATAAGGAACGGCGCATAATAACTACCAGTCATATCCTTCAGCCAGCCGCCGGTCATTGGCCCGGCAAACCCGGCAAGACCCCACGCCGTAAACAGAAGGCCGTAGTTGCTCCCCTGTGCCGTGGGCCCATAGAACTGGAGACAGGTGGCGGGGAACAATGTAAACATGGCGCCGTAGTTCCAGCCGATGAGAATCGCAATAGCCGCCAACCCGTAGACGCTGCCGCCGAGCTGAAAAATCGCGACCATCGCCGCTGTCTGCAGGGCAAACGTCACGGCAAAATAAATCCTGACGCCGACCATATCCACAAACCAGCCAGAAAGGATCCTCGTCGCCGCATTGGAAAAGGCGAGAGAACTCACCGCGCCGGCAGCCGCCATGGCCGTCAGACCCTGATCCCTTCCAAAACCGGCAAGGTGACCGATGATCATCAGACCGGCAAAGGCACCACAGAAGTAGGCCAGATACAGAAGCCAGAACTTCGGGTCCTTCGTGGCTTCTTCGTGGGTGAAGTCACGGGTAACCTTTGGCGCAGCCGCACCCGCAGCAGGAGCGGGAGGCGCCCAGCCCGCAGGCTTCCAACCTGCCGGAGGAGGCTTCAGAAAAAAACCGGCTACAAGCGCCATGATTCCCATGGCAACACCGCAGTACCAGAACACATAGCGCCAGCCCAACCCTGGGGCCTGAATAATGTATGTTGCCAGAGGTCCCATCAGGAACGAGCCGAGACCCAGACCGACCACCGCAAACCCCGTGGCCAGAGCCCTCCTGTCGGGCCACCACTTGGGGGCATTCGCAATGGGAGGCAGATAGATAATCCCACCTCCAAAACCGGAAATAAGACCATACGTGATGTAGAGCTGAAGCTTCGACTGAATAAATCCGGACAGAACAAATCCGATACCTAAAATGATACCGCCCGCCATAACTACCGGCCTCGGACCGTACTTGTCGCTTAAACGCCCCGCGGGAAACGTCATCAACCCGAACACCAGACAGCAGATGGCGAACGCCAAGGCGATCTCCGCCCGGGACCACCCGAATTCCGCATTCAACGGTTTAATGAACACGCTCCATGCATATAAAAGCGCACCGCACGTGGTACTACTCAATAATCCCAATAAAAGAGGCACCCACCTTGGTCCAGCTTTTACTTCTTCCGCCATAATCAAACCCTCCTTTCAACAAATAAGAACATTAATAAAAAATGTTAGATAATAATGATTTTCGATTTTTTGTCATCGCAAACGATGGGTTATTTTTGTAGTTTGCCACTTCGTTTCGCAATGATTTCTTTCACCGTTTATAAATAATGCCCTCTCCTACCCTCCTTTCAATAATGATTATAATCAATAAATTATTTTTTAACAACCCTTTTTAAAAAATAGCCCTCAGCGTCAATGACGTCTCTCAGGAGTCTTATATCTTCATCCGTCGGTTCCGCCATTTCCCTGACATCGGGAGGAATGATCAATTCGAATTCGATCATATCCTGAATCCGCTGCGGCGTAAATCCCGGTCTGACTTCCAGAAGCTTCATTCTTCTGGTCTTCTCGTCGAAGCCGAACAGAGCCTGCTGCGTGATGACTCTGTACGGGCCGGAACCCATAACGCCCGCTTTTTCCCTATAGTCGGGAGAACCATCACCATATCCTATGCTCGTGATAAAATCAACCTGTTTTAAGAACCTTCTCTTTTCCAGAGCCATGATGGCGATTATCTTTCCGCAGTTGGCCGCCATAGCTCCGGCGCCGCCGCTCCCTGGGAACCGGATGTCGGGCTTGTTGTAGTAACTTCCTTCGATCGTGGAACTGATATTACCGTACATATCGATCTGAGCGCCTCCGATAAAGGCGTAGTCGGCAAAGCCTCTCTGCGTCAGTTCAAAAACTGCGCAGAGACCCTTCAAGAAGCACGCTTTGCGACCCGCCCTGGTATCACCCACGGAGAGGGGCATTCCGATCTCCAGGATGGGAGCCAGGGAGCCGGCTTCATAAATCATATAAAGATTGGGGGCATGGGTAAGCTGCGCATGCATGGCAGCAATGATGGGGAGCCCTGTGCCTACAAAGACGATCTTCCTATCTTCCAATTGTCTTGATCCTGTAAAAGCAATCATTTCAAAAGCACTGTATTCTGGCATATTACTTATCTCCTTTTGCCATATTGCCGTCTCATTACAGTGTATAGATAGGCTGACCGCCGTCCATTTCCTTCAGATATCGAAGCTTCTTGTAACCAGCCGTCTTCTCCAGAAAATCATCAAATGTCTCACAGCCAAAGATATAGTCATTGAAATATCTCTTCAGACCGTCTTTATTTCCGGTCTTCCTGAATTCATCACATATTCCTCTGTACATCCTGAGGTGATCCATATCAAACCAGTAGTAGCCGTAGCAGGCGCCGGGGTAGCATCCGAAGGGCTGTTCGACAACCGCGTCCACACACACGTAGGGGATTTCCGTCAGGTTCGGATATCTTCTGATTGTTTCAGTAGGAATGACCTTATCGGTCGTCATAATGGTGTACGCTGACGCCGTTGCGATTTCCGGACACGTACAGAGAGCCCCGAAGATTCTCGCGTTCCCGTACATATCTGCTGCAGTAGTATGTACTATACCTACATCGGGGTTACAGGCCGGGAGGAGATAAATATTCTGTCCTGTAAAGGGACACTCGATCATCTTTCCCCTGTTTACCAGTTCCATGTCTGATCCGCCGTGGTCTCGCACGGGGATGAAGGGAATACCCATGGCACCCGCCTTGAACCGTGCTGACATGCCGTAATTGGTATAGTCATCGGTTTCCAAGAGTCTATTAGTGACCAGATATCTCCACAGGGGGGCTATTCCAATGAGTTCGTAACCCCACCAGGCTAACTCTACACGCTTTATGGATACTTTTTCTGGAGCAATGATCATGGCTCCGGCAAGCCATTCCAGGCAGATCGAGTTTGACTGGAAAGAGAGGGTAAGGTTTTTTACTCCTTTTCTGATAATTTCATGAATGATTGCAGCCGGCACCCTCGTATTGACAAAACCGCCGACTCCAAGGTTTATGCCGTCCTTGACAAATTTGGCTACCGCTTCCTTTAACGTCATTCTCTTGTCATAGAGGCCGTGGTCTTTCTTTTCTGTTATCTTTCTTACCTCGTTGGAGGTCAGGCCCCAATGCTCAAAAGGCTTTTCATCGTATTTCAGCTTGGAAACAGATTTGATTTTTGAACTTACCGGACCTAACATCTCTTCGGCCTCCTTTTGAGATCTTCCCCGGCTCCAATCTTAAATTGTTCCGTAAGTCGTGCTTTCTGTCTCTTTTTTTTAGTGATGTCTTGGCCGCTATTTTATATCGGAAACGCCGGCCACAATTTACTTAACTGTCACCTCCCATAGAGACCAAATATTTTTTAACAAATAAGCTATAGACATTTATGGGGGTTTTTTTCTTTTTGAGTTGTGATTGCAGCATCATCATAAAAAAGTTCGCAACTTGATTTAGATCGTGCAATATGGATATTGGCAACTGATATTGTCAATAATGGTGGACTACATTAAAGTGTTGCATTTGTAACATTTCAAAAGATCAATGTCAACTATTTTCTGACAACTATTTTCTGAAATTGGTCCTAAATTTCTCTGGTAATCTTGATGATCCCACAAAGCATATGCTGCATAACATGCGGCGACCTTTTGCAAAGCCAACAAATTTATCATTGTAATATGCGCAAAAACCGACTAAGTAAAAAAAGATTCCAGCTTTGATTTGAGAGGTTTTATCTGACAGATGGAGGATGAAAGCAAAATTATAGAAAATATGACAGCCATCCTGCGCGAGAAGGCCAGGGAACTCTATCCGGAAAAAGTATTTGATTATGGAACGAATCCTGAAAATTATGGCTCCATGGATAGTCCTGACGGTTATGCGGAAAAGTCCGACGAATGCGGTAAGGACATCAAGATGTTTCTTCGCGTAATACACGGGAAAGTTGAAGAGTCAAGATTCATTGCCGAGGGGTGCATATTTACGATTGCTGCCTGCAATGCAGCGGCGGAGATGTCCAAGGGAAAAACAATCCGTGAATGTCTCAAGATAAACAGGAGTTCGATTACGGAACATCTGGGAGGTCTGCCTTACGACCATGACCACTGTGCTCTTCTGGCGGCTCTTCTGTTCCAAAAAGCATTGAGAAGCTACATGGGAAAAAACAAAAAAGAATAGTTGTCCCAATCCAAAGCAATATGATGCAAATTTGCACTGTCGAGTTGCTTTATTTATGGACTCGGCGCATGATATATAATCAAAATATGAATGGGGTGATAATCTTTGGATAAAGCGACTATTCCGGATAATGTATATGATATTGTAATTATTGGCGGAGGACCCGCCGGTTTGACGGCGGGCATTTATGCATCGAGAGCCAGTCTCAGAACTCTGCTGATTGAAGGCGCCTCTTCCATAAGCCAGATAATCGTTACGGATATAATAGAAAACTATCCGGGCATGCCCGAAGGTATCGGCGGCTTTGAACTTGTTGAGCGATTTAAGAAACAGGCTCTCCAATTCGGGCTGGAGATAGCATCAGAGGACGTCATTGGCATTGCAAAGACCCACTGGGGAAATACGGAAGGATGGAAGGTAACATCAGCAGGGAGAGACTATGAGGCGCTTGCCGTTATTGTAGCAACGGGGGCGTACTGGCGAAAACTGGGAGTCCGGGGGGAAGATGTTTTTGTAGGCAAAGGGGTCTCGTACTGTGCAACCTGCGATGGTCCCATTTACAAGAACAGGGATGTTGTGGTCGTAGGAGGTGGAGATGCTGCCGTTCAGGAAGCTGTCTTTCTGACGAAGTTTGTGAAGAAGGTCACCATCGTTCATCGCCGCAACAGACTGCGGGCGACAAAGGCGCTTGAGAAGAGAGCCCTTGCCAACAGCAAAATTGAATTCGCCTGGAATTCTGTGGTTGAGGAAATATCAGGAGGAAATGTTGTCGAAAAGGTGAAGATCAGAGACGTTAAGTCACCTGATATGGGTAGGGAGATACCCGCCCAGGGGGTGTTTATATTCATCGGCCTGACTCCAAAGACTGATATGGTTCGCGGCATCGTAGATCTCGACGATGGCGGATATATTGTTGCAGACAGAGATATGCAGACTTCGGCGAAGGGTATATTTGCCGGAGGTGACTGTATAAGAAAACGTCTTCGTCAGGTAGTCACGGCATGTGGAGATGGAGCAACGGCGGCAGCTTCCGCGCAGCACTATGTCGAGGAGTTGAAAGGTGAATCCTATTAGCTGGCAGCATCTTCCCGAGCGTATGAGTCCGATTATCTTTGAGATCGGTTCCTTTCAGATTCGCTATTACAGCCTCATGTATCTTATCGCATTTCTCTTGACCTATATCCTCGTCTCTTACCGGATAAAACGTGAGAATTATACATATAGAGCAGAAACAATTCAGGACTTCTTTGTCTGGGCCATCACGGGGTTGTTAGTCGGCGCAAGGTTTGGTTATGTTCTTTTTTACAATTTTGCCCATTACGTAAAGCATCCCCTTGAGATTATCCTCCCCTTCGATTTCGCTCACGGTATGCAGTACGTTGGCATCAGCGGCATGTCCTACCACGGGGGGGCCATTGGCGTCCTCATAGCGTCGGTTATTTTCTGCCGTAAACATAAGATAGACTTCTGGCGGTTTGCTGACCTGTTTTGCCCCGCCATCCCTCTTGGATATACGTTTGGAAGAATCGGTAATTTCATTAATGGCGAGCTTTACGGCAGGATTACCGCCATGCCGTGGGGCATGTATTTCCCGCTGGATTTGACCCATGAACTGCGTCACCCCTCCCAGCTCTACGAGGCCTCCTTCGAGGGAATCTTTCTCTTCATCGTCCTCTGGAGTGTAAGAAAGAAAGGCCCCTTCGACGGCTTTCTCTTCGCCCTGTATCTCTTCGGCTATGGATTCGTCCGCTTCATCATCGAGTTTTTCCGCGAGCCGGACGCGCCGTTCCGTCTCTTTGGGCAAATCTTCAGTATGGGCCAGATGCTCTGTTTCCTGATGATGCTTGCCGCTGTCTGTGTCTATTTTTTCGGATGGAAACGTAAGACAGGGGCACCTTTAAGACCGGCGTAATAGGATAACTGTTGACGGAGCTCCAACTTATGGCACACGAAATTACCTTGCGCAGTCCTCTGAGATCACAATTAAAATTATGGAAGAAACTATACCAGGCCAAGTATCGCCATCAGGAAGGACTTTTTCTTGCTGAAGGCTATAAAGTCGTCCAGGGATTGCTCGAAAGTAATTGGAAAACCGGGGCAATTCTGGTGATGGAGAGAAAAAGCTCGGAGTGGAATACTTTCATTTCCACCATTCCGCAAGGAATTGACGTTTACGGACTATCGGAAAGAGAATGGGATACATTAAGTCAGGATAAAGAACCAGAGGGTGTCATGGCGGTCGTAGCCATGCCTGCGCGCGCCGACATCGACGCACTGCTGGTGCACGGTTCGGGTCATATTCTCCTGCTGTATCAGATAGGCAATCCCAATAATCTGGGCGCCGTGGTGCGAGCCGCACACTGGTTCGGTATAGAAACAATAATCCTCAGTACCGGTTCCGCAGATTTTACAAATCCCAAATGCGTACGATCCGCCATGGGAACTCTTTTCCATATGAGAGTGATGCAGGATGTCAATTTTGCTGAAACCCTGCCGATAATCAAAAAACGTTTTTTTCTCGTGGGCTCTCACATAAAAAAAGGTATAGTGCCGCATGCGTGTAAACAAAGAACGGCCCTCCTCTTGGGCAGTGAAAGTCACGGATTGCCGGAAGCCTTGATCCGTTTGGCTGATGAGCTGTGGCACATCCCCGGTGCGGGAAGAGCGGATTCCCTCAGTCTGCCTCAGGCAGCGGCGATCATGATGTATGAATGCACGAAATAGGGGTCAGGGGACAGGGGTAAGAAAAATGGGATCGTATATTCAGATCATTACAACGACGGAAAAGAAGGAAGATGCCGAAAAAATAGCCATGACCCTGATTGAGAAGAGGCTCGCAGCCTGTGTGCAGATAGCGGGGCCAATAACCAGTCTCTACCGATGGAAGGGGAATATCGAAAGAGCCCAAGAGTGGCAATGCTGGATAAAAAGCAAAGAGGTTCTTTACAAAGAAATTGAAAAAGCCATCAAATCTGTTCATCCTTATGAAGTGCCGGAAATCATCGCTATGCCAATTGTCGCAGGGAGCCGTGACTATCTGGAATGGCTTGAAAGTGAAGTTACCTGAACAACAACATTGAAACGGCTGTTATGTGATACCGCTCAAAAAATTTGTGTGATAAAGAAAATGGCCATATTACTTGCAGGCGACATTGGCGGAACAAATACTCGCCTCGGAATCTTCTCAAAAGAGAAAGGGTTACGTTCGCCTCTGGTAGAGGCGGACTTTCTGAGTGGACAGTTTCCTGATTTCATAACCATCGTGCGAGAATTTCTCAAAGACGTTAATATTAGAACGGATGCGGCCTGCTTTGGTGTAGCGGGCCCGGTCATGAAAGGCGCCGCCAAGATTACCAACCTGCCGTGGATCGTCGATGAAAAGAAACTCGGCAAGGAACTGAACCTGCCATTCGTCAGACTGCTGAATGATCTTGAGGCCATTGCTTACGCGGTGCCCCTTATGGAGCCGTCGGATCTCCATACCCTGAACGAAGGCAGGCCCGTCTCCGAAGGAAGTGTGGCTGTCGTTGCCCCGGGCACCGGTCTTGGGGAGGCATTTCTGACGTGGGACGGAACACAATACCGCGGGCACCCGTCAGAGGGAGGCCATGTGGATTTTGCTCCGAGCGATGATCTGGAGAGGGAGCTATTGATTTACCTTCAGGCGAAACTCGGCCATGTCAGTTATGAAAGCGTTTGTTCAGGACCAGGAATATTAAATATATATTGTTTTCTGCGTGAGAAGTGCTATGCTGAGGAACCATCCTGGCTGTCTCTTAGGGTGGCGGGGGAAAATGACCCTGTACCGGTCATCATAGAGTGCGCTTTAGATCGCGTTTATCGCTGTGATCTCTGTGTGATGACTCTTAACCTTTTTGTTTCCATCCTGGGAGCAGAAGCAGGGAATTTGGCCCTCAAAGTGATGGCCACGAATGGTGTTTATTTAGGGGGAGGTATTCCTCGCCGCATATTGCCAATTCTTACAAATGGACTGTTTATGAAATCCTTCCGATACAAAGGACGAATGTCTGACCTGGTTTCACAAATACCGGTCTTCGTCATACTTAATCCCCGAATTGCCCTTCTGGGTGCAGCAGGTTACGGTTTTCTACACTATCAATGCCCCAATATTACATACGGGAGGTGAATAATGTATATGAGAACGTTATGTATTTTCACCCTGGTATTTTGTTTGGCGATTTCAGGCTGCGCAGCACTGGATTTTTCCGGTAGAAATACAACGGAGGAATTGCAAAGGTCCAAGGCATCCATAGCCCAGCTCAACGAGCAGATGGCATCTGTGAATAAGGATTTGACCTTGTTGAAGTCACAGGTGCAAAAGATGAAAGAGGCGGAAGCTGCCACGAAAGATAGTTCCGTGGCAGGCGAGACGGGCGCCCCCAAAGAGAAAGAGGCCGCCGTTTCCGAGGCGGGCAAAAAAGAACAGGTCAAGGAAGTCGACATCGCCAAAAGAGATGAAATGAAGAAATCAGCCGATGAAAAACAGTCTGTGGAAGGAAAAGAGACAAGCCCCAAAAGTCTTAAAATAAAGGTCTTGAGTGGAAATGGCAAATTACCTACTGCGAGACAAATGTCAAAGAAACTTATAGAAATGGGTTACAGAGTTGGAGACATAGGAACAGCAAATAGGGCGGATTATGCGGTAAATACGATTTATTTTGCTTCAGACTATAAGACAGAAGCGCAGCGTTTGGCGGCCCGGTTGGGAGGCAAGACCATCGCCAAGCCTCTGACCTGGTCCTCGGTTTATCATATCATTGTTGTTGCGGTACCATGAGATTCACGGTTAGACTTTGATACACCAGACTTGCAGAGTGAATTCTCAAGTTGTATCGCTTGCGGTAATGAAAGGAGGGAAATAGAGTTGAAGTACAGCGAAATCCAAAAATTGGCTAAAAACATGGGGATCAACACGTATCAGATGAAGAAACATGCTGTGATCCTGGCAATTCAGAGGGCGGAAAATAATATCGAATGCTTCGGCACGGTCAGGGTGGAATATTGTAAGGAACTTTCATGCCTGTGGAGGGAAGACTGCGTATCTCTGAACAAAAGCAACCAGAGCAGTTGGTCCTAATGCTAATCTTCGTATTGCCTGTGAGCTCCTAAATTCTTGATCAAGTCGATCCCCACGTCTTAAAAAGATGATCTCATCGTTTTGGATACGGAAAGGCATTGCTGAGGCTGCTTTTTCGCCCTCGTTTACCAGAGCCGCAGCCTGAGAAAAAACAGAAGACTTTCTCCTTCCTTACAGGTTCTACACCCCCGACTCCCTGCCTCCAAGCGCAAGGCCAATTCGTTTTCTGGACAATCTCTTTGCGACTCTTACTTTGCTTTATGCGCGGGTTTCGACTTCGCCTGCTCTTTTGCCCGAAGCTTCAGACTCTTCTTTCGTCTTCGCCGTTTGCGGTCAAGTTCCTTTTTCCGCTCGATTTTCTTGTGTCCGCCCATGATGCCTCCTTGTCTTTATTGGGATGACCTTGCGATCGTGGTGAGGATAGGGGAAGAAAGCCCATGTGTCAAGCATTAAGGATATTTCCTTGACTGGTAACTAAATGCTTATGGTTATTTCTGATTCTTTTTACTGGTTCTGATTATCGTCCGGTTTCCCGGGTGTTTCCGATATTACATGCCTTCTTTTCAGCGAATCCATCAACTTATCCCGGTAGAAATAGGCAATCACGAGGAGAAGACAGCTCGCGCCGGCAATGAACAGGAGTTCAGTGTATTGACTGTTGCGGGCGTAACTGCCGCTAACGGAGAGCAGGATGGTCCCGAGCAAACGCCCCACTGTTGAAATGCCCATGAAATGCCACGTCTTCATGTGGCTCATACCCATTATGTAGCATAGATAGTCTTTCGGAAAACCGGGGATAAGAAACAAAAGGAAGGAAACGAAGAGACCGCGGTGTTCCAAAAAGTAATCGTACTTTTCAATAATCGCGGGCTTTACGACCTTTTCCACAAGGGGCAGACCAAAGAACCTGGCAAGCGCGAAGGCTATCCAGGAACCGATTGTAAGACCAATGGTGGAAAATACCGTACCGAGGTAAGCTCCGTAAATATACCCGCCGATAAGACCGGTGACTTCACCGGGTATCGGAGCTGCTACGACCTGCAGGATCTGAAGGCCAATGAAGACAAATTCATCATACGGATGAAAGGAGTTAATGAACGCGATAGCTCTGCGCTGACTCGCGAAGTAAACATAAAGATCATAGTGGATAAATAGAAAGCTCGAAAGGATAATAAAGACGAGAAGAATTACGATTCTGAAGGCAAGACGTCCGTTCATCAAGGGGATCCGGTTATTTTGTTCATTCCTTCTTATCTTCTATCTTCTTGCCTTCTCCCGCATTGCCCGGCTTCTCGTCCGGCTCCGCCATGGCCTTCTTGAAACCTTTTATGGCCTTGCCGATGGAGTTTCCAAGTTCAGGAA
>Ga0315290_10000382_pt1 | contig 28608 bp, 23 predicted proteins | sample YL17G12_0_MG_FD_203627 | JGI IMG/M metagenome (GOLD analysis project Ga0315290, IMG submission 203627) | Sediment microbial communities from Yellowstone Lake, YNP, Wyoming, USA - YL17G12_0 | ecosystem: Environmental > Aquatic > Freshwater > Lake > Sediment | place: USA: Wyoming | collected... | reverse complement strand
CCGTTGGCCTATCCCCCGTGATGGCAGGGACATTATACCATGCCTGCCGGAGGCCATAAAGCGTTAAACTCCAAGGTTTTGCAAGCAAAACCGTGTAAAAAGCACCAACTTTATGGGAGTTGAACCAGATTTAAAAGGGTGAAAATTTTTTTATTTTTCTCCCAAAAGAGTCGTTTCGGTCCTATATCTGGCCGTCAGGTAGGTGTTTATTGCCCCGCCGGGCGGGTGCCAACGGCACACGAAGTTGGTGTCAGTAGCTGTTTTTTTTCTGCGTTATGAGCCGCCTACATCCTATATTGTCCCTCCAGCCGGTAAATCCTGCTATCCTGTCGAAATTTTGTTCGGTATCGGACCACGATCAGGTTTGCGGCGCTACACGGCGTATTCGGGGTCGATACAAGGCATGTTCGGGGTTCCAACACGGTTTGTTGGAGACGCTACACGGTTTGGATGAGGTTTCAAATGATGTGTCAGGGGTCGATACAAGGTATGTTAGGGGTTCCAACACAGTTTGTTAGGGTTCGCGACACGGTTATGTCGGGGGCGCTACACGGTTATGTCGGAGGCGCGCATCGGTTATGTAGGAGGCGCACATCGGTTATGTAGGAGGCGCGCATCTATGCATCAAGGCAGTCGGCATTACTGTCATAATCGTTATAACCGGTACGATCCCGCACTTTCTTCTGTGGGTTGTCTATAGGAAGAAGACACAAGGTAATAGTAAGAAAAGAAGAGGATCCGCAGATTTACGCAGGATTGACGCAGATAAGAAAAAAAGAAGAGGAAAAAGGCCGCACGGCAAAGTTGAATGCCATGCGGCCTTAAAAGTCAGCTTATGCCCGATGGGCTGTGGGTAAGCCACCGGGTATATTATTAAATCGGTGGTACACCCTGTACGGTCAGCTCGGCGCCGAGGGTGCCGGTTCGCAGTTGGCCATCTTTACTGAAGTGGGCACGGACCTGCAGGTTATAATTGGCATCCGGCAGGTTCGGGATGAGAAATACCAGTTCGCCGGGTGAGTTCTTCTGGATGTTAGCCGGCGGCACCTGTGTCTCGGAACTGTCGGCGGTATTGACGAAGAATATCCCCTCGCCTTCGAGGGCATCGTCGGTCCGCAGCCGAGCGCCATAGACGGTGCCTATGCTGGAGACCGTGACAGTGCTGTTGACCTGGCCGGAGCCGAGATCGGCGTATCCCAGCGGGTCGGGCTTGGGCAGGATGGTTGCGTTTTTGGTGACTGTGGCCCGTTCCTGTACCGCCTTGCGGATGCGGTCCCCGGCGTTGGCGCCGACATCGATCTTGTGGCGGGCAGGGTCGAAGGTGTCTTCCGGACCGACGAAGTTGCCCTTGATCCGCGGGAACAGTTCACATACGCCGCCGATCTGTACGCGAAAACCCATTATTAGAAGGTTCTCGCAGGCCTGGCAGAGGTTCTCCAGTACCGCCAGGATGTCCGGCTTGCGGACGGTAGTACCCTGATCGACGATCTGATCGGCCAGTTCGTTTAGTCCCACCGAATCGAGAGTCTGGACCCGACCGGCATATTCGTTGGCGGTTTCTGTTAGTTTGTTTTCGTACAAGGCATAATGAATAGCCATAATAAAAATCCTTCCTGTCCCTGTGGGACAAATTACCAGCTTCCGCTGGACCGGCTTGTGGCCGGCCGATGGTGTTCTGTTAACTTACCGAGAAAATACAGATTAAATACAAATTCCTATACGCTAGCTCAAGGAATAAAACAACCAAACACTTTTTCAATTAGTAAAGCCATCGGCCGCCAAAGGGCCAACCTTTAATCGGTATTCCGCCCAAACCCGCCGCGGCATGGTGGTTAATCTCTCTTTCCTCTGTCATCCCATATTGACTCATGCCTCTTAGTTGACTGAGAAGACGGAAGAGACATTAGGCATGCGGGGGAAGAAAAAATAATACGCAGAGTAAAGAAATCGGGGCGGCCGTTATGGTCGCCACGCAGTTTGTGTGCAGAGCATGTTCGACAACTTGGAGGTGCAAATCCTCTACACAACCTGATTGAGGTGAAGTGTTAGCGAAGCGAAAGTGCGTTGCCGTGAGTCGGGGTTCTAAGGAAGCGTGGATTGCTCGGCATACAAAGACTCTACAGGTTTCTGGAACCCACATCGGCCTTTTTCGGATGCCTGCTTTTTCCAATAAACGCTGTACGGTACGGGCATCAACCTCGCAGATATCTGCTGTAGCTTCGACAAAACAGCCATGCCAGAGACATTTGACAACACGTACCACATCTTCTTGCGGCAGCTTGGTGTATTGCATAAGTGAACCCTGCCGTTCACTAAAGCGGCTGCCACAGGTTTTACAGTATAACCGCCGGATTGCTTTGTCTTTGCCCATCCATTCCGCAACTGAAAGATTGCCGGCGTCGAATTTGTTGAAGTCAGCACATTCCGAATTGGGGCAGGCAAAAAACGATAGGGTGAGATTGGAAGATTTGTCGTTGCCGTCCTTGGCATTCTGTTCGTTAAGCATAATAGGCCTCCTTGCCATGTATGGTAATTTCTACCATAAAACATCGGCAAAAAGACGCCAATATGCCCAATTTTATCGTTTTTCTTTACCAATATCATGAGGCAGTACCTTAAATGTAATGCGTTAACAAAGAAATATGATTTCCCCCGGTATTCATTACTTGCCTATCCACATCTTAAGTGAATCGTGAACCTGCTGCCTTCGCCCACGGTGCTCTGGACGCTGACCGAGCCTCCGTGGAACCGGGCTATGTGCTTGACGATGGCTAATCCCAAACCGGTGCCTCCAAGACTGCGGCTTCGACTATCATCGACACGGTAAAATCTTTCGAACAATCGAGATAGATGCTTTTGGGCGATGCCCGGTCCCTGATCTCGTACATGAATTGCTATCTCCGTATCAAAATTCTCAGCAATAATTTCAACTTTGGTTCCAGGTTCACTGAATTTGATGGCATTATGGACCAGATTGATAATAGCCTGTTGCATTAAGGATAGGTTAATATTCGCTTTTAGAGTCTCTGCACAAGATATCTCAATCTGAATATTCTTTTCCGTCGCAGCCGTTTGGCAAACCTGGACTGCGCTGTGAATCGCTGCGGCGATATGGTTTTCCTCAAGTTCGATTTCCCCTTTTTCCGTACTGTCCTCTATACTGGAAAGGGCCAGAAGATCCTCTACAATGGCTTTCAGTCGATTGGATTGTTTGTGGATAATATCAAGGAAACGTTTCTGATCTGCTGTATTATCCACAGTTCCATCGCGGAGAGTGGCTGTGAATCCCAGAATAGATGTTATCGGAGTATTCAGTTCATGGGAGACATCGGCAATAAAATCCCGGCGCATCCTCTCCATTTTCCTAAGACGGGTAATATCGTTTAAGACAATCACGGCGCCAACTCTTTGGCCGTCCGGTCCATGCAGGGCACTGCCTGTACCCAGTAAATATCTGTCGGTGTCCGACAAAAAGATTTCCATCTCTTGAGTATCCGAGCCGGCTAATGATCTGCTTATCAACTCCAGCAAATCTACATTTCGTATTACTTCCATTATGTTTTTCTCTAAGGAGGAAGCAGCATCGACCTGAAATAGTTTTTCAGCGGATTTGTTCATCCGGATGAGGTTCTTTTCCCCGTCCACGGCAAGAACGCTTTCCACCATACAGGAAAATAGCGACGACTGCTCATCATGCTGTCGCTGTATCGTACTGATGCGCGCATTCAATTGGTCGGCCATAATGTTCAACGTATGGATCAGGAAATCCACTTCACTGATACCACAGGAGGGCAGTTTTTCATATTGACTTCCCTGGCCAAACGACTTTCCCGACAGCCGAATTTGTTCCAGGGGACGGCTGATCCTGCGCGATATCAGGGCAGTAGCAAGGACGGCAATTAATGCAATGATTAACCCGGCCAAAAATGTTTTCCACCACATTTGCACCAAGGCTTCGTCAATTTTGGCCAGGGAAAGTGACGTGCGGACGATGCCTTTTAGTTCGCCGCCAATCGTTAACGGCATTGCCACATACAACATCTCTTCTTTCAAGGTATCGCTGTAACGTTTGGATTGCCCGATACCTTTCGCTTTCGCCTCCAGGACTTCCTTACGATTTCCATGGTTGTCCATCGTTGCCGAATCCTTTTCGGAATCCCCCGCGACGAGACCCGAGGGAAGAATCATGGTAACACGATACCCGGTCTTACGTGCCAGGGATTGGCACAAAATGTCAATCTCTGATATATTATTCGTTATCAGGCCCGCCTTAAACCGCTCCACGATCAAATAAGTGGCGTTCGTTAGTTCTTTATCGGTCCGCTCATAATGAAAGTTGTGGGCAATTCTGGAAGCAGAGATGGCCACTGAAATCATTGCCAGTGCCAAGAGCAGCACAAAAGAAGGATAAATATGCCAGATAAGTCGTTTCTTTTTCATGAACTATGTTCGTCCGAATTGTTTTCTTCAACCTCATCCATGTGCCTGACGTCCTCGCCTTTTACCATATATATCACGTCTTCAGCGATATTTACTGCATGATCCGCTATCCGCTCCAACGCTTGAGCAACGAGCATCTGACCTAATATATACCCAATAAATTGAGGATTATCAAGCATGTGGGTAAATAACACCCGGAAGGCTTGATCGGTTTGTTGGTCCACCCCGTCATCAGCATTGATAACGGCGAGGGCTTCACTATGAGATTTGTTTACAAACGCATTAAGCGCCTTACGAAGCATGCCTTGAGTTTCATCAGCAATATGCGTGAAATTGATAATTTTCTTTGAGCCTCTTTCCTGCAGAAATTTTTCCACGTGATGCCCAATATCTACTACTTTGTCGCCGATTCGCTCGATCTCCGCATTGATTCTCGTCACCATTAGTAGTAGGCGGAGATCTCCTGCCACAGGCGCATAGATACCAATGAGTTTTACGGTTTCCTCATCAAGTTCAATTTGCAGGCGATCCAGTTCTTTTTCATTTTCATAGATTCTGTCAAGAAGAGCCATATTTTCATCAATGAGCACCAGGCTTATGTTATGGATCATTTTTTCGGCGATGGCGCCCATCTGTAATAGCTTTTCTTTCAACTTTACCAGGTCCGCATTAAATTTTACAGGCATGGGATTCTCCAATTATTTTGACTTAGCCGTATCGGCCTTCAATATATTCTTCTGTTCTTTTGTCCTTTGGATTTACGAACAGACTCGATGTCTGGTTATGTTCGATCAACTCTCCGTTGAGCATAAAGATGCATTCATCGCTGATACGCCGTGCCTGGGCCATATTATGCGTAACAATAACAATTGTGTACTGTCTCCGCAAGCTTAAAAGAAGTTCTTCCACGGCTTCGGTGCCGGCGGCATCCAGGGCGGAACATGGTTCATCCATAAGCAATACTTCGGGTTTCAAAGGGAGCAGCCGGGCAATGCAAAGCTTTTGTTGTTGTTCCAGTTGAAGATCAATGGCTTTCCTGCCTAGTTGGTCCTTTACAGAATTCAACAAAAAGACTTCCTCTAATGCCTTTTCCACCGCTGCATCTACTTCATCTTTGAAAAGATTTTCTTTTGGGGAATGCATTCTCAGTCCGAACGCGACATTATCATAGATGGAGATCGGCAGCGGATTCGGGCGTTGAAATACCATACCGACTTTCTTCCTCAGTTCCACTACCGACACATCGGGATCATAAATGTTGGTTCCCAGTATCTCAACTTTCCCTTCGGTTCGTACATCCTGGAATCGTTCGTTCATACGATTGAAGCAGCGCAGAAACGTAGTCTTGCCGCAACCGGAAGGACCGATCAGGGCTGTAATGAAACCCCGTTTGATTTTCGACGACACCTTCAAGAGGGCCTGGAAATCTCCATACCAGAGATTCAACTCTGAGGTAACGATGTTATAGTCGGTCCTTTTTGGTTCGCTCACCATGATACCATCATCCAAATACGCCCTGGACATAATCATACGTAAGTTGGTTGCCCGGATTATCCGAGAACATCAACTCCGTCTGGCCCACTTGTACTACTTTACCCATATTTAAGAAGCAGGTCAAATCACCCAGTCGGCGTGCCTGCTGTACGAGATTAGTTACCAGAATAATCGTCATTTTCTTCTTAAACTGGATCAGGACATCCTCGATTCGCATGGTAGTTACGGGATCAATAGCAATAGAAAACTCGTCCAAACAGAGTATTTCGGGATCGTGAGAAAGGGCACGCGCTATGGTAAGCCGCTGTTGCTGCCCGCCGGAGAGCATTGTGCCAAGCATATCGAGTCGATCTTTCACTTCGTCCCACAACGCAGCCTGACGCAGACATCGCTCTACAATCTCGTCTAGGGTTTTCTTGTTCCTGAGCCCTGCCTTGCGCGGGGCATAAGCCACATTGTTATAGATTGAAAGAGGAAGACCAACCGGCAAAGGAAATACCATACCGATTCTTCTTCTCAAATCGTAAACGTGTCGAGAGCGGGTGACATCGACACCATCAATAAATATCTTGCCTTTGACGGTTGCCTTGGGGATAAATTCCAGAGTTCGGTTAATACATTTAAGCAATGTAGTCTTACCGGAATTGGCAGGACCTATGATGGCGAAAATACCGTTACGCGGCACCTGGATTGAAACATTCTCCAGTGCGATATGTTTTCCGTATGAGACGGTAAGGTTTTGAATATCTATTTTGTAATCGCTCATCTGTAGATTACCACCTCTTCCTGTTGCGAACACGCATCCGCACGATTATCGCTACGCTGTTGAACATCAGTATGAATCCCAGCAAAACGGCCGCCGTTCCGTAGAGCATGGATTCCGGAACGCCGGGGACCTGAGTGGATATCGTGTGTAAATGATACGACAGCGCCATACATTGCTCGGTAGGACTGTAGGGCAAAAGATCTCCTCGTTCAACAAATTTAAAGAATACCGCTCCGGTGAACATGATGGGAGCGGTTTCTCCGGCGGCGCGACAGACCTCCAGGATTATTCCAGTCAGGATACCTCCCAGAGAGTTGGGCAGAACAATGGTCCGGATCGTCTGCCAGCGTGAAGCGCCAAGGTTCCAGCAGGCAACCCTGAACGGTATAGGTACGGCAGATAAAGCTTCCTTGGTGGCTACAATAATGACCGGCAGTGTCATAATCGCGATGGTAAGCGAGGCAGCCAGGATCGATTTGCCAAAACCGGCAAAGATAACAAAGGCACCCACGCCAAACAGGGCGTGCACTATGCTGGGAACGCCCGCCAGATTTACTACAGCCAAACTTATGATGCGATTAAACCAATTGTCTTTGGCATATTCGTTGAGATAGATTCCCGCCATGACGCCCACCGGCGCCGCGACCAGCAAGGAAAAAACTACCAGGTACACCGTACCGATCAACGCAGACCAGATGCCCCCGGCTCGCATCCCGTTACGGGGCACATCGGTAAGAAAATCCCAGGTGAGAGAAGGCAGAGCCTTAATAAAAATGTCCCCGATGAGCAAAACCAGAGGAATCAAAATAAGCAGAGTCATCAAGCCGAAAATGACAGCCGCGATTTTCTGGTTTTTCATTTTCTTGCGCGTCAATTCGCTGGGGGCGAAAGGATTTGCTGTTGCCTGTTTTTTGTTGGTACCGGTCATTTCTTTCGAATTCCTTTTACGGTAATGTCGGCTACCAGGTTTATTACAAAGGTGATTGCAAATAATACGATACCAATCATAAAGAGTGCCTGGTAGTGAAGTGCTTCTTCCGGATACGTGCCGTCCGGCAAGGCACCCAGTCTGGGTGCTTCACCCAGTTCCGAGGCGATAGTCGCCGTGAGAGTGCGTACCGAATCCAGGATGTGAAAAAACGGCGCCTTTGAGTCAAAGGGGATGTTGACCGAGTGGCCGGTACACATCAAGACAGCCATGGTTTCACCCACAGCGCGGCCTACACCCAGTAATACGGCAGCAAGGAGGCCGTTTTTCGCTGCGGGGAATATCACTTTTCGTATGGTTTGCCATCGAGTGGCGCCCAGGGCTTCAGCCGCTTCGAGATACGTGTCCGGAACGGCACGCATGGCATCTTCGGCGATGGATACGATAATGGGAACACTCATGAGCCCTACTACAATCCCGGCGTTGAGGATATTCAGTCCGATTGAAGCTCCCGTCAGCTTGACGATCAGCGGATTGAGAACCATCAATCCGATAAATCCCCACACCACCGATGGTATAGCGGCCAGTAGTTCGATCATGACCTTGAGTGTTTCCTGTAACTTTTTGCCGCAAAACTTTGCGATAAAGACGGCCGATGCCAGGCTAAAGGGAACCGCCACCAACATCGCAAGGATCGTGACGCTACCGGTACCTGCCAAAAGGGCTAAGATGCCATAACGTTTGTTACTGACCGAGGTCGGATACCAGTCGGGGCTCATAAAAAAACTTTTGAAGTCAAGATGATCTTTTAAGAACGGCTCCCCTTCACGAAATACAAAGAAGAATATCCCGAAGACGAAAATAATAGCGCTAACACCGCAAAGATAGATGAGGCTGACGATCGTTCGCTCGCTCATGCTGTGGAACAACCGTTTCAGTTTGCCGAAAAACTGGCTCAATTTCCCGGAACTTTCCGGTTGCGATTCGCGGGTAACCCCGCCTTTGCCTTGTGCAAGATCTTTTTGTATTCTACTCTTTTTTATCACAAGGACCTGCTTACTTTTTCTGCCCTGATTGTACGGGAATATAGCCGGATTTCTCAACGATTTCCTGCCCAGCCGGCGATAGAATCCAATCGATATATTCCTTTACCTCACCTTCCGGTTGGCCCAGGGTGTACATCAGCAAGGATCTGGCCAAGGGATAGTTACCGGTTGCTACGTTCTCAATGGATGGTTCATACGCAGTTTGCCCCTCTGTCTTGGCAATTTTGACGAACTTGACCGCCTCGGTGTCATATCCCATACCGCTGTAACCAATAGCACCCATCGTCTTACCCACGAGTTCGACGACATCTTTCGAACCGGACATATCGCGGGAACCAGATTTGTAATCTTTATTATTGAGTACGTGTTCCCGGAAATAGAAATAGGTTCCGGAGCTGTTTTGACGGCTTATCCGCACAATCTCATCGCTTGATCCTTTTGACGTAATATCGATGTCCAGTTGTGACCATTTATCGGTGATTCCGCCTTCGGCATAAATCTGGGCCAACTGTGCCAGGGTGAGACTTTCCACTGGATTATTTTTGTTAACGTAAACGGCCACGGCGTCATAACCCACGATCCATTCCAGGGGTTCCTTACCGGTATTCTGTTTGGCCTGGGCCTTTTCCGAATCCTTCATGTCCCGGCTGGCATTCGCAATCTGCACGATACCCTGCATCAGATCCCGAATTCCGACGCCCGATCCGCCGCCGCCTACTTCCACCGAGACACCCGGCTTGATTTTCTGGTACTCTTCCGCCCACATCTGGGCCAGATTGACCATTGTGTCCGAACCGGAGTTCGTGATCACATTTTTGTCTTCGGAGCTTTTCTTGCCACAGCCGGAAATTCCCACTGCCATACTGACAATAACAAGATACTTGATGATTTCCTTCACAATCTTACTCATACTTTTTCTCCTTTAGACGGTTCGTAAAAAGCAGCTTACTCATTTTATCACGTATAACTTATACTGAACCAATCCCAGATCATATCTTGGAATTGTTAGGATTGTGTTAAAAAAATGTTAAAATTGCGCTAAATTTTCCCAAGTTGACTGATTTTCGCTTTTTGCATAGGCAATAAATTTCAGTATGGCTTTGTAACTACAGCATTAACAGAACTCAACGAGAACAAATGCCAAGGCAATCCACATCAATCCCCAAAGCGATATCCTACCCCTCGCACCGTTTCGATATATTGTCCTGTGGAACCCAGTTTCTTGCGCAGTGAAACTATCTGGACATCTACCGTGCGATCTGTAACTATGTATTCGTTACCGTGCACCTTATCCACGATCTGATCGCGGGTAAATACTCTTCCAGGTTTATTGGCCAGGATTTCCAGAATGCGGAACTCAGTAAATGTCAACTCTACCGGCACACCTGCTGCCAGTACCTCGTGTCTGGTCCGATCAATCACAAGATCGCGTGCCCTGATTACATCACCGGCCTCGGTCCGGTCCTTCTTACGCCGCAGCACCGAACGTACTCGCGACAAAAGTACCTTGGGGCTAAAAGGCTTGGTCACATAGTCGTCGGCCCCCAATTCCAGGCCTGTGACAATATCCGCCTCCTCACCTTTAGCGGTGAGCATGATGATCGGAATCGTCTCAGTGCCGGCATTTTTCCTGAGCCGCCTGCAAACCTCAAGACCATCAATGCCCGGCAACATTAAATCCAATATAATCAGATCGGGCGATTTTTTATTCGCTAAATCGTACGCCTGTTCTCCAGTTTCGGCTGAAAAAACCTGATAGCCTTCGCGCCCCAGGTTATAATTGAGCAGTTCAAGTATATCCTGCTCATCATCGACTATAAGTATCTTTTCATTGGCCATTGTATTTTGTCCACTATTCCAGGCCGGCGCCTGCTCACGCACTGTCTCAAGCCTTTTTGGCAAGCATAACTGGTAGTTGCACGATGAAATCCCTTAGTTCGTCACGGACGCGACGGTAATGATCAAGAGCTTCTTGTTCGGTCCGGGCTTGCTTTGCTAATCGCGGCGGATCGTCAAATCCCACATGTAGCATCTTTGTTGCGCCTGGGAATATTGGGCAGCGCTCCCGGGCATTGTCACATACCGTTATCACGTAATCGAATACGATGCCCCGCAGTTCGTCCAGCTTTTTCGATTGATGGCTCGAAATATCGACCCCGGCTTCACCCATAACCTGCACGGCCCGAGGATCCAGAACATGCGGGTCCACCCCCGCCGAGTAAGGTTCCACGATCTGGCCTTTCAGATGGCGGGCCCACCCCTCGGCCATCTGACTGCGGCAGGAATTGCCTGTGCACAAGAAGAGAATCCTCAGTTTCTTCGACGACTGCATAACTTATATTCTGCCTTTGTACGTGGACCATACTGCATCCGTATCGACTGTCCAGATGATACAGCCCCTGAGAATAGCTTTCAAGTCTTTTCCAGACACCCAATTTGGGGGGATTGCTTTATGCTAACGGGGCCATCGATATATTGGCCGAAGAGCCTGGGGAGAAGGTGGCTGTCGAAATTGAGACCGGCAAATCAGACATAAAGAAAAATCTCAATAAGATCAGGGTTGCATCATCACTTGGACCTGTGTATATCCACCCCGATTCAACCGGCAGAAGTTAAGTATCCCCAGTAATCTGGCATTTTGATTGCCTGAATCTTCACCTACAATTCCCTGGCCTTCGATAGCCATCGCCATACAGGCAGCCTCCATCGTATTTACACGTACGCGTCACTCCATGGCGCACCTGTGTACCTGCTGCCAGACTGGCCCTTAAGTATCATGGCAGCGTTAACCAGATTCATCAACTCCCCACCGCGCCCGCCTTCCTCCATCTGCGATACAATGCGGCAGCCATTTCTCGGTCAATCACTTATACTGCGCCTTCTAAAACCCATTGACTTTTATCTTAAGGAATTTTGACCTAAACTGATAATCTCCTGACCCAACTTTACAAACAACATACCCTTTTTCCTCAGCAAGCAAAGTAACGCCATGAGCTTTATGGATCGGCTTTGTTCCTTCATATACGTTGTTCTTATCTTCCGCGGGAATATACACCACAGCGGTCGTATTGGCGGGAATTACCACCTTGAACTTGAAACTGTCGTTGTCGATTTTCCAATTTGAAACAATCAGGCCGTGAATTGAATTGTAAGAGGTGTCCGCCCATGAGAGTTTTCCGCCGACATAAGGCTTGACAACAATTTTCTTATAACCAATCCCATCTGCCCTGATGCCCGCGATATTCTCGAACATCCACTGCCCGACCGCTCCGAAGGAATAATGAGCGAAAGAATTCATGCCGGGATCCTGAAACCCCTTATCCGGCGTCCAGCCGTCCCAACGCTCCCAGATACTCGTAGCGTCATGTTTGATGGAAAACCCCCACGAAGGAAACGTCTCATTATGGAACAGCCGATATGCCAGATCATTTTGTCCGATCTGGGCGAGCACCAGCATCAAATCTTTCGTTCCGACAAAGCCGGTGGACAAATGCCAATTACATTCTTTAATTCGTTTGACAAGGTTTTCAGCGGCCTTGCTGCGCATTGGTTCATCAAGCAGGTCACATTTCAACGCGAGTACGTATGCCGTCTGGCTGTTGCCATGAACTTGTCCATCGTTTTGAACATAAGCCTTATTGAACGAGGCTTTGATATCTTCGAATAACGAGTAATATTTTTCGGCATCTTCTTTCTTGCCCATCGCTTCGGCACTTTGTGCTGTCAGCTTCGTACTATAAGCGAAATAGGCCATATAAATCACATCTTTAGGTGTGTCATCGTTGATATTCAGCCAGTCTCCGAAGCAATGAAACTCTTTCGGAGGTAATAATCCTTCCTGGCAGCGATCTTTACAAAACGCGATAAATCGCTCCATCGAGGGGTACGATTCTTCCAGAACTCGCCTGTCGCCATAGACTTGATATGTAGTCCAGGGACAGATCGTGCCTGCATCGGCCCAAGCCGGTCCGCCGTCATTGTCCGCCACTTTTACCGGGGCCACCATAGGAAACTGCCCATCGCTTCGCTGCCCATCTCGCAAATCTCTGAGCCACTTGGTAAAAAAGGCCTGCGTATCGTTATTCATACAGGCCGTTCGAATATATGCCTGGGCATCGCCCGTCCAGCCCAATCGCTCATCTCTTTGTGGACAGTCAGTCGGGATATCGATAAAATTGCTGCGTTGGGTCTGACAAATGTTGTGGTATAGTTGATTAGCGATTTTGTCATTGCACTCAAAATGGCCCACCACTGGGGCAGCCGAGGTAATTTCTATTCCCGTTATCGCTTTCGGGCTTGGCCTGGTCGGATAGCCTGCGACTTCCACATACTGGAAGCCGTGGAAAGTAAATCGCGGCTCCCATATCTCTTCACCATCACCCCGACAAATATAGGTGTCGGTTGCCCTGGCGCTGCGGAGGTTTTCGGTATAGATAGTACCATCCGGATTCAATCGTTCCGCAAATCGCAATATAATCTTGTCCCCTTTTTTCCCATTAACCTTGAGTCGTACCCAGCCGGCAAAATTAGTCCCCATGTTAAATACATAATGGCCGTTTTTAGGCTCAGTGATTTCCACCGGCTTGATCTCGGCAAATTTCCGCACCGTAACTCCCGGATAAGCCTGAATCTGAGCTTGAATGTCATCAAAAACCTCCACTCTCCGCCATCCACTCTCATCGAAGCCGCCCTTATCCCAACCGGGGATTTCTTTACGGGCATCATACATCTCGCCCATAAGAAAATCTGCTTCCAGCAGTGGCCCGGTAGCCGCCTTCCATGAATGGTCACTCGCGACAATTTCGCTTGATCCATCATTGTATTCGATATGCAATTGGGCCAGCAGACATGTTTGTTTGCCATAGTGATCCCGCATCTGGCCATAGCCCACATAACCCGAATACCAGCCATCCGCGATAACCGCACCCAACGCGTTATTTTCCCCGCGAAGGTACTCGGTCACATCATAAGTGTTATAATAAACGCGTTTGTTGTAGTCGGTCCAGCCGGGTGTAAAATAATCCCCCCCAATGCGTTTTCCATTGAGATGCAATTCGTATAAACCCAGCGATGACGCATAAACCACAGCTCGCTTCACCGGCTTGACCAAAGAGAACTCTTTACGCAGATATACCGGCGGCGGTAAAACCAATATCTTCTGTTTCTCGTCAGTCTGCGAACCCGTCAATTCAGATTGTTTTTCCAGGAAAGCTTTCGATTCCCTGATATTGTAACCAATCCATTTCGCCTTCCATCCGGAAGGATTCAGCAGACCCATAGTCCACAATGCCGGCTCGCTCCATGACGAACCTATATCGTCCTTATCCCAGACTTTTACCTTCCAATAGCATTGTACGTGTGAGGCCAGTGGCCTGCCTTCGTAGATAACACACGCGGTCTCATCCGATACGACCTTACCGGAATCCCACAGGTCTGCTTTTTCCAGGTTGAGCTTTTCCTTGCTGCTTGCCACCAGAACACGATAAGCTGTTTGTTTCTGATTGCGCTGGCCGGACCCCACAATCCAGCTCAACCTGGGCTTCAATACGTCAATTCCGTATGGATCAACGCGATATTCACACCTCAGATAACCACAGCACAAATTCTTGTCATCGCATCCGACAGCCTGCGTCATTTCGCCAAAAGTCTTCTTGTTACTATTCCCCACATCACACGACACCAATAGTAAAGAAACAAAAACCCACAATACCACAATACACATTGTTCTTCGCATTGCCCTGAACCTCCATAAATATAGCGGGACTCTTAAAAAACCCAACATCTATCTCTACCATGCCTCACTCAAACAGTCAACAAAATATCACCCCGCTTTGCCGATCCACCTGCTGACCAGCCGCTCGCACACTCATGTTGATTCCAACGTCTATATCTCGCCATAGCCCCATTCTATTCAAATTCCCAACACAATCAACCCCCAAAAGCAGCCATCTCTCCCATTTATTCTGCGTAGCCCGCACCGTACCCGCCATTTTCTCCATCGGGTGGCACCTCCAAACTTGTTTGGAGGTGTTTTTTCGCTGCGAAGGGTGGACTCTTAGCCCACGCGGACTTTTGCGTATCATTGGAGCGCAGCGACGCGGCAATCTCGCCCTGTCATTCCTGCGCAGAGCCTGCCCTCAACTCGATTGGGGGCCCGACACGAAGCAAAGCGAAGAGCCGCGATAGCGAATCCATCTTCCGACCGCGTAGCGGTCGAATATGCATAGCCGCGGGTGGAGTGAGCCTCAAGCGAACAAAACCCGTGAAACAACATCACCCTGCCTTTTCCTTATCTTTCTTCAATTTCCCTAATAATGCTTTTGTCTCTTCACCCATCGCCGTATAACTGCCTGCAGGACCATCGGACGTAAATAAAACCGCAAATCGTGTTACTAATGCTCCCCAAAGCACATACCCTAAAATAACTTCAACCATCAGCGCAACCTGTCCCTGCCAACTGTCAGGATTCGCCGCTATGTCACCAAATCCAAGAGTTGTAACAACTGAAAAATATATCGCATGGACAGTTCCACGAATATCACCAACTTCACCGTTAACCATTACACAATCAGGCCACAATAAATAAATGACCGCAAACCATACTGCCAAATTAAAAAAAGTAAACATGATTCGACCCGTTGATATCCCATAATCGCTTACCCACCAAAACAGCCTTACCGGCCACTGCAAAAACCAATGTTTCCCATACCAATCCTCCCAGTTCATCCGCCTGATATTATATTTCAAAAGATATTTCGTGCCCGACTCAATACGCGCATTTTCCAGACCCGTATGCCGAAAGTCCGTATTTTCATCAATCTCACAACCCAAAAAAGATGTGGCCCCATCCACAATAACTCCCATGAATTTAGCCCCTTGCAGTTTGGCAAACTGGAGGTTAGCCCCTTCCAGATCGGCGTTTTTGACGTTAGCCCCTTGCAGTTTGGCGAGCTGAAGTTTAGCCCCTTTCAGATTGGCGTTCCAGAGTTCAGCCCCTTGCAGTTTGGCTTCCTCAAGGTTTGCCCCTTCCAGTTTGGCGAAGCTGAGGTCAGCCCCTTCCAGTTTGGCGTCCTCAAGGTTTGCCCCTTCCAGTTTGGCGAACCCGAGGTCAGCCCCTTCCAGTTTCGCTCCTAAGAGAATAGCCCCTTCCAGTTTGGCGCCGCTGAGCTTAGCCCCTTCCAGTTTGGCTCCTAAGAGCTTAGCCCCTTCCAGTTTGGCCAGATCGAGTTCAGCCCCTTGCAGATTGGCACAAAAGAGGTTAGCCTCCTGCAGATTGACGCCTCTGAGCTTGGCTCCTTCGAGTTCAGCCCCTTCCAGCCATATCTCCTCATCCAGATTTTCCTCTCGCCACTTGTTCCATTCCTTTATCCCCTCCGACCCCCTTTTCGAGCATTCTATCAGTCTGTCGTACTGCTCCTGATCAAACTGCCATTCATCTTCCGCCTGTTCTTCTTCTGATTCCGACTTACTACCTTTTTCCTCAACCATCATTTCACCTTTTTCTTCTTCCACCAAGCCAACCTCACCCGACCTACCTCGGACCAGAAACTCATAGTGTACTTGCCCGAACGGTTACAAATTTAGAAAGTATCTGTTGCCATGAGTAGCAATATTCTAACCCATATTGACTAAACTCAGTGGCCAACTTATCTTTTACTGTCCTTGTTTCAGCAATGCAGAAGTCTTTAGTGTTTGAACTCAAAAAAAACAAAGGTATGGTTTTAGCTTTCTGTTTCAACTGTCTGCATATCTCAAGACATTCCTCTACAATCAGGCAATCTTTCAACTCATTCTTGCCTTTACTAGCAGGAGGTTTACAACCAGTTACTCGTTTTGATGCCGCTGCGTGCAAATTATCTTGCTCTAATATGTGTGTCGCATTGTTGATAATATTATTTGTCAAAACAATTATTTTATTAGTTAGAGCGTCAGCATCAAGAGTACATACCATAGTCTCGTGTCCAAAAGCAGACTGAGCGTTAATAAGCTCGCTCTGTAAATCCGATAATCGCTTGAAGAAACTATCAAGTTCTTTAGTGGTACTTTCTAAGTGATCAGCATACTCCTGCCCAATCACAGAAGGCAAAATAATTTTGCAGTCAATATCCCCTAAATCCCTCTTGTCTAAAAACACTTTGGCAGAACACATCTCATTTGAAGATCTCCTATTAATAGCCCTGACAATATCTAAAATTGCACAAGTATCAAGAAACAAAACAGCAGAACCGTTTTTTTCAATGTCAGCAACTATGTCAGATATAGCGACTTTCTTAATCATCCGTTCGCCTCATCATAGTGCTTTAAAACCTCAAGGCTGTACTCCAATTGACCGCTCAACTCTGAAGCTGTTTCCCATAACCAACCAGCTTCTTCGTGTAACCAACGCTCAATCAAGTCAAGTTTTGGCTCGCATTTACATTGATGTAATGAAATGACAAAATCAAGCCATCTGCCAAGATCATTAGGATGGCTATAGCCAGTAGATTTGTTTGCACATTTGGAAAAACGTTTCAATTTCTCCGCCACATCTTCGGGAATAATATCCTCCAGAGATCTATCGGCTTCTGTTAACTCATGTGATATTGTAGAGTCATTTTTCAGGACATCCACAAATGACACCAAAATAGAGTTGTATTCGTCCATTGTAAGCTTTCCAGCTTTACATGGAACAATATTTGAAACATACAACTCATCTTCATCGTTATCCGCTAACCATAACCTTGCATCTGGCAAGTCATCGTTGTCAACTGTAGAATAAGCGTATTGCTTTACGTCATCAAGTTTTTCTGTTAATTCATTTTCTCGGCAAGTGTCCCTGGCCCAACAAGTAGTTGGAAGCTGAGCGTCAATTTTTTCAATAATTTTCTCTTTCGTAAATTTTTCTAAAGACAACTTTAAATCCCGATATACTTTCATTATGTTTCTCCATGAAATTTATGCCGCTAATGCCTCATTAAGTTCTTCAAGTACTTTGTTCAATTCATCACCAGCAAGCGTAGCCCGGACAAAAAGTAATGCGGGCCATACCCGCCATTTCTCCTTAAACCTAATCTCAAATCTGCGTCAATCTGCGTAATCTGCGGCTCCTATTCTTTTCCTTCTGTCTTATGTCCCTATTATTCATTCTCTTCTTCTGTGCCCTCTGTAGCTATAAATCTTTTTCTTTCTTTTTTTAAAACAATATTCCGTCTTCTATTTGCTTCTTTGCGCCTTTCGCATCTTTTGCGCCTTTTGCGTTTACTTATCTCATCTTCTTCTTCGCGCCTTTGCGCCTTTGCGGGACTCTTATTTTCTTATCTTTACCTGTTTAAGCCCTTCGCGTCAATTAGCGTTCATTAGCGGTTCTATTTCTTAATCAGTGCCAATCCGTCTCATCCGCGCCATCCGTGTTCTATCCCCCCTCCGACTCAACTCACCCACCTTTCGCACCCTTCACACCTTTCCCACTCTTCTAACCTCCTCCCCCACAACTGGTCCGCCCTCTTCCCTTCTGTCTTCTGAAATCTAAAATCTCAAATCTGACTTCCCCCCTCCCCCCAAGTGGTCCGCCCTCTTCCCTTCTGATTTCTGCCCTCCTCACCTTCTCACCTTCTCAACTTCTCATCTTCTCGACTTCTCGCTTAATCTTCCCCATCCCCCCTACTCTACCTATCCTCCCTACCCTCCCCATCTACCCATTTACTCATCTACTCATCCACTATTTATCTTGTCAAATTCTTTTCTTCTCCGTGTCTCAGTGTTTCAGTGGCTAATCTTCCCCATCCTCCCTATCCCCCCTATCCCTCCATTCACTTTTCATCAAAACTCATCAAAACATAGTACAAACATGGTACAAAGTATGTACAAACATATCGCAAACAGGGTACAAACCACATCACTTTTCATCGGAATTCGTCGGAATTTCGCACTTTTTTCTTACCCATCTTACCTAATCGTTATAATCGTTACGCAAAAATAAGCACTTACATCAATTCCAACAACGTAAAATAAGCACTTACATCAATTTCATGCTACGAAAAATAAAGACTTACATCAATTTCCCCAACCGCCCGCGAGTATTTCCAAACCGTCGATAAAGTCAAATTATTGTCTTGAGTTTTCTATTTGGGTTTTGTGTCTTTGCAATGCCATGTAGGCGGCTTTGTATTCTGGGTCCAGGGTAAGGGCTGTTTCGTATTCCAGCACAGCCTGGTCGATTTGGCCTTGTTTTTCCAGACATGCGCCGAGATTAAAATGGGTTTTGGCACTGCCAGGCTCGATTTCAAGCGATTGTCTGTATCTCTTTGCCGCTTGCTGGTACTTGCCCATGCCCAGCAGGGCATTGCCCAGATTGCTAAGGGTCTTGGCATCGGCCGGCCTGATACTCAATGACGTTTCATAATGTTCGATCGCCTGAGCGTGCTCACCCTGTATGGAATAGATATTTCCAATATTGTTATGGATCGCCCCGTCATGGGGGTCAAGCTCCACCGCTTTGAGAAACTGTTCCAGGGCCTCCTGGCGCTTGTTCTGCTGAAAAAGAGCGTTACCCAAGTTGTTATGGGCATTGACGTTACGAGGATCGATTTCAATTGCCTGGTGATAATGTTTGATAGCCTCGGCGGTCTGTCCCAGTTCAAAAAACGCCCTGCCCAGATCATTATAAACGCCGGAAAATTGCGGCTCGAACTTCAGGGCGGTTCGGTAGTGCTCCATCGCTTCTTGTATCCGACCCGCATCGGCCAGCAACCGTCCGAGGTTGTGATGAGCTTCTACGTAATCGCCCCTTAAAGCAATAGCCTGATAATAGGCGGTTATCGCTTCCTGGGGTCTTTGCCGTTTATTCAGCGAATCGGCCAGACCGAAATACAACTCCGCTTCGTAGTTAGGCGTCTCTTCCACAAACGGACCGGGCAGACTGGCAAGCAGAATTATAACAATTCCAACCGCCCCGGCCACCGACAAAGCGGCCCGGTTGCGCATACGGATAAACCCGATCAGAACCGTTACGCCCGCCGCCGCCAAAACCGACATGACCGGAATTACCGGTATGCGATAGCGCCCCGCCACAAAGACCAAAATGATCGACAACGGATAAAGGAATACAAACAATACTATCGGGCCGGGAATCCGCCGCCAACAACTTATCAAACCCAGTATCGCCAACGGCAAAAGAACACCAAAAGGAAATCCGAATCCACCGGCCTTCCAGGTAAGCACACTCAGCAGGCCCGACCATTTGGTAAACAGATAGATATTTACATTTCTGGGGATTTCCCTGGAGTTGATAAATTGAACGGTTTTACGAGCCAGCCCACGGGCAAAGGCCAACGGTTCATCGAGGGCATAGTTCTTGACTTGTTGGTAATAGAAGCCTTGTGTATCATACGAATCGCCGGTGAGGCCGTTTTGTCCCGGCAGGTCGGTTATCTTCTTCCAGGCCAGACCGGGCCGAGCGATCAGCGTTTGCCCATAGTTGGGATTGTTGCCGATATATAAATTGATCCCGCCGGAAGACGGCAAAACCGCAAAATGCCCGGTCACGCGATGGTTCAGCGTGGCCACCGGAATTGCGATTAACAAAAAACCTGCCAGGATGCCCATCCAACGCAGGATCAATGACCGCCAACCCACCTCCGCTCGCCAAAGACCAATCATCAGCCACACACAACCGGCCAGGTAAAATAGTAGAAACGTCGGGCGGGTAATAATACTGACAGCACCGCACAAACCCACCAGAAAACACAGCCGCCATGTCCTGTTTTCACAAGCGTACAGGAAAATCAGCATCAGCAGTACCGCCTCAAAAGCGGCCCAGCCGCCGGCCAACAGCTCGCCTTCTAAAAATATCAGCGGTCCGTAAACAGCCGTTATCAGCCCGGCCCCAACGCCGATCTTCAGGCCAAAAACCTTTTTTCCCAAAAGGTAAGTCAAAACGCATGTGCCGCCGCCGAGTACAACTTGAATGATCTTGACAGCCAAAATCGACGAACCGGTCAAACAATAAACCAACGATAAGAAAAACGGATAGAAAAACGGCTGCCAAAAAAAATCCCTCGTCAGGCCCTGCCCCTGCACCGCCCCCTGTGCCATCTGGTCATAAGTCATCGAATCAACAATCGGTACGGTAAAGGTGGGATTGTCACGACTGTCATACAGATACCCCACCCGTACAAGCAATGCCGACAAAAATATCAATACGCCCACCCATCTGGCCCAACCGGCCGCCGGTGGATTGTCTGGGCATTGTTCATTTGATTTGCTTTGTTTGGTTTTTCGTTTTTGACTCATGCTCAAAATGCGCGCCGGCTGGTTACAGTCCGTAAACCGATGCAAGTTCATCTTCGCGGGGCAGGTTTTTGTAATACTCGCCCGCAGGGCCGAGATAGCCACGGTTGTGCTTTCTCAATATTACATACCTGGCAGCGCCATTGCTGTTGGTGATCTCGACCACGGTGGCAGCTTTCTCCGTTTCTTTCGATTTTTCTAACTGATCGGCCTGCCAATCGATAGCTTCAAGAATCGCTCCTATGCCGCCAATGCCGGCCCCGATAGCAACACCGTTGCAGTCCTCATCTGACTGATGGCCCACTATAAGGCCAACAAGGGCGCCTGTCAGTACCGCTGTGTAGATCGGATGCAGCCTGATACGTTTACCATCATCGTTATTATCATTGTCACTGTGGCACTTACCGCCAAGTTCTCCAATATTGCATTGACAGCCGCCCAGACTCACAAGTAATAAACCGGCCAGAACAATTGCCGCCGCTTTTCCCAAAGACGTTGTTTTCATGTCATACTCCTGAATTAGATGTTACCGGTTTCGTTTCTTGCGAACAAAGCCGCAGATGAACCACTACCAAGCCATTCTACTTTATTCTCCAAGGCTGTGCAAGACTGTAGGGAACCTCTAAAAATTCATTTTTACTACGAACGGCTGCAATTTCCGTCAGCATCGTTATCGGCCAAAAATCGTCCTCAACGTAGTTTCAACTACGCCTGCGGCGATTTTTGACCTCTGCCTCGCTGACGAAAATTTCGCTCGTTCTCGTGACAAAAGCAATTTTTAGAGGCTCCCTGTATTGGTTCAGCGTGAATTGGACAAATCCGTTTCACAGTTAAGAGCCTTTTCTTGCCTTCGGCAGATACTGAACCCGCTTTTGGCGGGGCTGTTCTACCGGGTTTTTAAAGGCATAACAAAGCTCTGAATTGGCTCGGCTCATAAAACGGGATGGCAGGTGTATAATTGCCATCATGGCATCCAAAGTTTTATTTCGCCCTTTCAGGAAGATGGACCCCCGCCCCCAATCAAGTTGAGGGCAGGCTTTTCGTGGGGGTGACAGGTTAGGATGAATGGAGGATATGGTGTGGGCTGCGATGGGGAATAAGAATTTGTTCGTTAGTAATGCGAAGTATTCAGTGGCTGGTTTGTGGTTCTGATCGGCCCTGGAGGCGGGCGATTTCCTTTCTTGCTTCGGAGAGGGTAAGTCCTAAATTTCGCAGGGTCCGCTCGGCGACACAGCCTTTTTCCCGCATCAGACCCAAAAGCAGATATTCGGTGCCGACCTTTTTGTCATTGACCTTTTCGGCCTCCTCGATGGCAAAAGCGACTACCTGTTTGAAGTGCGGCGTGCCTGGGAGCCGACCGAAGACCCAGGTCTCCTCCAGGGAACGCCTGTTCAACCGGGTGATTTGATTTCTCACCGCCGAGGATGAAACCGAACAGCCTTGCAATACCTGTGCGCCTACGCCGAGGCCATGGTCCAAAATAGCCAATAATACATGCTCAGTTCCGACATATTCCTGATGGTCCTGATGAGCAAGCTCTTCAGCTAATTTCAATACCTCCTTGGCGGTTTCCGAAAGATGTTGATACATAAATAAGTATGCTCCTTCGTGTATCGTATATATCGTATTGCGTAATTTTTTGGCGCGATACGTTTGACGTTTATTTTTCAGTTTTTCCGAAGCCACAGCGTATCTCGTTGATAAGCTGGGCCACCTTAAATGGTTTGTAAATTACGGCGGTCAATCCTTCACTGTTGGCCCGAACAATGGAATGATTAGGGTCATATCCAAACCCGGTCATAAGAATAACCGGTATGTTTTTGTCGGCGGCCCTGGCGACGGCGAAAATTTCATAACCGCTGGCATAGGGCATTTTTATGTCTGAGATGACAAGATCGTATTTGCACTGAGCCAGCAGTGCTTTAGCCTCGCGTCCATCTCGGGCGATGTCGGCAATGCAACCGTATCTTCCAACTACATCGACGATGGTCTGACGGATGAACTCTTCGTCGTCAACTACGAGAATATGCTTAGCCAACAAATCGGGGTCAGGCTCGATCTCATTCATGGTGGGAATACCAAAAACCCCCTTGGGTTGATCCTGAACACTTTTGAGGCTTGCCTTTATTTTGACGACATCGTTGACGATGCCCTGGAGACGGTGACGGATGTCGTCGTGCCCGATATAATCGTCTATCAGCAAAGAAGCCTCGGTCATAATCTCGTTTAGCGGCTCGGAGACCTGCCGATATAGATCGTCGGCAATCTGACCGGTGCTTTGGTATCGTTCGACCACCATCAGATCAAGGATGTTGAGCGCTATGGCAATGTATCTGCCGAAGATTTCCGCCATTTGCCGGTCATCTTCAGTGAAGGCTCGCGGTTGGTCGCTTTCGACGTTAAGGGTGCCAACCACTTTGTCATGTAAGAGCAGTGGCACCGTCATGGACGAACAGGCCCCGTCCAAGCCGGGCAGATAACGCGGATCGCTGGTAGGCTCGTTACAAATGTAACTGCGACCGGTGGCGGCTACGTAACCGGTGATACCGTTGTTTTCACTATTGGCAAATATCTCCGTATGTGCATCACGCGGCAGAGACGCTCCCAAAAGGACCTCCAACTGGTTGGTACCGCGGTTTAACAGCCGAACGACAAAATGGTCGAAATGAAGCAGGTCCTTGACGTATCGAACGATTTTGTTCTGCAGGAGATTGACTCGCTGTTCTACCGTCATGGCGCTTAAGGTTTCCGCTTCTAGGCGTACCAGTTCCCGGCCGGCGTTGTCAATGGCGTTGATCCGCTGCTGAAGCTTTCTACTTGCTGTTTCTTCCCATGCGACCACGGCAACCTGAGTGAGCTTGCCCTGCTCGTCCATCATGGGATTAACCACTATCTCGAAATAGCGGTTCGACTGTTCGTCTGTAAAGGAATACTTTCGGGAGTGGAGCTGTTTATCGTCAGGAAAACGACTGGCGGCGATCTGCCGTTGGAAATACTCATAAGCCTGGCGGCACCGCTCGATCAGTTCGCTACGGATGGGTTCGGGAAAGCCCTCCATTCTGGAATTGGCCCATATTATCGTGCCGTCACGATCTACGATGCAAACGCCTTCGCCAATAGTGTTAAGGACGGAAAGGGCCTGTTCAGAAAGCGATCGCCGCTGCGAATCGCAAGGCGGTTCTATCGGATGGTCTGCTCTTTTTTCATAAGCCATTTATTTTTCTACCTACTTACATTAATATTATACCACAAATCACCGGTCAATTCCAGCGTTATTTTTCATGGTCAAACTGACCGATTCCAACGAATCGTTCGTTTCGAAGGCAACGGGCACAAGGCATGACCGGCTGGTAATCATGAATATCAGGACAGACATAAAAACAGCCCAATCGGACTCTCGCTCGCTCGACTGGGCCGGTTCTTAACTCCCCAACGTCTCAGTAAATAAACAGATGGGTTGGTTACCCATCTGGTCATCTGACCATCTATACCCAATGGGTATGATAATTCCTGGCAGGGCCAATTGTGACGCCAGCGTCAATTGTAAAGGTTTTCGGGACAAGTATAAAATACGTAATCAGAAAACGGGACACGTAGAGCCGCGTAAGCGAAAGCTCAATCGTTGCGAGTATAATCATTTCGAGGATGCGAATTATCGTACTCATTTTTCATTCTATTGGTCGTCAAATGGGTGTAAATCTGTGTGGTGCTCAAAGACTGATGACCGAGCAACTCCTGTACGACCCTAAGATCGGCGCCGTTGTTTAGCATGTGTGTGGCGAAGCTGTGTCTCAACGTATGAGGGCTGATTTTAGGATCGAGACCGGACTTCAGGAGATATTTATCGAGCTTACGTCTGACGGAACGTGTACTAAGTCTTTGTCCGTGCTTGTTAATGAACAGTGCCTGCTGATCGAAATTCTGTTTACGAGGATGGCTGTCCCTGAAGGTGAGATATCTCTGGATCGACTGCAAAGCTGAATCGCCGACAGGTGCGAGTCGTTCTTTTTTACCTTTTCCCCGCAGGAAAAGCGATTCTCCCAGGAAGTCCACATCGCTGAGGTTTAGCCCCACCAGTTCACTAACTCTCAGTCCACTGCTGTAAAGCGTTTCCAGGATGGCTCGATCGCGTGCACCGAGCATCGTGTTGGTATCAGGACAATTCAACAAGATGTTAATCTGTTCCACCCCCAGGCATCGAGGCAGTCTTTTTTCCTGTTTAGGAGTGCGAATCGAAGTTACCGGGCTGCTTTCAACGCGACCTCGTCTGACCATGAACTTATAGAAACTACGCAGGGTAGCCAGTTTTCGCGCAACGGTAGCCTTGGAATAGCTCTGTTCGTTAAGATAAGCCAGATACGCTCTAATACACGCCACATCGGCCTGCACGAGTTTGGTATTGGTATCGACCGCAACACTGGTAGCCGAGCCGGTTTCATCCGCATGGTCGCCAGCAGGCAAATGTACAACGGCGCCCCCTAAAAACTCTTCCCTGGAAACACTATTACGTTCCAACAAATAGCCGGCAAACTGCAGCAAGTCCGCATTGTAACATTTTACCGTGTGATGCGAAAAGTGTTTTTCGTAATTTAGATATTCTAGAAATTCTTTTATGATTGGATATTCTTGCATTATCATGCCATTCTTAGTTACGGCGAAAGGTGAATACCAGTCGATAGCTGGTTTTTAAAACCCCTTCCGGGGATCGTTATCCACAGTCCTATTGCAGTTGCCTGAGGGTCAATCAGACAGCAAAAGTTTTTCGTCAGGAGCAAAAAAGCGAATCGTCCTCTTTTCGCATGCTCCGCGCAAGTACGGTTACGGGAAGTTCCAGGTGCTGTCACCATCATCAGGATCCATCGAACCGGTTTGCGCAGACTGACCGTGGGGGCAAAGGAGCTCGTCAGCCTCCTCGACCAGTTGTTTACTTAACTGAAAACTCAGGACCGCGGCGTCAAACCAATCGAATTCATTACCACGATCATTAGCCATATCTACAAAAGCGTCCAGCAATTCTTCTTCACAGCCCGGCTGATATCGAAACACAAATCTTTCCCGGCATTCGCCTTCGGCTGCTGAGGCTTTCAGTAAAGAAATCTCTTTAAGTTGGGGCATTATCTTTCTCCCTGTTTAACACCAGTCAGGCGTTGTTTTTCCCGGGCGAGGAGTTCGCCGACCATCTCGTGACAGACAAAGGACAAATAGTTCCTGCTGGTAAGGATTTTTTCCCAGCCGGAAGGTGTTTCGTCGGCCTTGCGTCTCCGGGCATATTTTTTAATTTGTTCGATCACATCCTCTTGTCCGGCATCGAACATTCTGACAACCATTGTTTTTGGCTTCATTGTCAAATCATCAGACAATTCAAAACTCGTACCGGTAGTAGCCAATTTCCTGGCATCGATGCTGCGAGACCATCCTTTATCTGCGAATTGTTCTCTGACATACAACTGCAGCATCATGCCTATTTGCGGCGGTCGATACGGTTCGTATTTGGTGATCTGACCTACGATCACTGCATCCGCGCCCAGGTTGTTTGCCAGAGCCATCACGTCCTGCGGGTTACTGACGTTTTGGAACCCTAATTCCGTCAAAGCCGCCAGAACCCGATTGACTGGAACAACCTGCAACGTTCTGCTTGATCGTTCGTCCAGAACTTCCACCTGTTGAAGCTCGAAGTAGAACTCGTCGGTAACCGCCATGACGTCCAGAGCACTAGTGCCAGAGATGTCTCGGAACGGCACTACGGCTATGGAGTACTCCATCGGATAGGGGCTGTGATAGACACGCTCGACCCTGCCGCTGGTGGTGCAACCAATGAGCACTACGGCGATCAACAGGAACATTACCAAGGACGCTTTCGCCAGACCAAGGTTGTCAGGCCCGTTGGGTTTCTCGATATTCACTTTTTTTCTTTCAATAACTGTGTGGGGTCGTTATTTACAACTAACCAAGCTAATTAGCCTGGACACTACCCTGTGGATGTTTGCTCATCCGCATCGGCGTCGGGGCAGTAAAATCTATCATGTCGGTTTTGACCGACCAGACATTGTCAACAAACATTCTGTCAGAGCAGAAAAATATTCTTCCGTCCGGCGCCCATGTTGGTGCATAGTTGGAACTCTGTCCGGTAGTAAGTCTGTTGTTGTTGTTGCCGTTGATATCCACGATCCAGATATCCTCGTTGGAATTATTGGATGCATCGGAATTTGCTTTGTTGTTCTTATCCTGGTTATGTCCGGTGGTATGGTATGCTATTTTGCTGCCGTCAGGCGACCAACTCGGATAAACACAGGCATGCTCGGTGCTGGTGACAATTTCGGTGGGGAACCTAGCCTCATCACCAACCATATCCACGGTCCAGATACTGAACCACTGGCTGCCCCTGAAGCGGTTTAACTGAAAGGCAATCTTATTGTTTTTGGGATCAGGACTCCACTCGGGAAACATACCAAACCCGATTGATTTTTTAATACTCGGATTTTCGGCGTCCAGCACCCACAACTCCCATTGTTGGGAGCGCTCCCCAAAAAGGCAGTAAACAAGGCTCTTGCCGTCCGGCGACCATGAAGGGTGCATTTCGTTACTGCCGCTGGTGGTCATTCTGACCGGACTGGTACCGTCTGTGCCGACGACCCAGATATCCCAATTGCCCGAGCGCTCACTAGCATAAGCGACTTTGTCACCGGCAGGCGAAAAACAGGGCTGAATTTCACTGGCCGGATCGCTGGTCAGGCGGGTGGCGGTATGGCCGTGAATCCGCTTGATATAAAGATCGGGGTTTGGCGAATGTTGTAAAGAACTGAAAACCATTAATTGATTATCACTACTGATATCGGGGTCGAAATCACCACCCTCCTCACAGAAGGTGTGTTGCATGAGAGAAGAAAACGGCTTGGCGGCAAACTCCACCGGAGTCCAGTCGTCAAACCCCTGATGGTTTGCGGTTAGAGTGGGGTAGGAAAACGCAATTTTTTTATTGTTCGGTTGGAGCGGCAAGGACACGCTGGAACAACCAATCCCCCAAAATATTGCTATCGCAACACCAGCGACAAAAATTTTTATTCTATTAAGCTGCAACACTTCCATCCCTAATAAAAGAATCTCCCCTGGGATTCCTTCGCTGCTCTCCCCAACCACCCGCCTCCAGCTAAGCAACAGGGGAAGAAGTCGCCAATTTGTTCATCGCCGGGAACTCCTGCCCCAGCATTGTTTTCCGGCAGTCCGCCGGTTTGTTTTCGCCGATTTCCCATCCGATTTGCCCAGCTTTTTCCGTTGGTTCGGAGGCCGCTAACCGTAATGCCCAATGGTATCTTTGTTTGTCTTATCGGCCTTATAGCTGCCCAAACTGAGCGAAATATGTAACTTTTCCTCGAATTATCAAGTCCCATAAAGGTTACACAAACCTATCGTCCAGAGGGGCGGCTTTACTTTAACCTGGATGTGTAATAAAAGGTATTTCCAAAAAGAATTTCCTTGGGAATGGGCTATGCCGAGCACCCATTGCCAAATGGTAGGACCAGCAAGACAAACGGGGTAAACATCAATCCTGTTCGGCACGGCGTTTGCTCTTAACTTGGAATATACTGTAGCTGTTTATTCTTGGCTAACAAGTCGAAAAGTTTTGTAAAAATAAAACTTGCGCTCTGTTTTTCGCTGTGTTCTAATAG
>Ga0315290_10000381_pt1 | contig 28640 bp, 41 predicted proteins | sample YL17G12_0_MG_FD_203627 | JGI IMG/M metagenome (GOLD analysis project Ga0315290, IMG submission 203627) | Sediment microbial communities from Yellowstone Lake, YNP, Wyoming, USA - YL17G12_0 | ecosystem: Environmental > Aquatic > Freshwater > Lake > Sediment | place: USA: Wyoming | collected... | reverse complement strand
TCCGCGTCTCCGTCGATCACGAATCCGGCCAGACCATCATCAAGGGCATGGGCGAGCTGCATCTCGACATCATCGTCGATCGCATGCGCCGCGAGTTCAAGGTCGAGGCCAATGTCGGCGCGCCGCAGGTCGCCTATCGCGAGACCGTGTCGAGGCGTGCCGAGGTCGACTACACCCATAAGAAGCAGACCGGCGGCTCGGGCCAGTTCGCCCGCGTGAAGCTCGTCATCGAGCCGAACGAGGCGGGCGCGGGCTATGTGTTCGAGAACAAGACGGTCGGCGGCAACGTGCCGAAGGAATACGTTCCGGGCGTGCAGAAGGGCGTGAAGAGCGTGGTCGATTCCGGCGTGTTGGCCGGCTTCCCCATCCTCGACGTCAAGGTCTCCTTGATCGACGGGGCCTATCACGACGTCGATTCTTCGGTCATGGCCTTCGAGATCGCCGGCCGCGCCGCCTTCCGCGAAGGCGCGCTCAAGGCGGGCCCGAAATTGCTCGAGCCGATCATGAAGGTCGAGGCGGTGACGCCGGAGGATTATGTCGGCGGCATCATCGGTGATTTGACCAGCCGCCGGGGCCAGGTCCGCGGTCAGGAGGCGCGCGGCAACGCCGTGGTGATCAACGCCATGGTGCCGCTCGCCAACATGTTCGGTTACGTGAACAACCTCCGTTCCATGAGTCAGGGACGGGCGCAGTTCACCATGCAATTCGACCACTATGCGCAAGTCCCGCAGGCGGTCGCAGAAGAGGTGCAGGCGAAGTTTGCCTGACGTCCCGCCGGCGTGAGGCTTGCGGAGCAGAATTTTGCTTTTTGGTTGAAGGATGGAGAGCCAGCATGGCTAAGGAAAAATTTAAGCGGACGAAGCCGCACTGCAACATCGGGACCATCGGTCACGTCGATCATGGCAAGACCACGCTGACGGCCGCGATCACCAAAGTGCTGGCCGAGACGGGCGGGGCGAAGTTCACCGCCTATGACGAGATCGACAAGGCACCGGAGGAGAAGGCGCGCGGTATCACCATCTCGACGGCACACGTCGAGTACGAGACCGGCAAGCGACACTACGCTCACGTCGATTGTCCGGGCCACGCCGACTATGTGAAGAACATGATCACCGGCGCCGCGCAGATGGATGGCGGTATCCTCGTGGTCTCGGCGGCCGACGGCCCGATGCCGCAGACCCGCGAGCATATTCTGCTCGCCCGCCAGGTCGGCGTTCCGGCGCTTGTCGTCTATCTGAACAAGGTCGACATGGTCGATGACCCTGAGCTGCTCGACCTCGTCGAGCTTGAGGTACGCGAGCTGCTGTCCAAATACGAATACCCGGGCGATGAGATCCCGATCGTCAAGGGCTCGGCCCTTGCCGCGCTTGAAGGCAAAGACGACGAGATCGGCAAGAAGTCCATCCAGGCCTTGATGGATGCGGTCGATGCTTACATCCCGCAGCCGGACCGTCCCAAGGACAAGCCGTTCCTCATGCCGATCGAGGACGTGTTCTCGATTTCCGGCCGCGGCACCGTGGTCACCGGCCGTATCGAGCGCGGCGTAATCAAGGTCGGCGAGGAGGTCGAGATCATCGGCATTCGGCCCACCACCAAGAGCGTGGTGACCGGCGTCGAGATGTTCCGCAAGCTGCTCGATCAGGGCGAGGCCGGCGACAATGTCGGCTGCCTCTTGCGCGGCGTCGACCGCGAGGGCGTGGAGCGCGGCCAGGTGCTTGCCAAGCCGGGCTCGATCAAGCCGCATACCAAGTTCAAGGCCGAGGCCTATATCCTCACCAAGGAGGAGGGCGGCCGCCACACGCCGTTCTTCGGCAATTACCGCCCGCAGTTCTATTTCCGCACCACCGATGTGACCGGCGTGGTGCAGCTGCCGGAGGGCACCGAAATGGTGATGCCGGGGGATAACGTCGCCATGACGGTCGAGCTGATCGTGCCGATCGCCATGGAGGAGAAGCTTCGTTTCGCCATTCGCGAAGGCGGCCGTACCGTGGGCGCCGGCGTGGTGGCCTCGATCATCGAATAAGGAGAGGCAATGGGCGCGTCGTGATGAGCGGCGCGTCCTTCAATTTGAGGCCATCGGGATGCAAAGCCAAAATATAAGAATCAGGCTCAAGGCCTTCGACCATCGCATCCTCGATGCGTCGACCAAGGAGATTGTCAACACGGCGAAGCGCACGGGCGCGGAGGTGCGGGGGCCGATTCCGCTGCCGACGCGCATCGAGAAGTTCACCGTCAACCGGTCGCCCCATATCGACAAGAAGAGCCGCGAGCAGTTCGAGATGCGCACCCACAAGCGGTTGCTCGACATCGTCGATCCCACGCCGCAGACCGTCGATGCCTTGATGAAACTCGACCTCGCCGCCGGCGTGGACGTGGAAATCAAGCTCTAGGCGGGCAGGGAAGAGGCAAGGAAGCAAGACCGATGCGATCAGGCGTTATCGCGCAAAAGCTCGGCATGACGAGGATCTTTACCGACGCCGGGGAGCATATCCCGGTGACGGTGCTGCGCCTCGAGCATTGTCAGGTGGTAGGCCAGCGCACCCCCGAGAAGAACGGTTACACTGCGTTGCAGCTCGGCGTCGGCACGCCCAAGGTGAGCCGTCTGACGCGCGCCGCGCGCGGCCATTTCGCTGCCGTCAATGTCGAGCCCAAGCGGCGACTTGCCGAATTTCGCGTGAGCCCGGAGAATCTGATCGAGATCGGCGCGGAGATCACCGCCGACCATTTCGTCGAAGGGCAATTCGTCGATGTGTCCGGCACTACCATCGGCAAGGGGTTTGCCGGCGCCATGAAGCGCCACGGATTTCACGGCTTGCGCGCGTCGCATGGCGTCTCGGTCAGTCATCGGAGCCACGGCTCGACCGGCCAGCGCCAGGACCCAGGCAAGGTGTTCAAGGGCAAGAAGATGGCCGGCCATATGGGCGACGTGAACGTCACCACGCTGAATCTCCGCGTGGTGAAGACCGACGCGGAGCGTGGGCTGATCATGATCCGCGGCGCGGTGCCCGGCGCCAAAGGCGGCTGGGTTCTGTTGCGCGATGCGGTGAAGCGGACCCTGCCGGAGACTGCGCCGAAGCCCGGCGCCATCCGTAAAGGCACGGGCGATGCGGCAAAGCAGCCGGCGCAGGCAGCGCCTGAGCGAGCAGAGGCGGGGAGCCAAGAGTAATGCAGGCCGACGTCACCACGCTCGACGCCAAGAAGGCGGGAACGGTTGAGCTCGCCGACGATGTGTTCGGGCTCGAGCCGCGCCCGGACCTGCTCGCCCGGATGGTGCGCTACCAGCTCGCCAAGCGGCGGGGCGGTACCGTCTCAGTGCAGGATCGTTCCGAGGTCAGCTACACCGGCGCCAAGCTTTACAAGCAGAAAGGCACGGGCCGCGCCCGCCACGGCAGCCGGCGGGCGAATTTGTTCAGAGGCGGCGGCAAGTCGTTCGGGCCGAAGCCGCGCAGCTACGCCATCGATCTGCCGAAAAAGGTGAGGGCACTCGCGCTGAAGCACGCGTTGTCCGCCAAAGTGAAGTCCGAGGCATTGGTGGTCATCGACAAATGCGAGATGAAAGAGGCCAAGACCAAGGAGCTCAAAGCGCGCTTCTCGAAGCTTGGGTTCCGTTCCGTGCTGATCATCGACGGCGCCGAGGTGCAGGCCGCCTTCGCCAAAGCCGCACGCAATCTGCCGCATGTCGACGTGCTGCCGGTCCAGGGCATCAACGTCTACGACATCCTGAACCACGATAAGCTCGTCCTGACCAAGGCGGCCGTCGAAGCGCTGGAGGCGCGATTCAAATGAGCGCCCCATCGGTCTACGACGTCATCCTGGCCCCCGTCATCACCGAGAAATCGAGCATGGCGTCGGAGCATAACCAAGTCGTCTTCAAGGTGCACCGCGACGCGACCAAGCCCCAGATCAAGGCCGCCGTGGAGCAGCTGTTCAAGGTCAAGGTGCTCGGCGTCAACACTATCAATCGCAAGGGCAAGACCAAGCGGTTCCGCGGCTTGAAGGGCAAGCAGCAGGACATGAAGAAAGCGATCGTCAGACTCGCCGAAGGCGACAAGATCGACGTGACCTCGAGGATCTAGAACATCATGGCCCTCAAAACCTACAAGCCCACCACCCCGAGCCAGCGTCATCTGGTGCTCGTCGACCGCAGTCATCTGTGGAAGGGCAAACCCGTCAAGGCGCTAACCGAAGGTCTGGTCAAGACCGGCGGCCGCAACAATCACGGCCGGGTCACTATGTGGCATCGCGGCGGCGGCCACAAGCGCAGCTACCGCATGGTCGACTTCAAGCGCCGCAAGTTCGGCATTCCGGCGACCGTCGAGCGGCTCGAATACGATCCGAACCGCACCGCCTTCATTGCGCTGATCCGTTATGAGGATGGGGAGCTCTGCTACATCCTGGCGCCACAGCGCTTGAGCGTCGGCGACACGGTGATTGCCGGCGACCGCGTCGACGTGAAGCCCGGCAATGCGATGCCGCTCGCCAACGTGCCGATTGGCACCATCGTCCACAATGTGGAGATGAAAGAGGGCAAGGGCGGTCAGATCGCCCGCGCCGCGGGCACCTACGTCCAGCTCGTCGGGCGCGATTCGGGCAATGCCGTCCTAAGGCTCAATTCTGGCGAGACGCGCATGGTGCCGGCCGCCTGCATGGCGACGGTGGGCGCGGTGTCCAATCCAGACAATTCCAACGTCTCGTTCGGCAAGGCCGGCCGGATGCGGTGGAAGGGAAGGAAGCCCGTGGTGCGCGGCGTGGCGATGAATCCGGTCGATCACCCCCATGGCGGTGGCGAGGGGCGCACCTCCGGTGGCCGGCATCCGGTGACACCGTGGGGCAAGTCGACCAAGGGCAAGAAGACGCGGCATAATTTGGCGACCGACAAGTTCATCCTGCGCAGCCGCCATCTCAAGAAGAAGAAAGGGTAGGCTTGTGGCACGCTCGGTTTGGAAAGGCCCGTTCGTCGACGGGTATCTGTTGAAGAAGGCGGAGAGGGCGCGGGGCTCGAGCGCGGTGATCAAGATGTGGTCGCGCCGCTCAACCATCCTGCCGCAATTTGTGGGGCTTACATTCGGCGTACATAACGGCCAGAAGCACATCCCCGTGCTCGTCACCGAGGACATGATCGGCCACAAATTCGGGGAATTCGCGCCGACGCGGACCTTCTATGGCCACGCCGCGGACCGCAAGGCGAAAAGGAAGGCGTGATGGGTAAGCCGCAACGCGCGCGCGCATTGGCGGAGCATGAGGCGAAAGCGGTGGCGCGGCTGATCCGCGTGAGCCCGCAAAAGCTCAACCTCCTCGCCCAACTGATCCGGGGCAAGAAGGTCGACAAGGCGCTTGCCGACCTCGCCTTCTCCCGCAAGCGCATCGCGCGCGACGTGAAGAAGACCTTGGAGTCGGCAATTGCCAACGCCGAGAACAACCACGACCTCGACGTCGACGCTCTGTTCGTCGCGGAGGCTTATGTGGGCAAGAATCTGGTGATGAAGCGCTTGAAGCCACGGGCGCGGGGTCGCTCCGGCCGTATCGAAAAACCGTTTGCGCAGATCACCGTAGTGGTGCGCCAAGTCGAGGAAGTCGCTTAATGGGACAGAAGGTCAATCCGATCGGGCTCCGGCTCGGGGTGAACCGCACCTGGGATTCGCGCTGGTATGCGAGCCGGGGCGAGTATGCGCGCCTCTTGCATGAGGACTTGAAGATGCGCGACCACATCCTCACCTCGCGCAAGCAGGCGGGCATCTCCAAGGTCGTGATCGAGCGGCCGCACAAGAAGTGCCGCGTGACCGTGCACACCGCCCGCCCGGGCATCCTCATCGGCAAGAAGGGCGCCGACATCGAGAAGCTGCGCCGCGAGATTGCGGCCCTGACCGATTCGGAGGTCCACCTCAACATCGTCGAGGTACGCAAGCCCGAGATCGACGCCACCCTTGTGGCCGAGGGCATCGCGCAACAGCTCGAGCGCCGCATTGCCTTCCGCCGCGCCATGAAGCGCGCGGTGCAATCGGCGATGCGCATGGGCGCTCTCGGCATTCGAATCAATTGCGGCGGCCGGCTCGGCGGGGCGGAAATTGCGCGCATGGAGTGGTATCGCGAAGGTCGCGTGCCGTTGCATACGCTCCGGGCGGACATCGACTACGGCACCGCTTTGGGGCGCACCGCCTACGGCATCATTGGCGTCAAGGTGTGGATCTTCAAGGGCGAGATCATGGCGCACGATCCGATGGCGCAGGAACAGCGGGCGCTCGAAGCGCAGGAAGGCGGCCGCTCCCAAGGGCGCCGCGACGGCCCTCAGGCTTCGGCTTGAGTGTGATGCGAGGACAAGGCTGACAATTCATGTTGCAACCGAAACGTACCAAGTTCCGCAAAGCCCATAAGGGCCGCATCAAGGGAGCCGCGTCGAGCGCGGTCACCCTCAGTTTCGGCACGTTCGGGTTGAAGGCGCAGGAGCCGGCGCGCGTCACGGCGCGTCAGATCGAGGCGGCACGCCGGGCGATGACGCGGCAGATGAAGCGTTCGGGTCGCGTTTGGATCCGGATATTTCCCGATGTGCCGGTGTCGAAGAAGCCGACCGAGGTGCGCATGGGCAAAGGCAAGGGCACGCCCGAGTTCTGGGTGGCTCGCGTGAAGCCCGGGCGTGTGATGTTCGAGATCGACGGCGTTGGCGATCAGGTGGCGCGGGAAGCGCTCCGGCTCGCGGCGGCTAAGTTGCCGCTCAAAACGCGTGTGGTCGCGCGCATCACCGAGGATTGAGCGATTAGGGCGAAGGATCAAAGACGATGAAGGCAGCCCAAGTTCGCGGACTGACGCTCGATCAGCTCAATGAGGAGCTGATCAAGCTCAAGAAGGAGCAGTTCAATCTGCGCTTTCAGGCGGCCTCCGGCCAGCTTGAGAACACGGCGCGGGTGAGAGTGATCAAGCGCGATATCGCGCGTATCAAGACGATCGCGCGCCAGATGAGCGCCGTCGCCAAGGCTTAAGGGAAGTTAAAGACGATGCCGAAACGAGTGCTGCAAGGGGTCGTGGTAAGCGACAAGAACGACAAGACGGTGGTGGTCCGCGTCGAGCGCCGGTTCACGCATCCTTTGCTGCAGAAGACCGTGCGGCGGACCAAGAACTACCACGCCCATGACGAGGCGAACGAATTCAAGGTGGGCGATATCGTCAAGATCGAGGAATGCCCGCCGGTGTCGAAGCAGAAACGTTGGACAGTGCTGTCGCGCGAGCAAGCGACGAGCTAGGGGTCGAGGCGTAACAGCCGAAGAAAATTGCCATGATCCAGATGCAGACAAATCTCGATGTCGCCGACAATTCCGGCGCCCGGCGCGTGCAGTGCATAAAGGTGCTCGGCGGCTCCAAGCGGAAATACGCCTCGATCGGCGACACCATCGTGGTCTCCGTGAAGGAGGCGATCCCGCGAGGCCGCGTGAAAAAGGGCCAGGTGATGAAGGCAGTGGTGGTGCGTACCGCCAAGGGCGTGCGCCGGCCCGACGGCAGCATCATTCGCTTCGACCGCAATGCCGCGGTCCTGGTCAACCCGCAAGGCGAGCCAATCGGCACGCGCATCTTCGGACCCGTGACCCGCGAGCTCAGAGCCAAGAAGCACATGAAGATCGTGTCGCTTGCGCCCGAGGTCCTCTAGATGGCCAAGCTCAAGATCAAGAAGGGCGACCACGTGGTGGTCGTCACCGGCAAGGACAAGGGCAAGCACGGCGAGGTGTTGAAGGTGCTTCCCGATGAGAACCGCGCGCTGGTCAAAGGCGTCGCTATGATCCGGCGGCACCAGAAGCAGACGGCGACCCAGGATGGCGGCATCATCTCCAAGGAAGCCACGATCCATGTGTCCAACCTCGCGCTCGAGGATCCCAAGGACGGGAAGCCTACGCGCGTCGGCTACAAGTTTCTCAAGGATGGGCGCAAGGTTCGCTTTGCCAAGCGCTCCGGGGAGGTGATCGATGGCTGAGACCGCCTATGTGCCCCGGCTGAAGCAGCAATATCAGGACGTGCTCCGCGAGGAGCTCGTCAAGGAATTCGGCTATGCGAACCCGATGCAGGTGCCCCGGCTTGACAAAGTCGTGCTGAATATGGGCGTCGGCGAGGGCGTCGGCGATGCCAAGAAGGTGACGGCGGCGGCGGCCGATCTCGGCCTCATCGCCGGGCAGAAGCCGGTGATCACGCGCGCGCGGCAATCGATCGCCGCGTTCAAGCTTCGCGAGGGCATGCCCATTGGCGCCAAGGTGACGCTCCGCCACAACCGGATGTACGAGTTCGTCGACCGGCTGGTGAACATCGCGCTGCCACGCGTGCGCGATTTCAGAGGGCTGAACCCGAAGAGCTTCGACGGCCGCGGTAATTTTTCGCTCGGGCTGAAAGAGCACATCATTTTCCCGGAGATCAATTTCGACGAGGTCGATGAGATCTGGGGCATGGACATCATCGTTTGCACCACGGCGGCCACCGACGACGAGGCGCGCGCGTTGCTGAAACGACTGAATTTCCCGTTCCGCAGCTAGGGCGTGGCGGCTCAGGCTGCGCTAGGAGGACTGAATGGCAAAGACGAGCGTGGTTGAGCGGAACAAGAAGCGTCGCCGCCTTGCGCAGAAGTTCAAAACGCGCCGGACGCGACTGAAGACGGTGGCGGCGGACCGCAACCTTCCGGCCGAGGAGCGCTTCGCGGCGAGGCTTAAGCTCGCCGAGCTGCCGCGTAACTCGTCGCCGACCCGTATCCGCAACCGCTGCGAGCTGACCGGGCGGCCGCGCGGTTATTATCGCAAGCTCAAGATGTCGCGCATCGCGCTTCGTGATCTCGCAAGCCAAGGGCAGATCCCCGGCATGGTCAAGTCGAGCTGGTAAGGAAGTCTAATGAGCATCAACGATCCCCTGGGCGATATGCTCACCCGCATCCGCAACGCGCAGATGCGCCATAAGGCGAAGGTGACGACGCCTGCCTCCAAGCTGCGAGAGCATGTGCTCGACGTGCTGCTGGAGGAGGGCTATATCCGTGGCTATGCCCGCGTCGATTACGGCAGCGGGCGTTCGGAGTTCGACATCGAGCTCAAATATTTCGACGGCGAGCCGGTGATCAAGGACATCAAGCGGGTGTCGACGCCCGGGCGCCGGGTGTACTCCTCGGTGCGGGACCTGGCCACGGTGGCTAACGGCCTCGGGGTGTCCATATTGTCGACGCCAAAAGGTGTCATGTCGGATTCGCGCGCCCGCAACGAGAATGTGGGTGGCGAAATTCTCTGCAGCATATTCTAAGACCTGAAGCGAAGGTTGATACTCATGTCGCGCATCGGCAGGAAACCAGTGGCAATACCGGGTGGCGTCACCGCCACCGTGGACGGCCAGGTGGTTTCGGTAAAAGGGCCCAAGGGCGAGCTCAAGCACGTCCTCGTGGACGAAGTCATCGCCAAGCTCGACCAGGGTACCATCGAGGTCGCCCCGCGCGAGGACACGCAGACGGCGCGCGCCATGTGGGGCCTGTCGCGGACCTTGCTGGCCAACCTCGTCACCGGCGTGACCGAGGGCTTCACCAAGAAGCTCGAGATCACGGGCGTGGGCTACCGGGCCGCGGTGCAGGGCTCCAATGTGCAGTTGCAGCTTGGCTACAGCCACGACGTCACCTATCCCATTCCGCAAGGCATCCAGGTGCAGTGTCCGAAGCCGACCGAGATTATCGTGACCGGCATCGACAAGCAGAAGGTTGGGCAGGTGGCGGCAGAGATCAGGCGGTTCAGGCCGCCGGAGCCCTACAAGGGCAAGGGCGTCAGATATGCGGGGGAATTCATCTTCCGCAAAGAAGGCAAGAAGAAGTAGCGGATTCCACATGAGCGCGATGAATCAGAATTTTGCACGGCGGTCGCACCGCGTGCGCCAGTCGCTGAAGCGGTACGCCAAGGGCCGGGTGCGCCTTTCGGTGTTCCGTTCCTCCAAGCATATCTACGCCCAGGTGATCGATGACGCGGCGGGAAAGACCATGGCGGCCGCGTCGACCTTGGACAAGGATTTGAAGGGCTCGCTCACCAAGGGCAGCAACGTTGAGGCGGCTCAAGCCGTCGGCAAGCTCCTCGCCACGAGGGCGATCGAGGCGGGCGTCAAGGACGTCGTGTTCGATCGCGGCGGTTATCTCTACCACGGGCGCGTCAAGGCGCTCGCCGACGCTGCCCGTGAGGCAGGGCTGAATTTCTAAAGGATCTTGAGCATGGCCATGGATCGCAAAGGGGGCCGAGGCCCGCAAGGAAGAGGCCGCGAGGAGCGCGACAGCGAATTTGTCGACAAACTCGTGCACATCAATCGCGTGGCGAAGGTGGTCAAGGGCGGCAGGCGTTTCGGCTTCGCGGCGCTTGTGGTCGTCGGCGACCAGAAGGGACGTGTCGGCTTCGGCCATGGCAAGGCCCGCGAGGTTCCGGAGGCGATCCGCAAAGCCACGGAGGCCGCCAAGCGGGCCCTGGTCAAGGTGCCGTTGCGCGAGGGACGTACGCTGCATCATGACGTGACCGGCCATCACGGCGCCGGCAAGGTGATATTGCGGGCGGCGCCCGCCGGCACCGGCATCATCGCCGGCGGCCCGATGCGGGCGGTGTTCGAGACGCTCGGCATCCAGGATGTGGTCGCCAAGTCGCTCGGCAGCTCCAATCCCTACAATATGGTGCGCGCCACTTTCGATGCGCTGCGCCATGAGGACAGTCCAAGGGGCGTGGCGGCACGGCGTGGCAAGAAGGTGAGCGAGATCGTTTCGCGCCGGAGAGACGGCGCCGGCGACGCCGCTGGCCAGGTCGAAGCTTAAGACGCTGACGCCAGAGGCGAGGTTTGGGTGAGATGGTCAAGACAGCGGACAACAGGAAGACGATCATCGTGGAGCAGATCGGGAGCCCCATCAGGCGCCCGGCGGTCCAGCGCGCCACGTTGATCGGGCTTGGGCTCAACAAGATGCATAAGCGCAGGACGCTGATCGACAGCCCGCAAGTGCGCGGCATGGTCGCGAAAATCGCCCATCTCGTGCGCATTGTCGACGACGGGGCGGGAGTCTAAAGCATCATGCGATTGAACGAGATCAGGGACCGGGACGGCGCCACCAAGGCCAAGAAGCGGCTCGGCCGCGGCATTGGCTCGGGGCTCGGCAAGACTTCCGGGCGCGGCGTCAAGGGTCAGAAGGCCCGGTCCGGCGTCGCCATCAAAGGCTTCGAAGGCGGTCAGATGCCGCTGCACCGGCGGCTGCCGAAGCGCGGCTTCAACAACATTTTTGCCAAGAAATACAACGAGGTCAATCTTGGCCGCATCCAGGAGGCCGTCGATGACGGCCGGCTCGACGGCAAGAAGCCGATCACCATCGCGGCGCTGAAGGAGGCTCGCTTGATCCGGCGGCCGAAGGACGGCGTGCGTCTGCTCGGCCATGGCGAGATCAAGTCGAAGCTCGCCTTTGAGATCACCGGCGCTTCGGCAAGCGCCATCAAAGCGGTGGAAGCTGCAGGCGGCACGGTCACGCTAAGATCCATCACCGGCCGTGAGCGGCCTCAGGGCGATGCGATAAAGGCCAAGCGCCGCGCCGATAAGCGCGACGCGGTCTCGGCCAAGGCCGAGGCAAAGTCCGGAAAGCCCAAGCCGAAGGCCGAGCAGCCTGCGGAAGCCGGAGAGGCGCCGGCCAAGGCCGAGGCGCCCAAGCCTGCGAAGGTCAAGCCCGATCAGGCGGCCGAGGCATCCGCGCCCGAGGGCGCCGCGCCGAAGGCCCCCAAGAAGGCAAAGGCCGATGAGGCCGAGGCCAAGAAGCCAAAGTCGAAGCCGACACCGGCCAAGAAGGACAAGTCCTAATGGACTCGTCTGCAACGTGACGCGCGCGGCCTGACGCCGCCAGCGTTGCTGTCGAAAGGGAAGAGAGCTCCCGCATGGTTTCCGCAGCCGAACAGCTGGTTTCAAATCTCAACTTCGCCGCCTTCGCCAAGGCGGACGAGCTCAAGAAGCGCATCTGGTTTACGCTCGGCGCGCTTCTGATCTACCGGCTCGGCACCTACATCCCGATCCCCGGCATCAACCCCCACGCCTTGCAGGAAGTGTTCCGCCAGAACCAGTCTGGGCTGCTCGGCATGTTCGACATGTTCTCGGGCGGCGCGGTGGGGCGCATGGCGATTTTCGCCCTCAACATCATGCCCTACATCTCGGCATCGATCATCATTCAGCTGCTCACCACGGTGTCCCCGCATCTCGAGCAGTTGAAGAAGGAGGGTGAGCCGGGGCGCCGGCAAATGAACCAATACACGCGCTACGGCACCGTGCTGCTGGCGGCGCTGCAGGGCTATGGCATCGCCGTTGGGCTCGAAGGCGCGGGCAATGTGGTGCTCAATCCCGGCTGGTTCTTCCGCATCACCACCGTGTTCACGCTGGTCGGCGGCACCGTCTTCCTGATGTGGCTCGGCGAGCAGATCACGGCGAGGGGCGTGGGCAACGGCATCTCGCTCATCATCTTTGCCGGCATCGTCGCGCGGCTGCCGCATGCGGTGCTCGGCACGCTCGAGCTTGGCCGCACCGGCTCGATGTCGACGATGTTGATCCTGACGCTGATCGTGATGGCGGTCGTGGTGATCGCCGTGATCGTCTTCATGGAGAGGGCGCAGCGGCGTTTGCTTGTGCAATATCCCAAGCGTCAGGTGGGAAACCGCATGTTTCAGGGGGATTCCTCGCACCTGCCGCTGAAGCTGAACAGCGCGGGCGTCATCCCGCCGATCTTCGCCTCGTCGCTCTTGCTGCTGCCGGTCACCTTCGCCAATTTCTCGGCTGGCCAAGGCCCGGAATGGCTCACCACGGTGACGGCGCTGCTCGGGGTCGGCCAGCCCTTGCACGTTCTTATCTATATCGCGCTGATCATCTTTTTTGCCTTCTTCTATACGGCTGTCGTGTTCAATCCGAAGGACACCGCCGAGAATCTGAAGAAGTACGGCGGCTTTCTTCCCGGCATCCGGCCAGGCGAGCGCACCGCCGAATATATCGACTACGTGCTCACTCGAATCACGGTGCTCGGAGCGATCTATCTCGCCGCCGTTTGCGTGCTGCCAGAGATCCTCATCTCTTATGCGGGAGCGCCTTTCTATTTCGGCGGTACCTCGCTCCTCATCGTGGTGAGCGTCACCATGGACACCGTAGCCCAGGTGCAGAGCCATCTCCTCGCCCATCAATATGAGGGGCTGATCAAACGGTCGAGGCTTAGGGGAGCAAGACGGCAATGAATTTGGTCCTGCTCGGCCCTCCTGGCGCCGGCAAAGGGACCCAAGCCAATTTGCTCGAGGCCGAGCGTTCGCTGGTCAAGCTTTCCACCGGGGACATGCTGAGGGCGGCAGTGGCAGCGGGTACGGAGCTTGGCCGCAAGGCGGGCGACATCATGGAACGGGGACAGCTCGTGCCGGACGACCTCGTGATCGGGCTCATCGCCGAGCGCATGGACGCCGACGGCACGTCCAGGGGGTTCATCCTGGACGGGTTCCCCCGGACCATCGCGCAAGCTCGGGCGCTCGACAGGCTGCTGGCGGAGAGAGACAAGCGGCTCGACGCGGTCATCGAGATGCGGGTGGACGACGATGCCTTGGTCAAGCGCATTGCCGGCCGCTTCACCTGTGCCGATTGCGGCGAGGGTTATCACGAGGCCTTCAAGATGCCCAAAGTCGCAGGGGTTTGCGATCGCTGCGGCTCGATCGAGTTCTTGCGCCGGCGCGACGATACCGAGGAGGTGGTGCGCTCGAGGCTGGAGGCCTATCACGCCCAGACCGAGCCCCTGATCGACTATTACAAGACGCAAGGGACGCTCAGATCTGTGGACGGGATGGCGGAAATCGCGGCCGTGCACCGGGCGATCGAGGAGGCCCTCGACGCAGTTAAGCATAAGACCGGCAAGGCTCCCGGTTGACCTTGTCAAGCGGAATCGCTAGATAGGGCTCGACCCATTGCTGGAAGAGGATTGACCGGTCCCGGGGGGTAGCGCTTTCCCGAGGTCGGTTTTGCTGCGTTCCATTGGTAAATTGACCAAATTTCAGCACGTTAAGGCGTGCTTCGAGGAGAAAGCTTCGTGGCCCGAATTGCAGGTGTGAATATCCCGTCTAACAAGCGGGTAGAGGTGGCGCTCACCTATATCCACGGTATTGGCGACACTTTTGCGAAGCAAATCTGCGCCAAGGTGACTATCCCGCTGGAGCGGCGGGTCAGTCAGCTCACCGAATCGGAGGTCATGCAAATCCGTGAGGTCATCGACCGCGACTATATGGTCGAGGGCGACCTCCGGCGCGATGTTTCGATCAATATCAAGCGGCTGATGGACCTCGGCTGCTACCGGGGCTTGCGCCATCGCCGTGGGCTGCCCGTGCGCGGCCAAAGGACCCATACCAATGCGCGCACGCGCAAAGGTCCGGCCAAGCCGATCGCCGGCAAGAAGAAGTAGAGAGCTCAGTCAGCGCGGCTGAAGCGTGAGCTTTGGCCGAAGCCAATTCGTAAGATGCGGGATTAAGGCATGGCCAAGGATAAAACACGCGTTCGCCGCCGCGAGAAGAAGAACATCACCTCCGGCGTCGCCCATGTGCAGGCAAGTTTCAACAACACCATGATCACCATCACCGATGCCCAAGGCAATACCATTTCTTGGTCATCGGCCGGCGCCATGGGTTTCAAGGGGTCCCGGAAATCCACGCCTTACGCGGCGCAGGTCGCTGCCGAGGATGCCGGCAAGAAGGCGATGGAGCATGGGATGAAGAATCTCGAAATCGAGGTGCGGGGCCCGGGCTCCGGCCGCGAATCGGCGCTTCGAGCCCTGCAGGCCGCCGGCTTTAATATCATCACGATCCGGGATGTGACGCCGATTCCCCATAACGGCTGCCGGCCCCGCAAGCGCCGGCGTGTCTAAGAAACAGGAAGGCTGACCCCCCTCATGTTGCACGCGGATTCTCGGAAGCTGGGGCAGGCGGCCCCGCTCAAGGACCAGGAAAGGGCCCTCCAGGTGCTGCAGAAGAACTGGCAAGATCTTATCAAGCCGACCAAGCTCAACGTCATGTCGGGCCGCGATCCGCAGCGCTTCGCTACGGTCGTCGCCGAACCGCTTGAGCGCGGGTTTGGGCTTACTCTCGGCAATGCGCTGCGCCGCGTATTGCTCTCGTCCCTTCAGGGGGGCGCCATCACCTCCGTGCATATCGACGGCGTGCTGCACGAGTTCTCCTCGATTGCGGGTGTCCGGGAAGATGTCACCGACATCATCCTTAACATCAAGGAGATCGCGCTCCGCCAGCACGCCGAGGGCGTGAAGCGCATGGTGCTGAAGAAGGAAGGACCGGGCGTGGCGCGCGCCGGCGACATCGAGGTCGGCGCCGATATCGAGATCCTCAACCCGGATCACGTCATCTGTACGCTCGACCAGGGCGCCTCCATCCGCATGGAGTTCACCGCTTCGACGGGCAAAGGTTATGTGCCCGCCGAGCGTAACCGCCCAGACGACGCTCCGATCGGCTTCATTCCCGTCGACTCCCTGTACAGCCCGGTGCGGAAGGTGTCCTATCGCGTCGAGAATACGCGCGAGGGCCAGATCCTCGACTACGACAAGCTCACTTTGGAGATCGAGACCAACGGCTCGGTGCGTCCGGAGGACACGATCGCGCTTGCCGCGCGCATCGTGCAGGATCAGCTTTCGGTGTTCGTCAATTTCGAGGAGCCGAAGAAGGAGACGACGTTCGAGCGCCAGCCCGAGCTGGAGTTCAATGCCGCGCTTCTGAAGAAGGTCGACGAGCTCGAGCTGTCGGTGCGCTCGGCGAACTGCCTCAAGAACGATAACATCGTCTATATCGGCGATCTCATTCAGAAGACCGAGGGCGAGATGCTGCGGACGCCGAACTTCGGCCGCAAGTCCTTGAACGAGATCAAGGAGGTTCTCGCCTCGATGGGACTCCATCTTGGCATGGAGGTGCCGAACTGGCCGCCCGAGAACATCGAAGAGCTGGCTAAGCGTTTCGAGGATCATTACTAGACAGGCATCAGCGGCAGACATCGGAAGTCGAAAGCGAGGTCTTTCCGATCTCTGATGTCTGACAGCTGGTCCTAGTCGGGGAGGTATGTATGCGCCATCGCAATGCAGGCCGGAAGCTCAACCGCACCGCTAGCCATCGCTTGGCGTTGTGGGCGAGTCTCTCTCAGGCCCTGTTCAAGCACGAGCAGATCGTGACCACCTTGCCCAAGGCGAAGGAACTCAAGCGCGTCGCCGACCGGCTGATCACGCTCGCCAAGAGAGGCGACCTGCATGCGCGCCGCTTGGCCATGTCGCGCATCCGTGACGAAGCCATCGTGGCGAAGCTGTTCGCGACGCTCGGGCCCCGCTATGCCGACCGCCCGGGCGGCTACACGCGTGTGATGAAGGCCGGGTTCCGCTATGGGGATTCCGCGCCCATGGCCGTGATCGAGTTGGTCGATCGCGATCCCGATGCCAAGGGGCTCGATTCGGGCCCGGTGCAAGAGACCGGTGGCGAGACGGCCAAAGCCGCCGCCTGAGCTAAGGCTCAAAGTTCACGGCTGAGAAGTGCAAAGACGCGCCGCTTCCGCGACGCGCCTTTGACGTCTCTATTTATCCTCGTTGCCGTCGTCTTTGTCTTTGGTGGTGGCCCCACCTGACGCAGCCTCTTTCGCATCATGAGCGGCAATCGCCTGCGTCTTGATGCCTTTAACGCCGTCGGCGAGGATGGTCGTGATCTTCGCCTTGGCCTCGTCGTCGCTCGCGCCATTGGCGTCGAAATCCGACTGCCAATAGATTATCGAGCGATCCGGTTCGTCATCGACTTCCAGCCAGAGCTTGGATTTGTAGTTCTTGACGGGGAGGGGGCTCTCGACGATTTCGTAGGTGTAGCCGAGATCCTCGGTGCCGGTCAGCTTCTCCTTGATCTTGCCGCCATCCTTCAACGTCAGAGTGCGGAAGACGACGTCGCCTTCCTTCTCTTGCACGCAATCGGCCACGGCAGGATGCCACGCCTTGATTGCGCAGAAATCACCCACGATCGCCCAGATTTGCGGCGGGAGTCCGGGGGCTTCGGTCCTCTTCTTGACCGTGATCGCGGAGGCCGAGGCGCTGCCGACAAGGAGCGTGGCCAAGGCGACCAAGGCCAGTTTCATCATACGCATGCGTTTTCTCCACACGATTACGTCGATTGTCGAAAACACGCCCGGGCGCATCTTAGGGCAAAACCAAAGCCCGGCAAGGCAAAAGCCCCAGGAATTGGCGCCAATACGCCGTTTCTCTGGAGGCGCGCGTTGGGCTATACCGGACCCGAAACGTGGTTTTGCTGATGGAGCCGATAAGGCTGAGTGATGATGAGATCTAGCCTGTCCTTGCGGAGTTGCGGATTGCTGCTTGGCGCGGCCGCTCTGGCTATCGGTCTACTTGATCTGCCCGCGAACGCCGAGCCCCAGCGCGTCGTCCCTGAAAGTCAGGGCGCCATCAAGCAATCCTACGCGCCGGTGGTGAAGCGGGTCGCGCCGGCCGTGGTCAATGTCTATGTCAGCCGCAAAGTGAAGCAGATCGTCTCGCCGTTTTCCGACGATCCTTTCTTCAGCCGCCTGTTCGGCGACAATTTCGGCATCCCGCGGGAGCGCATCCAGAACTCGCTCGGCTCGGGCGTGCTGGTGAGCCCCGACGGCGTGGCCGTCACCAACAACCACGTCATTCAGGGAAGCGGCGAGGCGGAGATCACCGTTGCCCTTTCAGACGGGAGGGAGTTTCCGGCCAAGGTCGTGCTCAAGGACGAACGGAGCGACCTCGTCGTGCTTCGCCTCAACGCCAAGGGCGTCAAATTCCCGTCGATCGAATTCAGCGATTCCGACAGCCTGGAGGTCGGCGATCTCGTGCTGGCGATCGGCGATCCCTTCGGCGTCGGGCAGACGGTGACGAGCGGCATCGTCTCGGCGCTGGCGCGCACGCAAGTGGGCATCTCCGACTATCAGTTTTTCATCCAGACCGATGCCGCCATCAATCCCGGCAACTCCGGCGGGGCGCTCGTCGATATGGAAGGCCGCCTGGTCGGCATCAATACGGCGATCTTCTCCAGGAGCGGCGGCTCGCTCGGCATCGGATTTGCGATTCCTTCCAACATGGTGCGGCTCGTGGTTCAAGCGGCGTTGAAAGGCGGCACGGTGCAGCGGCCCTGGTTCGGCGCTTCGCTGCAGCCGGTGACCTCCGACCTCGCGGAGTCGCTCGGGCTTGAGCGGCCGGGCGGCGCGCTGGTCAAGGGGGTGCATGCCAAGGGTCCCGCGGCCCAAGCGGGCCTCCGCGCGGGTGACGTGGTTGTCAGCATCGATGGCAAAGAGGTGCAGGACCCGCGCGCGTTACAATACCGGTTCGCCATCAAAGGTCTTAGCGGCTCGGCGGAGCTCGGCCTGATCCGCCAAGGCAAGCCACTTAAGGCCAGTGTGGCCCTCGTCGCGGCCATCGAAGATCCGCCCCGCGACACGCGCGATCTCCAGGGCCGCCAGCCCCTGTCCGGCGCCAAGGTCGCCAATCTTTCCCCCGCGGTGGCCGAGGAGCTTGGCATCGAGGAGGACGATTCAGGCGCGGTCGTGCTCGATGTCGCGCAGGACACGCCTGCGGCGAAGTTTGGCTTCAGGCGCGGCGACATCCTGGTCGGCGTCAACGATGACAAGGTGAGCTCGGTTAAGGATCTTGCGGCGGCGCTCGCGCGCTCGCCAAGCGGCTGGCGCCTTTCCTTCCAACGCGAGGGTAAAGTGTTCAACCTTGCCATTCAGGGCTGAGGCGAGAGGTGATGGCGACCCTGTTCGAGGCGGCCGGGCTTTCGATGAGCGCGCCGCGGCCGCTGGCCGATCGCCTGCGCCCGTCGTCGCTCGGCGAGGTCGTGGGGCAGGATCATCTCCTCGGCGAGCAGGGCATTTTGAGCCGCATGGTCAAGGCCGGGCGGCTTGGCTCGGTGATCTTCTGGGGACCGCCTGGAACCGGCAAGACAACGGTGGCGCGGCTGCTTGCCGAGGTCACCGACCTTCACTTCGAGCAGCTTTCCGCCATCCATTCGGGCGTGCAGGACCTCCGCAAGGTGTTCGAGGCCGCGCGCGGGAGGCGCGAGCTCGGGCGTGGCACGCTGCTGTTCGTCGACGAGATCCACCGCTTCAACCGCTCGCAGCAGGATTCCTTCCTTCCGTATATGGAGGACGGCACCGTGATCCTGGTCGGCGCCACCACCGAGAACCCGTCCTTCGAGCTCAACTCGGCGCTGCTGTCGCGGGCGAGCGTGCTGACCTTCAAGCGTCTCGACGAGGCCGGCCTCGAGGCGCTGCTCGCCCGTGCCGAAGCCCATGAAGGCCGCAAGCTCCCCCTGACCGGCGATGCCCGCGGCGCGCTGACCGTCATGGCCGACGGGGACGGCCGCGCGCTCATCAATCTTGCTGAGGACTTATGGCTTGCCTCCGGCTCGGGGGCCAAAACGCCGCTCGACCGCGAAGCGCTTGCGGCGCTCGTGCAGCGGCGCGTGCCGATCTACGACAAATCCCAGGACGGCCACTACAATCTGATCAGCGCCTTGCACAAATCGGTGCGGGGCTCTGACCCCGATGCCTCCCTCTATTGGCTCGCCCGCATGCTCGCCGGCGGAGAGGACCCGCTCTATATCGCGCGGAGGCTGGTGCGCATGGCGGTTGAGGATATCGGGCTTGCCGATCCCCTGGCGCTCGTCCAGGCGAATGCCGCGAAGGAGGCCTACGACTTCATGGGCAGCCCAGAGGGAGAGCTCGCCCTTGCCCAGGCCACGCTCTACCTCGCTTGCGCGCCAAAATCGAATGCCGCTTATGTGGCCTTTGGTGCCGCATCCCGCGCGGCGGAGGAGGGGGGATCGCTTAGCCCGCCGAAGCACATCCTCAACGCCCCGACCAAACTGATGAAGCAGGAGGGCTACGGCAAGGACTACGCCTATGACCACAGCGAGGATGAGGCGTTTTCGGGCCAGAACTACTTCCCCGACGGCATGAAGCGGCAGAGCTTCTATGCCCCCACCAATTATGGCCACGAGGCCGAGGTGAAGCTGCGCCTCGACCGCTGGGCAGCCTTGCGCACTGAGCGGTCAAAGCGCCACAAGCCCGGTTGAGACCGGACTTTGAACCGAGCGTGATTTGCGCGGTGGAGCGCCTTTCAGCGGAGCGTGTAGCTCACAAGCAGGTCGACGAGCTTGCCGAAAGGCGGGCGGATAATATCGGCAAAATTGAGCTTCGCTTGCTTGAAGACGCCCTTGGCATGGCTCATGGTCTTGAAGTCTTCATGGGCGTGATAGGCGCCCATGCCGCTTTGACCGATGCCGCCAAAGGGAATGTTCTCCTGCGCCTAATGCAGAATGGTGTCGTTGATGGGGACGCCGCCGGACGTCGTGGGGGCCGCACGAGCTCGCGTCCCGGACCCTCCGGGCCAAAGAAGTACAGCGCGAGCGGCCGCGGCCGGGCATTGATATAGGCGACGGCGTCTTCGAGCTGGCGATAGGGTAGGATCGGCAGGATCGGGCCGAAGATCTCATCCTTCATCACGTCCATCTCGTCGGTCGCACCGAGCACGAGCGCGGGCGCAAACATACGTGACTGCGAGGCATCGCGGCGCGCAGGCCGAGCGGCTGATAGATGACCCGCACCGATCCCGGAAGAAAGGTCATCGCTACGCGCCGCCGTTCAGGAGGCATCCAGCGCGCCAGATGGCGATGGAGATAGTTGACCGAAGCGATGACCACTCCCAACTCGTAGAGCAAGGTTTCCTGCGCCGCTCTGTGGCCGAAATCGGCGTCGAGCGCTCTGACGAAATCGTCCCGATGCGCGAGGATGACGCCTTTGAGTTTCTGCAAATCGCCGCGCCGCTCCGCAAGCGTTGGAGAACCGTCACGCAAGAACGCGGAGCGCTGAGCGGTGAACGTGGCGGTCAGACCGCTATCGGTATCGTCGGTGTCGATGAGGGGCACGGTGTTCATGGGAACATCCTTCTCACTCGACGCAAAGAACGACCATGTTTGTATAGCGGCTCCGGGGTTGGAACCGGCGCCGCTAATCGAGCCGCTCGGTCCCGTATTGGATGACCTTGACCTTCTCCGTGGTCACCAACCCGCTCCCCATGATGCCTTCGATCGCCGCAACGAAGTTGCCGATCGCCTCCTCGCTGTCCACGATCTCGATGATGAGGGGCAGATCTTGCGACAGGCGAAGGATCTTGGTGGTATGCAGCCGGCTCGAATGGCCGAAGCCCATGGGCCCGCGTAAGACCGTGGCGCCGGCCAAATGCATCTCTCGCGCCTTCAGCACGAGCGCCTCGTAGAGCGGCCTGTGCCCAGCCTTGTCGTTCTCGCCGATGAAGATGCGCAAGAGTACGGCGTCACGCGAGAGGGGCATGGATCAGATCCACTTCATGGCGTTGATGGAGGCCGCGAGCATGTAACCCATCCAGACCGCGATCAAACACAAGACAACGGACCCGACAATGTTGCCGCCGGCCTGAAGCCATTCGCCGTCATTGGCGAGATTGAGCGTTTGCAAGCTAAAGGACGAAAAGGTGGTGAAGCCTCCGCAGAGTCCAATCATGACGAATTGACGGGTGAGCGTGTCGGTAAAGATGCGGCCGTCGGGTCCGGTGAGCGTGGCGAAAAAGCCTATGATCAAGGAGCCGGCCACGTTGACGATGATTGTACCCCAAGGGAACGTCTCGCCGATCAATCTTGCGGCTAAGCCGGAGCACCAATATCGCGCCATGCCTCCAAGCGCGCTGCCAATCGCAATCCAAATATAGGCGGTCATGCGAGCCCCAAATCTCCATTAAAGCTGCGCGCTGGAAGGCGCGGTGAGTCATCCCGAATCGGTGCTTTGGCGCGCCTCACTTTGCCACAAGCACGGGGCACGGCGCGAGATCGACAAGGCGGTCGGTACGGCCCGCCGATCAGTCGCCCATAGAAGATCGAGTGGCCGGTCGCGCCGATCACGAGCAGATCGGCTCCAAGCTCGCTCGCAAGTATGAGGATGTTGCGCACCGGGTGCCCGGTGAGAAGGTGGGTCTGAACCTTGACGCCTTGTTCCTCGGCTAGCGCCTCGGCTCGTTTCAGGATGCCGCGATAACAGCGATCGGCAACGCGCTTCTCGTTCTTCACCTCACCAATGGTCTCCGGGAACTCGGGGATCTCCTCGACGCAGACGATGTGAAGCTCCGAGCCCTCCTGCTTGGCCAAGCCAAGCGCAAGCGCCTTGTCGGCACCTTTGGAGCCGTCATTGGCGTGGAGAATCTTTTTGAACATCGCGGTTCCTCGCTTCATCTTGAGTAACTGCCTGCAACATTCACTCGGGCGCTCGTGACAGCCCAGCGCGGGTGCTGGACCTGCGCCTCCTTGGGCTTGTGGTTCCTTCTGGGGCAGCAGGTGCCGCGGCAGATAGAAGGCGTTCGTCATGGCGACCCCGGCTAGCCAGCTCGGCATCGGCTCCCAGCCGAGAATGAAGTAGGCCCCAGCCGTGCAACCGAGGAAGGGAAAGAGGAAGCTCGCCAGCCCGATGGCCGCGGCCTCCTTCCATTTGAGCTTGAAGACATCGGGATCAAGCTCTGCACTGGCGAGAAAGGTCAGCACTATAGCGCCGAGGCCAGACAGGAATTTGATCCAGGTCTGGTCGGTGCCGAGCACCGCCGCACCGATCACCGCGCCTATGATCAATTGGGCGATCGTGCCGACCACGATCTCGGATAATGCCGTCGAAATTCTCAACCAGATCGACAGAAGAGACGCGATCAAGGCGAGTCCCAGCCACAATGCCGCCAAAGCCCAAATGCCCGTCATGCTGCTCTTGCCTCCACGATTCACGTCCGCAAAGAGGTGCCCAGGCGGCTTTGGGTCTTAACAACAAAAAACCCGCCTCACGGCGGGTTGCGGACTTTACCTCCCACCGCATAGTGATGATGCGGTAGGAGTCATTAGCCATTGGCGGTTCAGGGGGACTCCATCCCCTTTGGCACTGTTGATGACACTGTAACCCGGAATTTGCACGGATCAAGCGCGAGCGCGGGTCAACTTGCCGAGAAATGGTAGGTTGCCGCCCACAGCGAATCGGACGGCGAGAAGAATGACAGGCGTTGAGATAAAAGAGGTTGGCCGCGACGAGGACGGCATGCGGCTCGACCGGTGGTTTAAGACCCATTACGCCGAGCTTCCCCACAGCCGGCTGGAGAAACTGTTGCGAACCGGCCAGGTGCGCGTCGATGGCGGGCGCGTCAAGGCGAGCATGCGGCTCGCCGCCGGTCAGATGGTGCGGGTGCCGCCGTTGCCGGCCGTTGCGCCGGAACCGGTGAATACGGCTCTGTCGAAAGCCGACCGCGACTTTCTCGCCTCCATCACCCTATTTGAGGACGACGATCTCATGGTGCTCAACAAGCCGCCGGGGATCGCCGTGCAGGGCGGCACCAAGACAACGCGTCATCTCGACCGGCTGCTCGAGGGCTTTGGCGACGGCCCGAAGACGCGGGCCCGCCTCGTGCATCGGCTCGACCGAGACACCTCGGGGGTCCTGGTTGTGGCCAAGCGGCGCGAGGTGGCGGCCAAGCTCGGCCGCGCCTTCCAGACGCGCTCGGTGCGCAAGATCTATTGGGCGCTCGTCAAGGGCGTGCCACGGCCTCCGCAGGGCAAGATCGATGCCGCGCTGGTCAAGGCCTCGGGGCCGGAGGGCGACCGCGTGCGGAAAGCGCGGCCCGGCGAGCAGGAGGTGGCGCAGTCGGCGGTGACCTATTATTCGGCGGTCGACAGGGCTGGCCAGACGGTCGCCTGGCTGTCGCTCAAGCCCGTCACCGGCCGCCAGCATCAGCTCCGCGCCCATATGGCCATTCTTGGCTACCCCATTCTTGGCGACGAAAAATATCAGGGCAATCTTGAGCTGCCCGAGGGGCTGGACAACAAGCTCTATCTGCATGCGCGGCGCATCAGCTTCCCACATCCGTCGGGGGAGGGCGTCGTCGATGTCACCGCGCCGCTATCGGAGCATATGGAACGCGCTTTTGCTGCCTTCGGCTTCGAGGCACGACAGGCCGATAAGGATGACATCGATTAGCACGCCGGGCTCAGAAAAAGCCTCACCGGACGCGGCCAAGGGCGGCACGCGCGAGCGCGGCACGCGAAGATCTGCACTTCCCAAACGCTTCTATAAGGACGTGGCAATCAAGGATGCGGACCAAGGCGGTGCCTCCCTGCTGCTCGACGGCGAGCCCGTGCGCACGCCCGGCAAGGCGCCACTCATCCTGCCGAACCTGGCGCTTGCGGAGGCGATCGCGGAGGAATGGCGCGGGCAGGGGGAGCGCATCGATCCGGAGACGATGCCGCTCACCCGGTTCGCCAACAGCGTCATCGATGGGGTCAAGGGCCGCGAGGACGCGGTCATCGACGATATTCTGGGTTATGCGGGTTCGGACCTCGTCTGCTACCGCGCCGAGGGACCCGAGCCGTTGGTTGCGCTGCAGGCGAAGCATTGGGAGCCCGTCGTCGCCTGGGCTGAGTCGGACCTCGGGGCGCCGATGCGGTTCGCCGCAGGCGTGATGCATATCGAGCAGCCGGAAGCTTCGCTTCATGAAATCAAGCAACGGTTTGAGGGCTTTGACGCTTGGAGCCTGGGGGCGCTCCACGTCATGACGGGGCTCGCGGGCTCCGCGCTTCTTGCTCTTGCCGTGGCGCTTCAGCGGCTCTCGCCGGGAGAGGCTTGGGGCGCGGCCCATGTCGATGAGGATTGGCAGATCAGCCAATGGGGCGCGGACGAGGAGGCCCGCATCCGGCGTGCGAACCGTTGGCGCGACTTCGCCGCCGCCACGCGGCTCCTGAAGCTGCTCCAAGGCTGAGAGCCACCCGAGCTCCACCCTATTCCCGTTGGGGAAGCCTCTCTCCGCCAGCGGAGAGCAATCAGCCGCCATTTGCCTCATCGAAACCCCATGCTATTGACCGTCACCACGGCGTCACAGTGAGGGGCTCGGCAACGGCATGAAGGAAGTCCTGGAAGAGCTTGAGGTTCGGCGGGGAAGAGCGCGCGCCGGGGGCGGCCCGAAGCGCGTCTTGGCCCAGCATGCGCGCGGCAAGCTGACGGCGCGGGAGCGGCTCGATCTCCTGCTCGACGAGGGCTCTTTCGAGGAGTTCGACATGTATGTCGAGCACGGCTGCACCGAGTTCGGCATGGAGGAGACCAAGGTCCCCGGCGACGGTGTGGTTACCGGCTGGGGCACCATTAACGGCCGCGTCACTTACGTCTTCGCCAAGGACTTCACCGTGTTCGGCGGCTCCTTGTCCGAGGCCCACGCCAAGAAGATGACCAAGATCCAGGACATGGCGCTGCAAAACCGCGCGCCGATCATCGGCCTGTTCGACGCGGGCGGCGCGCGCATCCAGGAAGGGGTGGCGGCGCTGGGCGGCTATGGCGAGGTGTTCTTGCGCAACGTGCTGGCCTCCGGCGTCATCCCGCAAATCTCGGTGATCATGGGGCCATGCGCCGGCGGCGACGTCTATTCCCCCGCTATGACCGACTTCATCTTCATGGTCAAAGACACCTCCTACATGTTCGTCACCGGCCCGGATGTGGTGAAGACGGTGACCAAGGAGGAGGTGACCGCCGAGCAGCTTGGCGGGGCCATCGTGCACACGACAAAGTCGTCGATCGCCGACGGCGCCTATGACAACGACGTCGAGACCCTATTGCAGATGCGGCGGCTCCTCGACTTTCTCCCGTCGAGCAACGAATCGGGCGTGCCCGAGCTGCCGACGCGCGACCCTTGGGACCGCTGCGAGCATTCCCTCGACACGCTGATCCCCGACAACCCGAACAAGCCCTACGACATTAAGGAGCTGATCCATAAGGTCGTGGACGAAGGCGATTTCTTCGAGATCCAAGAGTCCTTCGCCAGGAACATGGTGGTGGGCTTCGCCCGCATGGAAGGGCGCACCATCGGCATCGTCGCCAATCAGCCCTTCATGCTGGCAGGGGTGCTCGACAGCGACGCCTCGCGCAAGGCCGCGCGCTTCGTCCGCTTCTGCGACTGCTTCAACATTCCGCTCGTCACCTTTGTCGATGTGCCAGGTTTCCTACCCGGTACCGACCAGGAATATGGCGGGCTGATCAAGCACGGCGCCAAGCTTCTGTTCGCCTTCACCGAGGCCACGGTGCCGAAGGTGACGGTGATCACGCGCAAGGCCTATGGCGGGGCCTATGACGTGATGTCGTCCAAGCATATCAGGGGCGACGTGAACTATGCTTGGCCCACGGCTGAGATCGCGGTGATGGGGGCCAAGGGTGCCGTCGAGATCCTCTATCGCGCCGAGCTTGGCGACGAGGCCAAGATCAATAAGCGCATCGACGAATATCAGAAGCGCTTCGCCAATCCCTTCGTCGCTGCGGAGCGGGGCTATATCGACGAGGTGATCATGCCGCACGGCACGCGCAAGCGCATCGCCCGGGCGCTACAGATGCTGCGCAACAAGCACGTCGAGAACCCCCGGAAGAAGCACGACAATATTCCGTTGTAGTAGTCGTTCCGGCGCAAGCTGAACTCGCGCGCGATCAGGGGCGCGTCCGATGACCGATGCTGTCGATAAACGTTTTTCGAGGGGCGAGTGAGCAACATTGATTCAAGATAGGAGTCTGGCGCGCAACATCGATTTAAAAAACTCAGCACTTGGAGTCGATCGTTGCCCGCGCGCTGCCCATCGCCGACTTTATCGACAGCATCGACCCGAAGCGGACGTTTGCTGTCAGAACCTTGAGTCCTGCGTTTTTGCGGTGAAATCGTATTGGCGCTGAGGCCTGCGGCTACAGGCAGCGTCTTACGCTGCCGTCCTGGAACGCCGCGCCGGAGGACGCGGCCGGCTCGGCCAATTCTGGAAAGTCGTGCGGCAACTCTACCAAGATAGCCCGCATATCATTGTAGCGGGAGGGATGGTCTGCGCTGCCTAAGACCACGGCGACGATCTTCTGCCCATTTGGCGCCCGCCACCCCACGACGAGATGGTAGATGTTCTTGCTGACATGCGATCCCGTCTTTGCCCCAACGATATCGTCTTGCCCGAGCATCTCGATGGTGCTGGTGAGCGTGACGTTGCGCGCCTCTGGTCCGCCAATGCTTAAGCTGCGCCGCGCGCACTGCCAGAACGGCAGCAATCGCCCATCGCGAAAGATGGTGCTCCCGATCAGCGCCACGTCGCGCGCCGTCGAGACGTTCGAAGGCGAAAGACCGTAAGGATCGGCAATTTGCGTGTGTGATGCCCCAAGGGCGGTGGCGGCGGATCGCATCTCCTGCACGAAGCGCTTGATCGAGCTGCCGCGCTTCTTTTCTTGGACGAGGATCGCACGTCCGACGTGATCGGCGATGGCGAGCGCGGCATCGTTTCCTGAGACCAGCAGCATGCCGTAAAGCAGGTTCTCCAAGCTCCAGATGTCGCCCTTGCGAAGGCCGGCCGAGGAGCCGGGCACAAGATCGCCTTGCGTGATCGTCACGGTGTCTGACAGCTGCCCGCCCAGACGCTGCACGAGGACATAGGCGGTGATCAATTTTGTGATGCTCAGGATCCTGAACGCCTTGTCCTCATTCTTCCGATAAAGCGTCTGCCCGGTGTCGGCATTGACCACAAAGACGGAGGAAGCGGTCACCTGGGGGAGAGCGATGGGCTGTTGGCCGACCGCTTGACCGCCGATCAACACCAATGCCGCGATCGCTCCGGCACGGAGCGCGAAGCCGGCAAGCGGACCGCGCTTTTGCTCTCGGTTAGGGGTCAGGAAACAGACCATCTGAATGTCATAGCGGAAGTATCGCGCGGTATGGAAGCGACCTGGAAGGAATGTCGGGTTCTGGGTACAAAGCTGAGATTTATCCCCGCGCTCCAAACCTCCATTATTATTCCCCCACCGCGTCCTTCTTAAGGGCGTTCTCATGAGGCGTCGTGAGGCGGGACGAGGTGCGGTGCCCGCGGGTCTGGTTCGCAAGCCAGGCACTCGGGCGGCGCCGGGGGCTTCGCCCGGGACTATTATGAGTCCCTGCCAGGAGCTGGCTGACGACCGTAAGGTCTACCTCAAACGCTTTCCCGTCACGTCGACTTCGTCCGTGCGGGCACGCGGGGCACTTACGGCGAAGCACGGCGCGGTAGCCGAGCAAACGCCGCCATGGTGCGCCGAGAGGCGCCACGTGTCCGGCAACGGATGCGTGACAGAACACTGGTTGCGCTTTTCGGCGCGCCATTCCCCTGGCCGCGGCGAGGGGGAGAACAGCAAAGCCCGGACGCGGGTGCGTCGCGGAAAGGAGAGCGCATGCCTGCTCGATATCATGCCCGCCAAGCGGCCCGGCTTTTGGCCGGCCCGATAAGAGGCCAATCCAGCAATGCACCTTTTTGCCTAATCGTACTCGGGAATGCCCGCTAAGATTGATGTGCCCCGGATCGGGGCATTGCACGACCCCTCGCTTAGAGCCTCGGCGAACGGGGCGGTCGAGTTCCTCTATCGCCCCGAGCTTGGCGACGAGGGCAAGATCAAGAAGCGCATCGACGAATATCAGAAGCGTTTCGCCAATCCGTTCGTCGTGGCGGAGCGCGGCTATATCGACGAGGTGATCATGCCGCATTCGACGCGGCGGCGTGTCGCCCGCGCGCTGCAATTGCTGCGCAACAAGCATGTCG
>Ga0315290_10000380_pt1 | contig 28658 bp, 19 predicted proteins | sample YL17G12_0_MG_FD_203627 | JGI IMG/M metagenome (GOLD analysis project Ga0315290, IMG submission 203627) | Sediment microbial communities from Yellowstone Lake, YNP, Wyoming, USA - YL17G12_0 | ecosystem: Environmental > Aquatic > Freshwater > Lake > Sediment | place: USA: Wyoming | collected... | reverse complement strand
TACCAGAGCGGTCAAATGGGACAGACTGTAAATCTGTTGGCTAAGCCTTCGGAGGTTCGAATCCTCCTCTCCCCACAATGCCTGACGGAATTTTGTCTGTTTTATCACTGAAAAGTGGCAGTTACCCGTTTAGTCACCTGCTTTAATGCGGAAGTAGCTCATTTGGTAGAGCGATAGCCTTCCAAGCTATAGGTGGCGGGTTCGAGCCCCGTCTTCCGCTCTAAAGCCGATGTAGCTCAGTGGTAGAGCACTTCCTTGGTAAGGAAGGGGTCACGAGTTCGACTCTCGTCATTGGCTCATAAAATATTTTTTGTTAGCGTACTATATAGAATTTTAAATTTCATACTGAGTAACATAACTTTAACCACAAATAATAAACATTAACTGATATGGCAAAAGAAAAATTTGACCGTTCAAAACCCCATGTGAATGTTGGAACGATTGGCCACATTGACCATGGTAAAACAACCTTGACTGCTGCTATAACCCTTACGCTATCTGATAAAGGGTTGTCAGAATACAGGTCATTCGATTCTATCGACAATGCACCTGAAGAAAAAGCAAGGGGTATCACGATTAACACTGCTCACGTCGAGTACCAGACAGCCCTCAGGCATTATGCTCACGTTGACTGCCCTGGTCACGCCGACTACATCAAGAACATGGTTACCGGTGCTGCCCAGATGGACGGTGCTATCCTTGTTGTTGCTGCTACTGACGGACCTATGCCTCAGACCAACGAACACATCCTTCTTGCACGCCAGGTTGGAGTTCCAAAGATGGTTGTTTTCATGAACAAAGTTGACATGGTTGACGATGAAGAACTTCTCGACCTCGTTGAAATGGAAATCAGAGAGCGCTTGACCTTCTATGGTTTTGACGGAGATACAACACCAATTATCCGTGGTTCTGCCCTTGGCGGATTAAATAAAGATCCTAAGTGGGTCGTAAAAATCATGGAACTGATGGATGCTGTTGACACCTATATTCCTTTGCCAACCCGTGCAAGGGATAAGGACTTCCTCATGCCGGTGGAAGACGTTTTCTCAATCACAGGTCGTGGAACTGTTGCTACCGGTAGAATTGAATCAGGTGTCATCCACGTGGGTGATCCTGTTGAAATCATCGGTATGAGTGATGAGAAACTAAAATCTGTTGTGACAGGCGTGGAAATGTTCCGCAAACTGCTGGATCAGGGTGAAGCTGGTGATAACGCCGGTTTGCTTCTCCGTGGAATTGATAAAGATGCTGTGCGCAGGGGTATGGTTATTGCTAAACCAGGTTCTGTGAAACCGCATAAAAAATTCAAGGCTGAGGTTTATATCCTGAAGAAAGAAGAAGGTGGACGCCATACGCCATTTCATAACAAGTACCGCCCTCAGTTCTATTTCAGAACCACTGACGTGACAGGTGAAATCACTTTACCTGAAGGTGTTGAAATGATTATGCCGGGCGATAACATTACGATTACTGTTGAGCTGATTGCCGAAATCGCATTGAACCTGAATCTTCGCTTCGCTATCCGCGAAGGAGGAAGAACAGTTGGTGCAGGACAGGTAACACAGATTCTTGACTAATTCCGGTATATTGGGAAAGTGAAGAGTCGAAAAATAAACAAAATGCGACTTTTGAAACAGCCCCTTCCCTGCCTTATAAAAATATGTTATTATTCACAGCTTATGCGTGGGTTTCAGGTAAAAGAAATAGGTTACACGGGTGTAGCTCAATTGGTAGAGTGGCGGTCTCCAAAACCGTAGGCTGTGGGTTCGACTCCTACCACCCGTGCAAAAAAATATTAGAATAACGATGGCAAAGAATAAAGTTTCAGAGTACATCACTGAGAGTTATGATGAACTCATGCATAAAGTTTCATGGCCTAGCTGGAATGAGCTACAGAATAGTGCCATTGTCGTATCCATTGCTTCCCTTATAATAGCGCTGGTCGTATTTTTGATGGATGAGACATTTCAATCGTTGCTGAAACAGTTCTATTTAATGTTTTAGTAGCAATATATCGCTTATCTAATATTTCGTTACCCGATTAAAACCTGTCAATTCTTTATCCGGTATGGGGGAGCAAGTGAAAAAATGGTATGTGGTAAGAGCCATAAGCGGGAATGAGAAAAAGGTAAAACAATACCTCGAAAGCGAGATTAGCCGGCTTAATATGCAGGATTATATTTCGCAGATTCTCATTCCTACCGAAAAGTTTTATCAGGTACGCAACGGTAAAAAAGTCAGCAAGGAAAGAAATTATCTTCCGGGCTATGTTTTGATCGAAGCAATACTGGTTGGTGAGGTGCAGCATACCATAAAAAATGTTCCAGGAGTCCTGGGCTTCCTTGGTTCTAAAAACGAACCAATTCCACTACGCCAATCTGAAGTAAACCGGATATTGGGAAAGGTAGACGAGCTCTCCGAGCAAGGAACCGAACTCAGCATTCCGTTTATAGTAGGTGAAACTGTAACCGTGATTGATGGTCCCTTCAATAGCTTCAGCGGCGTGATTGAGGAAATTAATGAAGAGAAAAAAAAGCTGAAAGTCATGGTGAAGATTTTCGGGCGTAAAACTCCGCTCGAACTGGGCTTCATGCAGGTGTCAAAGGAATAAGGATAGAAAAGGGTGCCCGCGTTTTATTAAATTAAAAAGCAAATTAAAAATGGCAAAAGAAGTAAGTGCTTTAATCAAATTACAGATAAAGGGAGGCGCTGCAAACCCATCACCACCCATTGGGCCGGCATTAGGTTCGAAGGGTGTAAATATCATGGAATTTTGCAAGCAATTCAATGCACGTACTCAGGATTCTGCCGGTAAAGTTATACCGGTTATAATTACTGTTTATAAGGACAAGTCGTTCGAGTTCATTGTTAAGACTCCGCCTGTTGCTGTACAATTGCTCGAGGCTACAAAGCTAAAGAGTGGTTCACCTGAACCCAACCGCAATAAGGTTGGTTCTGTAACTATGGAACAAGTCAGGGATATCGCCGAGCAGAAAATGACAGACTTGAATGCTTTCACAATTGAGGCAGCCATGACCATGGTAGCCGGAACAGCCCGTAGTATGGGTATAACAGTTAAGGGTGATGCTTAAACAACAATGAGCTGACACAGGTTAACACCTTGTTGGTTTGTGATGAGAGCATTCATAATTTTTTAATAACACGAGACGAAATGACGAAATTGACGAAAAAACGGAAAGAAGTTCTAACTAAATTCGACAAGGATAATCTCTATTCTCTTGCGGAAGCCGCCCGGATCGTCAAAGATATTACTACCACGAAGTTTGATTCTTCGGTAGATATCGATGTGCGTTTAGGTGTTGACCCCCGCAAAGCTAATCAAATGGTTAGAGGAATTGTCACACTTCCGCATGGAACTGGGAAAACCGTAAGGGTATTGGTGCTTTGCACACCCGATAAAGAAGAGGAGGCAACACTGGCAGGAGCTGATTTTGTTGGACTGGACGATTATATTCAAAAGATCAAAGAGGGCTGGACAGATGTTGATGTTATCATCACGATGCCCAGCGTTATGCCAAAAGTGGGTGCACTTGGCCGTATTCTTGGCCCACGTGGACTTATGCCCAATCCTAAGACCGGAACCGTTACTATGGAAGTCGGTAAAGCAGTGACTGAAGTAAAAACCGGGAAAATTGATTTCAAGGTTGACAAGTTTGGTATTATTCATGCTGGTATAGGTAAAGTATCCTTCGACCAGGATAAGATTATTGATAATGCAAGGGAAATTTTGCAAACAATACTTAAACTGAAACCGTCGTCCTCCAAAGGTACCTATGTCAAAAGCATCTATTTGTCGAGTACAATGAGCCCTGGTATCCGCGTCGATCAAAAAACAATAACAGCTTAGTTCGCTGAGAAACGTACCATTAAAAAACGAGGACATTCGTAATGAGAAAAGAAGAAAAGAATCAACAGATTGATACCCTGACCGCGCAGATAAAGGCTACGAATTACCTGTATATTACAGATATTTCCAACCTGAATGTTGCTGCTACTTCCAGACTTCGCCGCCTGTGTTTTAAGCGCGAAGTTAAATTGATCGTGGTAAAAAACACCTTGCTTCAAAAAGCAATGGAGCGTTCGGGAAAAGATTTCGGTCCTTTGTATGATGTACTTAAAGGTGCTTCATCCATCATGATAGCTGATGCTGGTAATACCCCCGCCAAACTGATTAAGGAATTTCGAAAAACTGCACCAAAACCTTTACTGAAAGGTGCATTTATTTCGGAAATGACTTATGTAGGCGACAGCCAGCTGGATGCATTGATGAACATCAAATCGAAGAACGAACTTATTGCCGACGTAATTGCTGCATTGCAATCACCGGCCAGGAACGTGATTTCGGCGCTACAATCAAGTGGACAGAAACTATCGGGTATACTTACAACATTATCGGAGAAACAGGAGTAATTTTTCCCGTCAACACCGGTATCAGAAAAATCAAATCATTCTAAAACAATTAAAACAATAATAAAATGGCAGACTTAAAAGCTTTCGCAGAACAGTTAGTTAATTTGACCGTGAAGGAAGTTAACGAATTAGCTCAGATTTTAAAACATGAATATGGTATCGAACCAGCGGCAGCCGCTCCTGTTATGATGGCATCGGCTGGTGCAGAAGTTGCAGTAGTTGAAGAAAAAACCGCATTCGATGTAGTTATCAAATCAGCTGGTCAATCAAAATTGGCAGTTGTAAAATTGGTAAAAGAATTAACCAGCCTTGGCCTCAAAGAAGCAAAAGAACTGGTTGACGCTGCTCCAAAAACTTTGAAAGAAGGTGTTTCGAAAGATGAAGCTGAAGCACTGAAAAAATCATTAGAAGAAGCTGGAGCAGAGGTTGAGATAAAGTAACTAATGATATTTGTTAACAATTATCGTTAAACTAGCTACTTACCTGCAAATTGATGCAGGTAAGTATGCTGTTTTTTGTTCCGGTGACAAATCGGAAATAATTGTTTAGATATGTTATTTGTTTATTTAATTTAAATCTTAACACCTTGGCTTCAAATAAAATCGAAAGAACCAACTTCGCATCTACCCGGATTCAATCCGAATATCCCGATTTTCTTGATGTTCAGCTCAAATCATTTCAGGATTTTTTCCAATTGGAAACTAATCCTGACAATCGTATTAATGAGGGCTTGTTCAAAGTTTTTACCGAGAATTTCCCGATAACTGATGCACGTAATAACTTCGTTCTGGAGTTCCTGGATTATTTTATAGATCCTCCCAGGTATTCGATCGAAGAGTGTATCGAACGTGGACTTACCTATAGTGTCCCGTTAAAGGCAAAATTGAAACTTTATTGTACGGATCCCGATCATGAGGATTTCGAGACAATCATCCAGGATGTTTATCTTGGCATGATTCCTTATATGACCCCAAAAGGAACTTTTGTGATCAATGGGGCCGAAAGAGTCGTTGTTTCACAGCTGCACAGGTCGCCGGGGGTATTCTTCGGCACAAGTTTTCATGCCAATGGTCAGCAATTGTTCTCCGCCCGGATAATTCCTTTCAAAGGATCGTGGATGGAGTTCACCACTGACATCAACAACGTGATGTACGCATACATCGACCGCAAGAAAAAATTGCCGGTTACTACGCTGCTGCGTGCAATTGGCTTCGAGAGTGATAAGGACATCCTCGAAATATTTGACCTTGCCGAAGAAATTAAGGTTACAAAAGTTGGCCTTAAAAAAGTAGTTGGCAGGAAACTTGCCGCCAGAGTGTTAAAAACCTGGATCGAAGATTTCGGCGACGAGGATACTGGTGAAGTTGTTTCCATTGAGCGTACTGAAGTAATTATCGACCGCGAAACAGTTCTAGAATCGAATCATATCGATTTGATAGTAGATGCCGGTGTTAAAGCCATTCTCCTGCATCGTGAAGATGTGATCTCTTCGGACTTCATGATTATCTTCAATACTTTGCAAAAGGACACAGCCAATTCGGCTAAAGAAGCTGTGGAGTACATCTATCGTCAGTTGCGAAATGCTGAGCCACCCGATGAGGAAACCGCCCGCGGTATCATCGATAAACTCTTCTTTTCGGACAAGCGTTACGATTTGGGCGATGTTGGCCGTTACCGTATCAACAAAAAGTTAGAGCTGGATATTCCTATTACTACGAAAGTACTTACAAAAGAGGATATTATAGCCATTATTAAATTCCTCATAGGGTTGATCAATTCCCGCAGGGAAGTTGATGATATCGACCACTTGAGCAACAGGCGTGTTCGCACCGTTGGCGAACAATTACATAACCAATTTGGTGTTGGTCTGGCCCGTATGGCCCGTACTATCCGTGAACGCATGAATGTGCGCGATAATGAAGTATTTACGCCTACCGATCTGATCAATGCTAAAACCTTATCTTCGGTTATCAATTCTTTCTTTGGCACGAATGCGCTGTCTCAGTTCATGGACCAAACCAATCCACTTGCAGAACTTACCCACAAACGCAGGGTTTCGGCGCTTGGACCAGGAGGTTTATCGCGTGAGCGTGCCGGATTTGAAGTACGTGACGTTCACTATACCCACTATGGCCGGTTGTGTACAATAGAAACACCTGAAGGCCCGAATATCGGTCTTATCTCTTCGCTTTGCGTTTATGCCAAAATCAATAAACTTGGTTTTATTGAAACACCTTATAAACAGGTTATTAATGGCAAAGTAAATCTGGATAAGTCTATATACCTCAGTGCGGAGGAAGAGGAAAACAAGATTATCGCTCAGGCAACAACTCCAATGGATGAAGTTGGACACTTTAGCGAGGAGAAGGTAAAAGTTAGATACTTAGCCGATTATCCTATTATCGACAGGAATAATGTTGACCTTGTGGATATTGCACCTAACCAGATTGCTTCGATTGCAGCATCGCTCATTCCTTTTCTTGAGCACGATGATGCCAACCGTGCGCTCATGGGATCGAACATGATGCGCCAGGCTGTTCCGTTACTCAATCCCGAAGCTCCCATTGTTGGTACAGGAATTGAAGCCAACGTTGCCCAGGATTCGCGCGTTCTTATTAATGCTGAAGGCGATGGATTGGTTGAATATGTTGACGCTATGGAGATTGTTATTCGCTACACGCGCCTCGAAGAAGAACGTTTGGTTAGTTTTGATGATGATGTAAAAAGCTACAAACTGGTTAAGTTTTCGCGTACCAATCAGAATACCTGCATGAACCTAAGGCCTATCGTTCGGAAGGGCGATAGAGTTAAAAAGGGGCAGGTGCTTTGTGAAGGATATGCAACCCAGAACGGAGAGCTTGCCCTAGGTCGTAACCTGATGGTGGCATTTATGCCATGGCAGGGCTACAATTTTGAAGATGCTATCGTTATCTCTGAAAAAGTTGTAAAGGAAGATATCTTCACATCTGTTCATATTGAAGAGTTTACACTGGAAGTGCGTGATACCAAACGTGGTGTTGAAGAACTTACCAACGACATTCCCAATGTGAGCATTGAAGCTACAAAGGATCTCGACGAAAATGGTCTTATCCGCATTGGCGCTGAAGTAAACGAAGGTGATATTCTTATTGGAAAGATTACGCCAAAAGGCGAAAGTGATCCAACACCTGAAGAGAAACTGCTTCGTGCTATTTTCGGCGACAAAGCCGGTGATGTTAAAGACGCTTCTCTTAAAGCACCTCCTTCGATGAAAGGTGTTGTAGTTGATAAGAAGTTATTTTCCAGAGTTGTTAAGGATAAGAAACTGAAGGCAAAAGAAAAGGATATTGTTAGAGTTCTTGACGATGAATTCTCCAAAAACAGCCTTGAACTGAAAAGTAAACTGGTTGATAAGCTAACCGTATTGGTTAGCGGCAAGACTTCGCAAGGCGTACATAGTAACTTCAAAGACGAAGTTATTCCTAAAAAGGTGAAGTTCACGCAAAAAATGCTCTCCGGCATCGATTACATGAACATTAACCCCAATAAATGGACCACGGATAAAGAGGTGAATGACCTGATTAAACAATTGATCAACAATTTCATTATCAAGCACAAGGAGATCCAGGGCATTTATAGCCGAAAGAAATTTGTTGCCACTGTTGGCGACGAGCTTCCCAACGGTATTATTCAGATGGCTAAGGTCTATGTTGCCAAAAAGCGCAAACTGAAGGTTGGTGATAAAATGGCCGGACGACATGGTAACAAAGGTATTGTTGCCAGGATAGTGCGCGAAGAAGACATGCCTTTCCTCGAAGACGGTACACCTGTTGATATCGTTTTGAATCCGCTTGGTGTTCCATCTCGTATGAACCTTGGGCAGATATTCGAAACCATTCTTGGTTGGGCAGGCTCTAAACTCGGACAGAAATATAAAACACCCATTTTTGATGGGGCTACACTCGAACAGATCAACTTGTTGATGGACGAAAGCGGTCTTCCCCGAAATGGAAGGGTATATCTTTATGACGGTGGAACCGGCGAACGTTTCGATCAACCTGCTACCGTCGGATATATCTATATGCTGAAACTCCATCACATGGTGGATGATAAGATGCATGCACGTTCTATAGGTCCTTACTCACTCATTACGCAACAGCCTTTGGGAGGAAAAGCCCAGTTCGGCGGTCAACGTTTTGGAGAAATGGAAGTTTGGGCACTCGAAGCATTTGGCGCTGCACACATCCTGCAGGAAATACTTACTGTTAAATCAGATGACGTTATCGGCCGTGCCAAAGCTTATGAAGCTATTGTAAAAGGTGATAATATGCCTACTCCAGGTATCCCGGAATCATTCAATGTATTGGTTCACGAATTAAGAGGACTCGGACTGAATATCACCTTCGATTAAACCGCGTTTAGCAGTTGGCTTCGTGTAACGGATTAGCTCCGGCTACACTGTGCTAACCGCTGAATGATTACAAGCTTCTGCTTTATTTATCTTTTATTCAATGCGTTAATACCAAAACAACATATGGCTTTCAGAAAAGAAAATACAGTAACCAGTAATTTCTCGAAGATCACCATCAGCCTCGCATCTCCGGAAACAATCCTGGAGCGTTCAAGTGGGGAGGTGATGAAACCCGAAACCATCAACTACCGCACTTATAAACCCGAACGCGACGGCCTCTTTTGTGAGAGGATCTTCGGGCCTGTAAAGGATTGGGAATGTCATTGCGGAAAATACAAAAGAATCCGTTACAAAGGCATCGTTTGCGACCGCTGTGGAGTGGAGGTTACCGAGAAAAAAGTGCGTCGCGAACGTATGGGGCATATCCAACTCGTTGTTCCTGTGGCACATATTTGGTTTTTCAGGTCATTGCCCAACAAAATTGGCGCATTGCTCGGATTGCAAACCAAAAAACTCGATATGATCATCTATTACGAGCGCTATGTGGTCATAAACTCCGGTATTAAGGAGAAGGATGGAATTAAATACCTCGATTTCCTAACCGAAGAAGAATACTTTGACATTCTGGAAACCCTGCCAAAGGACAATCAACTCCTTGACGACAGTGATCCCAATAAATTTATTGCAAAAATGGGAGCCGAGGCTCTTAACGATTTGCTGGCAAGGCTCGACCTCGACCAGAACTCATTTGATCTGCGTCATAAAGCAAGCACCGAAACCTCACAGCAACGCAAAGCTGAAGCTCTCAAACGTCTCCAGGTATTCGAAGCTTTCCGCGAAGCGCAGAAACGCATAGAAAACCATCCGGAATGGATGATTGTGAAAGTAGTTCCTGTAATCCCACCTGAACTCAGGCCTCTCGTGCCTTTGGATGGCGGCAGGTTTGCCACATCCGACCTGAACGATCTTTATCGCCGTGTGATTATTCGTAACAACCGACTGAAAAGACTCATCGAGATAAAAGCACCTGATGTAATCATGCGTAATGAAAAACGTATGCTTCAGGAAGCTGTTGATTCATTGTTTGATAATTCACGTAAAGCCAATTCGGTAAAAACTGAATCTAACCGTGCACTCAAATCGCTAAGCGATAGCCTTAAAGGTAAACAAGGTCGCTTCCGTCAGAACCTTCTCGGAAAACGTGTCGACTACTCAGGCCGTTCGGTTATTGTGGTTGGTCCTGAACTTAAGCTATATGAATGCGGGCTTCCCAAGGATATGGCTTCCGAACTTTTCAAACCGTTTATTATCCGCAAAATGCTGGAAAGAGGCATTGTAAAGACAGTGAAATCAGCCAAGAAAATTGTAGATCGCAAAGATCCTGTTGTTTGGGATATTCTCGAAAATATATTGAAAGGACATCCTGTCATGCTAAACCGGGCTCCTACGCTGCATCGCCTGGGTATTCAAGCTTTCCAGCCCAAACTTATCGAAGGAAAGGCTATTCAGCTTCACCCGCTTGTTTGTACAGCTTTCAATGCCGACTTCGACGGCGACCAGATGGCCGTTCATGTTCCCCTTGGGAATGCGGCCATACTCGAAGCCCAGATTCTGATGCTTGCTTCGCATAATATCCTGAATCCGGCTAATGGTGCTCCTATCACGGTTCCTTCACAGGACATGGTTTTGGGTCTCTATTATATGACCAAAGGACGTCACAGCGACAGCGACAGGACAATGAAAGGCGAGGGCTTCAGGTTTTATTCTCCTGAAGAAGTTATTATCGCTTATAATGAAAAGGTAGTCGACCTCCATTCACATATCTCCGTGAAACATCCGGTGAATGTAAACGGGGAAATGATAGAAAAAATGATAGACACCACTGTTGGAAGAGTTCTTTTCAATCAGGTAGTGCCGAAAGAATATGGTTACATCGACCAGCTGCTTACCAAAAAAGCACTTCGTGATATTATCAGCGATGTGCTGAAGAAAACAGGAACTGCAAAAACTGCAAAATTCCTGGATGATATCAAATCGCTTGGTTTTGCCATGGCTTTCAGGGGCGGACTATCTTTCAACCTGAGTGATGTGATTGTTCCTGCCGCAAAAGAAAAACTCGTCACTGATGCAAAGGTGGAAGTGGAAGATGTAATGAATAATTATAACCTTGGTGTAATTACAACGAACGAAAGGTACAACCAGATTATTGATATCTGGACACATGCAAATGCTAACCTCACACGCACCGTAATGACCCAGTTGTCAACCGACAGGCAGGGTTTCAACCCGGTTTATATGATGCTCGACTCGGGTGCACGTGGTTCCAAGGAACAGATCCGGCAGCTTTCCGGTATGCGCGGACTGATGGCAAAACCACAGAAATCAGGTGCAGGTGGAGGCGAAATTATCGAAAATCCGATCCTCTCCAACTTTAAGGAAGGATTGTCGGTACTTGAATATTTTATCTCTACACACGGTGCCCGTAAGGGTTTGGCCGATACTGCCCTCAAAACAGCTGATGCTGGTTACCTCACCCGCCGCTTGGTGGATGTGGCTCAGGATGTGATCATTTCCGAAGAGGACTGTGGCACACTGAGGGGACTTATGGTTACAGCCCTCAAAAAAAGCGAAGAAGTTGTTGAAACACTCTACGATCGCATTCTTGGCCGTGTGACACTACATGATATTTTCCATCCCCAAACAGGTGAATTGATTGCAGAAGCAGGTGCTGAACTTACTGAAGATCTTTGTCAGATCATAGAAGATTCACCTGTTGAAACTGTTGAAATCCGCTCGGTACTTACCTGCGAATCCAAGAAAGGCGTTTGTACCAGTTGCTACGGACGAAACCTGGCTTCGGGACGGCTTATACAGAAAGGTGAGGCAGTGGGCGTTATTGCTGCTCAGTCCATCGGAGAACCTGGAACACAGCTTACACTTCGTACATTCCACGTTGGAGGGGTCGCTGGTGCCAATATTGGTTCACTTTCCCGAATCAACGCCAGGTACGACGGAGTAATTGAAATTGATGAACTTCGTTCAGTACCTTATACCAATGAGGATGGCAAATCATACGACATCGTAATCGGTCGTTCGGCCGAAATGCGTATTGTAGACAAGAAAACCGGCATCATTTTATCGTCGGGAAATATTCCTTATGGGGCTAATCTGTATGTGAATAATAGAACCGAAGTTAAAAAAGGCGAACTTATTACGGACTGGGATCCATACAATGCCGTAATTATGTCGGAAGTAAACGGTAAAGTGGCCTTCGAAAATATTATTGAAGGAACTACTTTTAAAGTTGAATCTGATGAGCAAACCGGATACCGCGACATGGTTGTTATCGAAACAAGGGTAAAGGCCAAGAATCCCGCCATTAAAATTCTGTCAGCCAGTAATGAAGAGCTCAAGAACTACGATATTCCTGTTGGAGCTCACATTGTTGTTGACGAAGGCAAACTGATAAAGGCCGGAGATGTTTTGGTAAAGATTCCACGTGCTGTTGGAAAATCAGGTGATATTACCGGAGGTCTGCCGCGTGTAACTGAACTGTTCGAAGCACGTAATCCTTCCGATCCTGCAGTGGTTTCTGAAATAGACGGTGTTGTTTCTTTTGGTAAAAAACTGAAACGTGGCAACCGTGAAGTCATTATCACTTCCAAAACCACCGAAGAAAAGAGCTACCTCATCCCAACATCTAAACAGATTCTGGCTCAGGAAAACGACTACGTTAAGGCAGGAACTCCGCTTTCTGACGGCGCAATGACTCCGGCTGATATTCTGGCTATCAAAGGCCCGATGAAGGTACAGGAATATATTGTGAATGAGATTCAGGAAGTATACCGTCTTCAGGGTGTTAAGATCAACGATAAGCATTATGAGGTAATTGTACGCCAGATGATGCGTAAAGTAGAGATTGTCGATCAGGGTGATACACGTTTTCTGGAAGGGGAATTGGTTAATAAATTCGATTTTCACGAGGAGAATGATGGACTGTTTGGGAAGAAAGTAATTATGAATCCTGGCGACTCCTTAGTTCTGAAACCTGGACAAATGATAAGCGCCCGTAAATTGAGGGATGAGAACTCCTTGCTTAAACGTAAGGACAAAAAACTTGCAGAAGCCCGCGACGCCCAGCCTTCTACGGCCAAACAAGTGCTTCAGGGTATTACCAGGGCTTCACTTCAAACGAAGAGTTTCCTTTCGGCTGCTTCTTTCCAGGAAACGACCAAGGTACTTACCGTTGCTGCGATAAATGCAAAGGATGACGCATTACTTGGCTTGAAGGAAAATGTACTTGTCGGACACCTGATTCCTGCCGGAACAGGTCTTCGCGAATACGAAAGCCTGATAGTAGCCTCTAAAGAAGAATATGAAAAAATGCTGGCTGCAAAAGCTGATATGTAATTAACATTCAATCTCCTTAAGATGAACGAACAGCGCAAAGACAATCAAATCAATATTGAATTGACAGACGAAATGGCCGAGGGGGTATATTCGAACCTTGCCGTTATCACCCATTCCTCAACTGAGTTTGTGGTTGATTTCATTAAATTAATGCCTGGAGCACCTAAAGCAAAGGTTAAATCCAGGATCATTCTTACACCACAGCATGCCAGGCGTTTGTATAGGGCACTTAAAGAGAATATAGCCAAATATGAATCGGTGCATGGAGCTATTAAAGAGCCGGAATCCGAAACCATTGGTTTCCCGCTTGGCGGACCTGTTGCGCAGGCGTAATTAGTTGATTAGAAAATGCAAACAGCAGCCCGATGGCTGCTGTTTGCATTTTAAGGCATGAAGAAAGACTTTTAAAAAGCATCTGATCCACCGGAATTATTCATAAAACTAAAAATGGCTAGTCCGAAGATTCCAATAACAATGATAGCGATCATAAAGCCGATTAGTATCCAGATGAGCTTAGCCTTCGCCCAGTTAGCCTTGCTGGGGTGAGTGTCGCTACTGAATGCCCATACAAAGAGCATTACGATATTAACGATTGGAATATAGGTGAGAAATAGTGTGAGCATCCAATCACTCAGGCTCAGAGGCTTGTAAACAGGTTCATTTTCCATAGTTTTACATTTTAAAGGTTAATGTTAAGATGTTAAATAATGATATATATGGGGTTTAAAATGGATTTTACACAGGTTGGAAGGCCATAAATGTAATACATTTTATTTGATCTCATTTTTATGTCCACCTCCTTACTTCATCTGACAGCTAAGTAAATCTAAGAATCGTTGATGGCGTAAGTAGCGGAAATTCCAGTAATTTTACATGACTTTCAATAAATCCTATCCCGATGAATTTTTTGAGCAACCTTACCTCCGATCCCTGGCTTTTTACCTGGGTCATTTTACCGATCTTAATCTTTATTGCGCGTATAATGGATCAAACCATTGGTACGATGAGGCTGATTTTTCTGTCGAAGGGAATGAAATACATCGCGCCATTCCTGGGCTTTTTCGAAGTTATTATATGGCTGTTGGCTGTGGGGCAGATCATGCAACATCTGGATAACTGGCTCAGTTATATTGCGTATGGTGCAGGTTTTGCCACAGGAAATTTCATAGGTATGCTGCTGGAGGAAAAACTTTCGCTGGGGACTGTTATTATCCGTGTTATCCTTTCCCGGCAGTCGCCCGAGCTTATTGATGAACTGAAATCGCAAAATTTCGGCCTTACACTTGTAGACGCCGAAGGTTCAAAAGGCAGTGTAAAACTAGTTTTCTCCATCATCCGTCGCAAAGAGCTGCCTAACTTCATCGATACCATTCATCAGTTCAATCCCAATGCATTTTATACTGTTGAGGATGTGAAATCAGCCAGTGAAGGAATTTTCCGGCGGACCAATTCGTGGTCTGTTTTCGGTTCGTTCGCATCCAGGCTTCAAAAGAGTAAGTAATCGGTGTCTTTTCCATTGTAATTTACATTTCTATATTTTCCAGTTTTCAATTCCCTTTATTTTCATTGGCATGCAGGTAGTTTAATTTTCAGTGTCCGGGGCAGGAAATGTGTTAAAAGATAAACGACCTGTTAAGTGGGTTTCAACATTGCCGAAGCAATTAACCGATTACCTTTGCCCCACCTTTATAGTCTGAAAACATCAAAAAATAATCTAATATGCACGAAAAGAAACTCGGTTTTAATTCAAAACTTATTCATGGGGGCGATTTCAAAGATGCCCTGGGGAGCGCTACTGTTCCCATCTATCAAACTTCAACGTTCATATTTGACAACGCCGATCATGGTGCCAAATGCTTTTCCGGTGAGAGCGATGGCTATATTTATACACGTATTGCCAATCCAACCATCCATGCGCTCGAGAGCCAGCTTGCCGAACTCGAAGGCGGATTCGGAGGAATAGCTACCAGCTCAGGAATGGGTGCAGTAAATACAATATACATGGCTCTGCTTGGGCAAGGCGACCACATGATAAGTTCGTGCGCTGTTTATGGGCCTTCGCGCTTGCTGATGGAAAACCATTTTTCGCGTTTTGGGGTGGCATCATCATTTGTAAATACGGCAAATATCAGCGATGTAGGAAAAGCCATCAGGCCAAATACCAAACTGCTTTATATTGAAACGCCGGCCAATCCTACCATGGATATCTCCGACCTGAAGGCTTGTGCCGATCTGGCCCACAAACATGGAATAATGGTAGCCGTTGATAATACATTTTCGAGCCCATACCTGCAACGCCCTATCGAGTTTGGGGTTGATATCGTGTTTCATTCCATGACCAAATTTATTAATGGCCATGCCGACATCGTAGCGGGGATAATTATTGCCAAAGAAGAGGCTCTCTATAAGAGACTGCGTGCAATGATGGTAATCCTGGGTTGTAACATGGACCCACATCAGGCTTACATGGTAATCAGGGGGCTTAAAACACTTGGTATCCGCATCGACCGTGCCCAGCAAAGTGCTCAGATTCTGGCTGAATACCTGGAAAATCATCCGAAAGTGGAATGGGTGAAATATCCAGGTTTGCCTTCGCATCCGCAGCACGATCTGGCCTGCAAACAGATGGATGGATTCGGATCGATGATCAGTTTTGGCCTTCATGGCGGGCTAATAGCAGGCAAGGTACTGATGGATAATGTAAAACTGGCGGTGCTGGCTGTATCGCTCGGGGGCGTTGAAACGCTTATCCAGCATCCTGCCTCCATGACGCACTCTAAAGTAGCGCCGGAAGCCAAACTTAAAGCCGGAATTACCGATGGCTTGGTAAGATATTCAGTTGGAATTGAAGATGTGAAAGATATTCTGGCCGATCTTGTGCAGGCTCTGGATAAAGTATAGACATTCGTTTATTATCCGCTGGTTCCCTTACGCTTAATACATATCGCAAGGGAATCTTTTTTTCAATTAATCATTCTGCCTGCTAAGTTTGTGTAATTTTGGTAAAGAATTACGCTTTGCCCGTTCTATGCTACATTTTTTTCGAAAATCCTTCTTTGTACTGATATGCGTGATGTTCCTGTTGGCAGCTGGTTTGGTACAGGCACAAAAAGTAGCCCTCGTGCTGAGTGGGGGAGGTGCTAAAGGCGTTACGCATATTGGGGTAATCAGGGCGCTGGAAGAACAGGGGATTCCCATTAATTATATTGCCGGAACTTCCATGGGGGCAATTATCGGCGGGTTATATGCGGCCGGATTTTCACCCGACGAAATGCAATACATGATTACGTCGGAAGACTTTAAATCCTGGGTTTCAGGAAAGATCAATTCAAAATATATTTACTTTTTTCGAAAACAACAGCCCGATGCTGCGTGGTTCAATTTCAAATTCCGTTACGATTCGGTTTTTCAGACAGTACTGCCAACAAACATTATATCGCCTGTGCAGATGGACTTTGCGCTGATGGAGATATATTCGAGTGCTTCGGCCGTAGCCCGCGACGACTTCGATAGTTTATTTGTTCCTTTCCGCTGTGTAGCCTCCGACATAGCCGAAAATAAACCGCTTACCCTGCGCAAGGGAAACCTGGGATCTGCTATCCGCGCTTCCATGACATTCCCTTTCTATTTCAAACCAATCCGCATTGATGGGAAATTACTGTTCGACGGCGGCATGTACAACAATTTTCCTGCGGATGTGGCTTTGCAGGATTTTAACCCTGATATTATAATAGGCAGTAAAGCTGCTTCCAATTACGCTCCACCAAATGAAAACAATGTGCTTTCCCAGATTGAAACAATGCTGATGCAGAAAACCGATTATAACCTTTATTGCGACAATGGTGTAATGATATCACCTCATCTGAAAAGCATAACTGTTAATGATTTCAGCTATACGGAAGCATTTGTTGACAGTGGCTATGTGGCAGCTTTGCGCGCCATACCGGCGATCAGGAGTTTTGTTACGGATACGGTATCGTATGAAGAGATCCGGGCGCGCAGGCAAGCTTTTAACAACAGTAAACCTCCACTCTATATCGATAGTATTTTTGTAAATGGGATAAATTCTAAACAATCCCTATACATTGATAAGTTGCTGCGCACGCATTACAACCGGCGTTCAAATCGACACTCCGGTGCAGAGCAGATGAGCCTTGCCGGGATAAAACCCGAATATTTCAAACTGATAGGGGAGGATCGTATTGATAGTCCTTATCCGCAGTTGAATTTTAATCCCGTTACCGGGCATTTTAAATTTCATCTCGATGCCAGGCGCGAAAACAAGCTATTTGCAGAATTGGGCGGATTAATTTCCTCCAACACCACCAACGAGATATTCGCCCAATTCCAATATAATTATTGGGGAAAATACGCCATGAGTACATTGCTGAATGGGTATTTCGGTCGCTTTTACAACTCGGCAGTCTGGAGGACACGGATAGATTTTCCGGCAGATAGGCCTTATTACCTCGAAGCTGGATTTACCGGCAGCCAATGGAATTACTTTAAAACCACTACCTATTTCTTTGATGATAAAACGCCATCCTATATCCTGGAACACGATAATTACTTCAGTATTGAGGGCGGTATACCTTTTATAGCTAAAGGCAAAATTTCCCTTGGTGCCGAAGCAGGCCGCCGCAGGATGGATTATTATCAGGTCAATACTTTCAGCCGTTCAGACACTACAGATAAAACCTACTTTGATTTCTACAGCCCCTATACGGCGATTGAAATAAATTCACTCAACAGGAAACAATATGCCAATTCGGGCGTGAGGTTATACGCTGGGTTGCGCTTTATCAGCGGACGCGAAAAGAACGTACCTGGCTCGACAGGGCTCGATTCAACTGTTTTTATAGGCTATCACAATTGGTTTCAGTTTAAATTTAGTTATGAAAATTTCTTCTTCTCCAAGGGTAAACTAACATTTGGATTCCTGACCGAGGTCGTCCTGTCCAACCAGGAATTTTTCCATAACTATACAGCAAGTATGCTTATGGCGCCCTCTTTTGCCCCGGTGTATGAGATGAAAACATTTATTCTGCCAAGGTTTCACGCTTCAAATTACGCTGGATATGGCCTTCGTGGCCTGGTTACAATTGTTAAAAATGTTGATTTCCGGTTAGAAGGGTATGTCATGCAGCCGTTTCAGGAAATTGAGAGCACAACGGGGCATGCCGCTGTGTATGGACAGGAATTTGAAAGCAGGCATTTCATTGGGACAAGCGCCCTGGTGTATCAAAGCCCGCTTGGTCCCATAGCGCTTAGCCTGAGTTATTACGATCATAAGGAGAACCCCTATTCGCTCTTGTTTAGCCTTGGCTACATTATTTTTAACAAGCGTTCCCTCGAATAGAGTCAGTTACGTGCCAGCCAGATCCTTGATTTAGCCGGGTTCAATCTGAATTCCCAATAATATTAGTTGCGAAGCGAAATATTTTTAATTTTGCAGTCCCTCACCTGAATGGGAGGTAAAAGCAACTAAACCCTACAATTTTCATTTGAAAATATAAATCATTATCCGCTCCCCCACAGAGGAGTTTGGAGTACATCGAAAACACCCACATAGTTTAATTACTAACCACCATTAGTCTAAAATTAAAACCATGAGTAAATCCAATCAGAATCCCGCAGCCAAAAAACCTACCAGCCGGGAGGAGAATTCTGCATCTGTTGAAAATACAGATGTTCCTGAGACAAAACTAAGTACCGGTGTTAATACCGGAATGGCGATGCCCGACGTGTTGAATGATGTTACAGTATCAGAAACAAAATCAACATCAGTGCGCAAAGTGAAGCCTGAATATGTTCATACAGAAATAGAAGCAACTGTTGCAGCGCCGGCAACTGAAGTTTTTCAAGAACATCCTGCTGTCTCTGGAGTCCGGGTTGTCACCGAAGCTGAAGTTACTGCAGTGGAAGGAGAACCAGTTCCACTTGTTGCCGAAGTACCTGTATTGGGTGAAGAACCGGTTGCATCTGTTACTGAAGTTCCCCTATTGGAAGAAGAATCCGTTGCACCGGTTATCATTGTTCCAGTGATGGTTGATGACATCGCAACTGACGCAAATGCAGTATCTGAAACAACCGGAGCGAAGCTTGCAGAGGCGTCGGAAATGCCGGAAGCAGATGATGATGAGGAAGAAATTGCCGAAGCCATCATAGTTGAAGAGGGAATCACTGATGGGGATTATGAAAAATATTCGCGTGTACAACTTGTAACATTGCTTGAATCTGCAGTACAGGAAGCCGACGTAAACGCCGTTAAATCTCAGATTTCGCTCATCAAAGTTGCTTTTCTGCACCTTTCCAAGGAAGCTAAGCACGAAATGTATCAACAATTAAGTGTGGCTGAGGGCGAAACAGTAGAATTTGAGGCCGCACCCGATGCACTCGACGAGCGATTTAAAGCGGCATTTGCTATATACAAGCAGAAAAAAGGCAAGTATAACGAAGAACTTGATAAACAAAAACTGGTTAACCTGGCAGCTAAAAGCCGTATCCTGGACGAACTCAAAGTGCTTATCAATTCGGAGGAAACCCTTAAAAAGACATACGACGATTTTAAAGTGCTGCAGGAACAATGGCGTCAGATTGGGATGGTTCCCAAAGGCGATGCCAACGAATTGTGGCAAAATTATCATTTCCTGGTTGAGAAGTTCTTCGATAAGGTGAAGATCAACAAAGAGCTGAAAGATCTGGACCTGAAAAAGAACCTGGAACGCAAAATGGAAATCTGCGAGAAAGCTGAGGAATTATTGCTGGAATCATCGCTGCTCAAAGCATTCAAGCAATTGCAGCAATACCACGAGGACTGGAAAGAAATTGGCCCGGTACCACAGGAAAAACGCGACGAAATCTGGGACAGATTCAGAAGTGCCACCGATAAGATTAACGAACGCCGCCGCGAGCATTACAACCATGTCGAAGATGAGCAGGAAGCCAATTACCAGGCAAAAACAATCCTCTGCGACAAAGCTGAACAGGTTGTAGCCAAAGATTACACAAGCATGAAAGAATGGCAGGACAGCACCAACGCGGTGAATGAACTGTTGAAGGATTGGAAAACCATCGGTCCTGCGCCCAAAAAGCAGAACAACGAGATATGGATACGTTTTAAAACATCCCTTGATGCTTACTTTAATGCCAAAAAAGATTACTTCAATAAGCTAAAGGATCAGCATACGCATAATTACAATGTGAAGCTCGACCTGTGTGTACAAGCCGAATCACTGCGCCTGAGCAGCGATTGGAAAAACACAACACGCGAGCTGATCAACCTGCAGAATACATGGAAAAATGTTGGTCCTGTTCCACGCAAATATGCTGATAAAATTTGGAAACGTTTCCGTACTGCCTGTGATGATTTTTTCAAGAACAAATCCGAATTCTTTAAGAACATCCATGGCGTGGAAGAGGAAAATCTTCTGAAAAAGACCGGCCTGCTGAAAAGAGTGCAGGAAATAGAACCAGGCACTGACAAGCAAGCAAGCCTCACAGTGCTTAAGGAGATACAACGTGAGTGGATGGACATAGGTCACGTTCCTATTAAGGATAAGGAAAGGTTGCAAAACGAATTCCGCGCAGCCATGAACAAGCATTACGACAATCTGAAAATCGATGCTACCGAACTCCAAACTATGAATTACCGTTCGCGTTTGGAAAGCATCAGGGAACAACCCGATGCCAACCGTATCATTACCAAGGAGAAAGCTTCCCTTCAAACGCGCATATCCGCTTTACAGGAGGAGATTAAACTGTGGGAAAATAATATCGGCTTCTTTGCCAATTCAAAGCAAGCCAACATTCTGAAGTCGGAATTTGAAGCAAAGATTGTTAAAGCAAAAGAAGAACTGACAACCCTTGAAGCCAAAATGAAGTTTCTCAGGAAGACTATGGAAGCATGATCATACCAGCCTTGTAGTGCTTTGATTACCATAGAAAGTCTGTATATTTTCCATATACAGGCTTTTTTTTGCGTCATCTGTTTTCATTCCGAAACCAATAGTACCTTATATAATTATTGGATTTTCTCTCAAAACAACTTTGTCATGGTGAGGCGTAATTTATTGCATAAAAAGCAATACTGAATGACGATTAACAAGAGATAATTTTTAAAATCCTAGGTTGTAATGATGGAGTGAATACTATTATCGTACAATAAAATATATGTTTAGCGTTAATCGAAAAACCATAATCACGCAATCACGCAATCACGCAATTCCGCTATTCCGCTATTTCGCAATTTCGCAATTACACAATTACACAACCGATCTCACGAACGACTTAAATAACCAATAATTACCAATTTTTTTCTATATGAAAAAAGCATTAAAAATTTCAGGTATCGTACTGGCAATTTTGCTGGTGATAGTAGTGATTTTACCATTTGCATTTAAAGGACGGATTGTTTCCTCCGTAAAGCAGGAAGTGAATAAAAGCCTCACTGCCAGAGTCGATTTCGGTGGTTTTGGATTTACGCTCTTACGTAGTTTCCCCGATTTTACGCTGAGCATGAAGAACCTTACCATTATCGGTTCCGGCGATTTCAAGGGTGACACACTGGCAAACATCCCTTCGTTACAGGTTACGGTGGATGTAATGAGCGTTATCCGTGGAAGCCAATACGAAGTAAAGAAAGTGGTGCTCAACGATCCCCGTTTCATGTTTCATGTGCTGGGCGATGGCAGGGTTAACTGGGATATTATGAAACCATCTGCCCCGGAAACTGAGAATGCTGACACATCTGCCGCCTTCCGCCTGCAGTTGCAGAAATTTAAAGTCAGCCATGGGAGGATGACCTACCGCGACGAAGAATTAGGTTTCTCCAGCACCCTCATAGGTGTGGATCAGGAATTGAGCGGCAACCTTGTCGACGATCTCGGAACATTCAAAATCGCTTTAAGTTCACCGAGTGTTACGGCCGACTACAACGGAATCCGCTACCTGAATGCTGCAGTTGTAAATCTTGAGACTAAACTCGATACCGACCTGAAAACTTACAAATTCATCTTTGCCGATGCCTTGCTAAAGCTGAACGAGCTTACCATTTCGGCTTCCGGTTTCTTTGCAATGCCCGATGCAGGTTACGATATGGACATCAAATTCGCGGCACGCGAGAATACCTTCAAAAACTTTCTTTCGCTGCTCCCGGCCATCTACTCAAAGGATTTCGCGAACGTTGAAACCAGGGGTAACCTAGCATTCAACGGATTTGTGAAAGGAATGTACAGTGATACACAGATGCCTGCCTTTGCTGTGCACCTTACCGTCGACAATGCCATGTTCAAATATCCGGGTTTACCTGGCGCGGTCACCGATATCGCCATCAAAGCCGACATCACTAACCCTGATGGTATTCCCGATCATACCGTAATAGATGTCCCCTTGATACGCTTAAAAGTGATCAACAATCCCATCAAGGCGCAATTATCGCTGCGCACACCTGTATCCGATCCGCAATTCGATGTCACCGTTCATGGCAGCCTCAACCTGGCCGATCTGCCCAAAGTCTATCCCATGGCCAAAGGTTATGATATGAGTGGCATGCTGAATGCCGACCTGAATATGGCCGGAAAGCTATCCGATATCGAAAAGCAGCAATATGCCAATGTAAAAGCCGCCGGAAATATGGAAGCCATCCGCGTCAACCTCCGTTATCCGGGAATTGCCAATGCTATTAATATCAACAGCGCGATGATGGTTTTCTCGCCTGCATTTATCGAACTCACTACTTTTGCCATGCAAACCGGCAAAAGCGATCTTTCGGCCAACGGCAAATTGCAGAACTACCTCCCGTTCTTCCTTCGAAAAGATGAAATCCTGACGGGCAATCTTGCCATAAAATCAGATTACCTCGATATGAACCAACTCATGCCGGCTGATTCGGGAAGTACTACGGTTGATTCTGCCTCTGGCAAGGGCATCGAAGTGCCCGGAAACCTCAACCTTCAATTAAGGGGAGCTTTCGGTAAACTGATCTACGATAAATACATCATGGAAAATGTTTCGGGCATCATTACCGTAAAAGATAAAAAGATTGCCTTCACTGATTTTAAGATGAATATGATCGGGGGCGAAATTACGGTGTCAGGAATATACAATGCTGCAGAACCTGCCAAGCCATTGGTGGATATGGTTTTCGATATGAAAAATGTCGATTTGCAGCAGGCATTCAACACCTTCAATACGGTCGAAAAGCTGGCGCCGATTGTCGCCAAAGCCAAGGGTCTCATCACGGCACATCTGCAGATGAAGACAAGCCTCGATGGCAATCTATCGCCCATGCTCAGTTCGCTTACCGGCAAAGGCAACTTGTTGTCGGACTTGCTCACCATAGCCAATGTGAATACACTGGATAAAATTGCCGATGCGCTTAAGATGGATAAGCTCCGCAAATGGTCGCTCGAAAAGGTAAACCTCTCGTACGAATTTATAGATGGAAAAGTTTTCGTGAAGCCTTTCCCGGCCACTTTTGGCAACATAAAAGCCAACCTCGGAGGTTCCACGGGTTTCGACCAGTCGATCAATTATACTATCAACCTCGAAATTCCGCGGTCGGAATTTGGCGGACAGGCTAACAGCGTGCTGAGCAACATGGTAGCTGAGGCCAATAAGAAAGGTGCCAAATTCAGCCTGGGAGACCAGGTGCCGGTAACTTTGCTGGTTGGTGGCACTATCCTGGCGCCAAAGATCACTACAAATCTGAAAAATTCCATGAATTCGGCCATTGATGATCTTAAAAATCAGGCCACGGAAGAACTCAACAAAAAGAAAGCCGAAGCCGAAGCCAAGGCCAGGGACGAAGCCAACAGGCTCATCAATGATGCCGATGCCAATGCCGAAAAGCTCATTGCAGACGCCTCCAGGCAGGGGCAGCAACTGACAGATGCCGCCAAAGTAGCAGCCAATAAGCTGAAAGCCGAAGCTACCACCCGTGCCGGCCAGCTCCTGGCTGAAGGGAAGAAGAATGGACCCATTGCCGCCTTTGCCGCCAAAAAAGCTGCCGACACAGTGAAAAAGGAAGCAGCCGACAAAGCCACGCAGCTGATCGCCGAAGCCGAGAAGCAGTCGAAATCCCTGCAGGATAAAGCGCAAGCCCAGGCCGCAGTCACAAAGCAGCAGGCACGCGAAAAAGCAGGCATTAAATAGGGTAAAGCTGAAAATACGAATGCAGACTTTCGCCTGTCAATGCCTTTAACTTTTAACTTTTAACTTTTAGTTTTTAACTGGACTTTCGGCAATGAGGTTGATGTTTGTCGAACGGTCTTCCTCCTTATTCCTTACTCCTTACTTTTTTCAACTCCAAACTCCAAACTTTAGTCACTCTATACTTACCTGCTATTCCCATTCACCCACGCGCTGGTTTCCTGCTTTAAACAACAGTTGAGCATCTTCGCGGAAGAGTTTCATATTTGCAAGCGATGTTGAATCCATTGCAAACGGGTTGCCGGCATTGGAATTTACCGGAAGAATATAATAACGTTTTTTTCCGCTCACAACTGGATTATATACCCATGTAAGTTCGTACCCGGCTTTAAGCATTGTGGATCCAGTGGCATTTTTCTGCAGGTCGATGCGGATCATGGCGCCACCATCGCGAAAGCGGTTGCGTTGGTTGCTCACCCAATTTCCCAGCGACCATGCCACCAATACCTCACGTTTTTGCAAGCTGTCGCCTATACTGAATATTTCCATCGGTTGCAGCATATGCGGGTGCGATCCAATGATAATATCAGCTCCATTGCGCAGGCAAAAGCTGGCAATTTCCTTCTGCGAAGCGTTTGCCTGCCTTTCGTATTCGGTGCCCCAATGCATAAAGATGATGATCTTATCGGGCATGCTGTCGCGTGCATTAAGCAGGTCGCGCAGGATAACCGCCGTGTCAATCACATTCACCACATTCGGCTCATAGATGGGGTTGCCATTCGTGCCATAAGTATAATTAAGCAAAGCCACAGCAATGCCATTGTGCCTCAGCATAAGCGGATAGGTTTTCGCCCTTTCTTCTGCAGTGGTATAGGTGCCCATGTGCTTTAATCCTAGACTGTCAAGGATGGAGATCGTTTGTTCTATACCTGTTTTGCCGCGGTCGCAGCAATGGTTGTTAGCTGTTCCCAGTAGGTCGATGCCTGCATACACGAGGCTGTTGGCCAGCGCTGCCGGCGAACTGAAAGCCGGGTAGCCGCTGTACGGCTGACCAGCAAAGGTGGTCTCCAGGTTGGCAATGGCAAAATCGGCCCTGCTGATGATAGGTTTAACAAACAAGAAACAGGAATCGTAGTCGTAAGTTCCAGTGGCCGTTCGAAAAGCTGCGTCGACCTGCGGCATATGCTGCATGATATCACCTGTAAAAATCAGGGAAAGAGTGGGCGGAGGAGTGGTCCGTTGTGCATTTACATCCTGGGTATGGTTCAGCAGGCCAGGACAGATACAAAGAAATAGCAGTAATACACTTGCCACGATGATAGAGCGAAGGGTAATCCTTCTGCGTTTCAACATACAGCTAACGGAGCTGGCCTGGTTGGAGGCGGTATAACAGTAAAGTTTCGGAGTCATAAGTTTCAGTAATTGAAATTAAAAGTAATCCGATCCCATTTATAATATCAGCCACCGGCATTTTCGGGCGAGAGAGAGCTTTGCAGGAGTCCGGGAGTTGGTTGGAGTTGTATGCTGCAAGTCCTGCTTTGACTTTCATTTGAATGCATTGCAGATCCTGGTCTGAAGAAAATTGAAACTAAAGGAAAGTAAATAGTGCTCATAAATGCTCGCCAGCAAAAAGGGGAGCAAATATAATCAATAAATCAGATTGTGCAACACGAAGGTGCATGCATTATAAAATGTTGAGCGCAATAATACGCAGATAGAAATAGTAGCTGAACTTCATGTCTTTATAGCCTTCCAGGTTTACATTGTTATAGTAAAGTATAACTCCCGGCTGCAGTGCGAAATTATTGGCGAAGTTAAAGTTAAAGCCGCCACCCCCATGAAGCCCAAAGCCTATTCCTCCCTGAGTGAACTGGTATTCCTGCATATTTGAACCTGGCACATAAGAATGATTCCCGTAAACATTAACGATGCTAAACTCTGTGTTCTCGATATTTATCACTGCCTTCAGCACTTTGGAATCGTTGATGGCCAGGCCGGCAGAGGCCACGAAATCCACATTATCTTTTACCGGGTAGCTACGGCTATAGCCAAGATCAATGTTAATTCTCTCTTCCACACCAGAAATAGAATAAAGCCTCAGGTCGGGCTCGGTGAGGTAATCCTTAGGGTCCACTTCCACAGTAAAAACATCATGTGGCTTGAGTTTGGCATAATTGAACTGAATAAACATGCTGCTCTTCCGGTTAAAGTTGAAGCCGATATACAATCCACCAGATGCAGTTGGCGGGTATCGCATGTTCGTCGGGAATTGCTTCACGAAAAAGGTATCCGCGACATTCAGCAAGCGGTAAAGGTCCTCGTATTGATACTTGTTTCCGAAAATAAATTTGATATTATTTTCGTTGCCGTCGCTGCCATTGTAATAGTTTGCCGAATAAGAACTGGGAAGAAAAAGACCAAAATTAAAACCAAACTGATAACCCCTGTATTCCCGCGAATCTTCTTCCGGACGCTGAATGCTGCTGTTAGACTGCGCCATCACAAATAAAGGTTGCATGAATATAAGGATGATAACAGTTAATGCGAAAAGCAAACGGTGGTTTTGTGTTATTATCATATATCGATGCTATGTAAGAAAATGTTATTCCGCATTATAACCTGTATTATTCATGCAGAAGATAAAAGACAAAAGTAAAAAGATAAAAGTCAGACATTTGCAAACCATTTTCAATATTTTTTATCTTTAGCTTTTTATCTTTTGTCTTTATTGAGGTTTAGGAATTAATCAGCATAACTCATGTATTTATTCATATCATTTCTCAAAACTCTAACTACTCCAAACTCCAAGTACTCCAAACTCCAAACTCAAGGCACTTCTTTTAAAAAATACTCATCAACAACCGTATATTGAGATAAGTAACGACTATTCCCACAAATAAAAGTACAAAGTTAAGCCATTTTGAATTTGCATATTTACCCATAACCTTTGTGGATGAAGTGAGGTATATCTGCAGGAAGATTGTAAACGGCAGCTGTATACTCAGGATCATCTGCGAGATAATTAAGCCTTTGAATGGATTACTGATCATAAAAATTATAGCCACTGCAAGGATGAGCGAAATAAATACTCCCAGGCGGCTATGGTTATCTTTCAGGTCGAACGGCTCACTGAAAAATCCCGAAAATATAGAACCTCCGGCCATTCCCGAAGTAATGCCCGAAGCAACGCCCGCGAATAGCAGAGCTACAGCAAAAATATCGGATGCGCTCCGGCCAAGCAATGGTGCCAGCATCTGTTGTGCCTGCTGCAGTTCCGCTGCCGGTATTTTATGGTGAAAGAATGTAGCGGCAGCCATCAGGATCATGGCGCTGTTGATGGCCCAGCCAACAATCATTGAGAAGAACGTGTCGAGAAATTCGTATTTGAGTTGTTTCTTTATCACCACCTCATCTTCGAGATGCCATTGCCGGCTCTGAATAATTTCCGAATGAAGGAATAGATTATGTGGCATCACTACGGCACCAAGCACACTCATGATTACGAGCATGGATCCTTCCGGAATAGAAGGTTTTACCCAGCCCTCTGCAGCCTGTCCCCAATCGACACTTACCAGTGATAACTCATATATAAATGAAAGACCGATGATGGATACAAACCCTATGATCCATTTTTCCATCTTTGTATAGGAATTGGTAAATATGAGTGCCACTACCGTTATAAGTATGATAACTGCACCAATCTTCAGCGGTATATCGAATAGCATGCCTAATGCTATTGCACCTCCAAGTATTTCTGCCAAAGATGTGGAGACTGATGCTGCCATAGCTGAAATAAGTACCGGAACCGAGGCCCGGCGGGGCAAATGCAGGGTTGCTGCTTCCGAAAGGCAAAGACCGGTTGCGATGCCAAGGTGAGCCACGTTATGCTGCAATATAATAAGCATGATAGTGGAAAGCGTCACCATCCATAGGAGGGTATAACCATAGTCAGCACCTGCCGCCAGGTTGGAAGCCCAATTGCCCGGATCGATAAACCCAACGGTAACGAGCAACCCCGGCCCTATATATTTCAATATCTCCAGTGCACCGAACCCCGGCTTACGTTCCTGGTAAAGGAAGTTCTTAATAAATTTAAACATAGATGATAAATAAGGAATAGAGATGTTATTTCCCGGAAATGTTACCATTACCGGCCTCCGGAAGATTCCACTGACAAATATACGCATGAAATAGCCATGATTGATTAAACGTCAACCGAAAAGGATATCATGTTTAATCATGGCGAACCTTTAGCTCACGAACACTTATAAGAAAT
>Ga0315290_10000378_pt1 | contig 28735 bp, 24 predicted proteins | sample YL17G12_0_MG_FD_203627 | JGI IMG/M metagenome (GOLD analysis project Ga0315290, IMG submission 203627) | Sediment microbial communities from Yellowstone Lake, YNP, Wyoming, USA - YL17G12_0 | ecosystem: Environmental > Aquatic > Freshwater > Lake > Sediment | place: USA: Wyoming | collected... | reverse complement strand
AAATGTCGTAATCCCGTGTCGCGCGTCCGTTCCAGTTGAATCGGGGCAAATGTTTTATCTTCCCACTTGGGATTCGCTTTCACCTGAAGCACATTTATCTTGACCGGATCGTCCGGCTGATTATCCTCTCGCACCGTACGGAAAAACACTCCATCGCTATAAAAACCTTCATGCACATATCGAATAAAATTTTTCGTCGTCTGGGGCGCCTTTAACGCATCCAGTTCCACTTCGATATCACCGATCGCGGTTTGAATCAGCACACGTGGCTTATCCGTCAACTCTTCCTTGCGCCATTGAAATGTCGGTGCACTACTGAAATCATATCCGACAAGATGTGATTGTCCATCTGCTGATCGCAGCATCGGCTTTTTGTATCGCCATGGGCCATCGCCCAGATACGTTTTGCACAACTGTGCCAAGTCCGGATCATATAGCTTGAGTTCCTTTCGAGTATTTACGTGGCAGTGCATTGAATCGTTTTCTCGATTATCGTCATACCAGCTTTGCACCGCCTCGGCCCAGTATTCAGCCCGATCCGTAATGGCGTATGTATTAGGCCATAGATTTTTCTTTTTGGCGTTTTCATAAAGCGATTTGAGTTTCTCATCAAACTTAGCGTCAATCCCGGGTATGCCATGACTATGCATACAGTGAGAAAATTCGTGAATCAAAAGATTTTCTTTTTCATACGGATCATTCGGAAAGCACAGCAGATTTTCCTCTCCACAGGTGACCGGAACTCCCCCCAATCCTCGCGCACGCCGATCCCAGAATACTCGCGGTTCGAGATGCTTATGCTCTGGAATATCGGTCGTATATTCATTGTAAGCCATAATCGCCACAAAAACCCGCTTGGCAACCATTATCTTAATAATCTCAGGATTATCCGAAAGCATATTTCGCAATATCCATGCCGCTTCGCGTAAGGCATAATCGGACACTTTCCCGGAAGCAACTATAGGCAATCCTTCGACAGCAACATATTTCTGGTAAAAAGATGACAGTTTGAATGTATCTCTCCATTCGTCGGTTAGAGCTTTAACGTCATAAGCATGATCTGAATGTGAATCAATCCCTTTTTTTTCAGCTCCAAAGGCACAAACAGAATGAATCACAGAAATCATAAAATATGAAACAATAAGCAACCATCTATTCTCGTTATTGGTTTTTGGGGGGATAGATACCATCTTGATACTCCAAAACATAGTTAAAAAATCACGTTGCCCTATTCTCCATGATAGCAGGGGTATTATACCATGAGTACTAAACAAGCGTTTTTTCGAGGAAGTCGTCGGCTTCTTCAGATAAGGGTTCCGGTACAGGCTCGCTTACCAGCGGCAGAGAGACAGTAACGGTCGTGCCCTGGTCCAGTTCGCTTTCTATCTCGATTTTGCCTTTGTGCAGTTTGACGATTTTATTGACGATGGCAAGGCCCAGGCCGGTACCCTGAATTTCTTTGCCCGGCCTATTGACCCGGTAGAAGCGATCCAGTATTTTCGGCAGCGATTCTTTGGGTATCCCCATACCGGTATCGATAACATGCAAAAGCAATTCGTTGTTTTGCTGTTCGAGGCGAACAGTCACGTGACCTTTGCTGGGTGTGAACTTGATGGCGTTGTTGATCAGATTCGTCAAGACCTGTATAATTTTATCTTTATCACATTTGATCAAAGGCAGTTTATCCGCAGATTCGAGAGCCAGAGAGATGTCATTTTTTTTCGCCGCCAAAGTCATGGTTTCGTGAACTTCTTTGGCAATTTCCTCCATATCGTTTTCCTGGATATTTAAAGTCATTTTGCCGGCATTGAACTTTTGAAAATCCAGAACGTCGTTGATCAAGACGGTAAGCCTGTCTATGTTTCTTTTGGCGATATTGAGGAAATTCTTTTGTTCGTCGTTGATTTTGCCGGCTGTGCCGTCGAGTACAATAGTGACGCCTTCCCTCATACATGCCAGTGGTGTCCGCAGTTCATGCGAGACGGTCGATATAAACTGTGCCTTTAACGCCATGGTTTCTTTGAGTTTTTCTTCGGCCTCCTTACGGATGCTGATGTCGTCGATTGCGATGACCGCATGCTTGCGACCGTCTATTATTACCGGTTCCGCACTTATAGACAGATAGGGCATGACTTCTTTGTTTTCGATCAGAAGGGCAGGTCGGACCTGCAGTTCGTGAACAGGCTGGTCCGAGTCCAGCACGTTTTCTATCGTTTTTGGGAATGGGCAGTTTTCGCAAAATCGGCTTCGTTGGCATTTGTTTTCATTGCGAACACTGTGAATGCACCCCAAGGCACCGCCGATATCCTGATTGATGATTTCTACAAATCCGCGTTTTACCATTTGTCTGACCGCATCGTTGACTCGCTTGACTATTTTGTTCTCATCGATCAGGAGCATACCGACGGGTGTAGCGTCGAATATGGCCTCCAGGTTTTTTTGTTTTCGGTCCAGGATTTCAAAAAGTCGTTTGCGTTCGGTAATGTCCTCGGCTGTCCAGACCGTACTGACAGGCTTGTCGTTTTCAAAAATCGGCGATAACCCCATGCTGACCAGAACCTGCCGGCCGTCCCTGTGAAGTAATTCCGTCTCAACGTGAGTGATCACCTGGCCGTCAATCGCGACTTTATGAAACTGCTCGTTGAATTCCGGGAGAATTTCCGGCCTGAACAAAACAGAAAACGGCTGATCTATCAGTTCGTCAGGACTGTATCCGCCGATCTGGGCGCCGACCCGGCTGACAAAGCGGAACTTTCCGTTCGAGTCAACCACGTAAATAGCATTGACAATGCTTTCGATAACCTTGGTACGAAAGTCCTTTTCATTTCTGAGGAGCTGTTCCACCCGTTTGCGTTCGATAGCGTAACGAATGGTCTTGTTTAATGTCGATACGTCGCAGTGGCCTTTCCTGAGATAATCCTGGGCGCCCAAGGCAAGGATTCCCAGGCCGAATTCTTCATTGGCTGTGGCGGTTACAATTATTGTCGATTCCGAAGCCTTGGCAGAGGTTATGATCAGCGTATCGAGTCCCTGACTGTCGGGAAGATCAAGCTCCAGCAATACCACATCGAAATGATTTTTATTGAAAGCCTCAAATGCCTCCAGCAGCGATTCTACTGAGGTCGTTTGGGAAATCTCCAGGTCCGATTCGGCCAACAGCCTCTTCCATACTGTTGTCTGGCTCGTGTCGTTATCGACTATGAGTATCTTGATTGATTTTTCAGGTTCGGATTGCACCTTGAGATTCCTTGGGTGGTTTTTCTCTTAACTGTCGCAGCAATGACTGCCGGCGGACTGTATGTGCGTCTTTTTGGGCTGTTACAAGCGTTATGCCCTGTTCTTTTCCAGGATATGGGTGATCTTTTCTCTGAGGTCTGTGTAATCGAACGGTTTGGTAACGTAGTCCACGACCCCATAAGCCGAGGCCGTGGCTATATCCTGAGGCTCACACTGCGCCGTACACATTATCACCGGTATATTTTTCAGGTCCGGATGTTTCTTGAGATGCCCGAGCATTTCGTGACCGTTCATTACCGGCATGTTGGTGTCCAGTAGTATGATATTCGGTTTTTCCTGTTGTGCTTTTTCCAGGCCTTCTTTACCGTTTCCAGCCACAACGACTTCGTAATTGCAGCATTTTAGCCGGTATTGTACCGTACTGACGAGGTCCGGCTCGTCATCGACAAGCAGTATTTTGATTTGGGCGGCCTTTTTTTTCGATTTGAATAATGTCAACATTTTATAACTCCCTGATATTTCTGTTAGTGCTGTTAACGTCACATCATGCGTACAAATCCACTTGTAAGAGAGTAAGGCTTATAGGACCTTAATAGTGTTAAGATTGCTTACGGCAACCTCATAGAACACTTTCTCCTGGGGGTTCTTATCGACCTGAACACCCCGTCATACGAATAAAAACCGCCGCGTGGCTTCTAAGAACAGTTATAGCAGTTGTTTCGGGACGGGTTGGCAGGTTTATAGGACCATCGGCCGCCTGTACCGATTAAGTTTGTCTGGATATATGTCGATACCAAACTCCAGCAAAGGTATAGTGCGCATTCCCAAAAGAGTAGTGCGCATCCTCAAATAGAGGCTTGATCTATGCAAAAACAGGATCATATAGTTTCGTATATCCGCAAAGAGGAGTTTCTCGACGAGAAGACCCTCCATGACGTGCTCCAGGAGCAGCAGACAAGCGGGCAAAGTCTGCTTGGTATCATCAAGAAAAGAGATCTCGTTGATGAACAACAGTTTGCCAAGATAGTTGCCGCTACCAACAGGCTGGAGTTCGTGAACCTCTCTGCCGACATGGTTGACCCGATGGCTGCGCACATGGTGACGTATGAAATGGTGAACGAGCACAATATGATCCCTGTAAAAAAAGAGGGCAACAATCTGTTCGTGGCAATGGAATCGCCCCTGAATCTTGCTGTGCGTGATCAAATCGAGACCAGAACCGGCTGCAAGGTTATTCCCTTAGCCGCCACACCCAGCGCCATTCGACAGGCCGTCAGATACCACTTTAATGTACGTAATGTCACACGTCAGGCAATCGTCTCCATGCGGCTCAAGAAGGGCGCCGATGGTGACGAGACAGAGGCGGCCGAGCTTGAAGCCAAATCTTCACGTGTCGCCGACGATCCTATCACCAAACTTGTTTCGTCAATCATAACCGGGGCCATTGATGTTAAGGCCAGCGATATCCATATCGAACCACAGGAACCGGATATGAGAGTTCGTTATCGTATCGATGGCCTTTTGCGCGACGCGATTGACGTGCCGTCATCTGTCCAGCAGGAAGTGGTTTCGCACATCAAAATCCTAGCTGATATGGATATATCCGAACGGCGCCTTTCCCAGGACGGGCACATTTCTTTGAACCACGACGGTCGGACATACGATCTGAGAGTGTCTTCCCTGCCGACGGTCAGCGGCGAAAAAATTGTTATCAGAATACTTGACAAGAGCAGAAATAAATGGTCGCTCGATACTATTGTGACTTCCACGGATGCCAATGAAAAATTAAGGTCTCTGGTCGAGTATCCTCATGGTATGCTTTTGATCACCGGCCCTACCGGAAGTGGCAAAACCACGACCCTTTATTCAGTTCTCCAACTGCTCAACACTCCCGAAAAAAATATCGTTACCGTCGAGGATCCGGTCGAGTATCGTCTCGACGGCATTACCCAGGTTCAGGTCAAACCTATTGCCGGAGTGACGTTCGCAGCGACTCTTCGCAGCATACTGCGTCAGGACCCGGACGTCATACTGGTCGGCGAAGTTCGCGATCTCGAGACCGCCGAGATAGCCATCAGTGCGGCCCTGACCGGCCACATGGTCCTGAGCACCTTACATACGAATGACGCGGCGGGCGCCATTTCCCGTTTGGTTAATCTGGGCGTTCAGCCGTTTCTTGTTGCTTCGGCACTTTTGGGGACCGTGGCCCAGAGGCTCGTACGCGCCATCTGTCCCATCTGCCGGCGGCAGTACAAACCCAGTCCAGAAGAACTCGAACAAATAATGTTCCTGGCCCAACCCGGTGAAAATTTTCGTTTGTACTCCAGCCCCGGCTGCAATGCCTGCCACAATACCGGATACTGCGGTCGCCATGCGATCTACGAGGTGCTGGAGGTTTCTCACAAGATCCGCAGAATGATTATCGAGGGAAGCAGTGACGATGCCATCAAACGGCAGGCGATCGAAGAAGGTATGAAAACACTCCTTAAAAGCGGTCTGGAACAGGTTTTTAAGGGAGCAACCACCCTGGACGAAATACGTCGTCTTATTGATATGAGAACGGAATAATGGCAGTTTACCAGTACACCGCTGTTGACAGTAATGGAAGCAAGTTTTCGGGTTCCTGCGAAGACATTGACAGCATCGCTACGCTCAGGGTGGAATTGGCCAAAATGGGCGATACGCTCATCAAAGCCAAGCCGGCGAAAAAGACGCGGACAAAACGCAAAAAAGTCAAACCGGCCGAAGTAGTTACTTTTACTTACAAACTTGCCGGGATGTGTTCGGCGGGATTGTCGATCACCAAATCGCTCGAATCTCTCGAGGGCCAGACGGACAATCCAACCTTCAAAAACATAATTGCCGACGTCAGAGAAAGCATCGAAACAGGTTCGACACTGAAAAACGCATTCGCTCAACATCGCGATGTATTTTCGGGATTCTTCCTTGGCATGGTGGAGGCCGGCGAGTCGGGCGGGAAACTCTCCGATGTTCTCGAAGCTAGCGCCATTTATCTGGAAAAACAAGCTGAGCTGAGACGCAGAGTAAAATCCGCCTTTGCCTATCCGATTGTCGTAGGCGTTATGTGTTTGCTGGTCGTTACCGGGCTGGTGGTCTTCGTTATTCCCGTCTTCCAGAAGCTCTACGAGCGATTGCACGTTGCTCTGCCGATGCCTACCCAGGTACTTATCACATTAAGTGTCCTGGTCAGATATTGGTGGTGGGCTATTATCTGTTTCGTTGTCATTATGGTAGTCCTGTTAAAAAAACTCTCCAAAAAACCACAGATAAGAGCCAGATGGGATACCTTCAAGCTGAAAATGCCCATATTCGCCAATCTTCAACGTATGGTCGTCGTGGCTCGCTTTATGCGGACATTTGCCATGCTCATCTCCGCCGGGGTTTCCTTTACCAAGGCTATGGAAGTGGCAAACGAAGTCGCCCATAACGCGAAAGTATCCGAAATAGCTCAAAAGCTGCAGAAGTCCATAGAAACCGGAAGTCCGCTTGCCACCGCCTTGAAACAACACGACCTGTTTCCACAGATAATCGTACAACTGGCCGAGTCCGGTGAAGAAGCGGGGAAACTTGCGCCTATGCTCAATAAGGGTGTTGACTTTCTCGATAGAGATATCGAACGAACCATAAATTCGCTCCTGCTCAAACTTGAACCGGCTATGACCGTTATTATGGGGGCGATAGTTGGTTTCATACTTATGGGTGTGTATCTGCCTATGTTCGACTACATGAATCACTTGAGCAAATAACTTGATATATATACGGATATAGTCCTAACTTTTGTTTTTTCAGGGAGTTATCGTTATATTATCGGACGGTCGCAAGCCGGTTCGGCGAAAATCGCCGTCGCGGGCCGAAAATGGTAAACCCGCCCCGTATCGGGGTCGATAGATATAGATAGTGTGGAGTTATGATGCAATTGGAGTAGTTGTAGTTTTTTTATAAAGGAATTAAGTAATGAGAAAAGGTATGTCATTAGTTGAAGTATTGGTTGTGGTTTTGATCCTGGGCGCACTTGCCGCCATCGCAATTCCAAGAATAGCCACCAGCACTACCACCGCCAATCAAAACGCGTGCGATACAAACATCGCGGTAATCAACTCCGCCATCGAGCAGTACGCGGCGAATAACGGGGGCGTCTATCCAGCCGATCAGGCTGCCTGTGACGCGGATGTGCTTGGCGACACCGATTATTTTCCCGATGGCGCCCCGACCTGCCCGACAACGGGAACTTATACTTATAATGCCGTTACCAAAAGGGTTGGCTGTGACGTTCACTAAGGTGCGGTTAAGCTAGGAGTTAAATGATGAAAAAAGGTATGTCATTAGTTGAAGTGTTGGTTGTAGTTTTGATCCTGGGCGCGCTTGCTGCCATCGCAATTCCAAGAATAGCCAGCAGTACTACTACCGCCAATCAAAACGCCTGCGATACAAACATCGCGGTAATTAATTCCGCCATCGAGCAGTACGCGGCCAATAATGACGGCGTTTATCCGGTTGACCAGGCTGCCTGTGACGCGGATGTGCTTGGCGACACTGATTATTTTCCCGATGGCGCCCCGACCTGCCCGACAACGGGAACTTATACTTATAATGCCGTTACCAAAAGGGTTGGCTGCGACGTTCACTAAGCATCCTGTTTTGGTCTTCTTAAATGAAGCGTGTGGTAATAAGGGATGGTTGCGGTATCGGACTGTAACCATCCTTTTTTCTGCCGATCCTGGATGATATGGTATGCCAAAGCTCAAACAAGCCTATACTCTTGCCGAACTGATCATCGCTGTATTACTCCTGGGGATACTCACCGCTATTGCCGTGCCACGTATGAACTTCGCTGTCCTTTCAAAACAGAAAGCCGATGCCGTTGCCCGGCGAATTGTTACTGATCTGCGTCGGACGCGTTCGCTGGCGATCTCAGATGCCGCCTCCAACACCGCCGGTTATAAACTCCAAATGCTCGGCGTCGCGCTATACGACACTTACAAAATAGTAAACCTCGATACGGAAGTAGCGATAGACACCTATTCCATTGATCCCAGGGCCGCTTGCGCCGGCGGCAAATCGTTTAAGTTCGGCCCACTGGGGAACCTGTTGCCCGGAAGCGACAATCAGCTTACCGTCTCGGCCGAGGGAAAGATCTTTACCATTGACATTATCGCCGCCACCGGTACAGTGAAATGCACCCAAAATTAACCAGCCAAAATCGCCCGGCAAAAAAATCCAATGCCTTCACCTTGTCGGAGGTTATCGTTGCTTCGAGCCTGCTGATTATGGCGATGATACCCATTCTCAAAGCCCTGACCACTTCTTATCTTGGCTCGGTAATGGTCGAACACAGAACCCACAGTCTTGCCCTGGCCCAGGGCAAGCTCGACGAAATAAGGGCAAAATCAATCTATAACTACGCCGAATCCTTCACCGAAAACGATTCCTCTCTCGACGGAACATACCTGGGCAACGTAACGGACAGCGGCCCCGGCAGCGATCTTAGAACCGTAACCGTCGCCGTCGGATTCGATCTGGACAGTGACAGTACGCTCGATGGTGACGAAATAAACATTAGCTTAACCACGCTCATCGCCAAAAGATGGTAATCTTATCGGACCACCCTTCGAACCCGCCGTTTTTTTCTCGCCGTTTACCGGTTAATACCCTGCAAAAACAGGCTTGAATAGCTTATTTCCCACATTTTACGACCACTTTTTTGACCACCTTATTTTGTTGTCCGATAATCCGAAAACGCATGATTTCACCTTCGTTTTGTGCCGAAGATGAAGACAGCAGGGATAGTATGGACTGTGTTGATAGTAACGATAAATTGGAACCTGATACAAATGCGGCATATAACCAATAGAATTCGACCATACCAGGCTATGACCATTTCCGAGATGATTGTAGCGATGGCAGTAATGGCTATAGTTTTTACCGCGGTCGTGCCCCAATTCAGAAACATCCAGAACACCTGGGCTTCAAAACAGGGCGCCGCGGAGTGTATCCAGAACGGCAGAGTCCTGATGGACCATCTTAACCGCCAGCTTTCAAAGGCCGTCCTGATAACCGCCGTGAGCGACTCAGCCGAAACTGACGGATACATAGAGTTCCAAGCCAATGACGCGACTACCTACCGATACGACATTGGCGCCGGCGATTACGTCGAATTCGGCCCTATCGGCAGCCTGACGGATCTGGCCGGGCCTGTCGCCAGTTTACGGTTTACCTGTTACAGCCTGAACGACATGGATACGCCCATAACAGATACGGCCTCTATTCGCTTTATCACGGTGGAGGCCACCCTGACCAATTCAGCGTCTATGGGCCAGGACAAGACCATTAGCACCTCCGCCTGGCTCCGCACAAATGCGAGCGGTGGATCCGAAACGGCGTATTTTGGAAATCACAACATTGAAAGCACAAATTTATCAGGAGAAGACATTCAGTATGCCTCCCAGGCCACCCTGGACGAAGATAAAACCATCACCAGCATTTTGGCTTATGTGGGAGGCTGGAGCGCAAAGAACATTCGCTTCGCTATCTACACCGACAACGGTGGCGAGCCAGGCACCCTGATTGTCGAGACCGCCCCCGAGAGACTTGGGTCAACCGCGTACCATTGGCATGAAATCAGCATTGCTGAGACCGATCTTGCCGCCGGCACTTACTGGCTGGCTCTGGCATTTGAACGCAACTTAATGTATGTTAGGCAATCAGCGACAGGAAACGGGCAAACCCGACATAAAAACTACAATGCTGTAGATAATGGCTTCATCTCACCATGGGGCGTTTCGAACGTTTCGAACACGCGATGCATCAGTATCTGCGGGGCATATACAACTGAAGGCGCGCTGGGGCCGTAAGGGAATTAATCAGTGAAAGCAAACCTCAAGAAAAATGGTTCTGTAATACTGGTAACAGTTTTTGCTATAGCGATGCTGTCGGTGTTGGTTATAGGCATACTGGAGATCAATACCGAGGAAATACAGCTTATGCGAAATCAGGTTTATGCCGCGGAAGCTTTGGCCACCGCTCAGGCCGGCCTCAACGATAGTTTCAGCGAGCTCAGAAGCAATTCAAGCTGGGACAGCGGCTTTACAAACAAGGCTTTTAACGGCGGCTCATACTCCGTTACCGTCGCCGGCTCGTTGCCGAACCTGACGATTGAATCGACCGGTACTTCATCGCAGGGCTTCGTGGCCAGGACCGAGGCCGACATAACGGTGGGAACCAGTAGTCCTTATATCATAAAAATTGACAACCTGAGGATCAACGAATAATGTTCTGTGCCAAAACATCATTGGGCATCGATATTTCGCACGACCGCATAAATTTGGCGCTGCTGAAGCAGACCAAAAATGGGGTCAGCTTGCTCAAGACCGCCACCGGGGCCGTCCCTGACGGAGCGATAAAGGACGGTAACATCGAAGACGCCCCTGCCCTGGCTAAGGCGATCAAAAAACTCGCCTCGCAGAACAGAATGCACGTGCAGCGATCGGCCTTATCGCTGGTTGCCAATCCCATGCTGATGCAAATCCTGGACCTGCCCAAAAAAGCCGGCGGCAATGTAAGACAATTTGTCCGCGACGAAATAAAACATTGTGCCATACTCCCCAGCGGGCAACTGGCCCTGGACTTTTGCGGCATACAGACGCCGTTCAAGCAAACCACCCGCCGCACCCTGGTAGTCGCCGCGGACAGCCAACAGACCACCCACATAGCACACGAGCTGAATCGGGCAGGTTTAAATGTTGAAAGCATCGAACCGGCCTCATTGGCTTACATCAGGGCGTGCTACGCAAAAACCATCGCCCAGGCCATCGACCAGGACCTGCTGTTCGTCATAGTTCATGGAGGCATCATTACGTTTTATCTGTTCAGGAAACAGGTTTTGGACCTGGTAAGAATCAAACGGCCCGAACCCGGTAAATGTCAGCAATGCACCATGGAATCTGAAAGATGCCGCATTTGTCTGGCCGACGAAATAAACACGGTGCTCCAGTTCTATGAGATGGAAGCCTTCGATAAAGGTGACAAATGCCAGGTGAAACTGATTGCACAGATGGGCGGCGATGATGCCGGGGAGAACATCGAATCCCTGTGGCCCAATGCCGAAACTATGAACCTGGAGATTACAACGCTCGAAAAGGCTTATTTGGATACGCCCGTCGCCCAGGCGAATTCCAGAGACAAACCTTCCGCCATCGCCGTGGGGCTGGCACTGAAACTCCTGGATGGCTCGAATATGGACCTGAACATCAACCTGCTGTCATCCGAGGTGGCCCAGGCCAAGGCCGCACAAAAAGAACTTCTGCTGATCGCAAATGCGGGAGTTGTTATTATTGTTTCGATGATTTTTGTCGCGGGCCTGCTTGGCAGCAAGACAAAAGAAACAAGCAAAATCATGCAGGGAGAAAAATGTACGCATCTCGCCCGGAAGACCCAGGTGCTCCTGAACGAACAGAACTGGCTGGATCGGCAAATTGGCGATGTTTCCAAGACTCTCGATTGTATCGATAACATCCTGAAGAGCGATTCCCACTTAAACTGGAGCGGGATTCTTGAAGATATCAGAGGCGCCATACCCAGTGGTGTACGGATAACAAAACTTTCCGGCATGGGCGCCTCCAAGCTACGGCTCGAGTGTCGAGCTCTTTCGCCCAGTGATGTCCGTTTATTTATTGAGATGTTGAACAAATGCGAGCACATGGGAACCGCTTCGCTTGCCCAGACCAAAACCGATGACAAAGCGGGCAGCTCGGCGAAATACGATATTGATTGCTCATTGATTCCATAAAAAGGGTGTTCGGCTATGTTAGAAAGCTTGACAAAATCGTCTCGTTCCTCCAGAAACGTGATGCTTGTGGCTCTCGTTTTGATAGGAGCGGTCGCCGCTTACAATTGGATTATCGCTCCTCATCTGAATTATCTGCAGGCTGCCCAGAAATATGAGCTGACCGCGGAGAATCACGCCAAAGCGAACAAAATTGTCAGCGACAAAGTGGAAGCCAAAAAAAAAGAACTGGCCCAATTGTGGGAGAGAGTCGAACAGGCATCATCCCGGCTGTTTGATCCACAGTCCGCTGATAAGTTTTTCAGCGGCATTCAAACCGTAGCCCAGGGGGAAAATTGCCGAATCTACTCGTCCCAATTTTCCAAGACCGACCATACCTCTAACGCCGCGTCGTCGCAAAATGTAGTCCTTCATACGGCCAGCTTGGAAATCGCAGGGAGCTACGGAGACTTAGCCGCCCTGATGGACAAACTGCAGGACTGCCCTCAACAGGTGAATATAGACTTGCTGAAGATCGAATCAGCTAAAGACGATTGCGACCTGTTAATTTGCGAGGCCGTCGTTAAAGCTTATGTGATAGAGGATAAGGAGATATTTCCATGATAAAACGGATATCGGTACCGACAATCTTATACGCCTTATTAGCCGCTGTGTGGCTGTGCTCCTGTCCTGCAGGCGTCGGGGCAGAGCAATCCGAGGCAAACAGCCTGGTCGGAGATGTGACTATCGGCAAAGAAAATCCATTTGCCGTACTTGCGTCACCTGAGGTAGCGTCCATTCTACAGGAGGTTGTCAAAGTACAGGAAGCTGTCAAAGAAACCGCTGTTCCCGAGGCGCCGCTCCTCCCGGCAGAGCCTAACGCACCGGAATTGTTCCTGGAAGCCACAACACTCAAATACCTTGACGCCAAGAGTCTCATGGCCGTTCTGGAAAGCATCTCGTCGGAGTACGGCCGAATCTCGATTAACGAAGGCACCAACTCGCTGATTGTCTGCGATACAAAAGATGTTCTTGACAAAATCATCGTCGAAATCAAAAAGGCCGACCGAGTTCCGCAACAAATGATGATAGAGGTAGCTATTATTGACGTCCAACTCAATGACGATACTGAAATCGGCATCGATTGGGACATTCTCTCTGCCGAAAGCTATGACTATGCTTTCCGCCAGAGTCTCGATTTTACACCGCGACTGCTGTCAGCAATCGGGGGCAACAATGCCGTCAAGAACCCAACGACTGACTTTGTCACTTACAATGGTCCGGCCTCCGACTTCAGCATCATCAGCGGCACAGTCCGCAATGTCATACACATGCTCCAGGAGAAAAAGAACCTCGAGATCATTGCCAGCCCACGTGTTATGGTTCTCAGCGGTCAGACCGCCTCTATCGAAGCGGGTGAAGAGATTCCCTACAACGAAATACAGACGTACAGCAATGGGGGCGCCTTACAGAAAACATCTTTTAAGAATGTCGGTGTTAAATTAGAGGTCAGCGCCACTTTAACTGACGACGATTTCATCAACATTTCCGTCAGTGCCGAACAAAAAGTCGCCACCGGCACCAGTTACACCGGAGTACCTGTCGTTGACGCACGAGTCGCAAAAACCGCACTGTTTCTGGAGGACGGCCAGATAATCATCCTCGGCGGTCTCCGCCGAAAGGAAATATCCGAACGGGACAGACAAGTTCCTATCCTTGGCGATATCCCCATATTAGGTCTTTTGTTCAAGAGCACCCAGACCGTCGAGAGAAACTCCGAATTAATCATCCTTATTTCGCCCCATATTTATCAGGGCGAACCTATTCCCGAAGACGTCATGGAGAGATATGCCAAAATCAAGAAAAAACCCACACTGACCATTCCTCCTCCGAGCATCGTAAGCGACTCGCCATCCCAGCAGCCAGATGCTCCTCCTGCGTGCATCGTAGCCAACTCACCACTTGAGTGGCCGTGGCCAAATACTCCGCTGCCGCCATTGCGGGTACGGGATACATCTATATCAGAAACTACCGATATCCATGCTCGATAATCTTCGTCTGCGCCCGACCTCATCACTGCCATCGTTTGATACGCGGCAGCCGGCGATGATTCACTGCGATTCACTGCAACTGTGCCACGGTCGTTTTTGCCGCGCTCCACGCGATTTATTAAAAATGGCGGTAAATGTCCCAGCCCAGATACGTATCGATCGCCTCAAAGACGGCATCGGCTGTTTGTGACATATTGGCCGCTACGTGGTGCTCAAAGCCCATGCGACAAACATACTGCATCAGGTCCTGCAGCCCTGGAATCTCTATCACGCCATATCCGCCGAAAGAGTCGAGTTTGTCATTGGTAAATTGGCCCTGGCCGACATAACCGATGATATTGCCATCGCTGTCGTCGGTGGAAATGCGGCAGAAGGTTGCCGGTGAAGCCTTTATTCGCCCCACGATAGTGCCGAACGTGTTTTCTTTGCCGACTGACCCGGCGATTATTTCCTGGTAGTCTATTTTGCTGCTTTCGAAGAAGGATTTCGGCAGATTACTGCAGTGGAAACAGACGCACTTGTCGGGTTCGCCGCCGTAATTATTGTTCCAGTCCAGCAGGGCACTGGGTGAACCGCTGGCCAATTGCAGGATGTACATAGCCAGCAGGCCGGTGATATCGACCTCGCAGGCGCTTGGTATCAGGGATTCGCTCATCATGCTCATCTGAGCGCAGGAACAAATACCATAGTTTTCCTGCAGACTGGTCCAGCACTGAATGGCTGTGCCGTTCAGGTCCATATCTTTGACAATCTGGTCTATTACCGTGCCGAATTTTGCCATACGTACCAAGGCATCCTGAGGTACGCCGTGAGTGGGGTTGTACTTTTTGATGGCCGCGAGTTTTTTCTTGACGGCCTGATTGCTGTCGGGAAGTTTCATCGCTCGGCCGAGCACTTCCGACAGATCGATTGTTTCGACCTCGATACCGGCAAGTTCCAGCAGTTTTTCGCTGTAGCGGACCGTATTGAACGCGCCGGGCCGGGCGCCGATAGCGCCTAAACGAACGTTTTTAAGACCGCCGGTAATTCGGCAGACAGCCGCGAAATCGTCCAGGTCCTTTTTGAATTCCGCCGAGTCGAACTTTACCGTGTGCGATTGTGTGAGAGTGAAAGGAATACCGGCCTGTTTAAGATTGCTGCAGACGCTGACTTTGCCGCAAAAAGAATCGCGTCGATGCTGGATTTTCATTTTATCCGGCATGTCCGGTTCCGCATGGATCAGCACCGGTACATCAAGGCCACTTCGCCTGATAGTCTCCAGAACACCTTTTTCATCACCGAAATTGGGTAGTGTGACGATTATACCGTCGATATTCGCAGCCTTAGCCGCAAAAAGAGCGGCGCACTTCCTGGCATCGGTCATGGTTTCGACGGCACCGTACTTGGAATCCTGTGGAGAAAGAGCCACGGTGTTATAGCCGGATTTTTTGAGTTGAGCGAGCATATCTTTCCGGCCGTCTTTAGCCAGGATGTCCGGAAAGAACCCGCGATTGCCTACGATGACTGCAAATGTCATTTTTTTCATTTCATTGCTCCTGTTATGTCAAATGACGCCAAGGTTTCCGTAAAATTGAAGTCGAATACAGTATTCTACAGATGGAAAAACCTGTGTAAAGTTTTTTTTTGTCCCGTTTTGCCGCCCCACACTCGTGGGTATTCCTGCAAACTACCCAAATCTACCGGATTTGCCACTTTTTGCCCCTTGACGGGTATTGGCTCAAGCGATATAATGCCGGGTCATAAACAGAATGGCTGTTCTTTTTAACTGCTTTGTTTTCAGTATGTTATGAGGCCGATTATGCAGGATAAAATTATGGGTCAGGGGATAACTTTTGACGATGTGCTATTGGTCCCGGGATACAGCGATTTTCTGCCGAGCCAGGCCGATACCAGTACCAATCTGACTCGGAATATTTCGATCAATATGCCGCTTATAAGTTCACCGATGGATACGGTTACCGAATCGGCCCTGGCTATCGCCCTGGCCCAGGAAGGCGGAATCGGGATTATCCACAAAAACCTGACCATAGAACAGCAGGTACGTGAGGTTGACAAGGTCAAACGCAGCGAAAACGGAGTGATTATCGATCCGGTTACGCTTGGACCGCAGGATATTATCAGCACCGCCCGGAAATTGATGACCGAGCAAAACATCTCCGGTATCCCGATAGTCAATGGCAATAAAAAGTTGGTGGGAATTCTTACCCGCCGTGACCTGAAGTTCCTCGGGGACGACCAGCAGAAAATTGAGTCGGTCATGACCAAAGACAATCTGGTCACCGGCAAACCCAATACCACACTGGAGCAGGCCGAGGTCATTATTTGCAATCACAAAGTCGAAAAATTGCTGCTGGTCAACAACGATGGAACACTGGCGGGACTGATTACCATGCGCGATATCGAACGGATGCGCCAGTTTCCCAATGCCAGTAAAGATCATCGAGGCCGCCTGAGGGTGGGAGCGTCGGTGGGCGTGCACGATTTAGAACGCGTAGCCCAGTTAATAAGCAAAGATGTCGATCTGATCATGGTGGATTCCGCGCACGGCCATTCCAAAAATGTGATTGAAACGGTCAGGGCGATTCGCAAACAGTGGGATATTGATATTATCGCCGGTAATATAGCCACAGGCGAGGCGGTAAAGGATTTGGCCGAAGCCGGCGCCGACGCGGTTCGCGTGGGGATCGGACCTGGAGCAATATGTACCACCCGCATAGTCAGTGGTGTCGGAGTCCCGCAGATAACCGCCATAATGAACTGCCTTCCTGTAGCGGACCAATACAATATACCCATAATTGCTGACGGTGGAATACGTCACAGTGGAGATATTACCAAGGCGATAGCGGCCGGCGCCTCCTCGGTAATGATGGGATCGCTTTTTGCCGGACTCGATGAATCGCCCGGCAAACTGGTTATTTATAAGGGACGACGTTTCAAAGAATATCGCGGGATGGGTTCGCTCGGTGCGATGGTCGTCGGTGGGGCCGGCAGATACGGTCAGGCCGGCAAAGATGTCGGTAAACTCGTGCCCGAAGGAGTAGAAGGCCGCGTCCCATATCGTGGACCGTTGTCGGAATACGTTTATCAGATGGTGGGGGGGTTACGGGCCGGAATGGGCTATTGTGGTACGCCTGATATCGAATCGTTACGCAAGAAAAGCAAATTTATCAGTATCACTCAGGCCGGCGTAAAAGAAAGTCATCCGCACGACATAACCATAACCCACGAATCGCCCAATTATTCACTGGGTACCTCGTTGGAACAGTGAAAAGCCTGAGATTTCGAGACTCATCGGCAGGATGCCGACGCTGATATTATTATCCGACAAAGATTAATGGAGTAATAAAATGCAAATGCAAAAGTATGTAATTTTCACCTTGGCTTCGCTGCTGCCGATTTTTGTCACCGGCTGCAAAAGCAGTTGGATCGACAGCCTATGTCCCAAGGCCGAGATCGAGCACCAGACCGCCGGCGTTGCCGACGCCGGGGCCACAGAGATTTCGGTAAGGGCCTGGACTTGGCCGGAAACGGTGGCATATTTCCAAAATGGCGCCGTAGAGCACCCAACGGTGTATTTGGAAGGTTGTTTCCAGCGGCACGGCAGTATGGACCAACAGTTCGGCACCTGGCGCCGGGATGATGCAATTTCCATGGTAGCCAGTCCGGCGATGTTTGTCGGCAACATAATTACCTTTCCAATCGATGCGGTAAGCAGGCGGCCGTGGCAAAAAAATTATAGCCGTAGCATCTTTCCCGTTGAAAAGCCGAGTTATGAGATGCCCGGATCCATAAGTCCGGACGCTAAAGAAAACAACCTTAGTTGTCGTTCTGTCCCCCTATAGCACAGTTGCGTTGGGTGGCATGTTTACGCGATTTTACGCGAAGCATAACTATCATTCGGGACACAGCTATCTTATGTGTAGTCACAGCCGGAGTAGTTCAATTTGGAAGAAACAATCGCAATACTCGATTTTGGCAGTCAATATGGACAATTAATCGCCCGGCGTGTCAGAGAGCACAACGTCTATAGCGAACTATGCCCGTACGATATCGACTGTGGCCGACTGCGGAAGATGAACCTTAAGGGGATTATCCTCAGCGGCGGTCCGGCCAGTGTCTATGAAAAAAACGCCCCACGTTGCGACCCGGACATATTCAAACTAGACGTGCCGATCCTGGGTATCTGTTATGGCATGCAGATCGGCTGCCAACTGCTCGGCGCCCGGATAGAGATGGCTCACTCTCGCGAGTATGGCTCAACTAGGCTAAAGGTGCACCGGAAAGGCGACCTGTTGGCCCATCTGGCTGATGAGAACACCGTTTGGATGAGTCACGGCGATCAGGTTGTGAAACTATCTGATGATTTCATTGCCCTGGCCGCCACGGGGACCTGTTCTTATGCCGCCGTGCAGCACAAAAACGTACCGTTTTTCGGATTACAGTTTCATCCCGAGGTGACACACACCCCTTGCGGAACCAGGATATTTCAAAGTTTCTTGTATGAGATTTGTCAGTGCCGCGGCGATTGGCAGATGGGCAATTTTATCGAGCAGGCATGTGAAAACATTCGCCGCCAGGTCGGCCGAGCCGCCGTTATCTGCGGACTCTCCGGAGGCGTCGATTCTTCCGTCGTTGCGGCCCTGATCCGCCGGGCGGTAGGCGATCAACTCGTCTGCATATTTGTCGATAACGGACTATTGCGGAAAGGAGAACGGGACTATGTCGAATCAACCTTTCGCGATCACTTTCAGCTTGACTTGCGGGTGGTGGATTGGTCCGAACAATTTCTCCGGCGGTTGGCCGGGGTTACAGATCCACAGCACAAGCGAACCATCATCGGACATGAATTTATCGAAGCTTTTGTCAGTGAGGCTGATAGTATCGCCGAGGCAAAGTTTCTCGCCCAGGGAACCCTCTACCCAGATGTCATTGAATCTGGCAGCAAGGATGGCAATCCCGCGGCCAATATCAAGTTACACCACAACGTCGGAGGGCTACCGGAAAAACTGGGCTTTGAATTAGTCGAGCCGCTCCGCAACCTTTTCAAGGACGAGGTACGCGTACTGGGCGAGCACCTGGGACTACCCGAAAATATCGTCTGGCGACATCCGTTTCCCGGTCCAGGTTTGGCCGTGCGAATCATCGGCGAAATTACCCCCCAGCGTCTTGATATCCTCCGCGACGCCGACGTCATAATGCTCGAAGAAATCGAAGCGGCGGGCTTGTATCATGCTATTGGACAGGCATTTGCCGTACTGCTGCCGATAGGCTCGGTTGGCGTAATGGGTGACGACCGCAGTTACGAAAATGTTATCGCATTGCGAGCCGTGGAGACCAGTGATTTTATGACCGCCGACTGGGTGAACATCCCTTACGAAGTGCTCAGGCGCATCTCCAATCGCATCATCAATGAGGTCCGCGGCGTCAATCGCGTTGTTTACGATATCTCCAGCAAACCTCCCGCTACCATCGAATGGGAATAAAATAAAACAGTCGTGAATGGTTAAGTTGCTTAGTTACAGGAGACCTTGGCTATGTATTATCTCGCATGTCTGGCACAATCGAGCGTACTGATTCATTTGTCGCCGATCGACTGGTTAATTCTACTGGGGTTCATTGCCTTTATCATCTGTATGGGTTTTTACCTGAAGAAATTCGCGCGCACTGATGATGATTTTTTTCTTGCCGGACGACGCAACAGCGCCTGGGTGGCCGGCGTCGCCTTCATGTCCGCCAATATGGGCGCTATGGAGGTAATCGGCTACACCGGCAATGCTGTCAAGTACGGCCTGCATTGTGCCCATTTCTATCTAATCAGCGCTGTGCCGGCCATGCTGGTGCTCGGCCTGATCATGATGCCGTTCTATTATAGCGGCCGTATCAAATCGATTCCGGGTTATCTCAAGGAACGGTTCGATGAAAAAACCCGCGTGTTCAATGCCTTTATTTTTTCCGTCATGATGGTGTTGGTATCGGGTATTTCGCTGTACTTGCTGGCGATGATTATGGAAACGGTGCTGGGTTGGCCCTGGCATGTCAGCGTCTGGGTCGCCGCGGCACTGGTAGCCCTGTACGTATCGCTGGCAGGATTGATATCCGCGATATTCACCGAGGTGATACAGTTCTTCATGATCTGGGCCGGCATCCTTATTCTGCCGATCTTAGGCCTGATTGATATCGGCGGCATAGATGAAATCTGGACTCGCCTGGGCCAGGTGGCTCAAATGGAAGGCCACGCGGCCAATTATTACACTTCCATCTGGGCCAACGCGACCGATCCGCAGCTCAACCCGATGCAGGTAACCTGGATGGGACTGATTCTCGGCATCGGTTTTGCCATCGGCTTCGGCTACTGGACCACCGACTTCCTGATCATTCAGCGAGCGTTTTCCGCACGCGACATGCGATCCGCCAGACTGACGCCGATCATCGGTTCTTACTTCAAAATCCTGCTCGGCATCGTCGTGGTCTTAACCGGGCTGATAATATTGACGCTGACCAAGACCCCCCAAAGCGGACTAACGCTGATGGTCAAGGAAAATGGTGACGTAAACTACGATTCCGCGCTGCCGTTGATAATGGCCCGGTACTTTCCGCCGGGCCTGATCGGGTTAGGCATCACGGCGATCGTGGCCATGCTAATGGCCGGGCAGGCCGGCAATATGAGCGCATTCGCTGCCGTATGGACCTATGACTTGTACGGTGCCGTGTTCAACCGTAAAGCCACGCCGGGACAATTGGTTCGGATGGGACGAATTGCTACGGTGATGGGATTGTTGTTGGCGGTGGCCGGGGCATATTGGGCAAGGAGTATGCCCACGGTAATCGACTATCTTCAAGCGATTGCTTCGATGGTATTGGCTCCGGGCGTAGCCATCATTCTGCCGGGCATGTTCATCAAACGAATGACCCCACACGGTGCGTTCTGGGGTATGCTTATCGGCTGTTTGTCTTCCGTCGTTATGTTCCTGATGCAACAATTTGGCGTTGTGGATCACAGCTTCTTCACCCCGATCAAAGGAGCCGGATTCATGGCCGCCAACTTCTGGCGGGCCGTGTGGGCCTGGCTGATTTCCTTTGGCATGGCGATGATCATCAGCATGTTCACCAAACCAAAATCAGATGAACAACTGCACGGGCTGGTCTGGGGGCTGACAAGGAAAAGCCACGATGAACAACATGTGCCCTGGCTTCGCACGCCGGAGTTCTGGGCCGTTATCGCATTTGTGATCTTCATTCTGCTAAACCTCTACTGCTGGTAATCAGGTGGCTTGGCCAGTTTTAACATAGGAGACAAAAATATGAGCGAACCACAGCAAAAGGAAACTCCCCAAATGAAACCCATCTGGTATTTTGCCGGCTGGATGCTGTTTGTGATCGGATTGATAGTTGTAGCTTCTGGTTTTATCAATCTGATCAGCCCGCCGGAGCAAAAAACCGTGCTGTCTCATCTGCACCCTAATCTCTGGTGGGGTGCGACAATCGCGGTATTCGGCCTGATTATGTCGTTCATCCACCGAAAAACAAAACACGATGACAAAAATATGGTTTAGCGATTGATTGATACGATTTTGATTAGCGAGGTTTTTTAGATGGATAATCAGCAATTTAGTAAGGTTGTGAAAAACTTTTTCACATGTAACCGATCAGAGATTCTAAACATTTTTAACGAATTGTTGTGCGCGATGGAAGCGGAAGAAGCACTGGAGCCGAAAGAACTTATGTCACAAAATTATGAAACGGCCCAGGCAAATCCGGAAATTCGTACACTGCCGGGCAATTTACGTGAGGCTCGGGATTCAATTTTTCCTTTCTTCTGGGGCACAGACTCCTGGTATTCTAAGTTGCATCTGGAAAATGTCAAAGGGCCGGCTAACTATGCTTCGCTGATTGGATCGCTCGCCTGTTTGTTGAAGAATCCCAATCTCTGTGTGGACACATACAGCCAGCGGTCCAATGAGTTGGAGGTGAAAGCAATAACTGCCCTGGCGAATCTAGTGTTTTATCACACTGAATCACCGTGGGGAGTATTTACAATGGGTGGAACCATATCAAATCTATATGGTGGTAAAATTGGTATCGAAAAAGTACGCCCCGGTGCTATGGAAGACGGTCTGACACGCAATGAGTTGGTGGGGATCGTGTCCGAAGCGGGCCATTATTCTAATAAAACGCTTGCGGGCTGGCTTGGGATGGGTACAAAAAATCTTCATACCGTACCCACAGATGAGTCATGCGCACTAAGGCTGGACATTCTTGCGGAATTATTAGATACACTATACAGGCAGAAGAAAACGGTTGCCTTTGTTATCGCTACTTTCGGGGGCACGGACGCCTTCGGGATAGATGACGTTAAGGGAATACGTAAGATAATAAACGAAAAAGCCGCGATGCATAATATGCCCATTCCACAACTTCACGTGGATGCTGCGGTGGGTTGGCCTCTTTGTTTCTTGTATGAATACAATGTGCATCAAAACCCATTTAAACTTGATGCGGAAATTATACCCGACATTGTGGAAATCCAGGATAAGTGCTCATCACTACGCTTTGCGGACTCGATCACTATAGACTTTCATAAAATGGGATGGGGACACTACCCATCTAGCGCATTCATTGTCAATCGAAGAGATGATCTGCAACTTTTGTTTCGCGAGAAGGAACAGATTCCTTATTTTTGTGAGGCGCAATACCGAAGGGATCCAGCCCTTTTTACGCTGGAGTGTTCGCGCCCGGCTTTGGGACCATATTCGGTAATGGCCAGCCTTAACGGGATCGGTTTAATTGGGTATCAAATGTTAGTAGCGCACGCGCTGGAGTTGGCCTGGTATGCCAAGAAACGACTTGATGAATTGGATTACTGCAAGGTTCTCAACTGCAAAAACGCAGGCACTCACGTTGTTTGGTGGGTTTTTGCAAAGGGCCGAAACGCTAAACAAATTTTTGAACGTATGGAAGAAGGAAAACTGTCAGCAGAAGAGTATCAGAGATACTACGCCGAAACGAAGCATCTTTTCGAAAAGCGTAAAAGAACAATGCATCCGCAAAAAGATGCTAGCTTAAGTTTCACTACATCGATGGGATACCAGCCACACGGGATTATGATACCCGCGTGGAAAGCGGTGTTTTTCAATCCCAAGACGGACGAGCAGGTTATTGACGACCTGATTCGAAGTATCGAGGAATTGTAGTTGAATATAACTCAGCATGTCTTCATTATAGTTGCCAGTTGCGTGGCGCTTGGTGTGGGAGCGTCGTGGCTGGTTGACGCCGCGGCCCGCATCGCCAAGTGGTTTGGTATTTCGCAGTTAGTGATCGGCCTGACGATCGTCGCTTTCGGCAGTTCCGCCCCGGAATTCGCGGTCAGCGTCACCGCCGCCGCCAACATCAACTTTGAACCTTGAACTTTGAACCTTGAACCTTCGTTGTGACTTGCTTTCAAGCACGGATCAATTACAATGCCAGTTCGTCCGTGTCTGCCCTCTTAACCCACGCGGACCTTTGTGCATCATTCCCCCAGCGCGGCAATCTCATCCCCCGTCATTGCGAAGGAGCAAAGCGACTGCGGCAATCTCTCTGTCATTCCCACCCCCCTCTGTCACCCCCGCGAATGCGGGGGTCTATCTCCCGCCCTGAAAGAGCAAAATAAACCAGCCCAGGGCAACGCCCTGGGTATAATGTCCCCAATATTTTCTTCAAGCCCTGTAAGGGCGACATAAAACGTTGGCCGCCTGCCCCACGCTCGTGCGGGCATGTTATTTCCAACGTAGCTTATGCCGTGCATACCACATATTTAGCCCTCGGCGCATATACTCCGGGATTGACACCAATGCGATAAATCCACGCAGTCGCTTTCGGATATTGAAATGAATAACGTGCCTCCTTGCAGCCCAACAAACAACCAAGCCCCGACCGTGAGGGAGGGGAAAATTCCCAGCGATATTCTTTATTGACAAGTTCCGCCACCGCTCGTGTTAGTCCGTGTCTGTCCGTGTTCGTCTGTGTCCGTCCGTATTGGTGCTTCTTACCCCACGCGGACTTTTGCATGTCCCACCAGATCACTCTCACCTCCCGCACTTATTGACCAACAAACAACCAAGCCCCGACCGTCAGGGAGGGGAAAATTCCCAGCGATATTCTTTATTGACAAGTTCCGCCACCGCTCGTGTCTGTCCGTGTCTGTCCGTGTTCGTCCGTGTTGGTCCTCTTAACCCACGCGGACTTTTCTGTGTCACAATAGAAACGCAACCTTGTTATCAGTACTGTTAATGCCTATTTCTATAGCCAAAAAACTAATTGTGACACAGTCTGTTCGCGGGAATGACAAATAACAAAATCAAATGTTATAGGGTACTAGGGTTATCATTCGGTTTGTTTTCCCATGGACGACCCATCACTCTCCCCTCGAGTTTGTTGACATTATCAGTAAGTTTGGCAACTTCCGCAGCTGACCGACTCTTGCCCGTCTTGCCAAATACACCGCCGGCACCTGCCGCACCGGTTGCGAGCATCAACATAGTTAGAAGCTCGTTTGTTGACATCCCTTCCAATGACTTCATTTCCTCATCCGTAAACTGCATCTTCTGTTGAAACATATCTCGGAAAGCCGCATTGTTTCCTTTCAGCTTTTCCAACTCTAAAAGCACACTTGGTGGAACCTCGCCTAATTTCTCTTTCATTGTGTCGCTTAACGAGTCGAACCTCTTACTCGCAACCGCAAAATCCTTTTCAATAGTATTCTTGCCTTCCTTCAGAGTAGCGATCTCCCCCTCCATCTTGCCTAACCTGTTTTCAAGATTTTTAGTATTATTAGCAATCTCTTGTGTGGTCTCTTTCAATACACCTATTGTTTTCTTGTTCTCATCGGCGGTTACCTTAACTTCCGCAGTTTTGTCGTTAGCAGCCTTGAGCGAATCGCCCGCAGCATCATCAATCCTGCTCCCCAAAGCCTTGGCCACATTTAGAGCCGAAGATCCAGCAGGTATCGCCTCTATGGCCAAACTTGCAAGAGCTTCAAGAATGGCCCTTCGCTGTTGTTCTTCCCTTTCGATATCTATTCTTATCTGATCAAATGCTGCACGAAAGCTCTTTCTTGCTTCTCCGAAAGTTTCTGCGGCCATGGCAATCTTTATTGGGTCTAAACTAGGATCGGCATTAGCTATGCCCAAATTCGCCTCTGTGTTCCTGTCTATGGCCTCTACCCCTTGAGTAACATATGCATGTGTCCGTTTTGGGGGCGTAAATGCACACCCTGACACAACAAAACCTGCTAAACAGACGATACACATAACAACTTTCTTCATGACTAATCTCCTTTCACAAGCGGCGTCCAACAACAAGTCAGACAGCCTGACATAGTTCATTTTCTAATACAAAAACCCGCCAAAGGCACATAATCTCCGTTCTGTTCGCCTTCGGTTACTCACTATTCAATATCTTACAGTACCACCGCGGCCGTATTAGACGGCACACTTTCGCCACCACCGTTACGTAGCTTTCGCAACAGTAACTAATTAGGCCTTTTTATGCTTGCAGCCGCTCCATATTTCCTGAGGAAAGATAATACTTTCTGACCCCGGGATTTGCTTCACTCCTTTTCCTGAATTCAGGTTGATCCTGTTTCGCAGGTAGGCTTTGTAGGCCAACTGGCTGCAATAGAAAGCTTTTTCTGTCTTCGAATTGAGAAAGTCAAGGTTGTAGGGCTTTGGGGCCTTGGCTTGCTTCAGGCAGTACCTCGCAACACTTTCACGTATCTTGATTTCCTGCTGGCGGCCAATCCGTTTACCAGCCAGGGGATATGCAACGCCATGAAAGCTATCCATAATAGGCCCGCATGCACAACGCATTTTATTGGCATTCCAGGTATTATTTTTAACGTGGAACACGACTACACGTAATCTTGCACCGGCTTCCACGCAACGTCCTCTGGGACCGACATAGACGGCGACGTGGTCCACATCGCCAGGTATCAACATCCCCACAAAACGCCAGAACTGTCCCAAAACGATTCCGCTACCCGTATCGCCCGTGCAGATAACGTCGCCGGTTTGAAGAGTCAATCCATTAATCTCGTAAGTATAAATCGCCATTGATCCTTTCCTTAAAAAATCAGCAGCCAAACGTAATCAATTTAGCCAATCGACGACCAGGGATCTCTGTCGGGCTGCGGCCCTGTGGAAATAAGCCCATTTCGAATTATCAAAACCAGCTTTGCCTTCTAGTTTGCTTAGATGAGTTTTAAGTACAGAAGGCGACAGTTCGTCCCATGCAACGTCTCCTTTGAGAGCATCTTTGCGCCATTTTGTTCTACAATATTTTGGGGCGCTCGTGTAGCTTTTCCATTTTTTGCATCGGGCCTCAAGATCCCCATTCTGCTCAAACAATCGCTTCATTTCCTTAAAATCTTTTGGATGGTCCTTTTCCAAATTTACTGTCGAGCCTGAACCTGACCAGGCCATTTTAAGAAACCGGTACAGCAGCTTCGCGCCCATAATACTGTATCCCACGTTATTCCTGGGGTTCTTGTTCCCACCGTGGTCTGTATATTGCCACTTCATGTAAGGCAGGTCAGGGAAATCCAAAGCCTCAACATGCCCAATCCTGGGAAAAAGAATGTCAGCAACGCGGGAAATATAGCTTTTAAATGTCTGCGAATTACAGCCGACAGCACTCTTTTCAAGCTGGACACCCTCCACATCATTTTCATCGTGGTGACGGCCGGAAAAACCAAAATGTGAAAAAGTGTCCACAACCGTATGAAGTGCTACTCCAAGTCGTATCAGCCTCAACGTCGCATTCTCCTCAGACAATGCATCTTTGACAAGCTTTGTGGCAAGCTCGCCATTATTCCCTGTTGCAACCTGTGTGATGTAAGAAAAGGAACTAGGAGATTCCCGACGAATTTTTGCCGGCAAAAAATGAAACGGCATAAATATCTTCTTCTGAACATCCCAACAGAAGGCTTCAAGGTTGTAATGGGCCGTTCTTACCGTATCAAAGTGCTGATCGGGAAATGGTTTGACAGGCTCACTTTCTGTTGAATCATCTGTGTATTGACTTGAATAAGCTATTGTTCCCGCATCAGTAGGACTAAAACCGGCGAGTTTGGCCAATTGATACACCGCATAATAGTGGTAGTCTTTTTGCATTTGTTACTCCTTCACTAAAATGACTATTGTTCTATTCCTATAATAAACACTACAAAAAACACATAGTCTCCCTTCCCTGCGCCTTCGCTTACTCACTAATCGCTATTAACTCTCTTATAGCACCACTGCCTCCGTTTTGATTGCTGTTTTGTAATAGAAGCGACTATTTCATTAAGGCCTGTGATTTTTTTCTCATACTGCTCAAATTGTTTTACAAGTTCTTCCGACCTTAGGACAACAGCCCCAAGGTTCTCAGTTGCCATTCTCTGGATTGCCTGCGATTCGGCCAGACTGATTTCCGTTCTCTTGAGGATCCGATTCACGGTCAAAGTTATCAGACTGCCCATGATAATCGCCAATCCAAAACCCATCCAATGAATACCTTCTCTTCATTTCTTGCTCAACCGTCTGGCGAACAGATTCACTCAGTCTTCGCTTTTCTAATTCAAAGTTTATCTTCATCGTTCATTCCAAAACTTCCTTTCATAAGCGGCGTCCAACGACAAGTCAGACAGCCTAACATAGTTTATTCTTCTAATACAAAAACCCGCCAAGGGTACAGCAAAGAAGAGCCTGCACTCCCAGCGTTTATTAACCACTTACAACTTTATCATCACCGTTAATTGGCGGTTCCTGTTCTTTTTCTGTATTACATTTTCTTTCATCTTTGCTTTGCTTTGCGCCTTCGCGCCTTTACGGAATTCTTATTTTCTTATCTTTGCCTCTATGGCTAATTTTCTTCTTTCGCGTTTACTTGTTCCTAAATTAATCTTCTTCGTACTCTTCTCATCTTCGTGGTCAATTCTTTTTCTTTCATCTTTCCTTTGCGCCTTTTCTAATTCTTTTTTTCTTCTCTGCGCCTTAGCGCCTTTGCGGGATTCCTATCTTCTAGTGCCTGTTGCCTCATGCCTTCTTCCGGTGTGCCTGTTGCCTTCAAACGGAACGATTCGTTAGAACCGCTCAGTTTGAGTTTATAGTCCAATCAGTGCAAATCCGTCCCGCCCCAGCCTTCCGTATTTCATTTTCCCCGTCCTCTTCACTAAGTCAACAAAAAAATTCCGATTTATCCAAAAAAACTTAAAAATACCAGGCTCAACTCAGAAAAAGTTGATGCTTTTTCCAAGGTTTTGTATGTAACACCTTGGAGTTTAACGCTTTATGACCTCCGGCAGGTATGGTATAATGCTTCCACCGTCACGGGGGATAAGGCAACGCACCAGTGCGACCAGATCACTGTGGCGGTGCCATACGGCATGGGGTTGGTATCTTGTTTGATGCCAACCCTTTATGATTATGCCGGTTGCTACAATGCGATAAACTCCAGCCTCACAAGAGGCTGCGATTAAACAGTTTTTTACCAACTTTTTCCGATGAGAGCCAAATACCAAAAAAATTTCCCTCCCCCGTCCCACATCCTTCGTCTCTCCCCCCTCCCCTCCCAACTGGTCCTCCCTCTGACTTCTGCCTTCTTCTTCTCTCTTGCTATTGCCTATTGCCTCGTGCCTTCTTCCGCGCCC